>SXGQ01724983.1_pt1 | contig 21902 bp, 37 predicted proteins | sample 3178371 | NCBI WGS metagenome assembly SXGQ01 (sample SAMN11356859, study PRJNA531348) | freshwater metagenome | isolation source: freshwater sample F1-20 | place: China: Fuxian Lake, Yuxi | collected 2017-12-25 | reverse complement strand
TGGGCTCAGCTCAGCTCTGGGCTCAGCTCAGCTCTGGGCTCAGCTCAGCTCTGGGCTCAGCTCAGCTCTGGGCTCAGCTCAGCTCTGGGCTCAGCATGTTAAGATAGTCAAGCTTGAAAAGATAGACTAGTGTGGCAAGCAAGGAAAGATCGGCAAGGTGGGCAAGATCAATAACCGACAAACTAGTCTTGATATCAGTACCCCCCCCAGGTGCTATCAATTCATATCATTTTCTATAGAAAAACACGAAAATTTTCAAAATTTTATCACAAAAAATAATCCGCAAAATAATCTGAAAATAATCTGAAAAATAATCCGCCAGGCACACAAAAAAATCTCACCAACTATTCCCTAAAACTGTGGATTAATTCCTGCACTTCTTTCCGCAATCTCTCCCAAGAATAATGACCAATAAGCACTGGCAACACAAACAGAATCGAGATTACTGCTGCAACAACCATCGCAACGCACCACGCCACAATTTTCAACGGAAACACGGCGAGTTTCACCCAGCATTCCCACCAAATTTTCTTTGGTTTATTGTCCATTATTCGTTTCAATTTCTCGGTTAATTTGTCGTAGCCATCTTGGCCATCGCAGTCCCATTGTTCAGACCCAAACTGTCCCATCATGATCACTACTCCATTGAAAAGGTTGCCAACAATCTCAGCAACCCACGCACAATAATTATACCCTAAATTTCAAAAACGCCCCAGAAAAAACGCATTTTCAAAATTGATGATTTCCTTATATGGTGCGATTTCCGCCATGGGTATTCGCACCAGAAAAAACGCATTTTGAAATCTAGTGATTTCCAGAATAGCATCAATTTCCGCTAACCTTTAAGTGATTCCCACTTTTTTTGAATTGCTTCTTTCTCATCAGCTTCTTTCCTAATCTTTTGCAATTGCCGATTGATCATTTCGCGCCTGAAGCATTCCTGCTTCCCCTTAACATTAGTCCAGTCTGACATAACTAAAACGAAAGCAGCAGCGACAGAACCAAACATCAAGAAAGTAATCATCATCATTGCGAACTCCATTAAAAACAAACAAGGAATTAAGGCCTTGTTTCAACCTTCCTCAGGTACTCATTGCAATCTTTGTCAACATTGACATTCCAGGAGGACCAATCCTTAAGGTGGCCAAATGTGAAATGGCAATCCCTGCATAGCACCACCAAATTGTCCTCGATCAGTTCACCTTCTGGCCAAACATGAACTGGAGTCTTATGGTGGGCTTCCAGCGTACGATCAGAAGCACAAGCAGCACAGGCCTTGCCCTTGATGAACTTGGCCCTGGTGGCTGTCCAGAGTGGGCTGCGAGCGGTCCCAAGAATCATCCGCATACCGTATGAGATAATCTCGTCAAACATCAGCCACACTCCATTTCTGATATGATCTTGCGAAGCTTCCTTACCTCGGCAATCAGCAACTTTATCGCACAATCTCTATGCGAAAGGTGGCAATCATTCCAGTGCGTGCCGAGGTTATCGGAATGCCAGGCCCTTTCAATTTCGGCAACAATATCATCCATTTTTTATTGCCCGATAAACAGTAACAGCCTTCTCGACGTACCAGAATCGTCTGAACTTCCCGAATAATTCAATTGGCTTGAGCAGCTTCCTCTCTCGTATTATTCTACCGAGTCGCTCGACAGATAAACCGAGGGACTTCGCCATTTCCCGTGGGCTAACAAAATGCTGTAGCTCATGCTCTATGCCATCAGTTAGCATTCAGCACCTCGATTTCCCTGATCAACATTTCGACGCACTGGCGAGCCTTCTTGAGGTCTTCCAGACCATTCTTCTGCTCATAACGCCAAGTGTATTTGATTACCATTCCAGCGAGGTATGCGCGATATCCATCATTGCCCAACATTGCGCGTTGCGCGTCACAGCACTCGATTCCAGAGTCATCCCTGGATTGATAATGCGATGGCTGGATTGGATTATTCATCGACGTGCGCCCACAGCATAACATCCGCAGTATCGTACCGCAGGTGTTTTTGATCCCTATGGCCCCGGATTGCCTCTTTAAGCGTCATAATTTCATCGATCAAGGAATCAGGCTCAACAACAGCTTTGTCGCGCAACAGGGCCAATTCTGCATCAGTCATCATACGCCACCCCGTTTGTGTCTATTTAGTTCAATAAACCCTGCTGCCCAGTCTTGAGCCATCAATTCACCGTTCAATTCAACACAGCAATTATCTTTAATCGCTTGTTTTATTTTCTGTAATTCTTCTTCCAGCAATTCAATCTTGCGGACTGAGCGGTCCATGAGATCAAAATATGATGCTTTCCAGTCATTCATGTTCGTCCCTCACACCGTAGTCAATCTTGAACTTCTCGTTGTTATCGTCTAGCAAACCCACAATATTGAAATCTACCCAATCCATGGCATCTGCCGTACCATCCATGCCGTGCAGTTCCTCGGCACATTCTACCAAGAGCCAGTAGGAATATGTTGCCACATTTTTATTAGATACTTGAGTGATTGCGCGGTCATACGTTGACCTAGGTTCGAGTCTGATTGGCTCACGCATTACGATCAACCTCTGCTATTCGTTTGCCCATCCAGTGCATGACAGGGACAGCCATCGAGTTGCCAAGGGCTTTATACCGAGGACCGTCTGGACAATTACCCGCGGGTTTCCTTCTCCACGGTATCGATGTGTAATCATCTGGAAAACCTTGAAGCCGTTCACATTCCCGCGGTGTCAATCGTCGAACACCCATTGATGGCTCGCATACAACACAAGGCTCTGTGTCTCCTCGCTTAGTTTGGCTTGTTAATGTTTTGACTTGATCATGCAGATCAACGGTGCCTTTCTTGCGGGCATCGCTGGTGTAAAATGCTTTACATGGATCGACAACAATCGGCGCTTCGTGTAAACAATTTAAAGTCGGACAAATGTTTTCTGTCACTTCCGCATTGGCTTGGCCTGAACTCATGCAATGGACATCACAAATTCCAATGCCAACTTTAATTGTTCTGGCAATTTCTTTTCTTTTAAATTCGCTCGACGTAATATCCCTACGCAGGCTTTCTTGGTTAAAAAATACTTTTTTGGAATATTCTGTGTTTCCAAGATTTGCGACAACGAACACACGCTTGCGTCTTTGGGCGAGTCCGAACCATTGAGCGTCCAAGACTCTGTAGGACCACTCATACCCCAGGTGCCCCAGCGCCCCGAGGAAGGCACCAAAATCCCTTCCTCCGTTGCTTGACAGCACACCGGGGACATTTTCCCACACAACCCATCGAGGCCGATAACTTGCAGCGATTCCAAGGTAGGTAAGCATGAGGCTTCCACGGGGATCTTCAAGCCCTTTTCGGAGTCCGGCAATGCTAAATGACTGACAAGGGGTTCCTCCCACGAGAACATCAACTGCACCAATTCTTCCACTATCCCACTCCTTATATTTGGTCATGTCGCCAAGGTTCTGAATGTCCGGGTAATGATGCGCTAACACTGCCGATGGAAATGGTTCAATTTCAGAATAAGCCGCTGCTTCCCAACCAAGTGGATGCCAAGCAACAGTTGCTGCCTCGATTCCACTACAAACACTCAAGTATCTCATCCTATCCTCCTCCTTATCTCTCTCATTCTCCATTCGCACCAGCGTAGCCATGTGGACTGCGTCTCAGGGTCAGCAGCAGCCCACATCTCTCTAGCATATCGGAGTGTCTCGATCACGGCACAAAAATCTTCAAAATCTTGGTCATGCATAACGTCACCAATTTAAAATATAAATTTTCGCTGCTCGTCATGCCAGTTGAATTCGGAAGCAGGATAGACCACTATCTCGATACATTGGTTGCGTTGCAATGGCGAACCAGCAAAGACCAAAACAGCTTTGACCACACTGATGTCATCGTCTGTTATTACCCCACGCCGCACCAGAAAATCGATGTGAGCTTTGGCGCAATTGTCGATGTCGATGTCATGCCCATGCACAACCAGCATGATTCCTACGGGGCTTTCCGGGCTTCCTATGGGTGCCGCTCGAATCGACTCAGGGATAGGCACCAACTCGGTTAGCTGCTGCCAGGTTTTATATTCTTTGGTGCGAACGAATCTTGATTTCCCTCGGGTTGCAACCGGCATGTACATTTTGTTAGTGGTCGGCCCAAGGGGGATGCGACAATGGAATAGGATCTTGCAGTCCAGTAGAGTGAAGCGCAGGTCCACATCTCGTTTAATGTTTAATACCTCCCATAAATGTAGCAAATAGTCTGGTGATGGCAGGAATATTTAATTTGCCAATCATTGCCATCGCTTCGGACTCTTCTTCTGTGGGAATATAAGGGCATCCCCATTGCTGGCCCGTAATGGCACCGCCAAGGCATGATAGCACCATGGACAGCGAATCGTACTGCTCGTCAGGGATCGTTTGCTCCAGGGCCAATTCTTGATGACTGGGAGTGGGCAGGTCATCCCTGGTCCATTTACTTGGCTCGATGCGAGAGGAATTCCATTTACCGCGGGCATGAAACCACCGGGTGAATATGGAATAGGGGGAGACCGTCTTGATGGTGGCCCACTCACGGATGGTATGGGAAACACCATTCACATCGGTGATCGTGAAATCACGGTGGGAATAGGGAATAGGCTGTCGGCCAGGTGACAAGGTTCCACCATCACGTTCCACCCAGGACTTTAGGATCGGCATCGTAACGTGGAGCCTATTTGCATCATCTACTGTTACTGTCATTGGAATTCCCCCTTGCTCCAACTGTGCGGATCATTCTTTCGTTTCCCACTGTATTTCGAGCGTTGCTGTTGCAAACGGTAAGCCATGTCATCATCGATCACATACATACCCTTCATCCATCTGTAATAAAGAGAAAGGATCGCAACCTTGGCTTCACTGGCAATCATTTCCAAGGAATAATGTTGTCCCTGATGGTAGACGGTGATCTCCTTTGGCCAGTTCTCGGTTGGTGGTGGGACCGAGGCGAACTCATCATATACCACATCGATTGGTACGCTGTATTTCTTGGAAATCGATCCGCAGATACGCTGGAATAGAAATGTGTAACAGCCAAACTTCTTGGCTATGTCACCTATGGGAACTCCCGAATTGGTTGGCTTTGAGTCACGGATCTTCCGGGCCATGCCTGACTGGATTTTCTTGGCTTCCCAGAATGGCACCCATGCAGAATTATCCGGTCCATGAGGCATGGTTCTGTTGCGTCGAATGAAGAACGCACCATCAAAATAAGTTGCACCCATGTCTCGCCAGAACTCTTCAAGCGAGTTCCATACGCTCAATTTTTTAGCTCGCATGATATCCCAGGTTGCTTCCGGTGTTCTCATGCCACCAAGGAAACGCCGGGTGAGCATGCAGGCTGGCCCACAGTTGCGTGCGTATGGCCCACGGCGCTGTTGATGCCAAATTGGCCGAAGGCAAACCGTGCAAACACGATCGCCACTTGCAATGCCTGGAGCAGGTCTCTTCTCAGGCGGAAGCTGCTTGTCAACAAATTTCATTTCTGTTTTTTTTATACGCTCTGCCATTGGTATCCCTTTATTAGATGTGTACCTGAGAGTATTCTAGCATGTCGAATGCCTGGGGTCGTGAGCGGGGGGGGTAGCCGTAGCGGCAGCGTAGGCGGAAGCCCCCCCCCGAACGATGCCCCAGGCGACAACAATTCTACCGCCCGGAGGGCTAAAATTAGGCCCTTAGGTTCATCCGAAAAAAAGTTTTGCCAGATGCATTATTAATACTATAATAAGTAATAAACGCATGGGTAACCCTCGGGCATCGGTCGGGGGGGGCGTACGCCTACGCTACCGCTACGGCTACCCCCCCGCTCCCGACCCTCGGTATATTATTATTAATAACATAATTATTATTATTTAATTAATAATCCCAGACAATTGGTAACACTGTTAATTGGTCAGAAAATAATTCCAAAAGAAACTATTGACATGTGATCTGGGTGATCGATAGTATGTGTGTGTCGGGAGGGGATCGGTTGGATGGTTATCGACCGATAACAGCACCTATACAGGGTCGCAATCCTGTTCATCTGGAGGTGTTGGTTGACACTATAGGTGTTGATCGCACTATAAGCTGACCTCCTCCCGGCTCGATCACGATAGAAAAGATTTTGTGAATTATTGTTGACCTGCGACGAATAGAGTGTAGGATGTGTGAGTGGGAAGTGATTAGGAAAGGAGACTGAGATGCTAAGCTTCAAGTTTTGGGGCCACAATTACGCTCTTAAGGTAAGCACTTTCAACGGCATGATAACCGTCACCCATGGCGGTTGGATCGTTGGTTGCTTTCGCTGCAAAGAAAAAATGATGGCATGGATTGAAGAGGATGCCAGGTGGCGTGAATGCTCCATCAAGAGCAGGAAGCTTCCGAAAGCCACTCGTGAGCGCATTGAAAATTATCTCGCTCAGGATGAATTTGTGTGGCAGGGTAACTGCGAGTGATGGAGGAATGATCATGATGACGTATAGCGTGTATTGGGAAGGGGGGTGCTATCGCACTCCAAGCCGTAGGGATGCGGCAGCAGTGGGGCTCAGGTGGATTAAAGAGGGAAGACAGGTCAACGCTGAGTTAACTTGTAAAAGCGCCACCACAGGCGAAATTGAGGCTCATGCGTTGCCATTCGGGAGTTCAGGCAGGTGGACGTTTAAGAAATGGAAGGAGTTGGCAGATGCGCTTATTTCAAGTCGATGATCGTTGCTGGTGGATAGGACCGGCAGGAACGATTCCGGTAATCGTCAGAGATTGTGACCAAGCTTTAAACACAGCGTTTGTGTTTAGCCCACGTTCAGGCTGGCAGGGATGGGTTCCCTGCGCGAATCTTAGGCTTCGGGAGGATGTGTGATGTACGAATATTCAGCGATGCTTATGTTCGACTATAACGGCAGCGTTTCATCTTACCCATGTTTCGGGAAAACGTGGAAGACTGCCCTTGCAGGCCTTCTGCGTAGGATAGGAAAAAAGGGGAGGACAATCATATGCGTGTATGATTATCAAAACAACTCTCGGATTCTTTTCGAGAACAACAAGCCAGTGTCATAGAAAAAAATAAAAAATAATAGTTGACGGGATTTGGAATTGGACGTAGGATACTGGTGTGACGCAAACGGAACTGGAACAGGAGACAGGAAATGATCGCAACACAGGATATCTTGACCGCGGGTAAGGCCACATTCACTTTGGCAGGAATGGATCGTCGCTGGACGTTCCGCATCGTCAAGGTGGAAAACGATGACAATAGGGAACCGATTTATTTCGCAACCCTGCTTACGGGTAGCGACAATGATGACAACTACACATACCTGGGGGTTTATCAACCCCAGGTTGGCTGGGTCAAATTGACAAAAGCCAGTCAATACAAAGAAGACAGCGAAGTAGTCCGCGCCCTTCGCTGGGTGGTCGGGTTAGTTTTCAACGGCAACGAAGCTGAGGTTGAATCCAAAGGATTCCGCATGGTATGGTCATCGACCTGCCAGCGATGCGGGCGCACTCTCACGGTTCCAAGTTCGGTTGATAATCGTCTTGGGCCTGAATGTGCAAAAAAAGTTGAGGGCGAGTGAATTCGCAGGGTGGTCCTGCGAATAGATAGTGTGGACAGTAAGTGATAAGGAGAATGAAAATGGATACGTTGAACGGTCATAAGATCCCCAAGTGCAAAGCAGATGTTGATCAGGGCGTTGCAGAGATGCAACAATACATCAGGGATAGGTATCAAAAACTCGGTCTCCCAGCCGAATGGGCCGAGTTGCCTGATGCGGAGGTCATAAAGGGCTGGTTTGTAGATGTGGCACGGGTTGCGATGGATGAAATTCATCGCCTCGAAACAGCACTGGCTGGACAGGAAGCTATAGTCAAAAGCCTCAACCAAGTGTCCAGAGGTTGGTAATTTCGATTCACCTGGGGTATAGGATTTCCCTATACCCCCCTACTAGGAATGGAGATTGATATGGACCTGTTTAAGTTAACAGCGAAACTCAGTCGTGTCGTTAATGTTCTCAAGTCACATGGTGATAGCTTCAGTGGAGGCGGAGATAACGCCATACGGTTTGCTCGCCAGTGGGTTGATCGTGGGTTTGATGGCGACGATGTTGATGCATGGTGTTCGGTAGACGTCTGGGATGCCCAAGCTGCTAAGGCATGGGCGATAGCTGGATTGACACCAGATGACGTCACAGAAGCAGCAAAACTGCTGCTTGATAGCCACGGCACTGACAGCTATACTCGTGGATGCCCAATCTATTCAACGTGTAACGGTGATATCAATGCTGATGTAATAGTTGAAGCTTACGAGATTGTAAAGGAGGAAGGAATATGAGGCAAGAAATTGAGTACGGAAGCAATCGCTGGCACGCAGAGATTATCAAGAAAAGGGCACAGCAAGCCACTGACCCAGTGGAACGTGCAAATCTTATCGAGGAGTGGATAAGGGAAGTGAGAGTGATTCAGAAAATTCAGAAGGGGTGGGAGCCATGGATGGGTTGTCCGCCACATTGGTTGATTAATCGTAACAGGAGGAGTGGAACATGAATAATCCGAGTGTTGATCCGTATCGTGTTCAAGCAGCGTTGGATGCACTAATCCAGATCGAAGCAGAGAAAGTGCCTCAGACGTACTGTGATGGCTGTTTGAAGCCATGCCGCACTGGCCCAGGTGGATTGTGTCGTGCATGCCATCGCCTCGAACACAGCGAGAGGTATGAGGACTGATGAGGCTAACATCAGAGCAACAAGAAATTGTTACCAAGAACACTGGTCTGGTGTTCCACTTTATTGAGAAATATACGCCACCCAGGTTTATTCGGATGGCGGATTATGAAGGCGAATTGATGCTAGCTTTGTGCAAAGCGGTTGCCACCTGGAACCCCGAGGGTGGCGCGGCCCTTTCAACTTGGTCCTTCCACAAATTTATGGGTGCCAGATCTGACTTGATTCGCCGCGCACTCAAGTTTTTCCGCAGTGAAAAACAAGTGGAGCAGGAGAAATATTGCGAAGCTCAGGGGCCGGAATTCGACCCATATGACCAATTCGAGTTGACACCATTCCAACTGGAATGCCTGCGCGGCCGGGTTGACGCACTCGAAGATCATGAACGGATCTTGATCTCACAGGACCACACTGCTAGGGAGATTGCCGATAGTCTCGGTGTATCTCCGCAGAATATCCACCACCGGAGAAGAGTGCTATTGCGAAAGCTAGCATTCAGATTACGACAAGTTTTTCCGAAACAATTCCGTAGGGAACATCGGATGGGTAATGGTGGTGTGTCTATCCCAGATAACCCACATGGTGGCAACGAGTGAGAAGTCGATATCAAGAGCAGCATGGTGACATCGGCACACCATGCTTCTGGAACAGGTCGATGATTCACAGGCTGAAGTGTTTGTCAAAACAATTATTTTCCGAATTGGTTGCCAGTCAGCCGGGAAATCATAGAATGATTGCTGACACACAAGCACTTGTCACGTTTTTTGATGCGATCATGAGAGGAACCAGCGATGGCAATGATTTCTACGATTGATGAGCTTGCACGGCACTTTAATAAGACACGCAATGCGGTTATTTATCAGATCAAGCTGGGACGATTACCCGACCCCAGGTCTACCCCAGTAGAATCAGAAGCTGCGCTATGGCCAAAAGGCGACAAGCGTGGACGTAAACCTGGACCCAGTCCAGCAAAGCAACGCTTGATGGACGCTTTGAATGCACTGGTTGTGCGGATTGCTGATTTAGAAAGTCGTGTTACATTCCAAGAAACACTCAGTCATACCCACGACTGATGTCGATACAAACCCTGTGGGAATAATCCCACAGGAGATGAAATGATGAAGATTTTCCGCATTGCTTTGATTGCTGTTGTTAGCCTGATTTGTGGTTGCACCGTGGCACCTTCGCCTCGGTCCAGAACAGAAGCAGAGATCAGGCTATCATATGATAACGACAAGCCTCATGGTGAGGTTGTGTTGCGACTGGTACGATAGGATAATGATACCAAGGAGGTGCGCTATGTCGAACGATCTTGCCAAAGAATATATCGAGGGCGGGATGGGCAGTAGCATAGCACTGCGAGAGGAATTGGAATCACGTTTTAAGCGAGCATTTGAAGGTGGGGAAATCAGCAATTGTGAATACAATATGCTGGTGATTTCTGCTGGCAACTGGGACATTCAGGGAGTTATGAGGCTGCTGGCAAGTCTGTCTTGTCGCGGCATCGAAATGGAAGACCTGACAATTTTCCTTGCATCGTTCGTTTCTGATGAGACAAACCTGCGCCAAAGTCCTTGCAAGACGGTAGAATTCTTGTTGGATATCACGAACCCAGAATTCGTGACACACATCGAGGAAATGAATATACCGCCAGAAATCAGCCACATTTTTAAAGTGGTTGGATGGAATAGGATAGGATTTTCTCTCGAAAGGTTGGAAGCTGCCTTGGTTTCCAGGGCACGGATGTTGAAGAAAAAGCAAAAGAAGGAAGGGAAATGATGACGATTTTTAATAGGTATGGTGGTCTTAGTTTAATCAGGCAAGTGGGCGAGAACATCGTCATGCGATGGGAGGGATGCCAAGATATCCTTCTTGAAACACTGGTTGTCACAGATCGTGAAGCCACCATCAGGGTTCGGGATGTTGAATTCACTCTCTCCATTGGACAGTCCATTGAGGTGCCTGGGCCAAGTGATGATCGACCTGCGATGGTTGTCATTACTCTGGATGACCTAGCTGGTGAGCGGGCAGCACTTCGTTTGCTTGCACCCAAACGTGTACGCATCATTCGTAGCGAAAAGTTGGTTTGATCTAAGAAAAAGGAGTATGAATATGGTAGATGAGAAGGGATTGGTTGCGTCTGGGCAGTATGGTATGGGCGAAGCTGTCGAACACGCCTTGATGAAAAACGATTATGGCCGTCTTTCGGCTGACGATAAGGTTGCACTCTACAAGCGTGTTTGTGAAAGCCTGGGGTTGAACCCTTACACCCAGCCATTCGGATTTTACAAGCAGCGTGATGGTTCAGAAAAAATGTATGCACAGCGCAACTGTGCTGATCAGCTTAGATCCATCCACGGAGTTTCACTAGTTGAAATGCGTGAAGAGTTCAAAGACGACATATTTTCCGTAATAGTCACCATGCAAGCCAAGGATGGTAGACGTGATATTGATCGAGGCGATGTGTTTGTTGCGGGCCTTAAGGGTATCGATCTTGCCAATGCTCGGATGCGAGCGATGACCAAGGCTAAACGTCGATGCACACTGTCACTGTGTGGCCTTGGATGGCTTGACGAGAGCGAAGTGCAAGATACACCACAGATCAGAACCAATGTGGTGCCGGTCAAATCTGAGCCACCTGCGCCAAACCTGCGTGATCACCTGCGTGATGCATTTGCTCGCAAGGTTAAGGCAAGTGGATTACCACCCAAGGCTGTAGCCAAATCAATCAGTGAGGAATTTGGTGTGACAGATTTGGTAAATCTTGAAGCAGAGATGGCGAGTCGAGTTCTGGAATGGCTTAACAAAGAAGGAGTATGACATGAGTGATGTTAATGAATCAGTGCGGAAGATTACATCAGAACAGCGTTGGGCATGGGGTCCACGTTGTATGAAGTGCCGCAGCGCATGTCAACGTGGTATTTTCCCAATCAAGGGTGACCTTGAACGTGCTTGGGATTGCATGAACTGCGAACAGTTACATGTCACATCTCAGGTGCTAAGTGAAGACGGCAGTGGTGAATATGTTCGCTTCACACGAGAAGCCAAAGGTTTTGATTTACAGAACATCCGTGATGGCAAGATCTAACAAAGAAGGATATTGAAAATGAGTGTTCCAACCGAGCAGCAGCAGGCGATCTACGATTATGTTAGGGCGAAGCGGAAGCACATTGCTGTCCGTGCCCTCGCCGGATCGGGCAAGACCACTACGGCTGTTGCAGCAGCCAAGTGCGTTAGTTCAGAGAAAAACGTAGGCTTTGTGGCTTTCAACAAGCACATTGCCGCAGAGTTGCAGCAGCGCCTTGGATTGTCTGCACGGGCAGCAACGCTTCACTCAGTAGGGTTTTCGACCTTAAAGTCAAAGATTCCTGGTGTTGGTGAAGTGGATAGCAAGAAGTATTTCAAGATCTTGAAGGAGCTTTACCCGCAGGCTTTCGATCACCGGGATAAATTGCATAAAAGTTTTTCAGGCATTAACAAGCTGATTGACATTTTCCGCAATGAGCTTGCCAGTTTTGAAGGTGATGAAGCACCTGTGCGAAAGCAAGTGATTAAGGCCTGTGACCTACAAGGGTGGGAATTCCCACCACACATGTCCAGCTTTGATGAAATGCTTTCGATGGTCCGCAACATCGTCAAGACAGGCCTAGAGCAGATGCAGACGGTGGATTACACCGATATGGTATCTGCGCCAAGCTACCTGGGGTTTGTTGGTCATCAGTATGATTTCTTGATCGCTGATGAAGCGCAGGACTTTAACCGCGCTCAACAGCAGCTTGTTATGGGTTTATCGCCACGCATCATGTTTGTCGGTGATCCACATCAATCGATTATGCTATTTGCGGGTGCTGACGCTAAGTCGTTCAATACCCTGCGTAGAGAACTCAATGCTACTGAGTTTCCACTATCCACCTGTTGGCGCTGCCCGGCCAGCCATTTAGACTTGGCCAGGCACCTTGTGCCAGACATCCAGAACAGACCTAATGCTCCCCGTGGAGAGTATGAGGAGACAGTGGAAGCGGCATTGCCAAGGATGGTTCTGCCTGGTGATCTGGTGATCTGTAGGTCTAATGCGCCATTGGTTTCACTGACCTACCAGTTAATTGCAAACAATGTACCAGCCATGATTCGTGGGCGGTCAATTGGTGATGGTTTGACAGGTCTAATCAAGAAGCTGTTCCCAACCAGCATTCCAGATCTGATTCGTAAAATGGCGAACTATCGACAGGCCAATATGGACAAATTGGTTGCACGTGATGCTTCCGATTCGGCAATCCAGGCACACACAGATCAGTGTAACTGCATTGGAATTCTTGCAAATTCTAATGGAAATGTTGGGGAATTGATGGAAGCGATCGATAGAATGTTCGCAGACGATATTGATGAGAGTAAGAAGGTTATTCTTTCATCGATTCACAGAAGCAAAGGTTCGGAAGCGAATAGCGTGTATATTCTGCATCCGCACATCCTCGGCCGCAAGGGCGGCAATGAGGAGTCAACGATCCAAGAGATGAATCTGGCCTATGTCGCTCTGACTAGGTCAAAACATCGGTTGGTGCTGGCAGAGGGCGCAAAGTCAAAGCGACCCGAAACTAGCGAGTGGTTACGTCAGATGTCCCGTAGTGGACAGGAGGGTTGAGATTATGAGCAATGATTGGGCATGGGCAGACGAGATTCTTCAGCAATACCAAGCTGAATTTAAGCCTGAGGCGACACAATTTGTTCGCACAGACGGCTTGGCTGACGGCGAGTATGGTGTGGAAATTGTCAAATGCGAGCTAACGCAATTGACATCAACTGGTGAGCCGATTCACAAGATCACGATGAAGATCATTGATGGTCCTGGCAATCATGGATGTCTTACTGAGAAGACAACATTCTTCCGCAACAGCGTTGGCATCAACATCCTTGGAGCAGAGCTTAAGCTTCTTGGTGTTCAGGTCGATGAGTGGAAAACCAAGAACATTGGTTTAGCCCAAGGGTTTTCCGAGTCAGGGCCGACACTCAAGGGTGTTCACGCCACAGTCCGCAAACGCAGTAGCACGGCCAAGGACGGCAAGGTCTACCACAACATCAATTTCACCAGTCTTCGTGCAAGACCTGTTGAACTTGGTGATGCTGCCGAACCCGACGATAACCCATTCGGTTGATAGATTATGGACTCTGAGGAACGAGAGCATTGGGTCCGTTTGACACTACAGCGGGCCGCTGATGGCGAGTCGTTAATTCGACCCGCATTCTGTAAAATGCTCTCGTTCCTCTCTCCTAATCACCTCAAGAAGTGGATTGGCGAAGGCAGGATCCCTACAGTCATTATTGGTCGTGTTGTTTATGTTGCTGCGTCTGTGATCAATGATTGGCTTGTCGCTGAGAATATGAAACGATTCCATGAGATGCGGATCGTTTCAACGGAGCGAGAAAACAAAAACAGGGAAGTAGCGCATCCAACGGATGACTACTCCTACGATGCCATGGATGCGGATGCTGATTCTGATATTGGATAAAGGTGGAACATGAATTCATTGTCGTGGATGGTAGACATCCTGCCCGGATCTCAGGTGACAGAGGTGCGGGCTTTTTTCATTTCCAAGGATGGCGAGAAATATTCACGCAACCAATATTACCGCGCTGACCAATACCAAGAACTTGAACTAGCTGTCTCACGTCTGGAATCGCATCCCGAGATCTACGGTGGTATCTACTGGATTATGAATCCATTGCCGCCTGAATTCATTTTCAGAAATCAAGGCAGGCGAACACCGTTCCTTACTCGTGTTGTAAGCGCACATGCAACTGACGTTATCAGGCGTGAATGGATATTGATTGATTGCGATCCAGACCGAGAACCACACACTTCAGCAACAGACTCAGAACGATTCCGCGCACATCAGTTAGCAGCAGATGTTGCTCTCAACCTTCAGACGTTTGGGTTCCGTGGGATTGTCGAGGGTGATTCTGGAAATGGCTGTCATCTGCTCGTGCCAATAGACCTGCCGAATGACGAAGCTGGCAGTATTTTGGTCAAGTCTTTTCTTGAGGGATTGTCCACACATGTGACTTTGGCAGGCGTGAAAACTGACACCATTACATATGATGCACCTCGGTTGACTAGGTTGTACGGCACGAGATCACGCAAAGGCGAATCATCGGCAGAACGTCCACACAGAACGACACAGATTAGACCACGCCCACCATTGGCCGAGATCATTGCATCTCGACCCAGCAATGTGCAGTCCATGCGGAGGATGATGGAAGCGTGGGCCGCAACCAAGTCTCCCGGTTCTCAGCGTTCTCCCGTAGAAGCAGCAAGGGCATATTTGAGCAAAGTACCTGGAGCAGTGTCTGGTGAAGGTGGACATAGTCGCACCTACCGTGCAGCGATGTTGTGTGTGGAAGGATTTGGGCTTGATGCGGGTGAATCAACAACACTGTTGCATGAGTGGAACCAATCATGTCTCCCACCATGGTCAGATGTAGAGATCGATCACAAGGTCAGGGAAGCCGTCAAAAAGGCCGATCCTAGCCGCTTAGGGCACCTATTGGTCAAGAGTGTCACTTCTGTTGCCAAACAGTCTCCTGAGTCAATTTCGGCCCCTCAAAATCGATCTGATGCAAGTGCTGCTGACCTCATTCGACTTGGGAAGACATTGCAATGGATTTGGCCAGGTTGGATGCAGCGTGGAGCATTGGTTTCGATTGCTGCCGAACCTGGGGTGGGCAAAACCAGATTTGTGGCTGACCTTATCCGCAGGGTGGTCAACGGAGAGGTTTGGCCAGATGGATCACCTGCAACCCTACCGCCGGGTGGAAAGATTCTGTGGATGCCCTGTGATGGGCAGTGGGGTGAGATTGCTGAGATACCCACGGCATTTGGCATTCCCCCAGAGAACATCATTCTCAATGCCTGGAATGATGATCCCACACAGGGCACCATCCTCGATACCGCAGCACAGTTCGCTGAATTATCGTCTAGAATCGAGCGCAATGGCATCGACATGGTGTTCGTTGATAGTGCGATGAACGCAACCAGCCACGGCACAATGAAACCAGAAGACGCAATTAAATTCTTTGTGCCACTTATGCGGATTGCTTCAGAGCGCAATTGTGTGATCGTGTTGATCACTCACCTGTCCAAAGAAGGACAGGCATTGGGGCGGCGTATTGTCGGCCAAGTTCGTCAGCTAATTCGCATCGTTGGTCCCGCAACCAACCCAGATCTAGCACCCGATGAACGGCTTATATTTGTTGAGAAATCGAATTCAAAGCTGCCGCCACAACTCATTTCGACAATGCACGATTCCGGAGCGCATTATCGGCCTTTAGTTGCACCAACAGTAGCCGCTCCCACAGGAAACCCATCCCTTGCTGGACTGCTTACATTCATGACCGCTGGATTTTTCCGCAGAGAGGTAGATGTGATTGCATCCTTGGCTAGGCATGGTTGTACAGAACAAGCTGCGAAAGATCTGATCAACGGCAGTAATGTGAAACGATATACTCTCCATGGGGAAGCATTCCTTGCGGGGCCACCAAATGGATGACAAAGAAGATGCCGACGAAAGCAATAGCGCATTTGTCGATAAGTTCGGCAAATTAATCGATGATTTAAATGCCACCGATGTGAATACCCGTGAGACATTTGATTTTATCGACGCGGCCGACGAAGGTGAACCCTTCTCGGTCATGAATATAGAAAGAATTGTCGGCGACCTGTTTGGTCTTCGCCTGCGATTTGCCATGGCTATGATCGCAATGCGTGCTGCAAACAACTTGATCCGGCCCAAGTCTAGTTGGGAAAACGGCATCAAGGATGTGAAATCCGCAGTTAAGAAGATCAGGGTTCTCCTTTCCATTATGGAGGCTTTGGAAGATGAAAACGAAGACGACGACGACGACTCCGAAGACGAGAACACCACGGAAGACAGTGAGTAAATGCACTCGATGCGAGGCACTCAAGGAACTGCTCCTTAATGCGGTAAAGGAGTTGCGAGAGATGGATGCAGAGTACGGTGAAAAGGTTTACGACATTACTGCTGTTTTATTAAGAAAGGCTCGATAATGGCTACTGAATGGACTTGGGATAGGAACGGGAAGAAATATGTTATTAGCAGTGATTTAATCGTTGCTAATTGTACCATGTGTGGGACTCTAACCACTCAGTACAAAGACATGATTGGCCCCTACAGCAGCGTAAGAACCACAGCATTGATTAAAGACCACAAGAGTTTTTGTGAATGCTGCTTTACGTTACCGATGCATTCAGAGTGATGCCAAATATGTCTTTCTCGCCATAACGCTCGCCTGTGAGTGATAACCACCAACCGCCAAGGGGACGAGCCGCTCGTCCCTTTTCCGCGTGCCATCCGCCAATTTCATTTTTGTAGGCAGAGCAGCGTAGAAATATTTGTCGCTGCTGTCGCACATTCCCTTGCTTGGTCAACCGAGTGATTATGTTCTCATCCATGTTTCTGCGATGAATATGGCCCGACACAAACACGTCCGCGTCATATTGGCCTCTTGTGCGAGAATGATCAATCCCGCCTCTGGTGACCTCTCCACCACCACCATAGCCATGATGATAATGGATGACTGAGGCTGCGGACTTCTTGCGATCCACGTCCATATTCATGACGCACATCACATAACCCCAATAAGTGCCTAGTTCAACCCTGGACTTTTCGTGTCGCAGGATCGCAACTAAACGCTCGGTGAGATTAGTTTCGTGGTGCTTCTGAATGGACGTTTCATGATTGCCAGGTGAAATTAGTGCAAGGTTGTCTTTGTACGGCAGGAACCATTCAGCAGCGGTATCGACCAGACTGTCCAGATATTGGCCTGTCCTGTGTTCTGGCCTGAAGGATTCAACCGAGGCTCTCTTGTCCCATTTACCTTGCATCGCATCGAACAAGTCACCAAAGATAAAGATCAGCGCATCATCTTGGACAGCCTTGTCGAGATCACGCTTTAACAATTCTCGATCACACTGCATCGAATCCCAGTGTAAATCTGAAATCAGCAAAAGTTTGCGTGTTGGGTTAGCGTAAGAAATCGGGAGAGACAAGTGATGGGCATGTGGGTCAGTACGTTTGATATGCCATTCCATTAAGTCTCTCCCGATGGGGTTTAGGACACCTTATTAAGAAGGTGATCCATAAGCTTATGGAGCGCCCAAGCAAGGACGATCTCCCACGGAATAAGACCTTGGACGGCGTTTTTCTCTTGCCGATCAAGAATCATGCCAAGTACATTCATGGCTTCTTTGTCAAGTTGGCCATCGCCAACCGATCCAGAGAGAGCCTTGTGCGCACGGATTAACATCTGCTGCGTTTCGGAATCAATTTCATTTGATCCGACAAGCCGGTTTGCGAATGGGATCCCGCCAACGTAACCAATAATGGTCAAGATGGAACGGAATGTTTCTTCAGACCATCCCTCTTTGCCACGAGCAAATGAGTAGAGAATTGAAATGGAATGCGTAGGAAGATCCTTCGGCAGTTCCATCGGGTCATTATCACCAATCGGCATCATCCACCTCCTATAGTACGGACCAATCGATCCGTCGAACCGGGAAACCCCGGAAGCCTGAATAACAGAATGAGTCTCCACCTCGGAGCATCCTATCTGCTACATTTGCATCAACCCACCACCCTGACTTTGGACAGTCGTCTGGTGTTGGACCTGTGGTCGAATTAGCACCCCATGAGTTCACGACGAATAACCCAGGTCGTGTCCCACGGGAATAGCCAATGAATGCCATGGAATGGCCCCAAGAACCACTTGCTTTGCTAAATCCATCCTGATCACGCTTAAGATCAAAACCTTGGCTAGAACAGACGTTGATGCCATAACCGTTGGCAATCGCCTTACATGCGTTTTCAAACGTCAGAACAGGCGTGAAATCAGTGATCCCATGCGACTTAGCTTCTGGTTCAAGGTCGTCTGGAAGTCCGCTCTTGCCCCATTCCTTGCAACGCTGGACAGAATACTCTCGCAGGTCATATTGACCGTACACGCCTTGAGCGACGATGCCATATTGTTTGAGCCATTTCGCAGCCCAAGCGCCAAGGGAACCATCACCACGCAATTTCCCGCCACCGATCTCTACACGAGATCCACCATAAATCGCTTCCATGCAGGGAATGCGAATTTCTTCACGATCGCCTAAGGCGATCTCACACGCTGCGGTATACAACATCGCACTCGTGGTGCCAAAACTGACACACGAACCGACCGCACCTTGATTAAAAATCGGCCAAGGCTTCCCTGTCACCTTCTCGTAAATTTTCCAACCGTGAACGGATTCAGGAATGTCCTTGACCGATTCTTGCCCTGCTGGTGTTTCCGCAAACGCAGAGAACTCTAGTTCGGAAACAACCATTTCTACTTCTGCTGGATCGTCTACCCAGCCAAATTGGAAATCTTCACTCATTTTAATGTCTCCAATATGGATGCCGCACGGGTAAACATTGAGACTAATGCCAGACGTTGACCTTCGGAGTAGACTGCGTTCTCATCATTGCCAGCAATCTTTTCTACTTCCGATGCGATGCGCTTCCTAATCGGCATCAATCGATCCTTGGGCAGTCTCGACGTTTCCCCTGCAAGCACCTCAAATAGATCACCAATCGTTTTTAATTGTCGGTTGGCCGTTGCGGCACATTGTTTATAAACGCTTACCATAGCGGATCTGGTGGCTTCCTTGTCTGATTCCAGCAGCGAACCCCAGATAGATTCGATGTCGTCTCGAAATGGATCAGCAGGCTTTGGTGGATTGGGTAGTGGCAAAGCCTGAATGTTCACACGGATCAGGGATGCCGGGCTTGGCTTGTCACCCACGGCTGTCCATGCGAGAAGTCGATAGGTTCCTGGGGTAACAGATGTCACTACTGTCGCTGTTGGATCGGATAGCAAGGAAGCAGGGAACACATTCAAACCGGGATCGATAGCGTAGTATTGGACCGTTTTGCCTTCCATTTTGGTTGGCTTGACCGCGATGAATTGACCCGGCTCACCGTTGAATTGTGGTGGGAATTCCAAAGATTGACCCAGAATCAGCATCAGAATCATATTCATCATCGTCCTCCGAGAATCGCAATCTTGTACACACATGCCGATAATCCTGATGGATTTGTCACCAGAATTGTCTTTGCACTACCACTTACTATAGCAGATGCCTTCTGAGCAAATAGAAATGAGTTGCCAGATGTGATTGTGACGTTGGCTGTTGTCGAGTTAAAGAACCACTGCAATGGATTGGATGCGCCAGGTGAAATGGTCGCACTTCCAGAAGTCATTACAACGCTGATCGCATATGCTCTGGACAGCGAAAATGACTGTCCAAGGAAGTCAGTGAGCGATTGAAGATCGTAAGTGTACGAAGAAGATGCGGTTAAAGTTCGCTGCTCGAAGAAAACAATGTTTGCTTCTGTTCCTGAGACTACAGGTGTTATTCGCGCTGAGATCGCATCCTCACCTTGGACTGCACTTGCAAACCCCGTGATCGGCAGTGATTGTTTCCATCCGATTTCTGCGTCACAAGCAACGTAGGAAAGTTGAATCGATGTGGAAATAGATGCGACAGCTTCAATTGGAATAACCGAAACAGTCGAAAGTGAACCTGTGCCGATAAACTCTGGAAATGCTATTCCTGTAAAAGATGAAACTGAAATACTTGCTAGTGCGCCAGATGACAATGCGCCACCGGCAGCTTGCCCTGAAAATGACGTTACTTGTATTGTCGCTAAACTTCCAAAAGCTAATGGCGAGATGCCTGTGATTGGACTTATAGTTATTGTCCCAAGCAAGCCAGAAGCATAAGCGTCAGATGCTGTTCCGGACCAAGTGGTTATTGTTACAATTGATAGCAATCCAGTAGCTGCGCCATTAACGAAAAAAGTCGCTGTGCCTGCAGGTGCTACCATTGCGATAGTGACACCAGTACCAGTTGCTATTGCGTTGTTTCCAACTGCCGTCCCAGACATAGATGACACATTTACAGTTGCCCCTGAACCAGAAGCAGATCCTCCAGATGGCGTTATGGAATATTCTGTATTCCACATTAAGTCATAATTTGCACCATTCATTGCTCTTTTAAAAAATCTAAAATTATCTAGCCTTCTATCTCCGCTGCCTGGCATAAATTGTGGCGTGTAAGAAATTCTGCACTTTTGTATGGGGCTTGGTATGTCCCCAGTTTGTGCGTTTATTTGATAAACTTTTGTAATTTCAGAGCCCGAAAAACCGTATTTATAATAAAAAACACCTCTTATTGAAATTTTATCATAAGAAAACAAAAACTTTTGAGGAGTTCCATCTGAAATATCAAAAACAGTGCTGATTCCAGATGTCCCAAGCAGTGCTGAAAGACTGCCATAAGAACCTGTAATCCCTGAATGATCTATCCTAAAATATGTATTTCCATCTAATCCTATAAAAATAAGACTTGAATTACTGTTTTCAGTTGTCCCAGATGTGAAATTTGAAGCAAAATATATCGACCAACTCGATGTTGCAGATAGTAGTTGATAAGAAGAAGATCCAGCTTCTATATAATTATAGCTTGGAGGACCATTTGGAGGTATAATTGCAGAATAAGTAGATCCAGAAACAAGACCTCCTAAATATTGATATGATGAAATCCCAGATGCGTTCCACCCGCTGACGCCAATATTCATTGAGTCGCTAGCATTATTCTCAAATTTCCAATGATTATTTGGGTTATCCCAGGAAGTAACAGTGGCAGTGGCTTCTGCTGGAAGTCCAGCGTTGTAAATGCCTGCAATTTCTCCCGATGAAAGGGAATGGTTAAATACACGCACATCGTCAATATAAGCGTATAGGGCTCCCGAAGAAGGGGAGCCGATTCTGATTCCATTGAATAACGATTTCCCCATGGCCATCATATTGGTGGTCCATGTGGTCATTGACTCTGCGCCACCATTGACGCTCAGGTAGCTGGCTCCGCCTGTTACTCGGATGGTAAAGAAAACCCACACTCCGGTAGAACACGCCGCGGAAGTGCCGTTAAACGTTAGCGCACCATATTTCTGGTCATATATTAGCTGGGCTGTCGATTGTCCCGCAGTGCTTGTCAGTAGACTTACTAAATTGGTGCTAAAGCTTGTCAGGTAAACCCACCCTGTAACCGACCATGCAAGCACGCCGTTAGCTGCTTCGGTTGTATCCGCCGCC
>SXGQ01244706.1_pt1 | contig 21903 bp, 21 predicted proteins | sample 3178371 | NCBI WGS metagenome assembly SXGQ01 (sample SAMN11356859, study PRJNA531348) | freshwater metagenome | isolation source: freshwater sample F1-20 | place: China: Fuxian Lake, Yuxi | collected 2017-12-25 | reverse complement strand
GAGGAAGCTGCCGATGCACGCTCCGAAAACCGCTGCCGCGATCGTGAAAAACCACGGGAAAGCGGAGTTGAGCTGGGCGAGGTCGGCGGCCATGCGGCGCAGGAGGTGTGGCGCGGGCGGGCTTAAACCTCACGCCCAAAGATGCCGCCCCCTAAGGGGTCAGGGCGTTCAGTGTTTTTTCGGGGGGCTATTGAGCGGGACGGCCCTTTGAAACATTGGACGCCCTGACCCCTTAGGTTCAGCGGGCGAGGGCGGCGCGTGCGGCCTTCGCCATCGCGGGTGCGGTGCGCGTGGCGGAAACGCCGGTCCAGTGTTCGAGGGCCTTGGCGCCCTGGTGCACGAGCATCGCGAGGCCGTTGGCGGTCGGGATTCCCCGCGCCGCAGCGGCTCGGAGCAGCGGGGTCTCAGGCGGATTGTAGATCATGTCGAACACCGCCGCGGGCGCCGGTAGCGCGGCCAAGTTGACGGGCAGAGGATCCGTCGCCTTCAGGCCGGCGCTCGTGGCGTTGATCACCAATGTTCCCGAGGGAAAGAGGCGTGCGAAGTCGGCCGAAGCGGGATCAAGCCCCATCACCGGAATGCCACCGGCCAGCGGCGCCAGCAGCTCGAGCAGCGAGTCGAGATTCGCGCGCGTGCGGTTGATGAGCGTGAGCGAGGCGCAGCGGCGCTGAAGGCATTCGACCGCGGCGCCGCGCGCGGCGCCCCCGGCGCCGAGAAGCACCACGTGCGCTCCGGCGAGATCGCAGCCCAGGTTTTCGCGCAGCGCGGCCGCGAGCCCGTAGCCGTCGGTATTGAAACCATGCCAGCCGTCGGCGCGGCGAATCAGGGTGTTCACGGCGCCGGCGGGACGCGCCGCCGGGTCGATCGCAGCCATGCGGCCGAACGCCAGGACCTTGTGCGGTACGGTGAGATTCACGCCGTGGAAGTCGCCACGGTGCAGCAGCTCCAGCGCGCGACGCAGATCCTCCGGCGGCACTTCGAAACGGAAGTAGCGCCAGTCTACGAAGCGGGCGTCGTCACGCGCCAGTTCCGCGAGTGCGGCATTGTGCATAGCCGGGCTCACGGAGTGGCGGATCGGGTGACCCAGCACCGCGAGGGAGACGCCCCCGCGCGACCAAGTCGCCAGATCGCCGAGGGTCAGCACGGGGTCGGCGGTCATCGGGCGCCGAGTGACGGATGCCGTCCGCGGGTTGTCAACGGGCCCCCCGCGCGCGTCAGGCCTGCTGGCTGGAATGCGCCGCCTCGAATTCCCCGACGAGGCCGGCGAAGATCCGCGCCCGGTCGGGATCGAGCGATGCCTCGTAGTGGCGAGCGAGGTTGCGGCAGCTGCGGCAGAGCACCTCGGCGACGCTGGTCGGCGCAAGGTCGGAAGGCCGGAGCCCGCCGGGGCGCTGGGTCAGGGCGTCGAGCACGTCGGCGGCTCCGCGGAACACGCCGCCCTCGAAGGCGTCGACGAAGAACGGCAAGCCGTCGGCGAAGCATCCGACGAGGAAGTGGCCGGGCAGGCCGACCGGTTCCAGCTCCAGCCCGGCGCGTCCGGCTACGAGCAGGTAGATGACGCTGAGCGAAATCGGCAGGCCGGTGCGCCGCTCAAGGACCTGGTCGAGGAAACTGTTGCGCGGATCCGTGTAGTTCTCGGTGTTCCCGTGGAAACCCCACTCGTGGAACAGCACGCGGTTCAGCGCGCGGCATTTCTCCCGGGTCGAGGAGGGTTCCGCGATCAGCTCGCGGCAGCGGGCCGCCATCGCGTCGAGTTGCGAGCGGCAGGTGGCGTCGTCGAGCCGCGGGTTGGCGATGCGCGCCAGCAACAGGCTGCCCGTCTCCAGATCATAGCGCCGGCCCCGGATGTAGGTGCGGAACTCCGCGACGGGATCGCACAGGCCAAGTTCCTCGATGAACTCGAGCGCATGGCGCGCGAGCGCGCGATCGCCCCCCGCCGCCACGTCGCGGAGCATGGCCCCCGCCGGCTCGCCCAGCTTCGCGAACCGTTCCCGCAGGGCGCGACGCACCGCCGGGCTGGGGTCGTCGAGCAGGGTGGTGAGCGCGGCGCGTTCGGCCGCGGCAAGGGCGGTTTTTTCCAAGACGCCAACCGAAACGGCTTCATTCCGCGGCGCAACGGGGAAACCGCGCCTTGGCCTGGGGTCAGCGCGCGCCGAACAGCGCCGTGCCCACGCGCACGATCGTGCTGCCGGCGGCGATCGCCGGCTCGAGGTCGCCGGTCATGCCCATCGAGAGCTCCGGGAGCGGTCGGCCGAATCGCGCGGCCAGCTCGTCGCGGATCTTCCGCAGCGCGTCGAACGTCCGGCGCGCCAGCTCCGCGGTCTCATCCGCCGTGGCGCCGAGCGGGGCGATGGTCATCAGGCCGTCGACGCGCAGCGCGGGTTCGGCGAGCGCGGCTTCCAGCAGGGCGGGGGCTTCGGCCGTCTCCGCGCCGAACTTCGCCGGGTCTTGCCCCGCGTTGATCTGCAGCAGCACGGCGAGGACGCGGTTGCTCTCCGCGGCGGCGCGGGCGAGGTGGCGGATGAGCTTCACGCTGTCGACGCTCTGGATGCGGTCGAAGTTCTCCGCGGCCAAACGCGACTTGTTGGACTGCAGGTGGCCGATGAGTTCCCAGCGAAGTCCGGGCGCGGCGGCGGCGCATGCGGCGCGCTTGGAGGCGCCTTCCTGCACGCGGTTTTCGCCGACGGAGCGCAGGCCCTTGCCGGCGGCGAGCAGGGCGGCCTCCGGCGGGTGCGTCTTGGTCACGGCCATGAGTTCCACCGTTGCCGTGTCGCGCCCCGCCTGCTGGCAGGCGGCGGCGATGCGGGCGCGGATGGCGTCGACGCGGGCGGAGAATTCCTCGGCGGAGGGCAGCATGGGCGGATAGTACGGGCAGGGTGAGTTAAGCCGTGCTAATTGGCGTTTGCGGAATCAGACGGAGTTCTGTCCCTGTGGAGTTAAAGAGAGCTTATTATGCAGATCGAGAACTTCAAAATCTTCGCGGACTTGGTCGAGACGAAGAGTTTTTCAAAATCCGCCAAGCTCAACGGCATCACGCAGTCCGCGGTGAGCCAGCAGGCGCGGGCGATGGAGCGCCACTTCAAGACCCTGCTGATCGACCGGAGCCAGAAGCAGTTCCAGCTCACGCGCGAGGGCCAGCGGGTTTACGAGTCGGCCAACGAGATCCTGCACACCTACGAGAAGCTCCTCTCGGAGCTGCAGGAGATGAAGAAGGTGATCAGCGGCACGATCCGCATTTCCACCGTCTACTCCATCGGGCTCCACGAGCTGCCGCCGTTCATCAAGAAATTCCTGCACGACTTCCCGTCGGTGAACGTCCGCATCGAGTACCGCCGCTCCAACCTTGTCTACGAGGACATCCTCCATAACTCGGTCGACTTCGGGCTGGTCGCGTTTCCGGTCAAACAACGCCAGATCGAGGTGCTGCCGTTCCGCGACGACCATCTCGTGCTCATCACCCATCCCCAGCACCCGCTTGCGAAGCGCGCGGAGATCGATATCCGCGATCTTTCTGGTCAAAAGGTGATCGGGTTCGACCCCGACATCCCGACCCGCAAGGCGGTCGACGCGATCTTCCGCGATCATAACCTCGAGATCGAACCGGTGATGGAGTTCGACAACATCGAGACGGTGAAGCGCGCGGTGGAGATCGACCACGGTGTCGCCATCGTCCCCCAGGCCACGGTGGCCCAGGAACAGAAGCAGGGCACGCTCAGCGTGATCCGGTTCCGCGGGAAGGATTTCACCCGCCCGCTCGCCATCCTTCACCGCAAGGGTCGGGTGCTAACTCCAGCCATGAAGAAGTTCATCGAGACCCTCGGCGTTGAGGTGCCGGAGCAGGTCCAGGTCTGAGCCCAATCGACACGAATCCTAAACCGCCATGATCACCGCCGCCCTCTCCCGTTGCGCCGCCGTCGCCGCGGCTGCGTGCCTCGCGTTCGCCTGTTCCCGGCCCGGGACCGAGGCGGTCGCCGCGGAAAAACCCGCCTCGCCGCCGGCTGCCGCCTCCGCGGGATTGCCGCGGATCGCTCCGGCCCCCGCGTGGACGCTGAAGGACCTCGACGGAAACCCGGTCTCGTTCTCCCAATTGAAAGGCAAGGTGGTCGTCGTCGACTTCTGGGCGACCTGGTGCCCCCCCTGTCGCGCCGAGATCCCGGGGTACATCGAGATGGTCCGCAAACACGGCAAGGATGGCCTCGTGATCGTTGGCATTTCCCTCGATCAGGGCGGGCCCGGCGTCGTGAAGCCTTTCGCCGCGAAGACCGGCATCAATTATTCGCTCGTGATGGGCGACGAGGCCGTCGTCGCCGCTTTCGGCGGGGTCGAAGGCATCCCCACGACTTTCCTCATCGATCGCGCGGGCATGATCCGCGACCGCAAGGTCGGCGCGGAGGAAGCCGAGTCCTACGAGAAGAAGATCCTCGCGGTGCTCCGCGAGAAATCCTGAACCGCGCCGGCCCCTTCCAGCGCGCTCAGGCGCGCAGGAGCTGGGCGGAGGCGCGGTCGACGTAGAGCGTCGCCTTCGGGTGCAGCCGGAGGATCGATGCCGGGCACGCGGTCGTGATCGGCCCCTCGATGGTCGCCTGCACGGCGGCCGCCTTGCGGGGTCCCGGCACGTGGATGCTGAGGCGGCGCGCCCGGCGAAAGATCGACACGGTCAGGCTGAAGGCGTGCCTTGGCACCGCGTCCAGGTTCGGGAAACAGCCGTCGTTCACCTGCTGCTGCCGGCACGCATGGTCGAGCTCGACGATCTTGATGAGGTGCGGGTCCTCGAAATCGGCCACCGGCGGATCATTGAACGCGATGTGCCCGTTCTCACCGATGCCGAGGCAGATCAGGTCGATCGGCTTCTCCGCGAGCAGCGCGGTGTAGCGGGCGCACACGTCCGCGGTGTCGGGTTCCTCGGCCGGGATGGGATGGAAGGCGCCGACCTTCACGTGCCGCAGCAGGTGTTCGCGGAGGTAGGTGCGGAAACTCTGCGGGTGCGTGCCGGCGAGCCCCACGTAGTCGTCCATGTGGAACGCCGTCACCCGCGACCAGTCGACCGTGGTGTGGCCGGTGCGCGACGCGGCGATCAACGACGTGAGGAATTCATCCTGCGACGGCGCGCAGGCGAAGATGACGCGGGCGTGGCCTTGCGCGGCGATGACGTCGTGCAGGTGGGCCGCGGCGGCGCGGCCGGCGGCTTCGCCCATGGCGGGGCGGTCGGCATGGATCTCGACCGCGAGGCGGCCGGCGGTGAGGTAACGGGCGGGCTGGGCGGACATGGCGGCGAAGCGGTTACGGTCCGACTGCGCGTCGCTCAAGGGTAAAACCGGATCGACGCCACCGGCGGCGCCTTTATCAGCGGGGTCATGCTGCCCCATGTCACCCTTCGCCTCATCCCGTCCGTTGTGGTCTGCTCCGCGTTGGCTACGGCCGCTTTCGCCGCGGCACCACGCCTAGATCGGGAGAACCTGCTCCAGTACCGCGCGGCCGACGGTTCGGTGCAGCCGGTGCGCTCTCCCGCCGATTGGGCCAAGCGCCGGGCGGAGATCCGCGCCGGCGCCGAGAGCGTGATGGGCCCGCTGCCCGGTGCGGCGAAGCGGGCGCCCCTCGACGTGAAGGTGGAGCGCGAGACCGATGGCGGTTCCTTCGTGCGGCGCGAAATCACCTATCTCGCCGAGCCCGGCGCGCGCGTGCCGGCTTACCTGCTCATTCCGAAAGACGTGCTCGCGGGCCGCGCGGTGCGTCCGGGCGTGCTGGCGCTGATGCCGACCAACAACGTCGAGGGTAACCGGCCGGTCGTGGGGGTGGTCACCGATGCCACGAAGCCGAACCGCAATTACGGCGAGGAACTGGCGCGCCGAGGCTTTGTCGTGCTGGCTCCGCCTTACCCGCATCTCGCGGAGTACAAACCCGACCTCGCGGGCCTCGGTTACGCGAGCGGCACCATGAAGGCGGTGTGGGACAATATCCGCGGGCTCGACGTGCTGGCCGCGACGCCCGGCGTCTCAACGCGCGGCTTCGGCGCGATCGGTCACTCGCTCGGCGGCCACAACTCGATCTTCACCGCGCTGTTCGACGAACGCGTGAAGGCGATCGTGTCGAGTTGCGGCTTCGACTCGTTCCTCGACTACTATCAGGAGAAGCAGGCGGTGGTGTGGCAGCCGGGTCAGGCCTGGGGACAGGGGCGCTATATGCCGCGGATCAGCGCCTACGCGGGACGACTGGAGCAGATCCCGTTCGACTTCCACGAGCTGGCGGGGGCGCTCGCGCCGCGCGCGTTCCTCGCGATCTCGCCGAAGGGCGACTCCAATTTCAAGTGGCAGAGCGCCGGCCGTGTGGTGGCCGCCGCGCGGCCGGTCTACGCCCTCCTGGGCGCCTCCGACGCGATCGCGATCGAGCATCCCGATTGCGAGCACGACTTTCCGCCCGCGATGCGCGAACGAGCGTACTCCTGGCTCGAGCGTCACCTCGCGCCCTGAGGGCCGCAGAGGACCAAGGGACGAAAGGACCAACGGTCCGGGTGCTGGGCCTTGTGGCCGGCCCCGGGCGGGACCGGAAACAGTCGGCGTGATTTTGCAGACGTCCTCCGCAAGAAGATCCGACTGCGCCGGGGCCAGCGGGCCCCAGCTACAGGGAAATGGCCGGCCGCCTTCCGAGTGTGGTCCGGAGCCAAATCTGGCCCCAACGGTTTCGCGTGCCCCGCGCCTCCTCGCGGCGATCACGGGATTTTGCCACAAGCAGGCGCCGACGTCCTCGCGGCCGCCGGCCTTCTTGCCCTTCGCGATAGTCCCAGCGCCCCTCGGGCGTGGTCACTTTGCCGGTGAGGCGGCGAGGATGCGGCGGGCCTCCTCGGTGCCGATCTCGCGGACAAAGATGTTACGCCAGCGGATTTCGCCACCGTGCGTCTGCAGCATGATCGGACCCTTGGCCGGCAGCGGGAGCTTCCGGTCCCAGTAGTTCTCCATGACGGCGCCGTCGACGACGAGCTTGTCGTTGAGCCATACCCACGTGCGGGCACCGATCTGGCGGACGCGGAAACTATTCCACTCGCCGAAGGGCTTGTCGGCGAGGACGAGCGGATCGCGGCCGGGTGCGCCCGCCGTATTGTTGAACAGCCCGCCGGAACCCAGGTGCGGCTTCCGGTCGGCCTTCTTCGGGTCGAAAACCTGATTCTTGTCCCAGATCTGCACCTGCGGTGTGCCGCGGAGATAAATGCCGCTGTCGGCCTTGGCCACGGTCTTGTAATCGATGAGCAGCTCGATGTCGCCGAAATCCTCGGTCGTGTTGGCGTAGGGGCCGGTGCCGGGGTTCACCAGTTCACCGTTTTCGACGCTCCAGTGCTTCGTGAAGTCGGCGCGCTCCTGCGCGATCTTCGCGGTCTTCTTCTCGCCCTGCAGCTTGGCGAGGCTGTGGGGATTCAGGCCGAACCAGCCGCTGAGGTCCTTGCCGTTGAAGAGCGCGCGGAAACCGGGCGGCGGCTTCACATCGGCGGCGCCGAGCGGCGCGGAGGTGAGCAGGCAGAGAGCGGTGAGGAACGTCAGCGTTTTCATGGGGTGTGTTTCGAATCGCGCCAGCCGGCCGCGACAGGCGCAACGGAAAATCCGGCGTCGCGCCACTCCCCGGTTGCCAAGCTGCCTCCGCCGGCGTTGTTCTGCCGCACAGCGGCGCGCCGCCGCCTCAAACCCCGCCCTTCGCCTTCCCCATGAGCAGCGCCCCCGCGATCACCCGACAGGAAACTTACGACGCGATCGTCGTCGGCTCCGGCATCAGCGGCGGCTGGGCCGCCAAGGAACTGGCCGAGAAGGGACTCAAGGTGCTGGTCCTCGAGCGCGGGCGTGATGTGAAGCACGGCGAGTATCCCACGGCCATGCTCGACGCGTGGGATTTTCCCGGCCGAAACCGGATCAACGCCGCTGCCGCCGGCCGGCAGGAAAAGCAGGGCCGCACGGGATACACGACACATCCGGCTTCCGCGCATTGGTTCGCCGACGACGTCGACCACCCGTACGCCGAGACCAAGCGTTTCGATTGGATGCGCGGCTACCACGTCGGCGGCCGCTCGCTCACGTGGGGACGCCAGTCGTACCGGTTTTCCGACCTCGATTTCGAGGCCAACGCCAAGGAGGGCGTCGCCGTCGACTGGCCCATCCGCTACGCTGACATCGCGCCGTGGTACGACCACGTGGAGCGCTTCGCCGGCATCAGTGGGCAAAAAGAGGGCCTGCCGCAGCTGCCCGACGGCGAGTTCCTGCCGCCGATGGAGATGAACGTGCTCGAGAAGCACGTGAAACGGAGCATCGCCGGGCGGCTCGGCGGTCGCGTGATGACGATCGGCCGCGCGGCCAACCTCACCCGGCCGCACCTCGGTCGCGGCACGTGCCAGTACCGCAACCGCTGCATCCGCGGTTGTCCCTACGGGGCCTACTTCAGCAGCAACGCCTCGACGCTCCCTGCCGCCTTCGCCACCGGCAACCTCACGCTGCGGCCGTTCTCCGTTGCCGCCGAGGTTCTGTACGACGGGGCGCGCGGTCGCGCCTCGGGCGTGCGAGTCGTCGATACCATGACCCTCGAGGTGATCGATTACCGCGCGCGAATCGTCTTCCTCTGCGCGTCCGCCGTCGCCTCCACCGCGCTGCTGCTCAATTCCGTCTCCGATCGTTTCCCCAACGGTCTCGGCAACGACAGCGGCGAACTCGGCCACAACCTGATGGACCACCATTTCAAGGTCGGCGCCTCGGGTATCACGGACGCCTTCGCCGACCGTTACTTCCGCGGCGCGCGGCCGAATGGGATCTACATTCCGCGATTCCGGAACGTCGACGCCAAGTCGCGCCGCAAGGACTACCTGCGCGGCTTCGGCTACCAGGGGTCGGCGAGCCGCTCCGACTGGACGCGCGGCATCCGCGAGCTCGGTCTGTTCGGCGGCGAGTTCAAGAAGGCGCTGGTTTCCCCCGGCCCGTGGCAATTCGGCATCGGCGCCTGGGGCGAATGCCTGCCGTACCACGCCAATCACCTGAAGCTCGACCGCACGCGCCGCGATCGCTGGGGCCAGCCGATCGTCGTCTTCGACTGCGGTTGGAAGGAAAACGAGCTCGCGATGCGCAAGGACATGCAGGCTTCCGCGATCGAGATGCTCGAGGCCGCCGGTCTGAAGGAGATCAAGGGCTACGACGACGTCGTGAACAGCGCCCCGGGCAATTGCATCCACGAGATGGGCACCGCCCGCATGGGCCGCGATCCGCGCACCTCCGTCCTCAACTCCTGGAACCAGGTGCACGCCGTGCCGAACGTCTTCGTCACCGACGGCGCCTGCATGACCTCCAACGGCTGCGTCAACCCGTCGCTCACCTACATGGCCCTCACCGCCCGCGCGTGCGACCACGCGGTCGGCGAGATGCGGAAGCTGAACCTTTGATCCCCGCTCCGATGATTTCCTCAGAAACTTCCTCCGCCTCCGTGCTGCTGAGCCGCCGCGAAGCCCTCCAGCGTGCCGCGGTCGTCCTCGGCGCCGCGCTTTCCCCGTCGCTCATCGCCGGCGTCCTCCGCGCCCAACCCGCGGCCGGCGCAACCCGGCTGTCCGCCGAACAGGACCGCACGCTGGCGGCGCTCGCCGAGCGCATCCTGCCGCGCACCGACACGCCGGGTGCGGCCGATGTGGGCGTGCCGGCGTTCATCGGCCGCCTGTTCGCGGAATTCCTCACTGCTGCTGAACGCGGCACGCTTACGGGTGGCGTCGCGGCGCTCGACTCGGCTTGCGCCGCGCGGCACGGGCGACCTTTCGCCGCCCTCGAGGGCGGGAAGCAGGATGACGAGATCCGGCGTCTGATCGCGTCGAAGGACGCCGCCGAGCGCGAGTTCCTGCGGCTCTCGCGCGAGCTCGTGATCGTCGGCTACTTCACGTCGGATAAAATCGGTAAAACGCTGCTGCGCTACGAGCCGGTCCCGGGTCGCTATGACGCCGATATCCCGCTTTCCGAGACCGGCGGCGCCGCTTGGAACCGTCCGTGAAAACGTGGCCGCTGCTGGCGGTCGCGCTGGGCGCCTTCGTTCCCTTTGCCGCGACGCAGGTGCCTCCCGTGAGCGCGGGGTTGGTGATCGATGATCAGACGCGTCCCGACGCCGGACTGCAGGCTACGCTCGAGCGCGTCGATGGCGCGCTGCGCGAGAAACTCGATGTACCCGCCGACACCGTGGCCGTGGGTCTCGTCGATCTGCGAACCGGGCGCGTCGCGTGGCTCCGGCCCGACGCCGGCGATTACGCCGCCAGCGTGCCGAAGATCGGCATTCTGCTCGCGTGGTTCGCGACCCATCCCACGGCCGCGAAGGCGATGGAGGCGGATGTCCGGCGCGAACTCGGTGAAATGATCAAGCGCTCCAGCAACGAGGCGGCCACGCGATTCTCCCGGGAGCTGGGCATCTCGCGGGTGCAGGAGGCGCTGGACGCGCACGGATTTTACGACGCGAAGCGCGGCGGCGGGATCTGGTTCGGGAAGCATTACGGAAGGGAGAGTGAGCGCGTGCGCGATCCGGTCGGCGGCAACACCCACGCCGCCACGGTACGGCAGCTCTTGCGTTTCTACCTGCTCCTCGAGCAGGACCGGCTCGTCTCGCCCGAGGCCTCCGCGGCGATGCGAGACATCTTTCTTTCGCCGGGTATTCCCCACATCGAGGATCGCTTCGTGAAGGGTCTCGCCGGCCGCGAGCGGGAGATTCGCCGGAAATCGGGTTGGTGGGAGCAATGGTCCCACGATACCGCCGTGGTGACCGGCGGCGGCCGGCACTACATTCTGGTGGCGCTCACGCGCCATCCGCAGGGCACCGCCTACTTGGAGGCGCTTGCGCCGGCCTTGGACGACGCGCTCGGTGCGGATCCCGGTGCGGCGCGCTGAACTTCGGCCGCGGCGGCTGCCTGCAGGCGGCGGTTGATGGCGGACATCGGATCGGCGGGCGTGGGCCGGCCGGCGGTGAAGCGCGCGACGTCGCGCAGCGCGATGACGGTGCAGCCGGCCTCCTTGAGCCAGAGCATGTATTCCTCGAAACGCTCGCGCGGTGTGGTCACCCACGGGTGCTCGCCGTCGGGCACCCCGTGGAATTGCAGCACCGCGATACGTCCGTCCCGCGCCTGCGCGACCGCGGCTTTCACGTGGTCGAGGCTCCAGACCGGGCGGGCGTCCGCCGTGGTGGGTATGAGCAGCGGGTGGTCGCCGCCGGGTTCGTAGGGCACGCCGCCGCCCTTGGCGTAGGGCACCTCGGGTTCACCGCCGCGGCGGGCGAAACGGATGCCGGCCGTCTCGAGCACAGGCAGCGCGCTCGGGTGAAACTTGTTGCCCGGCCAAGCGAAGCTCACCGGCGTCGGGATGCCATGCTCGCGGCAGCGGGCGGCGATGGCCTCCAGCTGTTCGGCGAGCCGCGGGACGTTTTTCTCGGTGATGCCGAGGTGGTCGCGGGTGTGGTTGCCGATCTCGAAGCCGTCGCGGTGCAGCTCCGCGATCTGCTCCCACGTGAGGTAGTCGCGCTTGTTGGTGCGGAACGTGAAACCCTCGGTGATGAAGAACGTGGCGCCAAAACCGAGCCGCTTGAGCAGCGGCCGCGCGACCGCGTGATGCGACGCGGAGGCGTCGTCGAAGGTGAGCACGACGACCTTGTCGGGCACCGGCGTTGGCCCGGAGGCCGGGGCGGGCAGTGGAAAAAGGACGGAAAGAAGAGCGGCGAGCAGGCGGCGGGGCACGGATGGATTGAGCGGCGGTCGAAGGCGCGGTTCCAAGCGGAAATGCGGGCGCGCGCCGGCCAACCGCGCGCTTGCGTGCGCGGCGCGGCGGCGTGAAGCGAGGGGGGATGAAAACGTCTCCGCGCGGCCTCGCCTTCATGGGATTTTTGTTCGCCGCGGCTGTTGCGGCGCCGGCCGTGGAAGTTCGGCGTGACATCGAGTATGGCCGCGCGGGCGGGGAATCGCTCCTGCTCGACGCCGGGCTCCCCGACGGCCCGGGGCCGTTTCCGGTGGCGATCCTGGTGCACGGCGGCGGCTGGACCCGGGGAGACAAGGCCGGCAGCGACCGGCCGGGGGACGGCGCCGACATCGCCCCGTGGTTCAACCTGCTCAATCGCGGGAACTACGTCTGGTTTTCCATCAACTACCGGCTCGCGCCGAAGCACCGCTGGCCCGCTTGCCTCGAGGACTTGCAGACCGCGGTGCGCTGGGTGAAGGCGAACGCGGCGGGGTTCCGCGGCGATGCCGGCCGCATCGCGGTGTTCGGACATTCCGCGGGCGGACATCTCGCGCTGATGCTCGCGACGATCTCGAAACCCGACACCCGCGTGCAGGCGGTGGTCGGTTTCGCGGCGGTGGCCGACCACGAGCACAAGCTAGCCGCCCGCGGAGGTCTCGGCGACGGGCTGCAGGCCTTGCTCGGGCGGCCGAGGGAGATCACGCCCGAAGCGCTGCACGAGCTGCGGGCAATCTCACCCATCAATCGTGTGAAGGCCGGGATGCCGCCGGTGCTGCTGCTTCATGGTGACGCCGACAAGTCGGTGGCGATCGAGCAAAGCGTCGCCTTTCAGCGCCGCGTGAAGGCGGTGGGCGGCATCTGTGACCTTATCACCTTGCCCGGCGCGCCCCATGGACTGCGCGAGTGGACGAAGGCCGCACCCGACCACGAGCGTCAGCTGCTCGAATGGCTGGAGCGGATCTTCGCCGCCGCCGGCGCGGCGAAGTAGCGCGCCGCGTCCGCGCAACGACCGCCCATGGGGTCAGGGCGTTCGTTGTTCAGAAGACTGCGGTGGGCGAACATTGAACGCCCTGACCCCTTAGGGGCGCGCAACGTCTTACCCCGACGAGAATCTCAACCTGACTTCGCCTTCTTCTTCCCGGCGGTGCCCTCGACGCGGCCGGGCTCCCGGGTACCGGCGCCCTTGCGCTGGGTGAGCGTGTCACCGAGTTCAGCGCGGCATTTTTCGGCGAACGCCTGCAGGCGCGCGACCACTTCGGGATGGGCGGCCACCACGTCCTTGGTTTCGGAGCGATCGGTGCGCAGGTTGTAGAGCTGGGGCCGCTCCAGGTTCACGTTCTCGTATTTGGCCGGGATGCCGTCGCGACCGCCCGGGCGCCCGCCGAGCGTGCGGTAGCGATGGGGCAGCACGAGTTTCCACTCCCCGTCGCCGCTCACCACGGCCTGAAGTTCGTTCTGGGCGTACCAGTTACCGTAGCCCTCGTGCGGGTTGGTGGCGCCCGATTGGCTCGAGAGGATCGGCCAGACATCCAGTCCATCGATCGTCCGCTTCGGCGGCTCGGCCCCGATCCGGCGGGCGAGGGTGGGCAGCAGGTCGATGGTCATGATGTACTGGTCGTTCACGGCGCCGGCGGGGAGCTGGCCGGGCCAACGCATGAGGCAGGGCACGCGGGTGCCGCCTTCCCAGGCCGTCCCCTTGCCCTCGCGGTGCGGACCCGAGCTGCCGGCGTGGTCGCCGTAGCTCAGCCACGGGCCGTTGTCGCTGGTGAAGATCACCAGGGTTTCGCGCGTGAGGCCGTTTTTCTCCAAAGCGCGCAGCACTTCACCGACCGACCAGTCGATTTCCATGATGACGTCGCCGTAGAGCCCGCGCTCCGACTTGCCCTTGAATTTGTCACTCACGAAGAGCGGCACGTGTGGCTGCGGGTGAGCCAGGTAGAAGAAGAACGGGCGGTCCTTGTTACGCTCGATGAACCGCACCGCGCGTTCCGTCAGGCGGGTGGTGAGCTCCTTCTGGTCCTCCGGCGTGACCTCCTCGTCGATCACGCGTCCGTCCTCGAGGAGCGGAAGCTTCGGGTAGCTGCCGGGCTTGGCCTCCGGGTGGTGCGGCCACATGTCGTTCGAGTAGGGAATGCCGAACGATTCGTCGAAGCCGTGGCGATTGGGCAGGAAAGGCGCGAGGTGGCCCAGATGCCATTTACCCGCCATGCCCGTGGCATAGCCGCGCGACTTGAACACCTCGGCGAGCGTGGTCTCGTCGGCGTGGATGCCGTGGGTGGACTGCGGTCCGAGCGCGCCGTGGATCCCGACCCGGTTCGGGTAGCATCCCGTGAGAAGGGCGGTGCGCGACGCGGAGCACACGGCTTGGGCCACGTGGAAGTTGGTGAACTTCACGCCGGCGCGCGCCATGCCGTCGAGGTTCGGCGTCGTGAATCCCTTGGCGCCGAAGACCCCGACGTCGCCGTAGCCGAGATCGTCGCAGAAAATCACGACGACGTTGGGCGGCCGCGCGGTGTTGGCGCCGGACGCGCTCGCGGCCGCAAGGAGCGCGGCGAGCGATACGATCAGATAACGGAAACTCGACACGGGTGAGACGGTGCGGGGCATGGCAAAAGCCTGCTGCGCAGCGGCGCCCCGCGCAAGTCCGCGCCCCCCGCCCTAAGGGGTCAGGGCGTTGAATGTTTCAGTCGCACTGGAGCCGGCGTTCGGACGGACTCCAGCATTGCTATCATGCTGTCATTCAGGGCTCCCCGCGTGTCGCTGACTCGCGCGCGGGGATCGGCACGGCTCGTTCGGGAAAACGCCTAACGCCCTGACCCCTTTGGGCGGAGCACGGCTCGGACCGGCGAGCCATCGGCGCCGCGGAGGCGCAGGGGCAAGGCGATCAGTTCGTAGGGGCCTGGCTCGACGCCGCGGAGATCAAGGCTCTCCAGAATCAGCAGGCCTGCGGCGAGCATCAGCCGGTGGCGGGTCATGTCCTTGCACGTCAGTTCGTCCACTGAGGGTACGTCGAGTCCGACCAGGCGAACGCCGCGTTTCGCCAGCCACGCCGGCAAACCCGGCTCCATCAACGGCCACGCGGTGGGGAAGAACGCCGGGTCGCCCCAAGCGTCGGTGCGGAACAGGATTCGGGGAGCGGCCGCGAGTTCATGGTCCGTGACGCCGGCGAACAGGTCTGCGGTCAGCGCCGTCCGGCCGCGGGCGTCGATCACCCGTGCCGGTCCCACGAACACCTCGGGGTCGAGCGCGTCGATGGTCGCGCCGCGGTCGTCGTAGTGGAACGGCGCGTCGGCATGGGAGCCGTTGTGCACACTGAGCGACAGCTCGCCGACATTGCATGAGGCGCCTTCCGCGATGCGCGCGTTCAAGCGGAAGGCCGTCGGCCGGTCCCCGGGCCAATGGGGTGAGCCGGGAAACAGGGGACGGGAAATATCGATCAGCATGGGATGACTTCAGGGCACGAGGGCCGCCGCGTGGGGGAGCCGGAGATGCGCGCCTGTTTCAACGATCCGACGCAGGCGCGAGATCGCCTCCGCGCAATCAGCGAAACGCGTGTACAGCGGCGAAGGCGCGAGGCGGATGAGATCGGGCCCGCGGAAATCAGGTGCCACGCGGGCGGTCTTCAGCGCCTGGCAGATGCGCCAGGCGTCGGGGTGGGCGACCGCGATATGGCCGCCACGCACCGGTTGGCCTCTCGGTGTAACCACCGAAAATCCATGCCCCGCCAGTTGTTGGTCTACCAGGTCGAGAAGGAGATCGGTCTGCGCGAGGGACTTGGCGCGTAACGCCGCGATGCCTCCGGCCTCCGCCACGATCTCCAGCGACCCCAGCAACGGCGCGAGCGAAAGGATGTGCGGGGTGCCGATTTGGAGCCTCGCGGCGCCGGCGGCGGGCTCATGCTCCGGCGCCATCGCAAAGCGCCGGTCGGGCCTTACGCCCCACCAGCCGGCAAGGCCGGGCGGGCGGGCGGCGTGACGCGGATGAAGGAAAAATCCGCCCACTGCGCCGGGGCCCGCGTTGAGCCATTTGTAATGGGACCATACCGCGAAATCCGCCCCGTCGCGCGCGAGCTCGTGCGGCACCGCGCCGATGCTGTGCGAAAGATCCCAGCCGATGGTGATTCCCGCCGCCTTCGCTTTGCGCGTGAGGGTCGGCACGTCGAGCAACTGACCGCTCGTGAACAGCACCGCGGGCAGCAGTACGAGCTGCACTTCGGGAGTGAGCGCGGCGAGGATGTCGTCGATGCGCAGGATCCGGCCATCGCGCGAGGGGATCAGCCGCAGGTATCGCGCGGGATCGAGCCCGCGTAGGCGCAGATGGCTTTGCAGCGCGTAGGTGTCGGAGGCGAAGTTCAGAGCGTCCGCCACGATTACGCGCGCGGGCGCCGTCGGATCGTAAAGTGTGGCGAGGAGCTGGTGGAGGTTGGGCGTGGTTTGTCCGCCGATGCCGACGTCGCGCGGCTCCGCGCCGACGAGCGGCGCCACGCCTTCCGCCGCGAGTTGGGGCAAATCAAGCCACGACGGCTCCGCCCGCGTCCATCCGTCGATCCCGAGTGTGCGCCACTGGTCGACGACTCGCGCGAGCGCCGCCTCCACCCGACGTGACAGCAATCCGAGCGAGTTACCATCAAGGTAAATCACGTCCGCGGGGACCCGGAACTCCTCCACCCAACGGTTCAACGGATCGCGGGCGTCGAGCTCGGCGGGTGAAATCATGGATAAGACGGAACCTGAAGTGCCCCGCGAGATTCGGCAACGCGGCGCTAAAGAACGCCCTGCTGACGACCCCGTGGTATCACCCACCCCCACAAAACGCCCAACGCCCTGACCCCATTAAAAGGGGTCAGGGCGTTGAGTGTTTTTGAGCTGCTGGATCACCCTGCGATATCGGGAGTGGAGCTGAGTGGGATGGGGCCTCAGGCGCGGGGACCAGGCAGGTGTTCGAGGATCGTGGAGGTTCCTCTAACAACAGAAAACGCCCTGACCCCTTTGAAGGGATTGCCGTTGACGGTGCGGAGGGGTGGGCGCGTCATCGCGGTCGAGTTTTGCCCGCTGATGCCGGTCACGCCCCGCTGGTTTCTGATCTCTTTGTTTGTCGCCCCTGGGGCGGCAGCAGCCTCCTCGGCGCGCGATGAGGTCCTGGCTGATTTACGGGCTTATTTTTCGCCGCCGGCCGCAATCTCCGCCCCCGCATCGGAACTGCGTTCACCGCTGGTCTTCAATGACGGTAGACCGGTGAAATCGGTGTCGGATTGGACAATGCGCAGAGAGGAAATCCGGCGTTACTGGCACGAACGGATGGGGCCGTGGCCGGCGTTCGTGGAGCGTCCCCGCCTCGAGATTTCGGAAACCCAGGATCGCGGCGGGGTCATCCAGCATCGCGTGGAGATCGAGGTTGCCCCGGGTGTTATGCAGGGCGGCTACCTGCTGCTGCCGCCCGCGAGTTTTCGCGGCGCCCGCCCCGCGGTGCTGGTTCCGTTCTATGCGCCCGAGGTGAGCGTGAGCTACGATGGCCCGCGGCCGCTCGCCGGTCAGGCGAAGCGCTTCTTCAAGGACGGTCCGCCCAAGCACCGCGACTTCGCGTTGCAGCTGGCCCGGCGCGGCTTCGTCACCCTGTCCATCGGCACGCCCGGTGACGACGCCTATAGGCCCGACCTGCGGGGGGCGGCCTGCCAGCCTCTGAGCTATCACGCGTACCTCGCGGCCAATTGCCACACCGCGCTCGCGCAGCGCCCCGAGGTCGATCCCACGCGCATCGGCGTGATGGGGCACTCCTATGGCGGAAAATGGGCGATGTTCGCCTCTTGCCTCGACGACCGCTTCGCCTGCGCCGTGTGGTCCGACGGCGGCGTGGTTTTCGACGAGTCGCGCGGGGGGGTGAACTACTGGGAGCCCTGGTATCTCGGCCTCGATCCCGCCGTGACACGGAAGCCGGGGCTCGTGACCGCCGCCAACGGCCGCACCGGAGCCTACCGGCGCATTCGCGAAGAAGGCCGCGACCTCCATGAGTTGCACGCCTTGATGGCGCCCCGTCCGTTTCTCGTCTCAGGCGGCTCCGAAGATGGTCCTGCACGCTGGGGGGCGCTGCTGCACACCGTCGCCGTCAACCGGTTACTCGGTCGCGAAAACCGGGTCGCCATGACCAACCGTCCGGAGCATTCACCCTCGGCTGAATCCAACGAACAGGCCTTCCGCTTCCTTGAGCACTTCCTTCGTCCATGAACCACGGTCTTTTTGATCTGCAGGTGAACGGTTTCGCCGGGGTCGACTTCCAGCGCCCGGAAATCACTCGCGCCGACTTGGAACGCGCCGCCGAGGCTCTGCGGCGCCACCAGACGACCGGAATCCTGTTCACGCTGATCACCGATACCGTCGATGCCCTCGTCGCGCAATTGGAGCGCGTGGAGCGCATCCGCGCCGAGTCTCCCTCCGTGCGAGGCATGATCGCTGGTTACCACATCGAGGGCCCCTATCTGCTGCCCGAGCTCGGTTACCACGGCGCGCACGACCCGCGGAAGATGAAGGCGCCTGACCGCGCGGAGTTCGATCGTCTCCAGCGGGCCGCGGGCGGTCGTATCCGCCTCATGACACTCGCTCCCGAGTGGCCGGGTTCGCCCGACTTCATCCGCCACCTCGTCGCGAACGGCGTCACGGCCTCGATCGGTCATTCCAACGCGGACGACCGGGCCATCGAAGCGGCGATCGCTGCCGGTCTCGCGATGTGCACCCATGTCGGCAACGGCGTGCCGCAGCAGATGCACCGCCACGAGAACATCATTCAGCGTCTGCTCGCGCGCGACGAACTCACCGCGGTGTTCATTCCCGACGGCATCCACGTGCCGCCGGGAGCCTTGCGGAATTTCGTCCGGGCGAAGCCGCGCGCCAAGGTGCTGTTCACGACGGACTGCATGGCCGCGGCTGGCGCGCCGCCGGGTCGTTACACGGTAGGGCACATCGAGGTCGAGGCTGGCGCGGACGGCGTCGTGCGCGAACCGGGCAAACCCAATTTCGCCGGCTCGTCGCTCGCGATGGACACCGCCGTGGCGAACATCCGGCGGTTCCTCGGTTGGACCGAAGCCGAGGCCGTGCACGCCTGCGGCGAGGGCGTGCGCGCCGCGTTCAAGTTGTAGCGGGTTTACTTGTTCGGAGGCCCGAGGAGCCCCCGGCCTCCCACATTTTCAAATCCGATGCCGCGTCACTTCCCCGCCGGCGGAAGAAACACGTGGCAAACCGGCGAAGGTGCGGAGGCGACTCGGGGGGAAGACGTCAGTGCCCCGGTAGCCTGGTCAATCCGGGCGAGCACGATCGTATCGGTCCCCTGATTGCCCATCGCGAGCAGCGTGCCCGTCGGGTCGAGGCCGAAGTGTCGCGGGGTCTTGCCTCCGGTCGGGTGGTGGCCGGTCGCGGTTAGGCGGCCTGAACCCGGATCGATGGTGAACCTCGCCAAGGTATCATGCCCGCGGTTGGAGGCGTAAAGCAGGCGACCGTTGTGGTGGACAAGAATCTCGGCGGTCGTGCTGCGGCCGGTGAAAGTGGGGGGTAAGGTGGTCACCGTTTGTATCTCCGTCAGGCGCCCGCCCGAGCCGTCGTAGGCGAATGCGGTAACGGTGGAGTCGAGTTCGTTCACGACGTAGGCGAAGCGGCCGTCAGGTCGGAATACCATATGGCGCGGTCCGGCACCCGGCTTCAGCGGCGCGAAAGCCGGGTCGTTCGGGATCAGGGTGCCTTTTTCGGCGTCGAACCGGTACACCATGACCCTGTCTGTCCCTAGGTCGCAGACGAAGAGGAAGCGTTCGGCGGGGTCGAGGGTGACGGCATGGGCGTGGGGGCCTTTTTGGCGGGATGGGTTCACGCTTTGTCCGCGATGTTGCTGGACGGATTGTGGGGCGCCGAGGCGGCCGTCGGCGCCGACTCTGATCAGTGCGACGTTACCAGCTGAGTAATTGGCTACCAAGAGATTACGTCCGGTTCGATCGAGTAGCAGGTGGCAGGGTGCCGCCCCGGCTGAAGAGGTCTCGCTGATCTTGCGGAGCTTTCCGGTTGTGCGGTCGATGGCGTAAGAGGTGACAGATCCGGTCGGCTGGCCATTCCACGAGGCGGACTCGTTCAGGGCGAAGAGCAGATTCCGTGACGGGTCGATGGCTAGGAAAGAGGGCTGCACCGCTTCCGCGGCCAGACCGAGCGGTTCCAGCGAAGGCTCGTTAGCGTCAGATTTGAGCCGGAATGCGTAGATACCCTGGCTTTTGGGCCCGGTGTAGGTGCCGACGTAAACCAAGGTATCTCTCGGTGTGACCGCGCTGGCCGCTATCGCCGTGGCAGAGCAGCCGATCAGGGGTAGAAACAAGGCGAGGAGCCGTGTGTACATCGGGGTGGGATAAGGCAGGGTTGCACCTAGCGCCTGCGTCTCGGTCGGCCCTGAAAGCCGAGGCGCGGGAAGAAGGGACTCAGCCGGTGGCCGCGAGGGTATTTCGGGCGGAGATTAGCCGTCCCGTAAACGCGTCGAGTTGTACCATAAGTCCTTTTTGGGAAACAACTTCCAGTACTCCATCCTTCTCCCCTACGATCTTGGCGCAAGGATCGTTAAGGTCCGGCCATTCGGCCATCCATTGAAGTCGGAAGGCACCATCGAGGGCGTAAAGATTAGGAAAACCGGGAAGCAGTCCGTACGTGTGTTCCCTGACGTAGCAACGGAATGGGGTCTGCTGAAACTCCACGACCGCGGTGGCCAGTGGGCGGTGGCCGACCGACTTGGAGCCTTGGCGGGTCAGCCGGCAAAGCGCGCCTTCGATGACGGCGAGGGGAGTGGGGCGAGTGGTGTTCACGGCGGGGAGGGTTGAAGAAAACGCCCGCCGACGCTCTCCGCGATAAAAATTTCAAGCCGTGCTTGCGGGCGGCAATCGCTGGAAACTATCGTCCGCGGAAATGAGGAAGGCTCTCATCACTGGGATAACCGGCCAAGACGGTTCGTATCTGGCTGAACTGTTGTTGGATAAGGGCTACGAGGTGCACGGGGTCATCCGCCGGGCCTCGACGTTCAACACCAGCCGGATCGACCACCTTTACCGGGACCCCCACGTGAACGGGGTGAAACTCTTCCTGCACTACGGCGACCTGGCCGACTCGGTGCAGATGGTGAAGCTCCTCTACGAACTGCAGCCCGACGAGGTGTATAACCTAGGGGCGCAGTCGCATGTGAGGGTGTCTTTCGACATCCCGGAGTACACCGGTGATGTCGACGGCCTTGGCGCCCAGCGGATCCTAGAGGCTATCCGGGAGGCGGGTTTGGTTAAGAAAGTGCGGTACTATCAAGCCTCATCGTCGGAGATGTTCGGCAAGGTGCAGGAAGTGCCCCAGACCGAGACAACCCCGTTCTGGCCGCGGTCGCCGTACGGTTGCGCCAAGGTCTATGCCTATTGGCTGACGGTGAACTACCGCGAGAGCTACTCCCTCCACGCCTCCAACGGGATCCTGTTCAACCACGAAAGCCCGCGGCGGGGAGAGACCTTCGTCACGCGAAAAATCACTCGCGCCGCGACCCGCATCAAGCTGGGGCTCCAGGACTCCATTTACCTTGGCAACCTCGATGCCCGCCGCGACTGGGGTTACGCCAAGGAGTACGTCGAGATGATGTGGCTGATGCTGCAGCAGGATCGGCCCGACGACTACGTGGTCGCCACCAACGAGACGCATAGCGTGAAGGAGTTCTGCCAAGAGGCCTTTGGTCAGCTGGGCCTCGATTGGGAGAAGTACGTGAAGTACGACCAGCGCTACGAGCGCCCCGCCGAGGTGGAACTGCTGATCGGTGACCCCGCCAAGGCCCGGAAGCAGCTAGGTTGGGAGCCCAAGGTTCGGTTCAAGGACCTCGTGAAGATCATGGTCGACCACGACCTCGAGCTCGCCCGCCGCGAGGCCCAGATCGCGAAACTGCCGCGGCTGTGAAGGATATTGCCCACGGAACCCGCGGAAGCGTGAAGAGCGGAGCGTCGGTTTCCGTGCCTTCAGTGAATTCCGTGGGCCTGCTGCCATGAAACTCTACATCGCCGGGCATAACGGGATGGTGGGGGCGGCGCTGGTGCGGCGTTTCCGGGCGGAGCCGGGGGTCGAGCTTTTGCTGCGCTCGCGTCGTGAGGTCGATCTCAGCAACCAGGCTGCGGTCGACGCGCTGATCGCGAAGGAGAAGCCCGACGCCG
>SXGQ01465084.1_pt1 | contig 21925 bp, 24 predicted proteins | sample 3178371 | NCBI WGS metagenome assembly SXGQ01 (sample SAMN11356859, study PRJNA531348) | freshwater metagenome | isolation source: freshwater sample F1-20 | place: China: Fuxian Lake, Yuxi | collected 2017-12-25 | reverse complement strand
GTCCCCAGTAACAAGTCCATGCGAACGAAGGCCATTCACCAAACGGTTCACTCGGTCATCAAGTTCGGACCAAGTAACACTGTGCGTTTCGTCAACGAGAGCGATTTCGCTCCCACGGTCAGCAACATGTGCTTGCGTCAAAATAGCCATTTCTATTTCTCCTGTCGTCCTATGGGATACCACGGAATATCAAAAGCTTCTTGTCCTGCCACCTTCAGCACCCGATTGGCGATCAACCAACGACCCTGAACTTTGCTCAATCGGTCGTGATATTGGGCCCATAGATGAGCGTCAGGTTGGTCGCCAGAAAAACGATGCCAGGCATATAAATAAGTGATCGCACGTGCAGACTCAGCAGTTTCAAGAACAACTTCAATATTTGAGACATGATGGCTGGTCGCAGCAAATCGATGTAAGCCTGCACCTAGACGCTCACGGATACTGTCTCGACCTTGCGTGACAGCGCCCATACCTGGACCGTAATCAACTGTGCAATCTTCGGTAAAGCAATCGGCAACTGCAGATGCATTCACGAGATCAACATTGCGACAATAGGCATAGATGACATCAGTGATCGCTTGCCGTTCAACAAGTTGTTGTATCGGGTCAAGCGACATGGGAACTCAGTGGATGAACAGAGTGTGATCAGCGCGACAAAATGGTGACGCCTGAAATACCAGGGGCGCCATACACATGTGTATATGCAACCTTGGGATCATTAGGCACCTGTCGAGCACCGGCTTGACCACGAAGCTGCAGAACATTTTCGTAGACCTGACGCAAACCAGATGCACCAATCGGTTCACCGTTCGCCAAGCAACCACCGTCAGTGTTCACCGGGAACTTGCCACCAATCTCAGTCTCACCAGCCTGAATCATGAACTCTTGCTCTCCGTGTTCACAGAAACCGTTTTCGGCCATGTGCATCACTTCAGCGCCAGCCTCGGTGTCTTGCAACTGAGCAATGTCGATGTCTTCTGGTCCGATACCGGCCATTTCAAATGCTGCCTTTGACGAGTCAACGGTCGGTCCCGCGTTGTGCTCGAGAGCAATTGACGGAGCCAACACTTCAAAACTTCCGAAGCGACGGCTCCGCACAACGGCAGCGTTGAGGAAAATGGGCTTGTCGGTATACAAGTGGGCTTTATCGGCACGAGCCAAAATGAGCGCAACGCCGCCTTCACCAGGCGAACAGAACATGTATTGCGTCAACGGGTACGACAGCATCAAGGAATCGAGCGCTTCTTGTTCAGAGATGGGCTTGCGACGCCAGGCCATGGGGTTCATTGAGCCATTTCGGAATGCTTTTTCGGAAACCTTGCCCAAGGTGCTGTGCGAGATGCCGTACTCGTGCATGTAACGGTTGATCTTCATGCCAAAGAACTGTGTGGTAAGCGCCAAACCCGATGCGCCATACCAGTTACCAAGACCCGCACCGCGAGTGTCAACACGGAAGGCTCCACGCTCGTGCTTGTCAAAGCCGATCGCAATACCAAGATCAAAAACACCTGAACGAATGGTGTTGTAGGCCGAGAACAAAGCCGAGCCACCCGTCGCACAACCATTGGCGACGTTGATGAACTGCAGACCAGTCAAACCAAGCTGCGACACCATGGTGTCTGCAGCCCCAGCCGCGGCCGATCCACCAAAAGCGAATTGGACGTCTTCCCACTTCACTCCGGCGTCGGCACACGCTCGACGAACGGCGATGACGCCTTGTTCCATACCCGTCACGCCTTCGGTGCGACCGAATTCATGCATTCCAATTCCGACGATGGCGACTTCAGTACTCATTGTTTTCTCCCTGGCTCAGTATCCGATAAAACTTTTCACGCCACCGGCGCGAAGGCGAATGTGACAACTTCATTTCCGGAGGCGTCAGTCGACAGTGGAACGATGACCATTTCCATCTCCATGCCAATCTTCAGCTTCTCGGGATCGGCCTCAGTCAGACGAGCTTCAACTTTGATCTGACCCGGCAATTCAACATAGCCGACACCAAATGCCTTGAAGGTCTTTGGATCGACATCGCCCGCATATGGGGGTGCTTTGGGCGGAAAACCTTGAACAGTCCAGGTCCACAAAGTGCCACGACGACCGAGAAGAACCTGCTCGGTCTTGTCGCCAGTGCACTTCGGACAACCAGATTGAACGGGAAACATATGGTTTCCGCAAGCGACACAACGACTACCAATGAGTTGAGGTGCTTCTGAGGGCCACGTGAAGACACCTTCAATTACCGGAACTTGAGCCATGATTTCCCCTTCTGCAACAAAAACAAGCGACCACTTTCGTCACCTGTCCAAACCTTAGTTCTGACTGTCGTCTTAAAACTTACCCGACGATTAATTATCTCGCGAGGCGCTACTCTAAATCCCTGTGACGACTCCCGAGCAGGTTTTTGGCCCACTGTCCCCCGTCGAAGCCTTGACGGCGATTGCGGCGATTCAACAGTGCCTGATTGATTACTGCCACGGCATTGACCGATGTGATGCCGAATTGGTGGCTTCGGTGTACCACCCCGACGCAACGGATGACCACGGAAGCTTCGTCGGTCTCGGTACCGAGTTCGCCATCCATGCCACCAAGAAGCTTCGCAAGTACGCCATTACAACGACTCATTTTTGTGGATTCCCAAGTATTCAATTTGAGTCACCGACAGTTGCTCATGTTGAAACTCAGGTGTTGGCTTGGCACCGCGTCGCCGACTCTTCTCAAAGCAGAGAATTTCTCGAACAATTTTGTGGGCGATACTTCGACCGCTTTGAATGTCGCGAGGGCGATTGGCGGATTGCCCACCGTGCGTTAACTCACGACTGGGACCACAAAGTATTTGTGGACCCGGCTTTTACGCCTGGACGTTTCACACCATCACCACGACAATGATTTGATCGTTGATCTGCACTGTTCAACCAACGTTTCACAGAGGGGCATTCATGACATCACTACCGACAACAACCGCTGCAGTCACCGCCGAGTGGCTCACTGGCGCTCTGCGATCAGGCGGAACAATTGATGAGGCAACTTCTGTCGCCACGGTCGAAGCTCAGAACATGGGTGCGGGTATCGGTTTCATGGGCGAAGTTGGTCGACTCGTTGTCACCTATACAGGTGGACCCGGACCGCGTAACATCATCTGCAAAATTCCCACTCAAGATCCCAACATTCGCGGAATGCTCGGACCAGCTCGCGTTTTTGAACGTGAAGCGCGTTTCTATCTTGAGGTTGCTCCCCTACTGGGTGGCGTCCCGCAGGCCTACGCGGTCATGGCCGAATACGAAACTGATGACTACGTGTTGTTGATGCAAGATTTGGGTCATCTTCGTGAAGGAAATCAGTCAGTCGGAGTTAACGCCCGTGACGCACTGAATGCGTTAAAAACTGTTGCTCGCGTCCATGCCGAGTTTTGGGAGTCACCACGTCTCAATCAGTACGAATGGATGCCGGCAATCAACAGTGAAGGTATGAAAATCGGCGCGGGTATCTACGACCAGTCGTTGCCTGGCTTCTTACAAGTATTTGCCCATGCCATTGATGAAGACATGGTTCCGCTGATGGAAAAATTTGGTAGCAACGTTCACCAGTTACTTGATCGCTTTGCCGCAATGCCAAACACGATTGTGCACTTCGACTATCGCCTCGACAACTTGTTCTTTGGGGATGGCGACGACGTATGGGCCATCGACTTCCAGACCAGTAGCCGAGGCGGTGGCGCCTACGACGTCGGTTATTTCATGAGCCAAAGCGTGCCCATTGACGTACGTCGCGAGCACGAAGCAGCCTTGCTCAAGGGTTACCACGACGAACTCATCGCCAACGGCGTGACTGGCTATGCATTTGACCAATTCATGGACGACTACCGAGTCGGCGTTCTATATGGCTGGATTATTCCGGTGTTCGCAGTCGGAACGCTTGACTCATCAAGTGAACGCGCAATGGCTTTGTGGACCGAAGTGATCAAGCGTGCCCAAACGGCGATGCGTGATCATCACGTTGCTGACTTGATGAAGTAAACGTTCAGTCAGCAAGCGGTAATTACGCTTCGGGCATTGGGTAATGCAAACCAGGGATTCCCGCTGACAAAGCTTCGTACCAATCAGGCCGAGGCTGAATACCTGGGTAACCCTCACCAACACGCGATGCCGAGTCCTTGTTCCACTCATGGTGAATCGGCGGAATCTGGTATGTGCCGTTTGAGGCGTTCGTACCACCGTCAACGAGCAGATCGTGACCAGTGATGTAACTCGCAGCATCAGACGCCAAAAACATTACGGGAGCAACAATCTCGGGAAGTAAACCGATCCGTCGCATGGGGGTGCGACTGGCGATCCAGGTATCAATTCCCATGGCCGCTAACATCGGGGCGGTCATCTCGGTGACGACAAAACCAGGTGACACAGAGTTCACGCGAACGCCACGATCAGCCCATTCGCAGCCGAGTTGCTGCGTCAGATTGCGTAAAGCACCCTTTGCTGCGGTGTACGCGATAACGGTGGCCTCATTGGCGCCATTGCCGAGAATGGAGCCGATGTTGACAATATTGCCACTCTGACGTTCCAACATGTGGCGACCAACTTCACGCATATACATAAACGCTCCGTTGAGATCAATTGAGATGATCCAATTCCATGTGGTCATATCGAACCGCTCGGGAGCGATTCCGCGTGGATCAACAACGCCAGCGTTGTTGATGAGAACATCAATTTTGCCATGTGCGGCGATACCACCAGATACGACCCGTGCAACATCTTCCTCAATTGAGACATCACCGGGGATGACGGTCACCTTCGAGCCAAACGAACGACATTTTTCGGCCACCACGTCGAGCAAATCCTTGGTGCGAGCTGTCAACACAAGATCAGCGCCTTCTTTAGCGAATCCTTCAGCGAAGCCCTCGCCCAAACCGTACGAAGCTCCGGTGATAAGAACTGTCTTACCTGTGAATTGACCCATGAGTTTTCCCCTTACTTCAGAATTTGAAGATTAATTATTGAAAAAGTGATTGTAGATACTTCTGCGAAAATTTAGCGTAGCCGAACTACTCACCGAGGCTGGTGGTTGGCAGATCCATATGAGTAATGCCAGGCAGCATCTTCTCTAAGTCACCGACAAAGTTAGCGGCCCTCATTTCGGACAAGGTGCGACGACTTCCAAGGAGGCGCAACGTGTCAAAAGCCGATGCTGTCAAAGTGAGTTCCGGTTCGCCATCCCCAACATTGTGCTCAACACCGTCGATAAAGGCCCGAAACGCCGGAAGGGACTTGGAAACCAAATCAACTTTCACCAATTTCAATCCGAGCACAGCAGAGATTTTGACACCCTCAGAATCGCGATCTCCAGGCTGATTCACTGCGGTTCGTAAATCATGCTCATGGACAACGGTGTCGTAGGTCAGCGTCCACAACCGCTTAGGCAGGTTGTCGATCGCTGCTTCAAACGCAGGTCCAACTTCATTCCATTCATCAACAACGCTCGCCAACGAACGTCCTTTGCGAGACGACACCAATTCGTCAACCCACGCTTGAGTATCCCCCATCGGACCTTTACCTGAACCGAGGTCGGCAGCGATTCCGGTGACATGCGAGAAGAGATCCCTGACATTCCATTCTGGACATGCCGCGACAATTGAGTTGGCTTCGTCATCGCTCAGCGACGCAGCAATCCTTTGCATCCGCAACCGACTGTTTCGATATTCAAGGCCCATTTGTTCATACATAAATTCTCTCCTTACTAAAACTGTCGCATACCGTTCACTAGCACAGCGATATGGGACGCCCGATTTTGCCTGCAAACCAGTTTTGCCCACCGACCAGTTTTACCGGTGTACCGCGGTCAACTCTTCAGCACCTAGGGTCAGCGGATTAGATTGGGTCATGCGATCAGTGTCGCACACCGATATCTCTCACGCCATAAAACAAATATCAACTCACAAACATACGGAGTCATCATGGGAACTCAAGGTCGCTTGCAAGACAAAGTGGCAGTCATCACAGGAGCCGCAAGTGGAATCGGTGCTGGGACTGTCCGTCGTTTCATTGAAGAGGGCGCGAAAGTCATCATCGCCGACATCCAAGATGAACCAGGCCTTGCGCTTGCTCAAGAACTTGGTGCCAACACGCGTTACATCCACACCGATGTCACGAACGAAGTTCAAGTAGCAGCGGCCGTCGATCTTGCAGTCAAAGAGTTCGGTCGCATTGACATCATGTTCAACAACGCAGGAGTTGTCGGAGCAGTTGGTCGTATCTCTGAAACCAACACTGATCAATGGAATCGCACTGTCGCCATTCTCTTGAACAGCGTGTATTTCGGCATGAAGCATGCATCGCGCCACATGGTGCCCCAAGGAAGTGGTGTCATTATTTCAACGTCAAGTACCGCCGGAATTCTCGGTGGACTCGGGCCACACTGCTACACCGCTTGCAAGCATGCTGTCATCGGAATCACCAAGTCGGTTGCCTCTGAACTGGCTAGTAATGGAATTCGCGTGAACGCGATCTCCCCAGGTAACACTGCCACGGCAATGACGTCGGCCGTGATGACCGGTGAGGCTAATCAACTCGACGCGACCGCTGAACATATTGCCAAGGGTTCATTGCTCGGCATTGCTGGACTACCCGAGGACATCGCTAACGCTGCCGTGTACCTCGCTAGCGACGAAGCCCGATATATCACCGGACACACTCTGGTTGTCGACGCCGGAGCAACAACTCTTGGCGGCACCGGACGCTTTCATCGTCAGCCAACCGCAATGATGCGCGAGGCAGGAGTGCGTGAAAACGGCTAACTGAAGCCGTCTTTAAATTCGCGGGTCAACCAAAATCTTTGTATGAACTGATTTTCCACTCGCTAAATCGTCGAGTGCTCCATCAAGCCCATCAAGGCCGACTGTCAGAGAGTGCAACGGTTCCGTGCGAAATCGCCCATCAGCGATCATTCCCATACACATCTCAAACTCTTCGTGGTTATATGCCAATGCTGACGAAACTGAAATCTCTTTCATTAGCCACGTCACTGGCGTAATGGGGGCGTCTTGATCAGCGAGACCAATCAGACACATTGATCCTCCCCTGCGTGCCAAATCAACAGCTGACTGAACCGCAAACGAGCGGCCGACACATTCGTACACGATGTCGGCTCCCAAACCGTTTGAGAGTTCTTTCACGAGTCGATCCGCATCGGCACCGGGAACCACAACATGATGCGCACCGAGTTCGGTTGCCAATGCCCGACGCTGTTCATTTGGTTCAACAACAATCACGACACCTGCACCAGCGGCTTTCACCCACTGCATTGCTCCCAGACCAATGGGACCAGCGCCTTGAATCACCGCAATGTCGCCTAAACGAATTCCGCTGCGGCGAACCGCGTGAAAAGCAACCGTTGTTGGTTCAACTAGTGCTGCTTGAGCATCATTTAATAATGGGTTGGTCTTCACAACGCGCATTGCATCTACAGCGATCCGGGGAGCAAATCCTCCATGCTTGGGCGCCATCGCATCACGACCAAGAGCCGACAGCAGCGACACCATGCAGCGATCAGCCTGACCAGCACGACACGGTGCGCATTGACCACAAGCCGGAGCGACAGCAACAACGACACGGTCACCTTCGCTAAAGGATTTAACGTCTGAGCCAACAGCGCTCAGAGTGCCAGACCATTCATGGCCACAGATTGCCGGGTTATAAGGATTCCCCGATTGGTACGCGTGAATATCAGTACCGCAAATACCGCAGAACGCAATATCGACGACGACCCCTTTGGGTGCGGGAGTCGGATCTGGAAACTCAACCATCTCGACTTTGTTCAACCCTGTAATCAACGCAGCAAACATGATTCCCCCTCTCGCTCACCTTGACTGATGAGCAGACTAAAGAATACGCCACACGGCACCTCGACTCATGGCGCAGCCCAGTCACCGAATAAGATAGTCGCATGAGCCTTATTGCCATCGAAGCATCTATCCGCCTCAACGATCCCGCCGTTCGCGACGCCGCAGTTGCCGATTCAGTCAAGTATCAACAAGCCACGCGCGATGACGAGCCTGGTTGCATCGTGTATTGCTTTGCGGCCGACCCGTGCGAACCCGATCACATTCAGGTGTACGAATTGTGGGCCGACGAAGAGACCCTTGACGCCCACTTTGATCACCCGAACTATCACAACATGCGTGAATTGCTCGGAAAATATGGTCTTAAATCAGCAGTGAGTCGCAAACACCGCATCGACGCCACTGCTCCCGTGTACGGCCCTGACTTTAAGGCCAGCGCCAAATTCAGTTGATTTGTTTCATCTGACGTGCTCGTCAGCAAAACGGGCTATTGCTGGGCGACTTCTTTAGCCCAGCGATAATCAGCCTTACCGGAGGGACTGCGATACACCGCATCAACAAAAACAATGCGGCGTGGGGCTTTGTACGTCGCAATCTGATTCTTCACATATTCGATGAGATCAGTTTCTGAAATATCTGACTTACGTGAAGCAATCAGGGTCACGATTTCCCCAAAGCGTGTATCAGGCATTCCGACCGCAACACAGTCTTCAATACTTGGATGAGCGCGAGCTGCAACTTCAACTTCTTCTGGATATACCTTTTCTCCACCAGTGTTGATGCACACTGATCCACGGCCACGTAGATGCACCGTGCCGTCTGTTTCAATCTCGGCGAAGTCACCCGGAATGGTGTAACGCACTCCATCAATCACCCGAAACGTCTTAGCCGTTTTCTCGGGATCACCGAAATAACCGTCAGGCATGGAACCTGAGGCCGCTAGTACACCCGAACGACCGCTGCCGAACTCAATTTTTTCCCATGTCTGATCATCAAACAAAGCCGTATTAGGTGTGGCCATAAATGCGGCGGTGGCAACGGGGTCTTGACCAGGCATCGTCATCGCTACCGCGAATGGCCCACCTTCGGAAGCGCCCACCATGTCGAGGATTGCTGAATTTCTCGCTCGTTTCATAAGCGCACGTTTCATTTCAGCCGACAAAGTCGCGCCAGTAGAGACAATTCGCCCGAGCGATGACAGATCGTACGCACGACCTTCTGTTTCGGCACGTTCCAGTTCTTCAACAATGGGTCGCGCAAATGCGTCTCCGACGATTGATAACTGGGTCACTCGTTCGCGCTGTACCAGTCGCAATAATTCAGCAGCATCAAATTTGCGACCACCCAACAGAACCACGGTTCCGCCAAGAACAAAGGTTGAGAAGGCTAAAAACATCGCAGTGCCGTGCATTAAGGGCGGCGCTGTCATATTGACGGGACTCTTTCCCGAATTGGTTAATTCACTGGCAACTCGTGAGACATCACCGATCGTCTCGGGCAACGCCAAACCAAGCGATGCATAACCCGTGAATGCGAGTGCACCGAACAGTCCCGAATGACTCCACACAACGCCTTTGGGCAATCCGGTAGTTCCGCCTGTATACAACAAGAGTGAATCTGCACCCGAACGTTGAATCGGTGGCATCGGCTGATGCGATGCCATAGCCACGTCGTAATCAACCGCACCAGGCAATAGCGGAAGATTGTCGCCACCATTCACTTGTAGGAACAACTTGATGTTGGGCAGCGACGCGCGAGCCTGTTCGACAACATCGCTGAATGCGCCGTGATACACCAACGCTGTTGCACCAGAATCAGACAACACATGCACAATCTCAGGAGCCCTATAGCGGTAGTTCACATTGACTGTGCTCGCCCGCACCTTAAAAGACGCAAACGCACTCTCGAGATATTCAGGGCAGTTGTATAACAATTGCCCCACCTTGGCATCATGACCAACACCAAACTGAGTGAATAGCGATGCAATACGTGATGCTTGATCATCTAGATCGCGCCAACGAATGTGCGTATCACCAATCACTACGGCAACATGATCAGGCTGTTTGGCGGCAAGGCCTTCCCACAGCGTGGCCCAACTCTCATTCAACATATGTGACTCAACTGTCTCTCTATTTTTTGCGTCAGCCTTGCGGCATGATGAATGGAGTCAACTCGTCGGCACTGCGACCATCAGTCGCAAGCCCCTCAAGAATGCAATTGTCAATATGACGATGAATCAATCGCATACGGGCTTCTTGATAGACGCCAAACGAGACGCCTTTCTTAGCGCGCTTGGCCGTCATCTTGAGACCAAGTTGAACCTTGGGCAAGTTGGCCATGTCTTGTTCGAACACATCGGCAAGTCCAGACATGCCGACTGCTTCGGTCCAACGTTGTTCTAAGGTCAATCGTTGAATCGGAGCAACTTCAGGGCGCTCTTTTCCTTCCGGCACGGGCATCATGCGAATCACGTCCATGAAGCAGGTATCAGGGGTCGGGCCCGGACGCCAGCGGTAGACCAACGATTGACCGGTACCGGCCCACGGCGCGAACGCTGGGAACAAGTGATACAGATGTGCATCAAGCATTTCGGAATCGGAAACTTCAGATAGATCCTTGCCATACAGCGGACCCATCACCGAACGAAACACATCGGCGACGACTGCACGCGCCGTAGAACCTTCTGGAACGACTACTGCTCCACGTGCGGCGCGGGCCGAGAACGCCAGGTATGCGTCAGCAACTTGTTGTTCAGTCAAGTTGCCAAGGTGTGGGCTTTGCAAACCAAAACCATTCACGAACCGCGTCACAAATGGAGATTCTGGCCAAATGGAGTACTCGCTATTGGCATCGCCAGCAAACTCAAGAATTTGCGGATGCGTTGCAATCACGTGATAGCCCTCAGCAAAGGCTTCCATCACCACTTTCCAGTTCGCCGGAACTTCTTTCACAGCGTGGAATGCTTTGTACCGATTACTCATGTTGAAATCGCGACCAAAGTGTTCAATCAACTTGCTTGCGACTTGATCAAACGGAATTGCGTCCGGATCAAGGTTCACAAAGACAAAACCGCACCACTCTGCAACTTTGGCCTGAGGCAAGCACGAGTCTGCTTGCTGCCACACCTGCGGAAAATCCCATTCAGCGGGCAACTCAACGAGTTCGCCGTCGAGATCCCAGCGCCACCCGTGAAATGGGCAACGAAATGAAGCAACGCGACCATCGTCAACGCGCAACTTCGTCCCGCGATGCAAACACGAATTGTGATACGCCTTGATCGATCCATCTTTTGTGCGAGTAACGATGAGTGATTGATCGGCCACGTCATAGACAACGTGATCACCCGGTTGGGCCACCTCATCCACGGTGCAAGCCATCTGCCATGTTTTCGTCCACATGTATTCATTTTCAAGTGCAGCGAAGGCATGCGAGGTGTATCGAGACTTAGGAACATCTGCGGTTCCTTGCAATTCGTACGAATGATCCTTCAAAGAAACAGGGACGTCACGAGTATCGGCCTCAAGTAAGTCTTGAACGCTCGGACCAGTGCTGCGAGCCTTGCCTATATTTTCCATTTGTAATCCTGGATCAACAGCAGTCATGATTCCCCTCAATCAGCTTGTGCTTCAAACAACTTCTTCGCGGTTCCATAGTCAGCCTTGCCGTTTGCTGCTCGAGGAACGACATCAACCATAACGAGTTGCTTGGGCACTTTGTAACTTGACAACTTTGTTTTGGTGTAGGCAATGACTTCATCACCAGTTGGGGTCGTGGCTCCGGGGTTCACACATGCAACACCGACGACGCGTTGACCGAACTTCTCATCGGGAACACCAAAAACCAAACAGTCAGCAATCGCATCGTGAGTCTTGACCGCCTCTTCGACTTCTTCCGGGAATACCTTTTCACCCGCGGTATTGATGCAATTTGAGCCTCGACCGAGCAAAGTAATTGTTCCATCGGCTTCAACAACTGCCATATCGCCTGGGAAGCTGTATCGAACTCCGTCAAAGGTTCTAAAGGTTCGCTCCGACTTTTCTGGATCTTTGTAGTACCCAATTGGCACGCCTGACCCGCTCACTCCGACCATGCCCTGTTCGCCCGAGCCAGGTGCTACTTCTTTACCAGTTTCAAAATTGATGACCTTCGTATTAGGCATCGCACCAAATTTGGCAGTGGTATTGACATTGTCCTTGGTTGCCATGGTTTGACCCATGCCGCCTTCGCTTGATCCAAGAATGTCCATCACCACTGTTGTGGGCATGTACTCGAAAAGTTCGGCTTTGATATCTGCCGAGAACATTGCGCCAGTCGACATGACCATCTTGACCGACGAGGTGTCAAAAGGAGAGCCACTTTCGGCCCGAGTTCTGAGTGCTTGGACCATCGGTCGGGCGAATGCATCGCCGACGATAATCAAAGTTGCTATCGCATGCTTTTCAACCGCCTGAAACATGCGTGCTGCATCAAAAGACTGGCCATCGAGAAGAACTACTTTGCCGGCCATCAGGTGCGGCACTAAAGCCCCCAACCACACACCCGTGCCATGCATCAAGGGACAGCAAGGCATACCGACTGTTTGACCCATTGCTGAGTGCATCATTTTGGCGAGGCCAGTGACCTCTTCCAAGCTTTTCAGCGGAGGTAACCCAGCGCTGTTGGTGTAAAAACCCAAGAATCCTTCAGTGAAAGCACCCATTGGATACATCACACCTTTGGGCATTCCGGTGGTACCACCCGTGTACAGCATGTAGATATCGTCGACCCCGCGCTCAATTCTGGGAGCTGGTTCATGATCATCAAGAACTGATTCCCAAGGCACCGCACCACGCACTCCGGCCGACTGACTATCGAGAACTTCAATCAACAACTTCAACTTCGGCAAGCGATCTTTGATACGCGCGATGCGATCGCCGAGGCTTGAGTGAAAAACAACGGCTTCACAATCGGCATTGTCAAGCAAGTACAGCAACTCATCGTCAAGATAGCGATAGTTGACATTGACGGGAGTAATTCGATTTTTGAAGGCTGCGTACTGCGTCACGAGGTACTCGGGGCAGTTGTACATAAACATGCCAACTTTTGAGTCAAGCCCTATCCCCGCGTTATTGAATGCCGTAGCGAGTCGTGCCGCCCATTCGTCGTATTGACCCCAAGTCACTTCTTGGTCGCCATACGCGATTGCGCACACGTCCGGGAACTCATCTGCATGGGCTTCAAAAATATTCGCGAATGTCAACATCGGTTCCCCCAAGGATTCGGATTCGTAACTTTCAACTTCGCTGCCACAAGTGGATCCAATGACGACGAAGGTGTTAGGTCACAATAGGGTAAACCAAATGCCTACGGCGACGCCACCGAAACCTTCAGTCTCTGCCGTCGTCTTTGATTTCGGCGGAGTGCTCATTACTTCGATTACAAAACAATTGAGCAAAATTGCTCAACATCACTCCACTGATGTTCCCACGATGCTTGCCATCATGCTTGGCCCACACGAAAGTGGCCATCATCCTTGGCATCGAGCCGAACGCGGTGAATTAGCGGTCGCCGAAATTCAAGCCGAACTTGCTCCCTGGGCCGCGGAACACAACATAGTCTTGCGAGGGGACGAAATTGAGGCCCTCATGTCGCCGGGTCAGTACATCGTGATTCAACCCATGCTTGACAAGGTCGCCGAATTAAAGCGCCGCGGCTTCAAAACTGGTTTACTCACCAACACCTTCGCCGAATTCCGACCGACCATGCAACAAGATCTGCGATTTGGCGATTTCACCGCTGTCGTGGAGTCGTTCGCCGTCGGATCTCGAAAGCCAGAACCCGACATCTATCAAGCTACCGCCGACATGCTGGGCGTTTCCCACGAAGAAATCCTATATCTCGATGATTTCGCGCAGAATATTGAGATGGCTCAGTCGTTCGGTTGGTCCACGATCCAGGTGTCGGATCCCCTCCGAGCAATACCCGATATTGAACTATTCCTGAACAAAAATTCTGAGTAATTAGCCCGCTAACTCGGTTCGGTACTAGATCAAACTAATCGGACGGTCAATAATGGGTCTATGACCGTAGTAGACCCTCGTCAAGCCCGTTCACCTGGAATTACCTACCAGGAGCTTCTCGATGCCGACACGCATCCAGTTCCCGATGTACTTCGCCTAGAGGCCCCTCAGTATTTGGGCGATGAAGACATTTCAATTGCCCGTTACATCACCCGTGAATGGCACGAGCTCGAGAAAGAACGCCTCTGGAGTCGGGTGTGGCAGTTCGCTTGTCGCACCGATCACATTCCCGAGCCCGGCGACTACATCGTCTATGACATCACCAATCAGTCGTACATCGTGGTTCGTCAGCCCGACGGTTCAATCAAGGCCTACCCCAATGCCTGTTTGCATCGCGGTCGCAAACTCAAGGACTACGACGGTCACTGCGAAGAAATCCGTTGCCCGTTTCATGGGTTCGCGTGGGCCCTCGAGGGTGAACTTGCTGACGTTCCGGCAAAGTGGGATTTCCCCCATGTTGAAGAACGCCAAGAACAAGACTTCAGTTTGCCCGAATGCGCAGTTGACACTTGGGCCGGATTCGTTTTCATCAATCCCGATAAGAATTGTGAACCACTGAGCGACTTCCTCGGCGGAATTAAAGAGCAGTTCGAGGTCTGGAATCTTGAAGACCGTTGTGTTGAAGCCCATGTCACCAAGGTCATTGGTGCGAACTGGAAGATTGCCCAAGAGGCATTCAGCGAGGCGTACCATGTCAACGCCACTCACCCACAAATTCTTCCCTACCTTGCCGACACCAATTCGCAAGTTGATGTGTGGGAGAACTTTTCACGAGTCATCACCGCTGGGCTGTCAACAAGTCCGCTGATTTGGTACGAAGTCAGCCAAGACGACATGATGCGCGGCATGCTTGACGTACGCGTCGACCAAGACAGTCCCATCTCGATTCCTGAAGGAGCATCGGCTCGTGCCATTGCATCAAGCACTGCTCGCGAACGCTGGCGGCCCATGGTTGGCGACCGAGTTGACACCATGAGCGATGCCGAAATGATGGACAGCATTGACTACACGATCTTCCCGAATATGCATCCTTGGGGAGCCTTCAACCGCATTGTGTATCGCTTCCGCCCCAACGGCGATGATCATCGTTCGTCCATTATGGAAGTCTTCTTTTTGTCGCCGTACAAGGGAGCCAAACCCAAGCCGGTCAAGCGCCATGATCTGACTATTGATCAACCATTTACCGATGCTCCAGAACTTGGAATGTTGGCCAAGGTTTTCCAGCAAGATGTCTTCAACATGTGCCGCGTCCAAGAAGGTCTTGAAACCACTCGCAAGCCCGGCATTACTTTGGCCAACTACCAAGAAGCCAAAGTTCGTTGGATTCACAAGAAACTCGGCGAATACATTACGAGCGAAGAAACGCCCAAGAGCAAAGGTGATCGGTGATGCACGGAATCATTCACCCTTTTTCTAAAGCCTTATACGAACAAGATGGTGCTGGGCATATCAAGGTTTCGCTTGATGGCAAATGGGGTCTCTTCAATATTGATGGAAGTTACATCGAGGGCGAAATCCGCGGGTGCGATCCGCAGTTATGCGGCTGGGTCGGCGGACCACAAATTGCGAACCATCGTGTTGCAGCACCGGCACTCGAACGCCACTGATCAGTTTTTCACCCGGGAGAAGTCATGCAAGATGTAACAGCCATGCCCGAATTACTCGGTGCGTTCCTATCCAAAGAGTCCGGCCAGACAGCGACCGTCACGGGTTACGAAGCGATGACTGGTGGCTATAGCCGTCTCATGGCTCGGGCAGAAGTTCGTTGGCAAGACGGTTCCACTGAAGCGCTGGTGCTGCGCGGTGATCCGCCCCCTGGCAAAGCGATGATGGAGACCGATCGCGACACCGAATGGGCGTTACTCAGTGCTCTAGGTCAAGCTGAAAGCATCCCAATGCCGAAGGCTCGCTACTACGACAGCACGGGAACTCAACTTGGCACCAAGGCGATTGTGCTCGATTTCGTGGCCGGTCAATCACTGCAAGCACATCTCAACGAGTGCACTCCCGAGACTGGTTACGGACGACATACATTTGATCTCGTAGACACCATGGCGGCCGTACACCGCATCAATCCAGATGATGTTGGTTCATCAATTCCACGACCGACTGATTGGTCAACCTATTTAGGCGGGCTCATTGATCGATTCCGTCAAGCCGACCGCAACCATGCAGAATCAAATCCATTTTTGCGATACGTCGCCGAATGGCTCGATGCCAATCGACCTCCACCACTTCCGTTGCGACTCGTGCACAGCGACTTTCAACCCGCCAACATCATGGTTGGTACCGATGGTTCGCATCAGGTCATCGACTGGGAACTCACCCACATCGGAGACCCGCGTGAAGACTTGGGTTACTACATGATCTATTCGTCTGCCTCTGGTCCCAATCTCATCGTGCCAGACCCTGAAGCATTCTTAGCGAGATATCGCGAGAAGACTGGTTTCGGCGAAGACACCATCAATATGGCAACGCTCGGGTATTTCTCATCACTCGCCGCGATCACCGTTTACGGTCAAGTTCTGGCGGGCGCCGGAGCGATGGCGCGAGGACAAAACTCGGGGATCATGACGACGTACACATTGAATGCGCTTACCGTCGGACACAACAACTTCTTGGCGGGTTGCATCCCGCCGACAATCTGAAAGGCGATGTCATGCTTTCGCGCCCCACTACCGACCAAATCATTCTTGATTGCCGAAACGAACTTCTCACCGCCATTGACGCGGCTGTCAGCGACCCGATCGTGAAGATCACTATCCAGATGCTCGAAAACGTTTTGCGCAATGTCGCCGAACGCGCCGCTCACGAAATTGCGTGGATGCGCGAAGAAACCGATCTCATGATTGACTTCGCCAACGAGGTTGAAACATCTCTTGGTAAGTCTGACGAACTCACTGGCGCTCGCAGTGCCTACAACTCTGGCCGATCCGACAGCCTGCATCTTGAAGATGTCTGCAAAACATACGGTCTTGCGGGCGAGTGCTTTTCAGTGGCGATGGAAAAAGTTTTTGCCGCCTCGCACACCGCCCTCCACCTTCGTAGTCGTGAGATTTTGGCAATTCGCTTGGATCACGAAAACAAGATCAAGGGTGAATGGGCGTTCGTTGGACGTGGCTGACACAAAGATTTCTGTTCAGGTCGTCACCGGCGGACACCCTTTCGTTGCCGACGCTTTCTTTGCAGTTTTTGATTCGATCGACAACATCACATGGACTGCTACCAATACGCCATCGGCAGGATATGACGTTGTCGTTTTCTATGATATGCCGGGATTGAAATTTACTGGTGGCAATCCCCCCGTTGATCTTCCCGCGCCAACTGCTGAGCACATCAAAGTTCTTAGTGATCTTCAAGATGCCGGAACAGGTTTAGTTTTCATGCATCACGCATTAGCAAGTTGGCCGATGTGGGACGGCTTTGCCGATCTTGTGGGAGGACGATTCCACTATCAGCCGGCAACATTACGTGGGGTGGAGTATCCCGACTCTGGTTATGTGTTTGATGTTGAACACACCATTGAAGTCATTGACTCTGATCATCCAATTTGCGAAGGACTCGGAAGCTCTTTCACATTGACTGACGAACTGTATTGCTGTCCCGTCTTTGAAGATGAAGTCATTCCACTCATGCGTACGACTTTCGCAACTGATGACCCCAAGAACTTCTATTCAGCCGATCTTGCAATTCGTGGTCAACGCAACAGCAACGAGAGTTGGACGCATCCCGCTGGAAGCAATTTGGTTGCCTGGGTGAAGAAAGCCAAACATTCTCCCCTTGCTTACATTCAATTTGGCGACGGACCAGTGACGTATGTTGATCCGAAGTTTCGCAAGGTCATTGCCAATGCGATTACTTGGACTGCTTCGGCCCAAGCACGCATCTGGGCCAGCACTTAATCAAGTCCAGGTATTCCAGCGCACGAACTTCTCCGCTGGTACGCGCTTCGCCAATTTAAAATCGGTACCAATCGTGTACGCCACTGGGAACAAACCAGCCTGGGTGTACTGATCGAAAGGAATGCCCAGAAGTTCAGCGGCTTCCTTCTCATTTGGTAGGTGCAACGTTGTCCATGCCGAACCAAGTCCACGCTCGCGCAACGCCAACATGAAACTCCACACCGCTGGAAGCAACGATCCCCAAGCCGAAGCCTGACCAAACGTAGGTGTACCAACATCGAGACGACCAGCAATTAACGGAATCAAGAGCACGGGAACTTCTTCCAAGATGCCGGCGAGGTGCATTGATGAGTCGACGATGCGCTCACCTTGAGCATCGCGCTTAGGGCGATTGGGATCGTTGACATATGGGTAGTAGTTGGCGCGATACATATCGGCCAAGGCCTTCTTCTTCACCGGATCGTCGATGAACAACCAGCGCCAACCCTGCATGTTTGATCCAGTCGGTGCTTGGTGCGCAATTTCAATGCACTCCATCAGCACTTCGCGCTCAACTGGACGCGTGAGATCGAGGCGCTTTCGCACCGAACGTGTGGTGGTCAAAACTTCATCGGCTGAGAGTCCCAGTTTGTCGCTCATGATCAGTCTTCTTTCTTCGGATCGGCATTTGCGGCCATCCACTCAGAGGTTGCTTTACCCATCTTGCCACCGTCGTAACCGATTCTTTGGGTGGGCTTCACTTCAAGGATGACGCGACGTGGCGAATCAAGGAATTTCGTGAAAGTGTCTCGGCGAACAACATCGTTGCCCATGATGGCCTCAGAAAGCGCTGGGTAGAACCAATCTTTAGTTGCCCGATCGTCATGAAGAACGCATTCACCTTTGTAGGTCACGGTCTTATTACGAGCCATCTTTGAACCCGTTGAGGTGACCACAACACATACGCGCGGATCACGACGTACCGCCGAGATTCGAGCACGCTGTGACGAAGCCGTCAGCCAAAAACTGCCGTTGACAAAAACATACGACATAATCACACCGACTGGCCAGCCCTCTTTGTTTGACCAAATAAAAGTGCACTCGTTTTGGGCAAGAAGTAAGTCTTTTTCAACGTCGTCGTCCAATCCATAGATCGTGACGTCTTCATAGTTTTCGGGATGTTCAGCCATGGCTATCTCTTTCGTGTTGGTATGTAGTTGTCGGTCATATTTACTTAAGGGTCTTATTTAGTAATCGGACGCGGCGTGAATTGACCAGTATTGGCGGTAATACCACCGTCAACTGGCACAACTGCACCAGTCACGAAACTTGAAGCTTCAGATGCAAAGAAGGCTATGGCTGCAGCAACCTCACTCGCCTGCCCCCAACGTTGAAGCGGAATAGCACGCCGCAAACTTTCATACACCTCTGGCACTTGCTTGATGCCCGTCGTCATGCCGGTCTCGGTCGGACCAGGACACACCACATTGACAGTGATTGCATCGGCCGCCAGTTCAAGTGCAGCACCTTTAGCCAGATTGATTGCCGCAGCCTTGGCAGTGTTGTAGGGCCACATATTGGGGTCGGCATTAATGCCTGATGTTGATGCGGTGACAACGATGCGTCCACCACCCCGACGACGAAGTGCCGGCACTGCGGCACGAATACCAAGCAACACACCGCGCACATTGACTTCGAGAACGCGGTCAAAGACCTCAATGGGCAAAGCGAGAATGTCGCCACTTGCCGGAAGTCCCGCATTCAGGATCATGGCATCAAGTCCACCAAATTCTCCTTCGGCTAATGCCACTGCCAGTTCGTTAGTGGCCGCATCAGTAACGTCTCCGCCGACTGCAAGAACTCGAGGATGCTGTTCTACTTCACGCAAAGCATCGCTTGGGAGATCGACCACAACGACCGATTCGCCAGCAGCGAGCAGAGCATCGACAGTTGCTCGACCGATACCTGAAGCCCCACCAGTGACAATGGAGACTCTCGTACTTCTAGTTTGATTCATGTCCGTACCGTCACTTTCTCACGGTCCATTTGATCGGCAATGTCGTTAACCCGCGAAGAATAAAAGGCTGATTCACTTTGACTTCACCAGTGAGTTCGATTGTTTCGAAAGTATCAATCATCCAACGTAAAGCCATCTGACCTTCTCGCCGAGCGAGAACGTTGCCGATGCAATGGTGCACTCCCCAACCGAAAGCTAAATGTGGTTTGGCTCCTGGGCCAAAGCGATCAAGTTTGATGTCGTCAGGGTTCTCCCACACACGCGGATCACGATTTGCTGCCGCGAAAAGTAACTGCATTTTGGAGCGCTCGGGGATGGTTTCTCCACGCACATCGCACTCTTCTTTATTCGTCCGAAATAAACCCTGCACTGGTGAATCAAAACGCAAAAACTCTTCAACTGCCCACTGAATTTTGCTCGAGTCGTTGCGCAGCTGCTCCATGAGTTCAGGTTGCTGAATCAGACGCCACAACATCAGGCTCAACAAACTCGCCGTGGTTTCGTGACCGGCCACAAGAACCTGTTGGCACAGACGACGAACTTCACTGTACTTCAAATCATCGGCGAGATACGCCTGAGTCAACACACTTAACAAATCCTCTGGTGGAGTACCGCCAGCTTCAATAATTTCTTGGCGCTCAGCAACAAGCACATCAACCAAACCGTAGATACCAGCGTTCGCCGCTTCAACAAGACTCAAGTCTCCGCCACCGAGACCATTCACGATGTCATCTGACCAATGACCAAATTGATCTCGATCATCCGATCGAATGCCCAACATTTCGGCGATCACGATGGCGGGAAATGGAAATGCGAAAAGCTTGACGAAGTCGCCTTCACCGTCACGGCTGAATGCGTCATCCCACAGTTGCCGACCAATCGCCTCAACCCGGGGGGTCAAAGCATCGACCATGGCGGGACGAAAACCATCTTGAAGAACTTTACGTTGACGACGATGATCGGGATCATCTGCCGATCCCAGCACGCCACCTACTTGATAGAACACGCCTGGACCATCGCCGTTGAGCCACTGCGTTGGCGCAGTGACCATCGCCAAGACATCTTCGTGACGGCTCACCACATAGAACGGCGGATCGAAAGTGTCCTCTTTATGAAGTGGACACTTTTCGATTAAATGGTGATGTCCTGCTGAAGGCTCAAGATCGTTGGCGTGTTCTAAATGCGAATAGGTCACGCGATCACTTGCCCCTCAATTGAAACTGAAAATCAGTACGGAAGAGTTCCGCCATCAACAGGGAACAAACAACCTGTGATATTGCGGGCCGCATCAGTAGCCATCATCACTGCAACTGCGGCTACCTCTTCAACTTTGTTCGGCTTCTTGGTTGCGGCTTCGGAACTGAATGCTGCAATGAGGTTCTCGTATGTACCAAGACCCATTGCAACTGCCGAATCGGGACCAGTGGTGCGAACAATGTCAGTTTCGATGATGCCCGGCAAAATGGCGTTTACCGTGATACCAAGTGTGCCAACCTCATGCGCGGCCGACTTCACCAAACCGTTCACCGCGTGCTTCGTTGCGACGTAGCCAGGAATTCCGGGCTTACCCAACTTGCCTTCAACCGACGAGGTCACGATGATGCGACCACTTTGGCGCGGGATCATGTGCTGCAACGAGCGACGCATCCCCCAGAAAACGTGATTGAGGTTCCAGTCAATTTCAAGATTCCACTCTTCATCAGACATCTGTGCAACGGGTGCAGTCATGTTGACTCCACCCGAGTTCAAACAGCAAATGTCCAACTTTCCGAATTTCTCAATTGTGAAATCAATCAAGCCTTCAACAACTGACTGCTTTGACGAATCTCCCGCGTAAAAAGCGATGTTCGGTCCGCCGCCCATTTCAGCGAGAGCTACTGCACCTTTTGCGGCATCACGGCCATTGACAACAACCGTGGCCCCTTCTGCCAAGAATGCTTCGGCCATCGCGCGACCGATGCTTCGGGTTCCGCCGGTGATGCAAGCGACTTTTCCGTCAAGTTTTCCCATGACAATCTCCTAAATCAGTAAGGCGAAGTTCCGCCGTCGATCGAGATCAAAGATCCCGTAATACCTGCACCTGCATCTGACGCCAACAACACGGCGACCAGAGAAACATCTTCAACTTCATTGAGTC
>SXGQ01259896.1_pt1 | contig 21943 bp, 19 predicted proteins | sample 3178371 | NCBI WGS metagenome assembly SXGQ01 (sample SAMN11356859, study PRJNA531348) | freshwater metagenome | isolation source: freshwater sample F1-20 | place: China: Fuxian Lake, Yuxi | collected 2017-12-25 | reverse complement strand
TCGTCTTTGGCATGGGCATCGGATGCTCCATGCGCCGCCTGGGGCAGGCACTCCGACATCACCGTCACCTTCTCGCCTGCAGCAGCCAAGGCTGTTTGGGCGGCACACATGGTGTTTTTACGGCTGCCCAGATCGGTCAATTGAAGCGCTGCACGAAACGCCTCCAGCGCGGCAGGGTCATCGCCCCCTTTGGTGAGCATACGCAACGCGCCCAGGCCCACCTGACGTTCGGCCGACAGGCTTTTTTGGGTTTTGTAGGCGGCCTCAAGATCCGCCAAGGTGGTGCCGCTGGACATGGCGCCCTTGATCGCATCGAGTTCCTTGACCTTGTTTTGCAGCGGACCGAGTTGCTCTTCCAGAGCGGCTACCTGCTCTTCAGCCGCCGCAGTCGCCGCTTTGGACGCGGTCACCGCCTTGGCCGCTTCTTCTGAGGCCGCCTGTAATTCGGTCACCTGACCTTTGGCGGTTTGGGCCTGCTTCCAGCTCAGCCAGCCAAAAACACCAGCGCCAATCAAGGCCAGCGCCAGCAAAACTTCAACAATGGTTCTTTTCATGGGTAGCCCCAAAAGTTAAATCAAAAAAATAAAAATCAACAAAAAAATCGCGCATTTTTTCACGCCGTTTTCCAAACCGTTATGCCAAGGCTCCGATGAATCAACCAAACAGCATCGGCACGAATTTCTGAAACATGAGGGCAGTCCATCTCTGCTCAGCACTGGGGCGTGGCCCCCGGCTTGGCTTCACAGCCCAAGACGGCACGTAAATTATTCTGGGTTTTCTGCAGGCCCTCGGCCTCGGCCAAGGCCAGTCCGTAGAGCCGGGTGAACACAGAGTCATGCGCCGGCTCGGCTGCTGCCTCTTTCACTTTGGGTTCTTGAACTTTGGATTTTTTAGCCACGGGCTCTTTGGGCCAGTTCGCCTTGCTCTCCCTGCCCTCCTTGGGTCTGGGGCCATAGAGCGCATCCAAGAGGGCCGGACGGGCAGAGGCCTTGCTGTCCCAAATGATGTAGATGATCGCGGCCAACTCCGCAGAGTCCGCCACGCCCATCCAATGCGGACGGTTGGCATTTAGCTCAAGCAGCTGGGCCGCGCTGCAGTCACCCGAGCGGTCGCGCAGCCACTCCAAAACCTTGAGCTTTCTGTCCACAGGGTGGTGTATTTGCTGCGCAATGGCTTGCATGTCCGCCAATGCGCAACTGGTCTCGGCCGGGGCGGGCGGGGCCGCTGGGACCGCTTTTTCTAGGGCGGCCTGGGTCTTAGCCTGGGCATGGGCGGTGTGAGCCGAACAGACCAAAAACAAGGCCAACACCAGCGCCGCCAACCCAGCCACAGATCGGGCCAGGCCAAAGCCTTGTGTCAGCCATGGCATACCAAACACAGCCATGTGTCAGCTCCTACTGATCGCCACGAAATGAAAACCCGCTGCCAGTGCGGTCCACCACCACCAGTTCCAGGCGCCTGGTCTTACCGGCCAGGGGAGATGGGTAAACGAAGGCCACGCCAGGCAGGCTTAAAGCAGAAGCGCTGGTGTTGCGTGGGCAATTGGTTTGTACAGGCACCTCGGCCGTGACAGCAAAATACGGGCTGGCCGAGGCTGTAGCGCTGGCAAGCCGTATGGCTCGGGAGCAGCCGCCAAAATTTACGGTCGCAGCCAGTGCAGCATCAAACTGAACAGAGGCTGCCGCGTTACTCGCCGCGTTGATGTTGTCGCTCCAGACGCCAGACCAAGTCCCGCTGATGCTTGCATCGGTCACCACCGCCGAGGTGTTTGGGGCCATGGCTTGGTTATCTGGAGCTGTGAGGTTTGACATGCTCAGCTTGTAGGCCTGCACAGAGGCGGCAGTGATGCTGGCGCTGCCAGTGCGTACAGCGGCGGAAGACCCGAACTCACGAACCACAGCAACCGTTGCCACGCCGCTATTGCCCAGTGCTGCAGATCCGGAGTAGATCACCGGAATGATGGCTGCAGAACCTGTATCGAAAAAATACAAGGCATACCAATTGATCTGCGGAAAAGCGCTGGCCGTGACAAAACTCACAAAGCTTTTGTTGTAGAGAGTTCCCGTGTAAGCGCCGGCCAGCACCGTTGCTGGTGGCACTTCTGGTGTACCAGCGTTGGGCTTGGAGCCCGCCACAGTTTCAGGGGCAGCGCCACCACCGCAGCCGCTCACCGTCAGGCACGCCGCCAAGGCGAAGGCCCACAGGCCGCCCGACGTCCCGCGGATAAAACCAACATTGCCTGCAGAGCGAAGTTTCATTTTTTGACACGCACCTTACAAGGGTTACAAGGGGGCCACCCAACCGGCCTGTAGCCAGTGGCAGTATCGCCGGTCGTAATGCCAGGCAATATGGTGCACGGCCGTGCCCACCGGAAAAACATCAGAAGTGAGGTGGTCCAGCCATTCGCCCTTGGCCTCAAGTTGTGCGCTAAATCGGGCCAAAGCCGGCCCAAAGGGCTCGGCGCCGCCCAGCGCGCGCCCCTTGGCCTGCAAGCTTTGGTGCATGCTGGGTGTGTCGAGCCGGCCGCCGCTGCGCCGGACTGAGCCCGAATAGGCGTCATGCAGGCTGCCCCACTCGCGCCTGCGCACACTGCGCTTGACCCGGTCCAGACAAGCGGCGGTGGTGTCAATCGAAGCATGCAAAAAGCGCAATTGGCCCAGCACATTGTCAAACAGCACGGCAGCGCCCGGGTTCTCGGCCAGCACCTCGTCCAATCGGCCAATCGCATCGCTGGTGTGGCAACGCAAATCAACCCCCGAGCGCCGTAAGACAGCGCCATGGCGCAGCCGAAACAGCGGTGCTGCCCATCGGTCGATGTCAAAGGTACTGACCTTATCAAAACGCTGCAGCCATGCGCTGGGCATCATCCAACCCGCGCTCGCGCCAATGATCAGCAACTCCCGGCTGATCGGCCTGACCTGCCCGAGCCACTGGCCAATCTGGCCGCAGGTGCCGCGCCAGGCGCCCTGGCGCCGCCAGGCGCGGGCGTGCCACAGCAGGCCGCCGGTGGGATTCATGCCGCCCTGGCCCGGTTGAATTGCATCACGCCGAGTTCGTCCATATTGCGCTGCTCGCGCCGGTTCTCATAGTTTTGAACTGCCAGTTTGTCGTTATCCATGAGCGACTGCATTTTCAGGCGCTCGGTTTCGGCCTCCACGGTACGCTGCTCCAGCACCGACAAATAGCGACGGGTTTTGCCAATATCGTTGTCCACCCGCTCCCTCAAGGACAGCAACTGCAGCATGAATTGGCGGTGGTTTTGCACCCCTGACATGCCCGTGGCGCTAGTCATTGCCGTGGCCTGGCTGTGGTATTCGTGGTACATCTGATCCACCCGCTGCTTGCTCGAGCTCAAGGACTCAAGCAGTTTCAGAGATTGACCGGTTTCGGCCCTGAGCTGCGCCACCAATTGCTCGGCCTTGATCTCAAGGGCTGACCAGCAGGTACGGACTTTCATGGATGTGTTGCCCTCATTGTTCCATCAGCACCCGCAGGTCGACGCGGGTTTGGGCTTCTTCAAAACCGGTGTGCATGTCCTGACGCAAAAAATTCTCCATGGTGCTGCGCAGTGCAATCGCCTGGTCTATTTCGGCATTGGAGCCAACTTGGTAGGCACCGACCTGGATCAAATCAACATTTTGCTGGTAGAGCGACCACAGGCGCCTGAAACGGTTGGCAAGCTTCAAGTCGGTCGCAGGCAGCAGGTTTTGCATCACCCGCGAGATCGAACCGGTCAGCTCTATGGCGGGGTAATGGGCCGCATCCGCCAGCTTGCGCGACAGCATCACCTGCCCGTCCAGCGAGGCTCTGGCAATGTCAACAATCGGGTCGTTGCCGTCATCGCCTTCGGCCAAAACAGTGTAGATGGCGGTGATCGAGCCGTGCCCATGGCGCCCCACACCCGCCCGCTCAATCAGGTTGGGAAGCAAGGCAAACACCGAGGGCGGATAGCCCTTTGAGGTTGGCGGCTCGCCAATCGCCAGCCCGATCTCACGCTGCGCGTGGGCAACCCGGGTCAGGCTGTCGACCAGCATCAGCACATCACGGCCCTGGTCACGAAAATATTCTGCGATCACATGCGACAGGTGGGCCGCTTTGAGCCGCAACACTGGCGACACATTGGCCGGCGCCGCAACCACCACTGACTTGGCCAGACCCTCGGGCCCCAGCGTCTCGTTGATGAAGGCCTGCACTTCGCGCCCGCGCTCGCCGACCAGGCCAATCACCACAACATCGGCCTTGGTAAAGCGGGTCAACATGCCCAGCAGCACGCTTTTGCCAACTCCGGAGCCGGCAATCAGGCCCACGCGCTGGCCGCGCCCCAGTGTCAGCAGGCCATTGATGGCCTTCACGCCCACGTCGAGCACGCGATCAATCGGGCCGCGCTCCATCGGGTTCAAGGGCAGCCCCAGCAGACCAAGCGTGTTGGTGCAGGCTGGCTGCGGTTTGCCGTCGAGCGCCCGGCCACGCGCATCAATCACCCGGCCTAGCAACTCGTCGCCCAAAAGCACATGGTCGGTGTCGCTCAAGACTCGAACCGTATCACCGGGGCCTATGCCCACCGGCTCCGAAAAGGGCATCAAAAAAATGGTGCTGTCGGCAAACCCGACAACCTCTGCTTCAATGCGCTTGCCGCTTTGGCCCAGGACTTCGCAACAGGCCCCCACCGGAGCCATGATGCCGCGGGCCTCCAGCCTGAGGCCAACCAGACGCACCAGTGTGCCGCTGCGCACCGGTCGCTGGCTGTGCAAGTTTTCAACCGCCCGGTCAACTTCGGCATCAAAATCAAACATCGCTGCTGTCACCTGAAACAAAGGTCTCAATAGCCTCAACCGTGTCAATGTCCGCAAGTTGCTGCCCAAGGGCTACGACTGGGGCTTGCACCTTGGCCGCGTAGCGGCTTGGTGGTTCTGGCAGGGCGGAAGATTGTTTGCCCGCGCGGTCGCCAACTATGGCGCTGCGCGACCGCCAAGCTGGTTCGTCGATCTGCAGCCCGCGGGCCAGCGCGGCCAGCCGCTGTTCGATCAAATCACTCACCACCGCGTCATTGGCGCTGGCACGCACGCTGCCAGGCTGCAAAGCCTCGTTGGCACGCACATTCGGCCCGCTGCTTTCGCTCAGGCCAGAACGCTGGCGCAGATGCTGCCAGGCTGCTAGGTCATCGGGGTGGAGTTCTACCTGGACCATCGAGGCCTCGTTGAGTGCAAGCTCGTCCACGCAACGCTGCACCAAACGCTCGATAGCGCGCCCGTCCAGGCCAAGCTCGGCCAACACCAGCTGTTCAGCCAGGTGCAGGGACAACCGTTTGATGGGTTCAAAAAAAGCGACTGGGCTTTGATTGAGCTTGGACAGGGCATCGTTCATAGCGGCAATCAGCGCCTGGTCTTGGGACAGCTTACTTTGCAGGCTGCGCTCCATCTCGGCTTGCATCTGCACGCGAGCGTCTTGCAGTCCCTGCGCATAGCCCTCGGAACGGGACTGGGCCAGAACCTCTGCCGAGGCCAGGGGCGGCGACACGGCCTCAACCTCGATAACTTCTTTTGGCTGGTCGGCTAGGTTCGCCGCGCCAGCGTCCATGCTTCGGCGTGATTCGGGCGCGGGCAGCAGATCGAGGGTCGGAACATCAAAATCGACCAGGCCAAATTGCGGTGCGCCGCCGTGGCGCCAAGAAGTCGGCAAAAACCCGCCCGAAGGCGCAACCGGGTGCAGCAAATCCAGCGCCTGCCAAACCTTGGCTGGCCGAATTACCAATTGACGCAAATTATTTTCGGTCGAGACCACCAGGCTGTTAGACATAGTCAGCACCGCCGCCCAGCACCAAATCACCGGCATCGGCCAATTTGCGCGCTGTGCGGATGATGTTTTTCTGGGACTGCTCCACATCGGACAAGCGCATCGGGCCCTTGGCCTCCATGTCGTCTTTGAACATGCCCCTGGCACGCTCCGACATATTGCTGAAGAACTTTTCCTTGACCGGGTCGCTGGCGCCTTTGAGCGCAATCATCATTTGATCAGGGTCGACATTGCGCATGATCACCTGTATGCCCTTGTTGTCCACACTCACCAGGTTCTCGAAGGTGAACATATTGTCCTGAATCTTCTGCATCAGGTCTTCATCCAGGGACCGCAATCCACCCATCACAGAGGCCTCGAGCGCAGATTTGGTCAGGTTCAGAATATTGGCTGCCGCCTTGATGCCACCAAAACTGGAGGACTTGGCTGAAGAATTGGTCGAAAACTGCTTTTTCATGATGGCCTCGAGCTCTTCCATCGCCGAGGGTTGTACCGTCTCGAGTTTGGCCACGCGCTGCATCACTTCGGCCCGGGAATCTGCCGGTAAAAAACTCAGCACATCAGCCGCAACCACGTTCTCCAGCACCGACAGAATAATGGCCACCACCTGGGGGTGTTCAGCTTGAATCATGTCTGCAATTGAGCGGGCGTCCATCCAGGTCAGAATATCCAGGCCCTTGCTGCTGTGACCGGGGTTGATGCGGCCCAACACAGAGGCGGCCTTGTCGTTGCCCAGAGCGCGTCTGAACACCTTGTCAACATAGTCGGCAGTGCCCAGTCCCAAGCTGGTTTGGCGTTTGATGGTGGCGACAAAATCATCCAACACGGCATTCACCGCCTCCTGAGACAACTCTGCCACCTGAACCATGGCCACGCCCAGCGCATGTACTTCTTTGGGGTTGAGAAAACTGATGATGCTTGCGGCCTGTTCTTCGCCTAACAGCAGCATCAGCACAGCCGCTCGCTGCGTGCCGGTGACGCTTTGAAGCTCTTTGCGCAGGGTCTCTGCGTCAATGGTCGCGAGCGCTCCTGCCGAGCCTGTGGTGTTTGCTGCTTCAGCCATGGTGTTTACTTCCTAGGTCCTGTCAGCCCGGCTTGATCATGGCCTTGAGCACGCTCGCTACCCGGGCCGAGTCGTCAGACACGATCATACGGATCAGTGCGACCTTGTCATCATAGGTGTTGGCAGTGTCGAGCATTTCAGCCGAGATGTTTGATTTCTTGGACTTCATTTTTGCCTTCATCTCTTCGAGTGTTTCACTGGCAGACAGCTCTTTCACTTCTGGCGCATCTGCACCCTCTAGCCCGGCTGCCGCAGCAGCTTCAAGGGCCAGGGCCTCGGATTGGGCCAGCTGCAGGCTCTGGGCAGCGCTTTGGGCAGCTTCTTTGTCGCGGTTGAGCAGGTGCATCACCACCGGCCGAATCACCAGCATCGAGAACAACACAAAAACCAGTCCCAAAAATCCGGTCTTGATGTTGGTCAGTATGGCTTCATCCTTGTGCCAGGGCACCGACAAATCCATTGGCGCCTCCACCTCAAACTTGGCCTGGACCACGCTCACCAGGTCTTTGCGTGCTTCATCAAAGCCCACCACGCCGCGCACCAGTTGCTGCATGCGCTCAACTTCCTCAGGGGTGTAAGGGTTGGGCTTGGCAGGCTGCTCCTCGCCTTTGTCGTTTTTCGGCTGCGCCAGGCTCGGCCGCTCATTGATCACCACCGCAACACTGAGCCGCTGAACCGTGCCAGTGGCACTTTTGGTGTGGCGCACGGAGCGGTCTATTTCATAGTTTCTAGTGGTTCGGGCCGATGTCACAGAGCGCTCGTCAGCCGCCGGTGCGGCAGCCGGGTTGGCAGCAGTGTCTAGCGTGGTGGTGGATACCTGCGGCGCGGTGTTGGACAGGGTGCCGGGCGAACCGCCCGCCTCTTTGGCGCTGTTGCGATCCTCGCTGGTCACCTCTGAGCGGGTTTGCGGACCCTTGCCCTGCGTATCAAAGTCCTCCACCGTGGTCTCGGTTTGGCTGAAATCCAGCATCAGGTTGACTTGGGAGCGGACATTGTTGTCGCCCACAATCGGCGACAAAATCTGCATCACCCGCTGCCGATAGAGTTCCTCCATCGCCTGCTTGTGTTTGGTTTGCCCGGCGTTCATCCCCATCGATGCGTCCGAGTCGGGGTCGGTCATGAGCTTGCCCACGTTATCCACCACGGTCACGTTGTGCGGTGTCAGCAAAGGGATGCTCGAGGACACCAAGTGGACAATCGCCTGCACCTGTGTCGGGCTCACACTGCGACCCACTTGAGGGGTCAACACCACAGAGGCCTTGGGTGGCGTGCGATCGCGCACAAACACCGATGGCTTGGTAGTGGCCAAATGCACCCGTGCGGTCTGGATTGAATCAATTTGCTGGATGCTACGGGCGAGCTCCTGCTCCATGGCCGAGTTGTAACGCACCTGCTCCATGAACTGGCTGGTGGTCATGGCTGACTGATCTTTCAGGCTGTCAAGACCGCTTGCCGCTGTTTTTGGTAGGCCTTTAGAGGCTAGAAAAATTCGTGCTTCATGGTAGCGGTTCACTGGCACCGTAATTTGACCGGTACCGCTGTCAACCACCGGCTTGAATTCGCCCGCCCGCAGCGCCTCAAAAACTGCCTGCTGGTCCCCTTCGGTAACGCCGGTGACCACCGGGCGGTATTTTGGCGCATTCACCATGGTGTAAGCCAAAGCAAACACCAGCAGCATCAGCGCAATCACCATAAGGGGCAAAGATTTTTTAACCGCGGGCTGGCTGAGCACCTGGCGAATCGGCCCAAACAGGCCCGATGTATCGCTCAGGGTCACGGCACCGCCATTAAAACCTGTGCTCAGGCCAGTTTCTGGGCCGGCCTGGGGGTCCGTGCCGGTGCGGCGATCACGTCCGCTGCGGGTCGTCAAGGCACGCACTTCTTCGCCGCCTTGGAACAGCGTGCCGTTGGGTGAGGGTGCGGTTGCAGTGGCCATTTTTAAAGTCTTTCAGCGCAGAAATAAAATCGAGATAAAAACAGTTTTGAGTCTTGCCGTGAACAGCTCACACCGGCATGTTCATGACATCCTCATAGGCCTTGAGCACCTTGTTGCGCACCTGCAGCGTCGCTTCAAAAGCCAGTGAAGATTTCTGCATCTTGAGCACCAAGTCTGTCAAAGAAACCGCTTCGCCGCGCTCGAAGGCCTGTCCAGCCTGGGTGGATTCAACTTGAGCATCATTGGTTTGTGCAACAGCCTGGCGCACCATCTGCGAAAAATCACTTTTAGGTGCTGAGACCCCAGAAACCGCCTGCTCGTCAAGCCCACTGGCTTGCGCTGCATGCAGTTGCATGGTCTTTAGCATGGAGGCGATGCTGGCGGCAGAGGTGGCTCTTTCAATCATGGCGGCTTCCTTGGAAAAATACTTGCTTCAGGCGATTCAATCTGTCGGCTCAGGCGCTGGCCAGCTGCTCGGGGTTGATGTCCCGCAGCTGGGCCATTTTGTAGCGCAGCGTGCGTGGGCTTATACCGAGTTTTTGCGCTGCTTCGATTTTGTTTTTTGATGTTTCAAGCGCTGAGCGGATCACGCTTTGCTCACTATTCTTTACCGCAGTCTGTAACTTGTTGCCAGCACTGAGGCCATCTTCGCCACCAAACATCGGGCTGGGCAAGACGGGCGAGCTGGACAGCTGACAGGACGGTTGGCCAGGTAAAACTGGCTGGTGGCTCAAGGCTGACAGAAATTCAGCCCCATCCGCGCCATCATCAAACATCAAATGCTCGGTGTCGATATGGCAATCACCACAAAGAACCATGGCGCGCTGGACCACGTTTTCAATTTCGCGCACATTGCCCGGCCAGGGGTAAGACAACAAACGCAGTTGCGCTGCCGGGCTGACGCTCCAGGCCTGGTCGTCGCGCTGATAACGCGCCAGCAATCGCGCCACGATGGGCAAAATATCGCCGGTGCGCTCGGACACTGGCGGCACCCGCAATTTGAAGGTACTCAGCCTGAAGTACAAGTCTTCCCGGAATTCCCGTTGCTCAATCGCCAACCGCAAATTTTTGTTGGTTGCCGCAACCACCCGCAGGTTCAGCGCAATGGCGCGTTCGCCCCCGAGTTTGACCAGGCTGCGCTCCTGTAAAACTCGCAGCAACTTGGCCTGCAGTGCAATCGGCAACTCCCCCACCTCATCCAGAAAAATCGTGCCGCCCTGGGCCTGCTCAAACAGGCCACGGTGGTCTTTGACAGCGCCAGTAAAAGCGCCTTTTTCATGGCCAAACAGCATGTCTTCGATCATGTGCTCTGGCAGTGCAGCGCAGTTCAACCCGACAAAGGGGCCATCAGCGCATGGGGAAGACTCGTGCAACACGCGGGCCAGCACCTCTTTGCCAGAGCCGGTCGGGCCCTCGATCAACACCGCCACTTGAGCCTGCGCCACCCGCTGGGCCAGGGCCAGCAGCTTGATGCTCACAGGATCGACAAACACCACGCTGCGCACACCGCTTTGAGGCGCCAGGCTGGCACCCACAGAACCCGGTTTGTGCATGCTCAGCCCGGTAGACTGAACCGAGCCCGCACCAGTAACCGGCTGCGCTGCGCCTGGAGCCTGCGTCTTCGCGCAATCCAGCGCCTTTCGCCAGGCCTGTGCAGACCAATCATCTGCGGCAAGCACATGGCAGGCGCCATGGCGCATGGCTGCTACCGCCAACTCAAGGTGTCTGCGCTCGACCCGACAAATCACCGAAACCCGATCCTTGGCACTTTGCAACAGCTGCAAGGCCTCAATCAACAAATCAATGTCCGAGCCCAGCCCCAAAACCAGCAGGCCGCGCTGGTCACCCAACTGGGCTACCGATGCTTCCAATTCTTCATAGGTACAAACCATGGAGGTCGACACGCCTGCCTGGCCCAGCAACACTTGCTCGGCCGGCTTAAGCGAACGAAACGGATCTAGCCAGAGGGCGGTGGAAGACATATTTTTCAATTCTGCGGAAGGTTGTTCGAATGATCATCCATGACCATAGCCCTTCAGCAAGACATGTGCCAACGGAAGTGTCGGTTTATCGACGACTGCCAGACCCGGTCCGTTTTCTGGCAACTGTCCGCACAAACAAGTTGGAAATAAAATTGAAACTTATTCCAACCCCTACACTGCTGCTCATGGTCAAAACCCAACCAAGCGCCCCAAGCAAGATGCCCAGAATCGCCCCCGCCCTGCTTGCATTGCTGCTGCTCGCATCCGGGCTGGCCAGCGCTGGGCCATGGGAGGAGGGCTACACCGCCTACCAGCGCAAAGACTACACCACAGCGGTAGCCAAATGGCGCCAAGTCGCTGACAAGGGCAATGCCAAGGCCCAGTCTTTGATGGGGCAGATGTATTTCTATGGCCAGGGCGTCAAGCAAGACTACCCGCAGGCTATCAGTTGGCTTAATTTGGCTGCAGCCCAAGGCGAGCCCAAGGCCCACTTCAGACTCGGCAGCATGCACGAAAACGCGCAGGGCTTTACTCAAAACAATCTGATGGCCGCTGTGTCCTACACCATGGCCGCAGAGTTGGGACACCCAGAGGCCAGCGAGGCACTCAAACGGGTCTCAGCCGAGCTGTCGCCCAAAGAGACGGCGCTGGTCAGCCGCTTGGCGCAAACCTGTATCAAGCGGGCCTACAAGGCCTGCGAATCGGCGCTCAATCCTTGAACTTCACCGTTATGCTGATGCGCCGATTGCGCGGGTCTTTCGGATCGTTCGGGTTGTAAGGTGCGGTATCGGCGACGCCCTCAATTTGGGTAAACCGGTCAGACTTGATACCACTTTTCTCCAGCGTGGCACGGGTTGCCTCAGCCCGCTCGGCCGATAAAGACCAGTTGTTGCGACCCTCCTTGTTGGCAAAGGCAACGCTGTCGGTGTGCCCGCGCACGCTGAGTTTGTTGTCCGTACCCGCCAAAGACTTGGCAATTTCTGTCATCAGCGCCTGCGCTTGGGGTTGCAACTTGGTGCTGCCTAGCGGGAACATAGAGAAATCTGCCTTGTCGATCACCTCAATGCGCAGTCCCTCTTTTTCGCGCACAAACTGCACCTGGTTTTGCACCTGCTCGAGATTCGGGTTGGCGGCCAGTTGCTCCCTGACCTCTTTTTCCATTTTGTCAAAGTTGGCCTTGTCGGCTGCCTCGGTCGCCTGTTTTTGTTCGGTTTTGGATTGCGCGTCATTGTCCCGGGCGTTCTCGGAATTGGGCGAGGGCTCGTTCTCGGTCGGTCCACCCTCGGAGCGGGGCGTCACCATCTGCATCATGTTGGTCTGTTTGGCGGTGTAGGGAAAACCGTCAGGGTCAATGATTGATTTGCCGCCCAGCAGGCCATTAGAGCCGGCCAGGGCGCCGATTTGCACCTGCGCCATAGAGCTCGAAGGGATGAAGAAGTCTGCCACGCTTTTTCTTTGTACCTCTTGAGTGGCACCCAGAATCCACATCAGCAAAAAGAAAGCCATCATCGCGGTCATCATGTCAGCCAGTGCAATCTTCCAGCCGCCGCCGTGCGCGCCGCCGTGGCCGGGCTGGATCTTCTTGATAACAATGATCGGCGCCAGCGCCGCATCCGCCTCGGGCGCCGCAGCCTCGGGTGCTGCAGTGGGCACCAGTGCCAGCGGAGGCGCGGGCGCCTCGGCTTCTGGGTCAGGTTGCGGCTGCGCAACAGCGGCCTGGGTTGCCATGCTTACTTACCACGCAAACCGTCAAACACCTCAGCAAAACTGGGCTGATTGTGGTGGCTGATCGCCACCCGGGCGGCCTCGAGACTCAGCGGCATGGGGTGGCCATGCATGGTACCAATGATGATCTGCTTGACCACGTGGTACATGCAAGCCTCATCCTCGATGATCTGCGCCAACCGTTTGGCAAAGGGCTCGAAAAAGCCATAGGCCAAAAACACTCCAATAAAAGTGCCCACCAAGGCCGCGCCCACCAGCCCGCCCAAAATAGCCGGTGGCTGGTCGATGTTGTCCATGGTTTTGACCACGCCCATCACGCAAGACACAATGCCCAAAGCGGGCAGTGCCCCAGCCAGCGTGGAAATAGCATCAGCGGCCTTCAACTCGTCATGGTGGTGGGTCTTGATGGCCGCATCCATCACCTCCTCAACCGCCATGGGGCTCAGCGTGCCCTGCGACACAACCATCAGTCGCACCGTGTCGGTGATCAAATGCAGCAGCGCATGGTCTTTGAGGATGTTGGGGTATTCGCTGAAGATGGCGCTCGACTCAGGCGTCTCGATGTGCGCCTCTAGTGCTACGCCACCCTCGCTTTTGAGGGTTTTCATCACCTTGGAGACGCAAAATATCGTGTTCAGATAATCTTGCTTGTGGTATTTGGAGCCCTTGAAGGTGCGCCCAATGCCGGCAAACACGGCCTTCACCACATCGGGGCTGTTGCCGATGATCATCCCGCCAATAGCGGAGCCCAAAATACACCAGCCTTCAATTGGCGCTGCGTGTATGAATGTGCCCATGGTGCCGCCGCCAACTATAAAGCTGCCGAACACGCAAACATTTAGAAAAACAATTCCGACTATACCGCCCATGGTAGATTCCTATAAGGGTGAGTGATCACCGAAAAACCCGTATCTGGCACCTCCCGCGAGGTTTGCCAAGCATCAGCAACTCCAAAACCACTCACTCACCCAACAGGACGCCCCAAGCTTTACTACTGCAGACGCATACTTGCGTTGCTTTGTATTTGTGCCGGCACTTCCAACCAGGCTTTGCGGATTTCAGAGGTCAAACCCAACACTTCATTCAAAGCGCCGATATCATTGCGCGCATTGGCGTAAATCAGACGGCGAGTGAAATACCCATAAAGGTCATTCAAGTTCTGTGCCAACTCGCCGCCTTTTTGAAAATCAAGCACCTGCTGCAAGCCCAAGACGATACGGCAGGCCCGGGTGATGCTCTTTCCTTTTTCCAAGATCGCCCCACGCTCAATGTGCCCTTGCGCCTCGGCAATGCTGTTCACCAAGCCGTCAAACAGCATTTGAATCAATTCGGCGCCATCAGCAACCGAGGCCTGGGACATCAAGTTGTCCGCCCCGTAGGATTCCATGGCTTTGAAGTTAATTCGCATTTTCTAATCTCCTGATGAGTTAATGGACCCACCAGAAATCGACAGCAGCAGCGAAAACTTGAGTATTTCCGACATCAAGTCGGCACGGCCCTCCCCGGCACGGCCTTGGGCGCAACTTCAATCTTCAAAATAACCCTGATTTTTTTCACAATAGCGCTGAGCAACTGGCTCACACGGGACTCGGTGACCCCCAAAGTGGCCCCGATTTCCTTGAGGTTGAGTTCTTCCACGTAGTAGAGCGACATCAGCAGCTGCTCGCTTTGTGGCAGCGCAGCAATCGCATCGCCCACAGCCCGCATGAAATCCCGATGTTCCACGATGGCATCGGGCTGGCGCGACCTCTCATCGGCAATACCCATCACCTCGTCGGTGATGAGTTCCATGGACAGGGTCTCAAACCGTTTGGCATTGCCGCGTTTTTTTTGAAAAACATCAAGGTCCTCGCCCAGGTACTCTGCCAGCTCGGTTTGCGTCGGGGTTCGGCCGAATTCGGTGGCCAGCGCAATCTTGGCTTTGTTTTCAGAGCTGTTGAAGGCCACAGCCGAGCGCGGAAGGTAAGACAGTTGCCGCACCTCATCGAGCATGGCGCCGCGCACCCGGCTCAGTGCAAAATTTTCGAAGTCTATGCCCTTGGCGGGTATGAACGCCCTGGCCGCCTCCAGCAGCCCAATCATGCCCACCTGAATCAGCTCGTCGAGTTCCATAAACGGCGGTACGCGAACCTTCAGGTGCAGTGCCACCCGCTTGACCATGCCCAGATGGGCCAACACCAGCGCTTCGCTGTTGTTGTGGACATCCTCATACATTCGGGCGGTCATCACAGCAGGTTACTCAGGCTTGGAAGCGAACCAGTCGCTCCACAAAAAACTGCATACCGCCAGCGAAATCGCCGACTCGGGGCATTTGCTCGACCGATTTGGCCAAGCGCTTGAAATCACGCGAACTGGCAGATTCAGGCGCATATTCGATGATGGGCTGAAATTTGCGGTGTGCAGCCAATATCTGTTCGTCGTTTTCGATCGAACCCAGGTACTTGGTGGTGTAGTTCAAGAACTGGGCGCACACCTGGTTGATGCGGCGAAACAGGCTTTGCCCGCCAGCCTGGTTTTTGACCGCATTGGGAATGATGTAAATCTCGTTGAGGTTTTGCTCCTGGATCAGCACCTTGATCATGCCGTAGGCATCAGCAATGGAGGACGGGTCGTCACGCACCACAATCAATCTGCGCTGGCAGGCCGCCATAAAGGCCAACACCGAGGGCGCGATGCCCGCTGCCATGTCAACCACGAGATAGTCGATGTCGTCTTCAAGTGCACTGAATGACTGCACCACCCGGGAGGCCTGCACCCGGCTCAAGGCGGCGAGTTCACTGACTCCGGAGGCGCCCGGGATCAGCTTGATACCCTGCCGGGAGGTGATGATGATTTCCTGAAGGGTTTTTTGTCCGCTCATGAAATGACCCAGATTAAACGGGCAGCTGCACCCCAGCGCGATCTGGGAATTGGCCAAGCCCAGATCAGCATCAAACAGCATGACTCTGCGCCCCATCTGGTGCAGTGCAATCGCCAAATTGACGGCCACAGTGGTCTTTCCAACACCACCTTTTCCGCTGGCAACACCAATGACCTCGGTGCGAGTCGACACTTTCATCTAGGACTTTCCTTTTTGTCAGGTAAATGGCCCACGCAAACCTTTGGGACTGCCTGACATAAACATACGGGGCGACGGTGCAGGCATCTTGTCCACTACCGATTTTGACACCTTGATGGCCGGCATCTGAACCGGCACCTCGGGCGCCCTAGACAACTGCGCCAAGGCCATTTCAACCAGGGCAGCAGTTGTCAAATCGCGCTTGAATCCACCGGGATCGACGCCGTCACTCGCTGCTGACAAGGCGATAAAATTATCGCAGAGAAAATCAACCAGAGGCCAGGGCTGGACCGACTCGTCAAGCTTGCTGATCATCAGGCTGTTCCAGCGCACTCCGGAGCTGCGCAGGGTGCGGCGCAAGGTTGCAGTCGAGGAGTCTGCGGCCACCAGTGCATGGGCCTGGCAGGACGGACAAACCGACTGAATTTCAGTCACCCGCTGGGCCAGTTGGTTGCCCGAGGTGTCAATCAGCACCAGGCTGTAAGTGGACAGGTCGGCCAAGACAGTGCCGAGCGCTTCGGCCGTGTCGGCCCTGAAACACGCCACACCGGCCTCTCGCGCCATGGAAAGGGTTTGTGCCCAGGCGCCCAGGCGCAGATCGCGGTAACTGACCATGGCCACCTTGCCAGCGTCCACTTGGGCTGCAGCATGGCTGGCCAAGCGCACCACCATCAGGGTTTTGCCGGTGCCGGTAGGGCCCGCCACCAAATGAATACCGGTCAGCGGCAGCGCCTGGCTGGGCCGGTGCACCACCTGCTCCAACTGCTGGCGCACCGCCTCAAGCGCTTCTTTTTCGCTGCGCATGTCCTTCACGGTGTCAAGCAGCAGGGTGCGCAATCCGCTGGGCATGCCCGCCTGGGTGAAGGACGACAGCAGGCTGTCGACCTCAGGCGCCAAATCAAGGCCGCTGTGCCAACCCGAGGTTTTTTGGCTCAAGCTGACCTCACGCCGCAGTGCCTTGAGCTCATCGAGAATTTGCTCGATGACCTCCCGATCAAAGGGCGCGTCAAGCTCCAGGCTGGCCAGGTTGGCGGGCACGAATTCAGCAGCTGCAGGTGGGGCAGTCTGCTCAAGCTTGGCCGGGGTTTTGGCACTGGGCCGAGCCTGGTTTTGTGCCAGCGCCATTTGGCTGCTGAAACTTAGCAGCGGGTCACGCGGCGCACTGCTTTTGCCAGTTGTTTGAACCGTCGAATCGGGTCCCTGTTCGTCGATGTCGAGTGCCACGATCAGCTCGGTTTGTCCGCCCACGGTGTGGTTGGAGATCACCAGCACATCGCGGCCATACAGGGCCATGGCGCGGTCATTGGCAGTTTTTGCATCGTTGGCGAGGATTCTTTTAAGCTCCATGGCAGTGCCCTGTTCGTGCTGTGTAAGTTTGTTTCATGTCAGCGACCTGCGAGGTTGTCCGGGTTTTGGGCGTCGGCAGAAACCGTGTGAATAACCTTCACCGACTGATCGTCCGGTATTTCGCTGTAAGACAAGACCACCAGGCCATTGACCCGGTTGCGCACAGACTTGGCAAGCCAAGGCCGCACCGCCGGCGACACGACCAAAACCGGGTTGTGCCCCGAGCCTTCGACCGCTATGCTGCCTTCGCGCAGCGCCGAGAAAAGCCGTTCTGCCAAGCCGGGCTCCATCACCACCCCCTGGCCAGAATCATGCTGCTGCAGGACGTTGTGCAACAACTGCTCCAAACCGGGGTCCAGGGTCATCACAGACAGGGTGTCCTTCTCATCAATCAGGCCCTGCACAATCATGCGTCCCAGGCGCGGACGCACCAGCGCGGTCAATTGGTCCGGGTCCTGGGTTCTGGCGCTGACCTCGGAGAGCGTCTCAACAATAGTGCGCATGTCGCGAATCGAAACCCCGTCATTGAGCAGGCCTTGCAGGGTTCTGGTCAGGGCCCCAAGGGGCAATTTGGCCGGGATCAGGTCCTCGACCAACTTAGGCGACTTGGCAATGAGTTTGTCCAGCAGCTGCTGGACTTCGTCATGGCCAAGCAGGTCAGAGGCGTTTTCGCGCAACACTTTGTTCAGATGGGTGGCCACCGCTGTGGCGGCATCAACCACCGTGTAGCCCAAAGCCCGGGCATGGTCACGCTGCGACGGCTCAATCCACACTGCATCCAGGCCAAAGGCTGGTTCCTGCGTCGGCGTGCCCTCTAAAGCACCATAAACCTGGCCAGGATTGATCGCCATTTCCCGACCCACCTTGATCTTGCCGCGGCCTCTGGTCACCCCTTTGAGCACAATATGGTAGCTGTCGGGGTCGATATTCAGGGCATCCCGGATACGCACCGGTTGAATCAAAAAGCCAAGTTCGGCTGAGAGTTTCTTTCGCACACCTTTGACCCGGGTCATCAACTGCCCACCGGTCTCGACATTCACCAGGGGCACCAGCCCGTAGCCGATTTCCAGGCCCACCAGGTCAACCTGGTCGAGGTCATCCCAGCCCAGCTCCTTGGGTGCTTCAGCCGCGATCTTGTCCTCAGCCATCTTCTCGGGGGAGTCGTCAACGGTTTGCCGGCGCAAAACCAGCACCCCAAACAGGGCGCTGCCGGCTGACAGGGCAATAAATACCAGATGAGGCATGCCAGGCACCATGCCAAGAATAGCCATGATGATGGACGTGACAAACAGGGCAGTCGGGTTTCCCAGCTGCGTGCTGGCCTGCTCGGTCATTGACTCGGCGGTGGTAACCCGCGTCACAATAATCGCAGTAGCGAGGGACAAAAGCAGTGCGGGTACCTGTGCCACCAAGCCGTCGCCGATGGTCAGAAGTGAGTAAATACGACCGGCTTCGCTCAGGGATAAACCGTGCTGGCCGATGCCAATGGCCAAACCGCCGAACAGATTAATCAACAAAATCAGCAAGCCGGCCACAGCATCACCGCTGACAAACTTGGACGCGCCGTCCATAGATCCAAAAAAATCCGACTCCTGGGCCAACTCGGCGCGCCGGGTTTTGGCGGTTTCCTGATCAATCACCCCGGCATTGAGGTCGGCATCAATTGACATCTGCTTGCCGGGCATGGAGTCCAGGGTAAACCGGGCATTCACTTCAGAGACTCGGCCAGCGCCCTTGGTCACCACAATGAAGTTGATGATCATCAGAATCGTAAAAATAATGAAACCGACGATGTAGTTGCCGCCAATGACAAACTCGCCAAATGCGGCGATCACCTTGCCAGCAGACTCTGGGCCAGTGTGACCATCGACCAAAACCACCCGGGTCGAAGCCACGTTGAGCGCCAGCCGTAACATGGTGGCAAACAGCAAAATAGTTGGAAAAGACGAAAACTCGAGCGGTTTTCGCACCCGGATGGCGATCATGATGATCAGCACACTCGCGGCAATATTGAAAGTGAACAAGACATCCAGAAGAACCGGGTGCAGGGGAATGACCAGCATGCCCATGATCAGCAAAACCAGGACCGGAATACTCAATTCGTTGAAATTGAACTTCGACAGGTTTTGTCGAACGGTCGACAGGGTCAAGGTGCTCATGGATGAATTTGCCTGGAATTGATGGTTTTGTTGCAATCAGAGCCGCTCAGCCGGACTCTCACGGACAGTGTCAAGCAACCTCCATGCCATTTCTGGCCGACACATGCGTTGAAATCGGTCCCGGCAGGTTTGCGGCAAACAATGGCCTGTCATGCTTCTTGCAGTATCAAACCCGCTCGCCACATTCCTTGGCCTGTCTGCAACCGGTAGCACCATGAATACAAATCTGAACTTTTTCAGCACCCCAACCGTTTTGCCCAATGGAGGCAGCCCGCTTGCAGTCCCGACATCAGCCGATGGCGTGCCACAAAACCAGGTTTTTCAGGCTCTCTTGACCGGGCAGATGTTCAAGGCCGAACGGCAAGGTCTTGCCGCTCAAGTCATGGAAGACGCTGGGCTGCAAGTCATCTCCCTAGGGACAAAACTCAATGTCATCACTACCGGCGAGCCCCTGCCCGACCTGGCCAGTCTGGCCGCCTTTGCACGCACCCAGGGCCTGGCCGAAACCGCCATACAGGCTCTGTTTGGCAGCGCAACAGCACCCAAAAACAGCTCGTCTGGCCTGACGCAAGGCCAAGAAAGCGCTACAACACCGTTTAATTCAGGCGCCAGCGCAGGCGGGTTCGAACCGAGCAGCCGCTTCGGCCAGTCCAGCTTGCCTACGCCTGTGCCTATGCCCATGCCTATGCCTATGCCTATGCCCGCGGGCTTGGCTTTGGCTATGCCTTTGGCTGGCGTGCTTCCTGCCCAGGAGCTTGTGCCCGTGGCTGAGGTCCAGGCCAAACCAGCGCCAGGCAGCGCCAGCCTGCTACTCAACAGCATGCTGTTCGCCAAGCCGAGCGCGCCATTAACACCGACACCGTCCACTAAAAACGCAGACGGTTTGTTCAACATGAACACCAATCTGGGCATGGCCGACCCGGTCTCCAGCGGCCCCGCAACCCAAGCACAGCCCGCCACCATCAGCACAAACAGCCGGACAGGCCAGGCCCTATTTGCCAGCAATCTCAGCGCCGGGCAGCCTGCCAGCGCGCTCCAGACGGCCAATAGTCTGGCGGGCCTGAGCAGCTTGGTCATCGAAGCAGCAGAGCCAAAAACAGACAGCCGCGACAAGAAAACACTGCGCCTGAGTGCCCAAGACGAAGCCCCACCGGCTGCCGCGTCTGCCAGTACCCTGCTGCTCACCAGCCTGCCTTTTCCAAATTCCCCTCCTGCTTCGACCCAGCCAAACAGCCACACCGGTCTGACCAGCGAACAAACAGTTGTTGCGACGCCTCAACCCAGCACCCGCAGCGCACCCGCCCTGCCAGAGCTCATCGCCGCTGCGTCGCAACCCAGCACCCCCGCCCTGCCAGCAGCAAGCGCCCTCCCAACACAAGCCAGCACCCGCAGCGCACCCGCCCTGCCAGAGCTCGTCGCCATTGCGCCGCAACCCAGCACCCCCGCCCTGCCAGCAGCAAGCGCCCTTCCAACACAAGCCAGCACCCGCAGCGCACCCACCCTGCCAGAGCTCATCGCCACTGCGCCGCAACCCAGCACCCCCGCCCTGCCAGCAGCAAGCGCCCTCCCAACACAAGCCAGCACCCGCAGCGCACCCACCCTGCCAGAGCTCATCGCCACTGCGCCGCAACCTGCCAAAACGCCCTCCCTGGAAGGCCCAAAGTCTGTGTCAATCGCCCCAATCATCCAGCCGGCCACCACAAATACCCAGCCGGTAGTTGGCGTCACAGCCCATGCTGCAGCTCAAACCCTGCAGGCGGGCCAAGCGCCAGACGCGCTGGCGGCAGCTCAGGTTTTGGCTGGCAGCATCAGCGCCGCATGGGTGGCCGCCAAATCCGCCACCTCCAGCCAGGCAGCAGAACTCGGCCCGGACATGCGCTTGGACGCCAGCGCCGAAGAATCTGTTCAGGACGCAGTACGCCTCACCCTCTCACTGCCTGCGCCAGGCCTGTCAAAACGCCCCTCCAGCAGGCCCAGCAACACCGAGGTGTTGAACTGGGCGCCCCTGCTGGCCAACCAGAAGCCCAACGCCAACAAGGCCCCGGCCAGCGGACCTTGGGAAAACCTGCACTTGGCAGTGCCAGAAGGCTTTGACTTAGAAGAGCAAGAGGGACTGCTGGCAGCGCCTGAACAAGACTCTGGCAGCAACGCCGGCCAGCCTACTCAGGCCGGGCCATTGGCTAGGGGAGGCACAGAGCCGGCCCAGACAGCTCGGGGCGAGGCTGCCCTGCTGGCAGCCCAGGCCGAACTGCGGACGGTTCAGCAACAGCAACTCGCAGACCGGCTTGGTGAGGCAGCCGCCAACCGACTGATTGCGCAAATCGAGCGGGGCGAATGGAAAATGCAAATGCGCTTACAACCCGGCAAGCTAGGCCGTATTGATGTTGAGCTCTCCATGCACGCCCGCGGCCTAGAGGCCATGTTCAGCGCCGACAGTGCCCTCACCCGAGAGCTGATTGTTCAAGGTACAGCACGCTTGAAAGACACGCTGGCACAAGCTGGCATGGCAGTTGCTTCAGTGACTATCAGTGGAGACCAATCCCGCCAATCTGGCGGAAATTCGACGCCTCAACAGGGTTACAAGGCGGCTTCTGACGCTTTACCGACAAAAGCTCGCGTCGAAGAACCAAGGGCGGTGGTCCAAACACCAGTCGCTACAGCGACTAACAGATTGAATATTTTGGCCTGACGGCCAAGCCAGGCGGAGAATGAAGTTGAAACATTACACAGAGGTGTTCTATGGCTAAAGCAGCAGCAGCGGCGGCGCCGGCGGCGGCGGCCCCGGGCGAAGAAGCCCCGGCTAAATCAAAAAAACCCATTATTCTGATTTTGGCCGGTGTGATCGCGCTGGTCGTTATTGTTGCAGGCACCATGGTTGGA
>SXGQ01185959.1_pt1 | contig 21956 bp, 17 predicted proteins | sample 3178371 | NCBI WGS metagenome assembly SXGQ01 (sample SAMN11356859, study PRJNA531348) | freshwater metagenome | isolation source: freshwater sample F1-20 | place: China: Fuxian Lake, Yuxi | collected 2017-12-25 | reverse complement strand
CTTCACAAAACTCGACGGGTGGACATTGTCCGGACAAATGGACCTTCAAGAAGTAGAACCAGACGGCATCATCATCTCAGACTACAAGGTCACCGGCGCTTGGGCCGTGATGAATGAGAAACAAGACTGGCACAACCAGTTAAACGTTTACGCTTGGTTGATTGAACGTTGCAAGAACGTGCCTGTCAAAGCTGCCAAGATCGTAGCTATCGTAAGGGACTGGACGGCCCGTGAAGCGCAAACTAAGGATGGATATCCGCAATCCCCTGTCGCTGTGATCGACATCCCCCTGTGGCCTTCTGAGGCCCGTGAAGCCTATGTCAAATCACGACTATCAAAACACAACGATGCCTACTTTGCACTCCAGTTAGACGATGAGATGCCGGAGTGTTCTACGGATGAGATGTGGGAAAGACCCACAACCTACGCACTGATCAAGACCGGGAATGTCCGGGCTAAGTCAGTCCACCCAACTTTAGAAGAAGCGAATGCTGCATTCACTTCTTTGAAGGACTCCAAGGGCTACACCGTGGAGGTTAGAGAAGGCGAGCGAGTACGTTGCAAATCGTACTGTCAGGTCGCTAATTTTTGTAAGCAGTACAAAACTTATTTGGAGAAAACATGAACGTACAACTTTCTGGAAAAGAACTTGAAACCATTTTCCGTGGACTGATGGTCTTGCCTTGGGTTGAGGCTAATCCGTTGATTCAACGACTTCAAAACGTTGAGAAGAACGAACGGGTCAACTTAGAGTATCAACAGAAACTTGCCCAACATTTGGCAGAACCAGAAGTTGAACCAAAGGTTAGGAGACCTAAGTACGGATTAAAGAAAGACGGTACACCACGGGCCAAACCTGGAAGGAAAGCAGCATGAACCACGAACTTGCTCAAGAAGAAATGAACCGACTGATGTATTTGCTTTACGACATCAGACAGATGTTGCTTGAAGTAGAACTTATTTTAAGAGGAGACGACGATGCAGAAGATCGCCCAGTCATTCGTTAAAGCACAGAAGGCTTTTGGACCAGCTCTAAAGTCATCTACGAACCCGCATTTTCGTACAAAGTATGCAGACCTATCTGCGTGCGTCGAGGCCGTCATAGACGCTTTAAACGACAACGGGATTGCTTTGATTCAACACACCCATGACTGCGATAACGGCGTAAGTGTCGAGACAATCTTTATGCATGAGTCCGGAGAAATGTTAAGCACAGGACGACTTCACGTTCCTGCTGCTAAACAAGACCCCCAAGGGTATGGGTCGGCGTTGACTTATGCCCGAAGGTATAGCCTCATGGCGGCATGTGGCATCGCACCAGAGGACGATGATGCTAACGCCGCTTCAAAGAAGTATGTCAAACCTGAGCCAAAACCAGAACCAAAAGTTGAAGCTAAGGAAGAAACCAAGATCCCGCCTCACATCGAAGGATTTGATACAGGCTGGCAGATCAAAGTCACGGTAACGCCGGAGGCACACCTCGAGGACTGGTCAGAGAAAGTAACCCAAGCAGCAAAGACTGGGCTTACCTTCTGTGCAAACAAGACGGATGTAACTGACTTATTCAAAGTCAACAGGAACATCTTTGACAAACTCAAACAGTTAGATCCCGGTACATACAAAAGCTTGATGGAAGACTTCTCTTCCTCAAAAGCAAAGTTTGAAAAAGGAGATGTAGCATGAGTGTTAATCGCGCAACCCTGATTGGTCGTGTCGGCCAAGATCCACTCGTTCGGTATACCGGTGATGGTATGGCTATCGCTAACGTATCCCTTGCGACTTCTCAAAAAGTAAAGAGCCAAGAAGAAACCCAATGGCATCGCCTTGTGTTCTTTGGGAAGCTTGCTGAAATCGTTGCCGAATGGGTTAAGAAAGGTAGCCAGATCTACGTGGAAGGATCGATTAAGTACGGCAAATACACGGACAAAGAAGGTATTGAAAAGACCACAGTGGATATTGTTTGCTCAACCATGACGATGCTTGGTGGCACTCGGGAGGCTGGACGTCCTGAGAAGCCTGCTATCAAGCAGGACGAATCGGACGATATACCATTTTAGAATGGTATACTATCGGCATACCGTTTTAAGGAGTTTTGTATGAAAGTATGCCGAAATTGTTTTTTAGAAAAACCTTTAGATTGTTTTTATAAACATGCTGCTATGCAAGATGGATACTTAAATAAGTGTATTGATTGCGTAAAACAACGAGTTGCTAAACATCGTCTTTTAAACCTTGATCGTATTAAAGAATACGACAAAAAAAGATCAATGTTTCCCCATCGTGTTGCTGCACGAAAAGAATATCAAAAAACTGAGCAAGGACGTTTAGCTAAACAAAAAGCTATGACGACTTACAAACAACGATATCCTTTGAAAAAAGCCGCTCACATTATTACGCGCAATTACATAAGAGACGGAAAACTTATTCAAGCATCTTCTTGTTCTGTATGCGGTTCAACTCATAACATTGAAGGACATCACGATGATTATACAAAACCGCTTGAAGTTCGGTGGTTGTGCGTTTCTTGCCACAAACAGTGGCACCGCGAAAACACTGCTATTTATATCTGATCATGAAGACTTCCCAATTTGAAGCCGCGAAGGTGGCAATCAAACAGGATAAGACGGGGTATGTACTAACGTTGTGTATACACCCTGACGAGATCCCTGACGAAATACTCAGGGACTTTGTTGGGGCCAGATACCAGGTTGTCATGGTCAGGCTGAATACGGATGAAACCCCGATGGTTCGTGAACGTGAATACGGACGCGATCCTGTCAGGGCTTCAGCCATGTTATGCAAGGACAAAGTCTTTCATAAGTTCTTACTCGAGACAGGTAATACCTTTGAGGAATCCGAAAGTTCAGCAACCGACTGGCTCAAAGATACTTTAGGTATTACTTCTCGGACAGAACTTAAAGACAAACCGTCATTAGCCAAACGATTATTCGTCATTGAACAGGAATTTAATTCATGGAAAGCAAACGTCTCATTCCCTACTCAGTCCATCTGAGAGAGGATATTTACTTAAAGGTTAAAGAGGCTGCGAAAGACCGCAAGGCCACGGCGTTAGTACGTGATGCTATAACGATGTTAATTGAGGACAACGACGCTTATAACGGCGGTTATAACAAAGCAATTAGAGATGTAATTTGTATGGTAAATGGCGACGATCTTTGTAGGTTAGTTGGTGTCAAAGGCATTTCTTTTGCTGAACACATTGAAGAACTTTTAATACCTATGATTGTTCACCAACATCCAAACAGGAGAAAGAAATGAAAGTATGGAAATCTGGCGCAGATGCCATGGCTATTTGGAAACAACAAAAAGCACCAACCCATGTTGTGAAGATTGATCTGTATGGAAAGAAGAGTGAACCAGAACTCATCGAACGAGAAGAACTTGAATGGCCGGAAACCCAAGCGAACTGGATTCCGCCGACAGAAGATCCCAAGTACCAAAAGAAATGGGCCTACTGGAGAAGCCTATTTGCCCACGGTGAACAAGATGCGCGGGGTTGAGTCTTTAGTACCTACTGAAGACACTTCCGTTTCTGAACTTACGATGTTGGACTGGTATGCAAGCTTTGCGTTAATAGGTTTTGCAAGCAAGATCCCTTACAACGAATTGCCGTCTACTTGTTTCAATGTTGCAGAAGAAATGCTGCGCGAAAGAAAGAAACGTGAACAACAAATTAACCGCAAAGGAGCGTGAACATATAAGCAGGGTGAAGTCCTTACCCTGCTCTGTATGTGATGCGCCTGGTCCTTCAGATGCCCACCACGTCAAGCAACATCAACAATATACCGTCGTTGCTTTATGTAAGGATTGCCACCAAGGTTCTATCCTTGGTTGGCATGGGCAGAAACGGGCATGGTCCATCAGGAAGATGGATGAACTCGATGCACTCGCAGTAACGATTGAACGTTTACTTGGCTGACTTCCTTGCTTCTTCAGCCTGTTTAGCCAGTTCAGAAATAATCATCTTCATACGATCAATCTCTTCTCGCTTGGCTGCGCCATCCATGGTGGTGTCAGCCATGATGACGCGAATCTGTTTACGAACATTTGCCATGTTATCGGCGGTCTTTTCGTAGAACTTAGCCAACGCAATCTTGTCACCCTTCTCTTCGAGAATCTTTTCTACCTTCTCTGCATCACCCGTTTCTGCATAATGACGCATGTCGGCATAAGCTTGGTTGATCTCTTTACCGTTTTCGTAAAACGCTGTGACATACCTAGCCTGATTAGATGGTAGATCACGAGCTAGACCAAGACTCGCTCTATCAATCCATTTGGTATCAGGATAAGCACCTTCCTTAAATGGCATGACTGCATAGGTAGAAACAATTGACGCCATACCACCCAACCATCCAAAGTACCCTTTAATAGCGTAGTCTACTTGGACAGGAGACAGTTCAAACTTTTCAGGGAATACCGTTGATATACCACCTAGTGCTACAGCTAAAGGACTTGTGTTGTCGTTGATGCGTTCTTGTTTTGATAAACGTTCAAGACCTGCTGACTCAATAGGCGCGCCAGTAAAAGAGTCCTTATTTGCGTACAGATCCAATAGTGGCTTGAACATCTGAGGTGTTGGGTTCAATGCAAACGTATCGCCAAGCAATCGTTTTATTGCGTCTGTCATTTGTTTACCTTCGGCTCCCTCGTCAATAACTTGCTCGAGGATACGTTCAGTCAACGTACCAAATGCGCCAATCTCAAACGGCTTTGGAACCCGTAACGCTACATCCATGCCTGGTAGCTTGAACCACCAAAAGTTATCACGATCCCACTCATCCCGCTTCTGGTATTCCTCATCGTCCTTGAACGTTAGGTACAACGCCATCGATGCAAGCATGACAGCACCAGTCACCACAAAAAATGCTGAGGCCTTCTGCTTATCGGTCCCTTCAATCTCTTTACCTGTTGCGACGTTATACAAAGCTCTCGACGTAGGAATGACTCCATCTCGGCCAAGCTTATAGAGACCTTGGATACGTGCGTTCATAAACGGTACAACTTGTGTAACCAGTCTAAACGCAGGCCATGATCCTTGCATTGAGAAGTCTAAAAGATCACGGGCTTGATACGTAGCCTCGAGGTGGCTTAGACCTTTGTCGCGTAGCTGTTTGTATAAAGCCAACCGGTTAGCAGCTTCCGAAGCGTTACCCCAGTCTTGGTATTTCTCCCAAGCCATCCGTAGACCCTTTTTAATTCGGTCTGGAGTATCTAAAATAGTGTCACGATTAATTCCTTTTTCAATTAATCGTTTGATCAGTTTGGATTGATCACCTTCGTACGCTGTACCAAAGTTAAAGATTGCGCCACCAGCGAGTGCTGATATGTACGTCGGATCATTTTTATCAAAGATCGATACACCAGTAAGAACGTTGGTGATTGGATTTTTGTTAAGTCCACTAACAGCCATGGCTGATACAGAGTCGCGGATCAAGTTATTTACTTTAAACGCAGGCGACAACGTCACACCGTACTGTAGGATATTCTTAAAGTCTCGAGCAACATCGAGGAACTTAGACTTTGGACCTAAGTATCCAATTGCTGAGATTGCTTCAAACAACAAAGGATCGTTGATCTTGAAGTACTGCGCCTGCCCATCAACCATGATCTTTGCAGAGCCAGTCTTCTCCGTTGTAGGTTCTACAACAGGCGTATCGCCAAGCTTAAAGGTTGAGGCAGACTGTATGGTGGATACCGCAGCCTGGTTCTTCATGGCCGCAGAAAGAATGTGATTCCAGTTACGTAGGGTGTTCTCTACCAAATCACCGAACGGTTTCTCGCCACCTTTGAGCTGCTTAGAAAAGTACTGACTCGTAAGACCCGACGCAGTAGACGGCGCATCGATGTCCTTACCTTCCATCTCTTTGTAGAAAGGAACATAGAAATTGTCTTCTGAAAACCTTTCATAACCTTTCTGATCTATAAGACCGGTGTCCAAAGCAATCTTCAGGACAGAACGGTTTAACTTTTTCATGTCCTCGAGGACTCGGTTGTAGACCTGTAACCTTGGCTGTCCATTTAAGGTACCGCTTGACAAGGTATCTTTCTCTGCAAGGATTTCATTGGAGATAGACGGAATCTTTCCTGCTTTGCGTAGTTGCTCTTCTCGATTTAACGCTATCCAGATCATGAAGTTATCAACTTCAGTACCTACAGGTTCCAAGGCTTTGATAAGACCTTTGCCGTCTTTGCGAATGTTCAACGCGCCATCGTCGTTGTAGACCTCACCATAGAACAGTAAGCCTTCTAGTCCACCATCAACAGACTTGGATAGCCGAGCCTGCATGTACGCTTTCTCATCGTACTCTTTAATAGACCTGAACTGATCGGCAATCCCTTGGGACATACGCTGCCAGAAGCGATCCTTAAGACCTTCGATCTTATCGATGATGGTCTTGTTCTCAAGGGCAAACTGATTTTTTATATTTTCTGCAAGTTGACCTGTAACTTGAGGGGCAAGCTTTAACGGACCACGTTTTTGTAATGCTTGTTTAGCTTTTTCTTTTACCTGTTCTGCCGTTACTCGTGCGTCTACGAGTGAAGGGTCAAACGGTGTCTTTAATGGCCTTCCTACTTGAGCTAATTTTTCTACTAACATCATTGCTTCGCTTAAAGCATTTGTATCTTGAATTCCAAGCAAATTAGCAACAATAGAAACAAACTGTGACCATGCAGATTTCTTTCCTTTGTATGGAATTTTCATCAGCATGTATTGAAACTCTTGGTTTGTCATTGCTTCCGCAGCAAATTCTCGTTCGTTAAGCAAACCATAGACTTGTATTTTGAATCCTCTACCAAAGCCCATACCTTGTTTATTTAATTCTTTTCTTACATGTTCATATAACGTGTTTAAATCATTTGCATAACGTTTTTGCTTCGGGCCGGGAAATCTTTGTGATTTAGAAATTAACCCGTGGATAATCTCATGTGCGTTAGTGTGTTCATCTCCAGCATAAGCACGGTCCATTTGAACAGAATCATCAGGATACGAATATTGACCGGCTGTACCTTCAGATAACTTTGCTGGTTTTTTAAGTTTTACTTTACCAACGATTAATTTGGTAAGTTCCCCAACTCGTGCGATAGCAGGGTTAGAACTTTTAGCCAATGCTTCGCCAAGTTTTTTTAAATCTCCTGCTTTATTAGCAGCTTCAACTTCTGCATTTTGTCTCTGAACCGGCATACGTTTTTTAAATTCTTCAAACGTCAGTTCTCCCGTCCCTTGAGTAGGTAGTTGTGTAGGCGGCTGTTGTGTAGGCGGCTGTTCCGTTACTGTCGTTCCAGTTGGGCCTGTCCGTTTTAATGCGTTTTCAATAAACGATCTGGGTATTTTGTTTTGGTTGTATGCTTCGAGAAACGTTTTAATCTTTTGATATTGCGCTTTTTCTTCGTTGGTTGTTAACGATGCGGGATCTATGTTTGTTAAGTTTGTCAACATTCGAATGTAATAATCTACCGGATCTACACTCGGATTGTTCAAAAATTGAATAGCAGGTAACTCAACGTTACTTGTGGGTTCTACTTGTCCAGCAGACACATTCCACGTGTTAGTTTCAAACTTGACTGGCGGGAATGTAGAGTACGGTCCTTCTGCCACAAGTGCAACGTTGCGTACAGGTTTATCAAAAACATCTCTCACACCTTGGAGAGTAGGTCCAGCTATAGGCTGTTGAGATATCTTTGCCCCAGGCGATCCAAGGAACGTTAGCGGTGGGAGGTTCAGCAGTTGACGTTCAGTCTGTAACGCACGTTCAACATCCTCTCTTGGTATACGACCTGCCTCCCAGTCTTTGACAAATCGTTTAGCCGCTGGTGTATTAGTCTGTCTAGCTATGTTTACATACGCCTCTACCGGATCGATGACTACCGGTTTTTCTGGCGTACCAAATGCTGTCGCTTGGGTTTCTGCTGATAACTTAAACGGCAAGTCAAACGACTTGATTGCGAACTTACCTGAAGCTGACGGGTGAGGAACGATTCCCAAACTATTAGGATCGCCGCCTTCATTAGTCAGCATACTTCTCATGACACCAAGCCTTGCGTTGGCTTGTTCTTGTGTCATCGGCCTTGGATCTGCTAGTCGTGGCACAGGTGATCTTGGAGCCTTGGGTTTTTCTACAACCCGAATGCCTTCTCGTCGCTGTTCTGCGGTTGGGAATCCAGCCTCTGCTCTGCGTTTCTCTACTTCTGCTTGGCGTTGCGCTAATACTTCTGGTGCCGTAGCAGTTGGAAGCTGCCCCAATGTTCCTTCGGTCTTTGCTTCTGGGCGACTCTCTGGTCCTACTCGAGGCTGTGGTTTGGCTTGTTGTTGAAGTTCTATCAAACGGTTACGCAGATAGTTTCTTTCTTCCGTCGATAATGGTTCAGGCGTATTGGGCAAGTCTGCAAGTTGTATCCGACGAATGATTGCCAACATTTCATCCGTTGCTGATCTTGCCTCTCCCGGTACAGTCTGTACTTCCCTTACCCGTTTAGCCTCAGCATCTCTTGCAATCTTTTCTCGCGCTGCAACATCTTCTTGAACCTGACGTACTTCAGCCGTAGCAGGCGCTTCAAATGAAGGCATCTCTCCTTCTACTCGAGCCTCTCCGGGACGTAAACCGTACTTGCTGGTTTGGAACTCAGGCAACGGTTCTGCTCTCGTTTCTCCCGGCCTTAGTAATGACGTAACGCCGCGTTCAAACTCAGGCAATGTTGCTCTTGCCTGTCCTGGCTGGAGTGGCGCGCGTTCCGCTTCTTGTCTTGCCGCTTCTCGTGCGGACAGTAAACCTTCAATGCCTACAGCCGGTTGTCTTTGAACGCCTGTCAGTTCTTCAATACGTTGCTGTTCTGGTGTAGGGGGAGGAGGAGGTGGTTGTTCTACTACTGGCGCTTCTGGTGGAGCAGGACGACGAGCCAATCCTGCTACCCCTCCTAATAAACCACCACCAATAGCAGACATACCTGCTGTTTCACCTAAGCCTTCAGTCAGTGACTGCTCAGGTTTGACTTCACGCATCGCTAGGTTCTGACCGAAACGACCGCCAACTTCTTCGGTAACCTCACTTGCGCTTTCACCCAACGCACCACGACCGGCTCGAACAGCTCTACCACCTACACCCGGAACTCCAGCAAAGGATTCTTCCAAAGCCCTTGCGCCTGGTAGTCTTTGCGCTAATACAGAAATTATTGCCCCTGATGCGCCAGCCGCTCGCGCAAGATTCAATGCGCCTTCTGCCGCTTCCTTATCGGTTGCGCCTTTAGACTTAAGTTCTGCATAGATATTTTCGTATGCACCCGCACCTACGTCTGCGCCTTGCTGTACGCCTGCGGCACCAATAGCCCCACGTACGCCAGCTTGTGCGGCAGCTTCCGCACCCTTGGCAGCAGTAACACCTTTAGCAATCTTTGCCGCACCAAAAGGTACGAGTAATTGAGGAGCCTGCTCTGCAAGAAACGTAAGCAATAACGCAGGATCTTTTACTGTCTCACCAAAAGCAGATTTGAACGCGCCGAACTGTCCTTCTTTAGCGGTGGCTTCTTCAATCGCTTTGCGTCGTGCTTCTTCTCTTGCTTTGAGGCCAGCAGACTTAAGTGTCTCTGCGTATTCCTCAATATCCTTACCTACACCTAATGCGCCAGTACGCCGCATATCCCCTGTAGCTAGGCCATACAGTTGACCGGGAAGCTGTACTAACGAACCAATACCACCGACTACACCAGCACCGATATCTTGGATAGCTTCACCGTACGTACGTTCTTTTGACGGAAGTTGTTGTGGTGCAGGAGGCTGTAACGACCTAATGTAATTAGCTAGTTTCCTTGCGCTTTCAGTATCACCAGCCGCATCCGCACGACGCAGTGCGTCATATAGATCGTTCATGTTTGCCATAGCTAACCCTATTTGGAATATCTTTTAAGGATATCTTTTATATCTTGAGGCGGATTTTGCGCCGCACCAAGTCCAGCCATAACGCCTATTGATCGATTAACTTCGTTAAGTTGATCTTGAACCTTTTTACGATCTTCTTTGTTAAATGTTTTTTCTAATTGTTTCTGTAAATCGCCTTGCAAAGCCTTGAGTTCTGCTAACTGTTGGCGTTCAGCAGGCACACCACCTTGAGAAGATCTTTTATACGCTTCAAACGACTCATGAAATGGTTCGTTTGGATTGGCCCTTTTTCGGCTCGCTATATATGAATTAATAATTTGTTGTTCAGGCGAAGGCATTCCAGCGATTCTTTCACGGGCCTGACGATCTAAAGCGGCTCGACGATCTTCTGCTTCCGTACGGAATCTTTCCCTTTCCATAGCAGATGCTGTTTCGTATTGACGACCTTGTTGAGCCGCTTCAATACCGGCTTGGGTTGTTGCTATCTGAACCTCAAGTTTTTTATTTTCCTGATTGTATTGCGCGGCTTTTTGTTCGTGTTCACGTTGATCTTTAAATCGACCTTCTGATGCCGCAATTCTGGCGCTTTCAATTTCTTGCGCCATCTTCACGCGGTTCATCTCACGCTCACGCATCAATGCACGTTGCTTCTCTTCGCGGCCTCGAGCAGCTTCCATCTCGGTTTCAGATGTTTTACCAAATCCGCCAAGTAAAGCGCCAATACCTTTTTGTCCTCGAGATGCTTCGCCAGCAGCCATCAACGATTTCCACAACGCACCACGCGTACGTTCCTTTTCCATCTCTTGAAAACGTTCTTGATCTTCCCGGTCACGACGTTCTAGCGTAGCTAAATACTGCTCAAGTTTTTCACCCGGACGTTTCTTCAAATACTCGTCTTTTGCTTCTGCGTCTTTCCTCATTTGCTCGTAACTTGGATACGGGGTTTGAGGTCCAGTAGCCATAGCCGCTAACGCTTCTTGCATAGGACCGGCTTTGGGATAAGCTACCCCCTGTGGAGCCGCTACTGGAGAAGCCGCTGCCGGAGGAGCAACAGTAGCAATACCAACGGGTTGCTTTGTAGGTCCGGGGGTGGCTGTAGCGGAAGGTGGTGGTGCGGACGGGAAACGTTGCGCCGTACCACGGTTGTCAGGAAAGTTTCTGTCAGGGGTAATTGGATTAGTGGTTAATACACGACCTTCTTGCACAGCTTTGTTTATATCTACTGCTTGCGGCGCAACCACGGGACGACCTAGTTCTGTTTGAGCCATCTCCTGTTCTAATTGGCGTCTTGCAGCTATTGCTTTATCGTACTCGACTTTACGCTCAGGAAACTCTCGTAGTTGTTTAGAACCCATAATTCCTGGTTCTAGAAATGCTTGTTCCAAAGCTTTTGCCTGACTTAATCTTTCTCTTAATTCATCAAGTTTTGCTAGATCTTCTTCAGTCAATTCTTTGCTTGTAGCCCTTCCGCCGCGATCAAACGCAATAATCCCGCCTGAACCAAATTCAAACTGGTCGTCAGGCACCCTCAAAGTAGCCACACCACCTTCAGCCATTTCTACTTCTTCGGGGACTTCCGGTTGCGGTACGCCTTGTGGCGCAGGACCAGGCATCCTTCCCATCTGTTGCCCTTGACTTGCCGCCGCTTGTTGTTGGCGTAAACCTTGAGTCTGTAACTGGTTTATAAGTTGTTTTTGCAACGCAGCAAGACCAACTTCTTGTTCAAGTTTTTCCTTCACCGTTCCTTGCGGCATTTCAGTAGGCTGCATTTTTTGCTGCATACTTTTGCGCCGGTTCAGTTCTCCAAGAGCAAGGTACGGAGGAACCTCCGGGTTCATGCCGTTGGCATACTGCATGACCGCCTGAAGCGGCATGTCCTTGAGTCGATCTTGGATTTGAACAAGGTTCATAATAATTCCTTAACCAGGTATAACGCCTAATTTCTTCAACAGATCGTATGTTGATCCTAATGCGCCAGCGGTTGAAGCCAAACTACCTATTCCCGATTGCTGTGCTTGAGAAGTAGATACTGTCGAAATGGGTAGTCCTTGCAACATAGACTGTAAAAACTGGACTTGTTTCAACGGGTAATCTCTTTGGGCAAGAAACTCGTTGTAGTCGGCTGTAATACCTTCTTGCTCTATACCGCGCTGTTGCGCGCCAGCACTTGCGATCATGTCTGCCAATGTTTTGGCCTGACCCTGCTCGGTATTAAATTGTTGCATGGCTTTGTCGTAAGCATTGGCATATCCCGTACCGATGGTTTTGTTCATCTCTTGCATAAGGTTTCTTTGGTTTTCTGCTTCCTGTAAACCATACCTAGTACCACCAAATGCTCCGGCGGCTGCGGCTTTGCCTGCTAATCCTTGTTGGGTAATCCCTGATTGTCTGCGCAGCTCTTCTAACTGAGGAGCCAGCACAGCTTGTAAATACGGATTCATATACTGCGCTGCCGGACCTGTCGGCGTTGTTGATCCTGCTGGTCCCGTAGCGGTGGGTAACGTCGGTGCCGTCGAAGACGAAAAGCTTTGACCTAACTGTGTAGGAAACGTAAGACCACCAAGACCTGAAAAGTACTTTGACTGAAGCGCAGATTCTCCCGCAGTCATTGGCCCTTGATAAGTCTGATATGGTTGGTTTGATAACGCTTGCGCGCGACCAAGCATGTCAGTGACATACTGTCCTGCCCAATCTGAAAGCGTGGATTGAGTCGATGTGCCTGGCGCTGGAGTAGTGGTAGCCATAATTACCTCGGTAAATAACGATCCGTTTTGGTATCAGCCGCAATATCTTTGGTACTTCGTCTAGCTTTCTTAATTCTATCCATCATGGCATAAAGCTTCCTTGCCCCAGCTTCTGTAGAGCCATTGCCAAGTTCAGACACAATTCGGGCAGGGATAACAAACTCTCCATCAGCCAATCGAGCAGGTTGTTTATTACCAATGGTTGCGGGAATATCATCGCTTACTCCATCGCCGGGGCCACGTAGTAGTCGGCCACCGTCTGAATAAGATCCAAGGTGACCTTCCATTAAAGAGGCTATACCATTTTTGGTAACAGCACCTCCACGTTTACCGCCTCCGCCGCCTCTATCTCCAGTTTCTAATCCATAATCATCATAGATGCTGTATTCTGGAGTTTGTTGATAGTCTTCCATCTGAAATATAGATGGTTGTTGCGTATCAGACGGCGTTTCTACATAAGTCGGCGTACTTTCTACAACATTATCTGTGTAATCAGATGGCAAAATAGATTTGTTTTCTAATACGTCCGCTATAGAGCCAAACACATTTCTGTAATCTTGACCAAACGCTTGTATAGATCGAATATCTTCAGGTGACAATTGATCTACATATGGCGCGCTAATACCTCTTCTTGCTTCGTAGCTTACAGGACTTAAATCGGATATTGTTGATTGCAAATCACGTATACCGGGTGCTGCTTCCACTAAGCTAGGTTCATACGCAGCAATATTTCTTAAGGACTGTATTGGATCAACATCACCTGTAATTTGATCTACAGACATGACATCGCCAAGAAATTGATTTGTTGCTCCACTCATCATGGCGTCGATTTGATTGCGTAACGCAACGTTTCTTGGATCAAAAGCGGAAGGAATTTCTTCTACTGCTCTGTTTACAACTTCGTTAGCAATTAATCCTTCTGGCGCATAAAGGTCATTTAGAAACGCTTGGGTAAAAGTATTTCTATTAAAACTATCGTCAAAGTCTTGTATATCAAGACTATTATCTTGCATCGTTATTGGGTTGTTTCCGCTTGTGTCTATATTCCTAGCCGGTGCTTCGCTAGATCCATAATAAACAGGCGAACCTGGTACTCTGTTAATAGGTGTTAAAGGTATCCCTTGCTGAAACCGTTCAAATCCCGGTGCATCCGTATACGAATACGTTCCCGTTTTGGCATCGTAAATTTGATATGGCGTCTGAGGAGTTTTAGTTAAAGAAACTATTCCTCCGGGGGCATATCCTTGCACCATACCTCCACTTGCTTTTATTACAGTGTCAGACCCGCCGCCTCCCGTAGTGGTGTCATTCCCGCCGCCGCCAGCTACAGTTGTAATTGGCGCTGGCGTATAAACCATAGGGCTAAAGTATGTAATTCCACCCGATCCGGGTCTGCGCGGAACAACTTCCGTACCACCCCCTGTCTTTGGGACAGTCATGGTTGTAGGGATTGCATTCATCGTACGTGAAGCAAGATAGGTTGGGATCTTCCCTTGGTATCCCGCGAATCCACCACTACCACTATTGCCAAACATTTTGTTGGCTAATGCCGCTGCACCTAAAAGACCAGCAAGTTGGCCACCTTTGCCTAGACTTGATGTACCGGCAAACAACGAACCTATACCTTTGACTATATCGCCAAATGATCCCGTGCCATAAACATCAGGTAGGGTTTTGAAATAGTCAGAAAGATTTAAGTTATCAGACGATGAGCTACTAAAGGGGTCACCGCCATAAGGATCACCCGCTTCTAAATCATTGTCACCATAAATGCTCGTGTCTTCATAGCCGATAATCATGCCATTTTCATCGTACTGAGGAATAAGCGCCATTTCACTGCCCTCTCAAAATTCGTATTAGGTCGTCAAACGATAAGTTGTCATCATCAACGGCTCGTAGTACTTGATCTACGGGATTTTCCTCTTTTTTCTGTCTGCCTTCAATCTGTTCCACAAGTTGCTCTGGTTCTGCTCCAGGTTGCGTAACACTTAAAGGTTTGTATTCCTCTTCCTCTACTTCGCCGCCTTTGAGTTTTTGTTTCTTAGATCCAAACTCTTTCCCATAGTAAAAAACATTAGCCAACTGCGGTAACCCAAATGCCGCTGCTATTGCTTGCGCCATCGGCATAGACATCTGCCCCTGCGTAGTAGGCGTTGGCGTTACTTTTGTTGTTGGCGTAGGCGTTGGCGTTACTGTAGGAGTTGGAGTAGGAGTAACTGTCGGGGTTACAGTTGGGGTAACTGTCGGGGTTGCCGTAGGAGTTACTGTAGACGTAACCGTTGGTGTCACCGTTGGTGTAACCGTAGATGTCACCGTTGGTGTCACCGTAGTCGTAACTGTTGAGGTTACTGTAGGCGTCACTGTAGGTGTGACTGTAGGTGTCACCGTTGGAGTAACTGTTGGGGTTACCGTAGGAGTAACTGATGGAGTTACCGTAGGTGTAACTGTTGTTGTAACTGTTGGGGTGACCGTAGGTGTAATCTCCGTAGTTACTGTAGGAGTAACTGTTGGGATTACTGTAGGCTCAGTTGTAGGCTTAGTGGTTGGTTCAGTCGTTGGTTCCGTAGTTGGTTTAGTTGTAGGATCAGTCGTGGGCTTAGTGGTTGGTTCAGTTGTAGGCTCAGTTGTTGGTTTTGTAGTAGGTTCAGTTGTAGGCTTAGTTGTAGGTGCAGTGGTTGGAGTTGTAGTAGTCGTGGGTTTAGTTGTAGGCGCAGTAGTAGGTTCAGTAGTAGGTTCAATAGTAGGTTTAGTCGTGGGCTTTGTAGTCGGCTCAGTCTCTGGAGGGACATTAGTATCCGGCCAAGTATTTGGATCTTCAGGTACAAACCAAGGATTATCAATAGGATCCGGCCAAGTTGTAGGACGACGCGGGTCAAATATTGGTTTGGTTGGATCGTATGGTTTCGGTTGAGTTTCTGGAAATTCGCCCGGCCACGTTTCACGCCTTAGCGGATCAAAATCAGGGTATAAATCTGGGTCAGGCCAAGTCAATGGATCCTTTGGATCTATTGGTTTAGGTGAAACAGTAGGGCTTACAGTAGGTGTAACTGTTGGTGTAACTGTTGGCGTAACTGTTGGGGTGACTGTTGGCGTAACTGTTGGGGTGACTGTTGGCGTAACAGTAGGTGTGACACTTGGTAAAGGCGGTACAACAACTGGCTCAGTTGTCGGTTTAGTTGTTGGTTCTGTAGTCGGATCTGTTGTAGGTTTTGTTGTAGGCTCAACTGTTGGTTTTGTTGTAGGATCAACAGTGGGTTTTGTTGTAGGTTCGACCGTTGGTTCTGTCGTAGGTGCCGTAGTAGGAACTGGCTGTATTGGCTCTAAGATACGACGTTTAAATTCTTCCCAATCAGGGTCATCTGAAGGAACCACCTCTGGCTCTACCTCTGGCTCTACGCTTGGATCCAACAATCTTGTTGATCTAATAACCAGTTGTGTTACATCATTAGCACTTTGGCCTTCTTTTGGTGCAGGCACACGGTTTAATACTCTTTGGATTTCATTTGCCAAATCTTTATTGTTAGCCGCTTCTTCTCTAATACGATCTAAGGCTTCTTGCTCACCAGTGTTTAAGTTAGGTGAATACAATAATGTTGCAGCGGCAGCTCCAACTCTGGCCATCACCTCTGTGCCTAGACCTTTTGCAAAATCTATGGCTTTGCTCCATAACGATCTTTGCATCGTAGGATCATTAGCCGCCTCTTGTGCAATTTGTGGCAACGCACGAATGAATCCATCTTGAATAATTCTTGTTTGCGGTGTGCCTGCCGGTAATGCTTGTGCGTACTGTGTGCCAGATAATTCTTTAATGACTGCTTGAGCAATAGGATCATCTTCTGAAGTATTAAAACCTCCAATGTTTAAAAGATCTGTTGCTTGCGCTTCTGTTAAAAAAGTCGGTGTTGTATCTCTTATCTGTGTGCCAGGTCCGCCAGTAACGTTGTATTCGTTAACAACACCTTTGCCTTGGTTGATGGTGTTACTTAAAGCTAAGACACCATTTATTGCTTTAGACGGATCTCCAGAAGTGATACCTTTACCGGCTATATACCCTTGGCCTGCTAGAACTAAATCTGGATTTTTAAGTTGTTGCCCGGCAATAATTAAAGCGTTACCGTAATCTCCATTTTCAATAGCTTTAGCCGCTGTACCAATTCGCATCACATCCGATACAGTTATGCCTTTTGCTATTTCTGTACCGCCAATACTTTTTCCTGCATCTGTGCCTAAAAGGGCTAACGTTCCGCCTAACACGTTTCCTTTATCAATAGCGCTTGCGGCTCGAGCTATTGTTGCAACATCATTGAATCCGCCTAATCCAGCAACACTGGCAACAGCGCCTAAAATGTCGCCTCTTTCTATTGCCATGTATGCTTGCGCCGCCATAACAAACGGTTGCGCGCCTGGTATAAAAGATGCAACCGCTAAAGCTGGCCCTATCCATGTAGAAGTTGTGTCTTCTACAGAAGAGTCTGCAATTATTTTCCCTTTATTTGGATCAAAATCAAGACGTACGCTGGTTAATCCCGGTCCCTCACCCCAGCCTCCTAAATAACCATCAAAGTCAAGATCTTGGCCAGTTTCTTTATTTACAAATACATACCGATCTTGTGGTGTGTAATATTCATAGTATGTTGTCCCGGTATTTGCGTCATACCTTTCAATATAACCTTCGGGCGTTTCATCTTTAACTACTCTTACGCCAAGTTTACTTAGGTCATCGAGGCCGGTTTTTTCATAAAGACTTCTACCAATCTGGGTCATCATCCCTTCTGGCCCAAAGCCTGGCCCACTGTTTCTTCCCGATTCAGTTGTCCATGCTCCGCCGAACTGACCTGTATAAGCCTTGTCAACGTATAACTGTTTACCTAATTTTTCACCTACATCAAACTGTTTTTCTATGCCGTTTTCAGTTAATACAAACTTAGTACCAAATCCATCACTAGCTAACACAGGGTTTATTTCTTGCCCTGTAAGTTTATTTATTAATACTTCCCTATCAGGTTGCCCATTCTCTAAAGTTCCTGGAATAAATTTTGTTTCAACTTGATTTAAATTTGTGATGCCTAAGTTATTAAGTTGATTTTGTATATACGTTGATACAAACGGAGACAGGTCTTTCTTTGTAAGAGGATCAATGTAACCAGTTGTGCTTCTGGTAACAACGTCTTGTATTGATTCCGCTACTGTTTTTGTAGGCGTTACTGTAGGAGTAACCGTTGGAGTTACCGTTGGAGTAACTGTCGGAGTTGCCGTAGGAGTTACTGTAGGAGTTACAGTTGGGGTTGTCTCTAAAGTTGCAGTAGGCGTTGCAGTAGGCAAAACAGTAGGTGTTACAGTTTCTGTGCTTACCTTATCTTTGCTTGTTGATACGCTTTGATTAGAAGTCTGTGGATTAACAATTTGCAACAATTCATCATAATAATTTGCATCAAATGGAGTGCTTTGGACAAATGTATTGATATCCTGTTGAGTAGCTGTTGGATTTAATGTTGTTAAATTGTTTAAATAGTTTTCAGCCTGCTGTTGTTCATTAACAGGTGTTTGAGCATTTAAGTACGCCGAAGCTGCTTGGCCAAAGTTTGATGAAAACTCTAAAGGTTTGTCTACTTGACCTAAATACTGGTTGACAACATTAAGTCCATAACCCGTAGCCTCTGCAAGTTTCTCTCTACTGACTCCATACTCCGCAGCAGCAGCATTAATAGTAGCGGCTTTTTCGGCATCCGTTCCTGTACCACTAAAAACGTTAGCAACATAATCAGAAATTTGTTGGTTCGTAACACCACCATCCGCGAATTTTTTTTCCGGCAGCATCATTTTAATCAAATCGTCTTGATTAAAATCAAATAAATTATCGTTTTTATTCATGACACTATGGAAGAGACAAACGTTGCCGTCAAAATTACAGACGGAATCGCCGGTCTAGTCGGGCTAGAAGGCGCTGTATAAGATTCAATATACGCAGATGTATTACTTGTTTTCCAGTACAACTGAACATAATCGTTTTCTAAAAACGAATCTACGTAATTCAAACTTCCAATAACGTGGTACGGATCTCCTGCTGATTTTCTTTGCGCTAACCCAAATCGACTATTTGAATTGTCTATATCTACGCCGTTTTTTCTAAACCAAATGTCAATGTCTTGAGTTGCATTAGTATCATTAGCAAGCTGAATACTAAACTGAATGTTGTATACACCTTCGTAGGCAAACGTAATTTGACTACTATTTTCTACAGTTACTCCATTTGTCAGTGTTGTACTGTTAAGCGTAATCGCATACGCCGTTGTTGTAGATGCAGCAGTTTGATCCGTCGTGTCATAAAACGCACCGTATGGCAAGTTAATAAACGAACCACCCTGCGGACCTAAAATGTTTCGAGTGACATTTTCTAACCTATTGAAGTACAACCTCAAAACATTGTTAAATGATTCAAAGTACAGTTGATCATAGTTGCTTGAGGCAAACGGTAAGTTTGGTGGCGCTGGATTATCTAGTTTCATGCGCCACGTCCTGTTGCTCTTCCGTCTGGACGTATGTCAATTCTAGGCGCGCCAAGTTGCCACGCAGATCCTAAGTCTGTGCTTTCAATCTTGAAGATCATTTGACGGCCACGAACTCTTACATAAACCTGGCCAGTAAACTGTTCAATAACGGACGTTGACGTTCTTGCCACGGTTGCCGAGCTGTTGCCGCTAACAGACTGAGGATTGTTGTACCCAGATCCAGAGTTCATCATAGGTATTAACGTCATCGTTACTTGAGGACTTGACGTCGTTGAACCATCAAACGTTATGTCTGGCAGTATTCGATACACAAACCCTAAGTTATGGCCGTCTTGAATGTCAAACTCAGATGACTCAATGTACGAGTTTATTGCTACAGGCGTTCCTGTTTCGTTATCGTCATTGCCAAGTTCATGACTAACTAAGTTATAGCTATAGGTTGCCGCTTGTGGGTAGTCTCTTAAACTGACATCAATCCACGCAGTTCTGGCCATTGTGCCGTAGTGCCATACCTTTTCTGCGTAGTTGTACACCACGTATCGGTTTACTGTTGTTGAATTAGACGAACAATAAAACCACCATATTTCATTAAACCCTTCGTTAGTCCCAGCAAAAACTTGCTGATTCTGCGAAAGATTAATATCGTTAAATACATACCTTCTAAGGTCACAATTTAATGTATCTACACGACCTGAATACACATAAAACTTGTCTTTGCCCATCCAAAAAACCACACCCGATCCTATTGCTGCGGCGTTTGGACCCATGATGGATAAATTATCACCCATCAATTGGGAACCCCACACAAGAGGCGCGCCAAGATACTGAAGTGAATATAAAGACGTATCAGTCCACACCACAATTTCTTGTCGTGTTTGCAAAGCCGTAATGATTTCTGAACCGTGGGATAGTCGAATTGATCCCGCCTGATTTGTTGCTGCTGGCAACCAATTCACTGCGGATTCTTGATCCGACCACCGAATCAACATAGGGTCTTGAGTTGCTGACAAAACGTCGTTGCACCCAAAGCAAATTACAAACCTGTAGGTATCAGAAACAAAAATAAAGTTTTGTATGATGGGAGGATCTGTAGCGCCAGGTAAAGTTTCTATGGCTACGCCTCGAGTAGTTACTCCTGCGGTGGCATCCCAGTAATAAATGTTTCCACCTCTTGGGCCATAGATTAAGTCTTCGCCAAAGTTATTGGCCGACCAAAGCCGTAAAGAATCTAAAGACGATGTTCCGACACCCCAAGTCCCAGCATTCCAAAATCCTGCTCCCCATCCAGTAATTGGCGCTTGAATAGCAGGACCAGTATTAATTTGATAAGACGCCAATACACTTGACCCACCACCTGTTGTTGTGGCGTTTGCATTACTTAATGCTGTTATGGAATAACTATTGTTAGTAAGAAATGTTATTTGATACTCACCGTTTAACGTAAGTCCCGCTACTGCGCTTGCTCCGCTAAACGTAACAAAGTCATTATTTAATGCACCATGAGAAGTTGCTGTAACAACAACTACAGGCGATCCATTTGTTGTTGCAAACGGATTTGAACCAAGAGCATAAGTATTAATGAAATACTCAACCCCTACCGTACCGCCGCCACCTGTAACTGTTGAAGTTGCCGCTGTCGTAACCGTAATAACATAAGCATTAGCATTGGTAATGGACGTAATTACATGACGCGTATTAAGTTCTGCCGCAGGTATACCGCCCGTAGTGCTTGCGCCTGTAAAGTAAACTAAATCGTTAGCTTGCGCGCCATGCGCTGTATCGTTAACCGTTACTGCTGTACTTGTATTGGTTGTATCAAAAGGGTTAGATAAAGACGTTGTATAGTTTCTTGTCCTTATTGGTGTTATGTCGTTGTATGTGCCACCTTGTTCAATGTAATACTTAAGGTTAGTGCCAACCCCCATGAGGTTTTCACCGCCAAGCGTTGCCCAGTTCCATAAGGCTCTGCAAACGCCTAAAAAGACATTAGCCGATATGCGTACCCATCCGCCTATTTTCTCTGGTGTTCCTTGGCGGAAACGTATCTTATCGGATACATACCACCCACCTTCCGTGGTATATCTCGTGTTCTCACGGTTAACACCGTTTTTGTAAAGTACTTTGGTAAGAGGCATTTGTCACCTCATTAAGGCAGCTTCGGCAGCGCGTCGGCGGGTAAGACCGGGGAGGACTCTTCCGGCAGCTTTATTCCACAACATACATTGGTCTGCTGCGCCATCCCAGTCCCCCGCATCAACGCGCTTCTTAAACGTGGAAACCCGATAGTTTCCTAGGCCACAATTGTAGACCCAGCTAGTCACTGCGGCAATGCGTCTAGGAAGTGCGGTCTGGATCTTAGGTGAAAGCTTGGTTATGCCCTGTACGAAATACTCTATGTGATGGTCAAGCGCCTCTTCGCACTGCTCCATCGTCCAGATGGTGCCGGGGTTAATGTCTGGTCCGGTGGCTCCCCATCCGATTGTCCAAGGATGCCCACGGGTTCCGGGGTCAGGATAAGCTTGAACTCGTCCGTCAGGCAAACGCTTTGCTAGCCCTTCAAAGGGCTTGATGAGTACATCCTTGCAAAGCTTTTTAGCCTCATTCATGTCTTTTGATATTTTTCTATGCTTCTACCAACGAACCAAAACGAAATCATCATATTAAGCATGGCAAAATCATCTTCGTCATAGGACTTAGTTAAGACTTCAGCCCAGTTTGCGTTGGTTTGAAATGCAATCGTCAGACCGGCTGCTTTAACAGCCACATACACGCCAAAAGCAATCCAAGTAAGGCCCGGACGGGTAATAGCAG
>SXGQ01183879.1_pt1 | contig 21961 bp, 16 predicted proteins | sample 3178371 | NCBI WGS metagenome assembly SXGQ01 (sample SAMN11356859, study PRJNA531348) | freshwater metagenome | isolation source: freshwater sample F1-20 | place: China: Fuxian Lake, Yuxi | collected 2017-12-25 | reverse complement strand
TATTCAGTGGCAGATGGAAGGGCGATTAAATTTTTTGAAGAGGGGGAGAATTTACTGTACCTAAAACGGTATCCCGAGGCCTTGCAAAAGTATCAGGCTGCTTGGGAGCGCTCTAAGACATTTTTTGAAGCCTACCAAAAGGGATCGCAATTACTAATTTCGCAAGGAAGACTATCCGAAGCAGAGACTCTTGTAGGTAAAGGGAAATTATCCGTATTGCCTGAAAAAGAACAGTATGCAGTCGATTTTGCTTGGTTGCTCACTAGCATTTATTTGAAGCAAGGTCGATTTGAAGAAGCTTCCCAAGAATTCCAAGTGGTGGAGCAGGGGGCAAACCAAGGATTTAAAAACGGGAATTATTTTCTTGAAATGAAGACGAAGGTCGATTTTGTACGCAAACAGCTACCTCTAATCCTTAACATTGAAAAGGAAATCCTTCCTTCCCCACTAAATGACTTTGCTTTACAATATTTCCCGGTATTGACAGCAGATGGAAAAAAATTGTTCTTCACTAGAAGGGGAGGGACTTCTACTCAAGACAAGGAAGATATCTACATCTCTCATTCAGAATCGGATAAAATCTGGACTGCTCCCCAAAGTATTTCTAACCTAATCAATTCTTCCTACAACGAAGGAACTTGCTCGGTGACTGCAGATGGTAATTTTTTGATATTTACCTCCTGTGATTCCCCAGATAGTCAAGGAAGCTGTGACTTATATAGCTCGGAAAAAGTTGGGGAAGAGTGGAAAGCGCCCAAGAATATGGGTACTAAAATCAATTCTTCATCCTGGGATTCCCAACCCTCCCTGTCTGCAGATGGACGTATGTTGTTTTTTTCATCAGACAGAAGGGGAGGTTTTGGAGGTAATGATATTTGGTATGCTGTTCGAAAAGCTGATGGTACCTGGTCGGAATCAATAAATATTGGTACGCCTATCAACACGACAAAAGATGAAATTTCTCCTTTCTTATTTTTTAACAATGAAACCTTGTTTTTCGCTTCGGATGGACACTTAGGATTGGGGGGTATGGATATTTTTTTATCTCGAATTTCTAAAGGGGAGTTTCAGGAGCCGGAAAACTTAGGACTTCCTATCAATGATCATTCAGATCAAGTAGCGCTGTTTATAACCGCTCAAAAAGATTACGCATATTACTCAGAATTGACGATGGGTAATGGCCAAAATGATAGGGCTTACCTGTACCGGTTTGGGTTTCCTAAAGAAATTGAAATTGGAGAAAATTTAACGGTAACAGGTGGGATGGTGGTCCATTCCAAAACTGGGGAACCCATTTCGGCTAGTCTATCCTTGGTTTCTTTATCCAATGACAGTACCCGATATCAGTTTCAGTCCAATGGAGCGAATGGTTCCTTTTTGATGTTATACCCCGAGCAAGATGCTGCAGGGCTCTATGTCGAGAAAAAAGGCTTCTTACCTAAGATTTACAACGTGGATCGAGATTCCATCAAAAATGTGAAGGACCTGAAAGTAGATTTGGTGCCTATAGCACAAGGAGAAGAATTTGTTTTTGAAAACGTATTTTTTGATTTTGATAGTTTTGAACTCAAGCAGGAATCCTTTAGTTCACTCCGCCGCCTTCATCGATTTTTGCAAGATAATCCTACTGTATCTATCTTGATCACTGGGCATACTGATAACTTGGGATCGGATGATTACAATCTAAAATTAAGTTTACAAAGAGCCCAAAGTGTCCAGAGTTATCTCCTAAATGAAGGAACCAAGTCGAACCGAATAAAAGTAGCAGGGATGGGATTCCGAGAGCCAATGGTTCCCAATAATAGTCCTTCCAATCAAGCGCTTAACCGCCGGATTACGGTGTCTATTCAATAAAGAAACCTATATTTTAAAAAGGGATAAAATTTATTTTACTCTACTATAATATCGTTAGATAAACTCATTCTTTTCGTTGATAAACTTGGAGTGATTTGCTACTTTTTTAGTTTTTATGGATTGATGAGAATAGGGGATTTGTCAGCTAAAAAATTCACTTTAAAAACCAAAATTGTAATTTTTTTATTCACTCACCCTTTATTTTTTCTAAATTGTTAAAAAAAAATCAAAAAATTAACTTTTGTTAACATTAATAAAATCGAAATAATGAGGTGTTTGCGTTTACTAAAACCCTCTAAACAACATTATATTTGGAATACATATAAATAACTAATTTTTAGGCTAGTCATAGGTTTAAACTTTTCCCTCTTTTTTGGTGTCGTGAGTTTGAGTTATTCCGTTTTTTGAGATAATATTGAGTTTAAATAACTAAAAATTAACCGATATGAGGAAAATTTTACTTCTAGGACTTACGCTCTTTTTGGTAAATGCGATGGCATTTGCTCAGGGTCGCGTAGTCACTGGTACAGTTTCATCGTTAGAAGACGGATTGGGCGTACCTGGTGCAACAGTCCTGGTAAAGGGAACGACCATTGGTACTGCCACGGATATTGATGGTAAGTATTCAATCAATGTCCCTGCCGGGAGCAATGTATTGGTCTTCACGTTTGTGGGACTAACCTCACAAGAGGTGAATATTGGAAATCGATCCACAATAAATGTGGCTTTGGAAGCCGATATTACAGCTTTGAGTGAGGTAATTGTAACAGGTTATGGCACGCAGCCCAAGCGAGAAGTAACTGGTGCAGTTTCTTCCGTAAAAGGAGATGCGATCCAAAACCTTCCTTTGCAATCTTTCGACCGTGCCCTACAAGGACGTGCGGCAGGTGTACAGGTAAGATCGTCTAACGGTCTACCAGGGGGTGCTGTAAACATCCGTATCCGTGGTGTTGGCTCTGTGAATGCCGGAAACGAACCGCTATTCATCGTGGATGGGGTACAGTTGAACAACCAGTCCAACGCTGCCTTCACCCAGTCTAACCCACTTGCTTTCTTGAACCCGAATGACATCGAGTCTATGGAAATCTTGAAAGATGCGGCTTCTGCTGCAATTTATGGTTCTCAGGCTGCAAACGGGGTAGTGATCATCACGACCAAAAAAGGTAAGCAAGGAAAAGCTAAGTTTGAATTCAATGCTTTCTCTGGGGAAACTCAGCCAATGAAATATTTGGATATCCTTGGAGGCGCTGAGTGGTACGCCATGCGTAGAAATGCGTTTATCAATTCTGGTGTTGCAAACCCTGAAGCAAATGCTTTGAGCAACATGGGGCGTCTTCCATCCAACTGGCCTACCCTTACAAGACCGGCTTTGGATGCACTAGGTTTGGCTTTGCCTACCTACGACTGGCAGCGTGAAGTAATGGGAGCAGGTAAACTTCAAAACTACGAAATGTCAGTATCTGGTGGGGATGATAAAACCACCTTCTTCCTTTCTGGATCATACAACTACCAGCAAGCATCATTCAAGCCTGTTGACTTTGAAAGAGGAACCGTAAGAATTGCCTTGACTCACCAGGCAACCAAACGCTTGAGCTTCGAGACCAATATCAACTTATCCACGTTCCAGCAGAATGTACCTTTTGCTGTAGAAGGTTCTTTCTTGGGTAGCCCAGCCTTTTCGGCCTCCGCAGTATTGCCTCACAACGCAATTTACAACGAGGATGGAACTTACAACACGGCGATTGCAGGTGTATTGGGTCAGAACGTTGTATTGGTAAATGACTACAACTCCGGTTTGCAGCGTACGAATACTGCAGTAGGTAACTTAATTACCAACTACAAGATTGCGAAAAATCTATCCTTCCGTTCCCTTTTCGGATTGGATTACAGATTGCTTCAAGGTGATAACTATCGTGACCCACGTACTCCAGATGGAGCAGGTGTGGTTGGTAGAAGCTCCGTGCAGTCTGACTGGAGAACTCGTTTCATCACTACCCAAACATTGAACTGGAACAAGACCTTCAATGGGGTTCATAATGTGTCTGGTATCTTGGGTGTGGAATACTTGTCTGAAACTAGAGAAGGTATCTCTGGAGCAGGTATTGGTTTTCCAACCTTTCAATTCAGAACCATTCAATCTGCAGCCACGCCTGAATCCATTACTGGTTTTTGGACGGGTTACAGAAGAGCATCTGCTTTTGGTTCAGCAAACTACGATTACAAGAAAAAATACTTGTTAACCGTAACTGCCCGTTATGACGGTTCTTCTCGATTCGGTGCCAACAACCAATATGGTCTGTTCCCATCTGTTCGAGTGGGATGGAGCTTGGTAGAAGAGGAATTCTTGAAGAACTCCAGCACCATATCTGAAATGAAGTTTAGAGCTTCTTACGGTTTGACGGGTAACGACCAAATCGGAAACTTTGACGCTAGAGGCCTCTACGGGGGTGGCGGTAACTATTCTGGTAGTGCAGGTATCGTACCTTCTTCCTTGGCTAACCTCGACTTGGGTTGGGAAACTAACAATACCACCAACCTAGGCCTTGATTTCGGTTTCTTCGAAAACAGAATTACCGGTTCCGTGGATGCTTTTGACAGAAGAACTAAGCGATTACTATTGAGCCAGCCGATTCTTTGGATCAACGGTTTTGGAGGTATCTCCAACAACGTGGGTGAGCTTCAAAACAGAGGTCTTGAATTTGAATTGTCTACGGTAAATATTGATAAGGGTGGTTTCCGTTGGAATACCAGCTTCAATATCACTAAAATTGACAACCAAATCTTAAGCTTGTACAGTGGATTGAAGTTCCTTCCAGCCAATCCAGGTATTGCAGTTGGGCAGCCAGTAGGTAGATCTGGTGAAGGTTCTATTTTTTCAGCTCAATATGCAGGGGTAAACCCAGCTACTGGTCGTCCAATGTGGCTTGATATAGCTGGAAACATTACTTATTTACCCTTGGCTGCTGACAGACGTTATGTAGGTTCAAGTTTGGCGAATGTATTTGGTGGTTTCAACAACAACTTTTCCTACAAAGGTTTTGAGTTGACTTCCTTCTTTACCTACGAATACGGTGGACTTGTGTCAGATGGTCAGTACGGCTTCTTGAGAGAGAACGGTACACGTTTGACATTGAATGCACTTCGTGAAGTAAACGACAGATCTTGGAAGACTCCAGGTCAAATCACGGATATTCCAAGAAACTTGACTACCAACGCTGGTAACGAATTAAGAGGAAATAGCAGAAATTCAGGTACTGCAGCGTTGTTGAAGTCTGACTTCCTTCGTCTTTCTCAGTTGACTGTGGCTTACAGCTTTAAACCTAGTTTGGTAAGTCGAATTGGTCTTACTCGTGCACGTATTTACGCGCAAGGAGTGAACTTGTGGACATATACCGATTATCCGGGCTATGATCCAGAATTTACAGGAGCGGGTACAGGTCAGGTTCCTTTGACCAAGTCCTATACCCTTGGTGTACAAATCGGATTCTAATCACCAAAAGGAAAAAAACTATGAAATTAATTAATAAAGCTTTCTTATCCCTTGCACTTACAAGCTCCTTGCTGGTAAGTTCATGCGATAGCTTGCTTCAGGTAGACCCAAGACAATCCATTGACGCCAATGGTGCCTTGACTACTCCTGATGCAGTGAATGCAGCGCTCAATTCAGTGTATGCTAAATTGAGATCTACTCGTAACTACGGTCGTGACCTATTCGCTATGGCGGATGCTTTAGCAGATGTGGGTGTGACTACCAGTAACTCTGGTCGCTTGATTGGTGAAAACAACAACCAGCCTGGCGCTCATTTCCAAGCAGGTTTTTGGCAGAACTCTTACTTTGCAATTAACGAGGCCAACCTAATTTTGGCTGCCATAAGTGGAGTAGAAGGTGCTTCAGCTGCACAGATTGCTCGTTGGGAAGGTGAAGCGAAATTCCTAAGAGGTCTATATTACTTTGACCTAGTGAAGGTATACTCGTATATGCCTACAGCTTTGTATCAGCCAGGTGTAATCGATCAAGGAGGTATTCCTTTGGTTACTGAAGGAATCATCACTTCAGGTCCTGCTTTGAGCCGTCAGTCTCCAAGAGCAACTATCGACGAGGTTTACGCTCAAATCTACAAAGATTTCGAAGATGCCAAAAGATTGTTGGGTGCTGGTAGAGGTGTTCAGTATGGTTCTGGTGCAGCGGCTTCTGCTTTGCTCTCTAGAGCAGCCTTGTATAGAGGCGATTGGGCAAAGGTAGTAAGCGAGTCTGGCCTTGCTTTGGCAAGTAGCGTAGGTACTGTCCTTTCAGGATCAGCTTATGTGAACGGTTGGAGAGCTCCTGTAAACCCAGAGTCTATGTTCGAAGTTCGCTTTGCTCTAGCAGAAGAGTCTATTGGGGTTAACGAATCCTTGCAGTCTTCTTACACTGCGTTATTGAACTTGACTAACAAAAACTCGCAAGGTGGATGGGGTGACTTCATTCCTAATGCTACTGTAAGAGGATATTTTGGTATTGCTGCTTTGCAAATTGGAACCCCGGCTACAGACAATAACAACTGGGATGTAACAAGAAACACAGATGTTAGAGCGCTGTTGTATACCACTGGTAATACAGTGAGAGGTGCAGGTCGTCAGATCGAGTGTACCAAGTTCATGTCCAAGTCAGGCTTTGCCTATGCGGATAACGTTCCTGTGATCCGTAAGTCAGAAATGCACTTAAATAGAGCGGAAGCAAACTACCATTTGAAGAACGAGTCTGCTGCACTTACCGAATTGAATGCCTTCAAATCATTGAGAGGTTTGCCCGCAGTGACCTTGGCTGGGAATGCCCTTTTAGAAGAAATCCTTTTGGAGAGATTCAAGGAGTTTGCATTCGAAGGACAGCGGTTCTTTGACTTGAAGCGTTACGGAAGAGGTATCGTGAAGACGACTCCTGTGGTAAACCTTGCATTTGACGACTTCAAGATCCTACCTCCAATTCCTCAGCGTGAAGTGGATGGTAACCCAAATCTTAAACAAAACAAAGGCTACTAAAATCAGAAATTATGAAAAAGTTATTTTCTTTATTTACTCTGGCCTTCGTACTTACATTCTCCTCATGCATTGAGCAGAACTACCCTGTGTGGGAAGGTCTTGTGGTTGAATTTCAGGATGCTGTAGACCGTGCTCCAGTAGCAGGTCAAGTTTATCCTCGAATCACGGTAGCCAATACCGTTGGAACAGTGAATCTACGTGTCAACCTCGTTGGAAAGCAAAGACCATCGGATGAAATCATCACTTACTCTGTCGTAGTCGATGGCACCACTGCAGTAGCAGGTAGAGATTACGTGGCTCCAGGTACCTTGACTATCCCAACAGGTTCCAGCTTTGGAACTTTGACAGTAAACGTATTGAATACGGGTAGAATCGGTGGGTCTGTTGACTTGTTACTTCAGTTAGTGGGTAACGACGAGGTAGGTAATAGTGCTAATTACAACAAGGTTCAAATCCGAATCACTCGATAAACTTCGACTGAGACGACTATTTTCTTTTCCAAAAAGGCCGGATTTATCCGGCCTTTTTTTTTACTTTCGAACATGAAAAAAATTCTCGCACTTTCCTTATTTCTCGGGTTTTTGCTCCCGATGAGTTCCTTTGCACAAATGACCTTACTTCGAGACAATGGAACTGGCATACCGATTACAGCCAATCCTTTCCTCGGTGTAAAAGGTTCTGCCTATTTTGACGAGTTTAAGAAAGGCGTCATTTACCTTGCTACCGGGCAAAAAGTAGAAGGCTTGCCTATTGCCTTGAATGCGTATAGTAATGCCTTGGAGTACAAATTGGAAGGTGGGCTTTTTGCCTATACCCCTGAAAAGGTAACCGGATTTTCCTACCCTCCAGAAGCGGGTGGTGGCGAATACACCAGCGCATACGTGGTACCCACCCTTAAATCTAAGCGATTTCTAAAGATTGTAGAAAAGGGAACCTATACCTTGCTTTTTCATGCCTACAAGACCATGACAGATGATCCTTCAGCTACTTATGGAGCGCAGGCGGCAAAGGTCTTCCAAGATCAAGAGGAGTTCTTTGTAGCAGTCAATGAGAAAGTGTTGCTGGTGAAAAATAAAGAAAAGGATCTCCAGCAAATATTCGGTTCAGAAACAGCCAAAGCCACATCCTTTATCAAATCGGAACGAATCGATTTCAAGAAATCTGAAGACCTACAGGCCTTGATTCGTCACATGAACCAAAACTAACCTGTAAAAAGGTTTATCAAAAGTCTCCTAATACCCTTGGGAGACTTTTTTTGATTGGGGGTATCCCTTTATTAGTAATTAAAGAAAATAAGTGTTGAAGTTCAATTACCTCGGCTGTGGACTATGGCCAGTTAGCGATCATCCGATTATCAACTGGTATATTCAGCCATCTGAATCATTGCGCATAATCACCTATTTTTTTTACTTTTGTGCCATAGTCCGCACAAGACATGATTTACGTTTCACGAAAGGAACATTTTAATGCAGCACATAAGCTTTGGAATCCGAACTGGTCTGAGGCCAAGAATTTCGAGGTCTTTGGTCCTTGTGCAAATGTCAATTGGCATGGCCATAATTTTGAATTGATCGTAACGATCAAAGGAGAACCAGATCCAGAAACTGGATTTGTTGTGGATTTAAAGGAGCTTTCAGAACTGACGCGTCGTTTGCTAATCGACCAGGTAGATCATAAAAACTTGAATTTGGATGTAGATTTCATGCAAGGAAAAATGGCAAGTTGTGAAGTGTTGGTGATGGAGTTTTGGAAGATTTTGGCGCCTGCAGTACAAAAAATCACGCCAAGAGGAGCCCTATACAAGTTGACCTTGTATGAAACCCCACGGAATTTTGTGGAATACTTGGGGGATTAGGGGGTTTTACCTCAGATGTTTTTGGGAAGTAGGCCGAATAGCCTACTTTTATTTTTAGTTTATCGTTTTGCGCAATGAAAAAAATTTACATCATTTCTGGAGAACGATCAGGCGATATGCATGCCTCCAATTTGGTCCTTGCACTGAAAGGGCTTGATGCCAAGATTCAATTTCGAGGTATGGGAGGGAGCTATTCCAAAGAAGCAGGTGTGGAGCTTGCTTTAGACTACAAGGATGTGGCTTTGATGGGCTTTATTGAGGTGATTTTTGGATTCCGAAAAGTATTGAAGTACCTCCGCTGGATCAAGAAAGACTTAAAAAGTTACAGACCAGATGCGCTCGTTTTAGTGGATTTTGGTGGGTTTAACATGAAGGTAGCAAGCTTTGCCAAGAAATTGGAGATTCCTGTTCATTACTATATTCCACCAAAAGTTTGGGCATGGAATCAAAACAGAGCCTATGCCCTCAAAGAAAACACAGACAAAGTCTATTCTATCCTGCCTTTTGAACCTGCTTTTTTCAAAAAATTTGGAATGAAGGTGCACTATGTAGGCAATCCCCTTTTGGATGAAATCAAAAAATTCAAGGGCCATGATTTTTTCCATCAGAAAAATGAATTGTCCTTCCAGCCTATCGTTGCTCTTCTTCCAGGGAGCCGAGCCCAGGAGGTAACGGGAATGTTGGCAAAGATGATTGCCCTGGTTAAAGAGTTTCCACAGGTACAATTTGTAGTCGCTGGGGTCGATAGCTTGCCTGCTTCTGTGTACGAACTCGCTTTGACTCAAGGTATCCGGGTGATTTACAACCAGACCTATGACCTACTTTCCCATGCTACTGCTGCGGTGGTAACTTCGGGTACAGCGACTCTTGAAACTACACTTTTTAACGTACCTCAGGTGGTCGTGTATCGTGCTTCTTGGATTTCCTATCAGATTGCCAAGCGACTGATTCGAGTGCCTTATATTTCCTTGCCCAATTTGATTGCAGATCATCAAGTAGTCCGTGAGCTAATCCAAGATGATTTTTCATCGACTAATCTTCGCGAGGAGCTAAATTGTTTGGTGGCAGATAGGACTTATCGGAAGGGAATTCTTGAAGGATATTCCCTAATTCGGTCAAAAATAGGAGAGGTGTCTGCTTCTCAGCAAGCTGCTCAGTTGATTTTGGGAGTTGAGGCTTCCTTAAAAAATAAACCCCGATGAGATCGGGGTTTGAGGTTTAAGCTACTTGTAATTGCTTGAATTTGGAGGTGTCAAATTTAGACCTTGCGTATGCCTCATCGATGTTTAGATCGGTAATGCTGCTATCAGAAGGAATGTCGTACATGGCGTCTGTGACGATGGCCTCACAAATCGACCGAAGTCCGCGAGCACCTAAGTTATATTTCACCGCTTTATCCACTATAAAATCCAAAGCCCCCTCTTCAAAGGTTAAAGCAACACCTTCCATAGCCATCAATTTGGCATATTGCTTCACTAATGCATTTTTGGGTTCCGTAAGAATACGCTTGAGGGTATCCTTATGCAATGGGTCCAAATGCGTGAGCACAGGAAGCCTACCAATCAATTCAGGAATGAGTCCAAAAGCTTTTAGGTCTTGAGCAGTGACGTACTGAAGTAAGTTATCTCGATCAGCAGTCAAATTTGTAGCTGAAGAGTTGAAGCCCATGGGTTGGGTATGGAGGCGCTTTCCGATGTGTCTAGCGATTCCGTCGAAGGCTCCTCCACAGATAAACAGAATATTTTCTGTATTTACTGCGATCATCTTTTGATCCGGATGCTTACGTCCGCCTTGAGGGGGAACATTAACTACTGTACCTTCCAAAAGCTTCAAAAGCGCTTGCTGCACCCCTTCGCCACTGACGTCTCGTGTGATGGAGGGATTATCTGATTTACGAGCAATTTTATCCAATTCATCAATGTAGACAATTCCTCTTTCAGCTTCCTCTACTTTATAATCTGCTGCTTGAAGTAATCGAGTTAGAATGCTTTCTACATCTTCACCAACGTATCCTGCTTCCGTGAGTACGGTGGCATCTGCAATACAAAAAGGGACTTCTAGAATTTTGGCTAAAGTTTTGGCTAAGTAGGTTTTGCCAGTTCCGGTGTCCCCAACCATGATGATATTTGATTTTTCAATCATTACTTCATCTGCTTCTTGCTTTTGCTGCAAGCGCTTGTAATGGTTGTAAACTGCTACTGTAAGTACCTTTTTGGCGTCCTCTTGCCCAATTACATACTGGTCTAGGTATTCGGTGAGTTCCTTTGGCTTTTTGAGTTTTAGGGCAATTTTAGAACTAGATTTCTTGTTCTTCTTGTCCTCACCAACTATTTCAAAGGCTTGTTCAATGCAGAAATTACAGATGTGAGCAGAAATGCCCGAAACCAACACATCTACATCTTTTTTATTTCTGCCGCAGAAGGAGCAAGTGGATTGAGCCATTAGGTAGTTTTTTTAACCAGTACCTCATCAATTAAGCCGTATTCTTTTGCTTCTGGGGCTCTCAACCAGTAATCTCGGTCTGAATCTTTTTCAATTTCTTCAAAAGATTTACCAGTATGGTTGGCTAAGATTTGATAGAGCTCTTGGCGCATGGCGAGAATCAATTTCAAAGAGATTTCCATATCTGTGGATTGGCCTTGCATGCCGCCAGAGGGCTGGTGGATCATTACGCGCGCATGCTTTAATGCTGAGCGTTTGTCCTTTGCGCCACCTGCCAACAGTACAGCTCCCATCGAAGCAGCGATGCCCGTACAAATAGTAGCGACATCTGGACCGATGTATTGCATGGTATCGTAGATCCCTAGGCCAGCAGTGACAGAGCCACCTGGACTGTTGATATAAAGCAATACGTCTTTTTTGGAATCCACAGATTCCAAGAATAGCAATTGGGCTACAATGATATTGGCGATATGGTCATCTACCCCTGTCCCTAGAAAAATGATTCGATCCATGATTAATCGAGAAAAAACATCGATTTCTCTAAAATTCTGAGGACGCTCTTCGATGACTGAGCGAGTCATATTTTCAATATGGGTGGTGTATTGGTCAAATGCCGTCCCACTTACACCTTGGTTGTGAATGGCATATTTTCTAAATTCTTCCTTACTGATCATATCTAGTGTTGTTATTGGAGACAAAAATAAAAAAGTCCTTTAAAAAAGGACTTTCAATATAAATCATAATTCGATTACTTGTCCAAAAATTCCTTGAATTCATCATTCGATAAATTTTTATCTATCATCTTTATCTTTTCCTGTATCAGGGCAAGCACTTTCTCATTTTGAACAGAGGTCATCATGTTCATGTAGTTTTGACCCTCGTTGCCCTTGAGGTAGTTGTCTACAAATAAATCCATACTAGACTCCAATTGTGCCCCTAATCCTGAAGAAGCAAATTGCTCGCGAACCATTTCTTTTGTTTTCTCGATCACATCTGCATGCTCAGCCTGAATAGAATGCTCTTTAGCAATATGGTTGGAGATTAAGGACCAAGAAAGTTGCTTTGCATAAAGTGGATAATCAGATTCTACCTCAGATTCGGAAACTTTTCCTTCGTTTGCCTTGACCAACCATTCCTTTAAAAAGGCATCAGGAAGTGAAAGGTTTGTATTGGCAATGATCAATTTCTTGAGCTCTTCATCTGTGAAGACCTTAGATTCTTTGTCGTAACTACCCTGAAGTGTTTCTTTCACTTTTCCTTCAAACTCCTTTTTGGATTTAACTTGATCAGGTCCAAAGATTTTATCGAAGAATTCTTGGTTAAGTTCAGCTTTTGCTTTTCTATTGATGTTTTTTACAGTAAGGGTGTAGCCACCTTTAGCATCATCCCCCTCTTGGTTGGATAAGCCGAAGCCTGCAGTCCACTCGTCTTTTTTAACTTCTTTGCTTTCAAACTCGACTACTGCCTCTTTTCTTAGGCCGATAAACTTACCAGCCAACTTTTTGGAAAGCTTGGTAGTATCAGCAGAAACTGTCTTTGAGAAATCTGAAGTGGTGGATTTCAAATCACCATAAATGAAGTCGCCCGCTTCTGAAACTTCGGGGTTGGTGCTCTCTCCATACTGAGAGGTTAGGTTTTCTATGGTTTCATCGATCAATTTTTGATCAACTTTGATGCTGTATTTTGTGCCTTTTACCTTTTGGTCAAGTTGGACCGTAATTGATTCTACAAAACCGATTTTATATTCGAATTCGAAATCTTTTTGATTTTTCCAGTCGATTGAATTTTCTGATTTTTCAACAGGAAGTGGTTCTCCCAAAACCCTAAAAGTTTGGTTTTTTAGGAAATTGTTAAGTGATTCCCCTAAGATGGTATTAATTTCTTCTACGAGTAGGGATACGCCATACATGTTTTTTACCATGGTTACCGGCGCTTTTCCTGGGCGAAAGCCTCGGATAACTGCCTTTTTAGCGTAGTCTTTAAGTTTAGCATCAACCTTTGGTTGATAATCTGCCTCAATAAGCTTAATTTTAATAGAAGCTTGATTTGCGGTGTGCTTGTCTACTGTAATTTCCAAAGTATGTTCAATTAATTGATGTTGAATTAAAAACCCCCAATCTCTTTCCTAACAAGGTAGGGGAGGGATTGAGGGCTAGTAGGGTGCGGATAGAGGGACTCGAACCCCCATGCCTCGCGGCGCTCGATCCTAAGTCTAGTGCGTCTACCAATTTCGCCACATCCGCATGTGACCAAAGGGAAAAATACTCCTCTTTTCCAATTGTGGTTGCAAAGGTATAGACATATTCTAATTTACTGCAAGGCAATGAAAAAAAAATCTAAAAAATATAGAATTCTGTCTCATTACCTATCAAATTTGAACTCAAATAAAAAATACCAATGATTCAAGCTGATGTAGCTGAAGAACGTTATGAAATCCTTAAGCGGTATCGAAGGCTACTCCGACAGGCAAAGCCTATTCTAAAATCAGGAGATACAAAGCTGATCAAAAAGGCCTTTACAATTTCATTGGAGGCGCACAAAGACATGCGTCGTAAATCGGGGGAACCCTATATCTATCATCCACTAGAGGTTGCGCTTATTTGTGTAGAGGAGATTGGTTTGGGCACTACTTCCATTATTTCCGCATTGCTACACGATGTAGTTGAAGATACGGATCTTGAGCTAGAGGATCTTGAGCGGGATTTTGGCTACAAGGTCATGACCATTATCGATGGGCTTACCAAGATTTCTGGGGTTTTTGAATATGGTAGTTCTCAACAAGCAGAGAACTTTAGGAAAATGTTGCTGACGCTTTCTGATGATGTGCGGGTGATTTTGATCAAGTTGGCTGATCGACTTAACAACATGCGGACTTTGGGCAGTATGCCTCGAAATAAGCAGTTGAAAATTGCATCGGAGACCATGTATTTGTATGCGCCTTTGGCGCATCGCCTGGGGCTCTATGCGATCAAATCAGAGCTTGAAGATTTATTTTTAAAGTATACCGATACCGAAGCCTATCAAGATATTGTCCACAAAATCAATGAATCAAAAAGCTACCGAAATAAATTCATCAAAAATTTTATCCAGCCAGTAGAGGATGAGTTGATTCGCCAGGGGTTTCGTTTTACAATTAAAGGTCGTCCAAAATCAGTTTACTCGATTTTTAATAAAATGAAGACACAAGGCATTCCTTTTGAGGAGGTCTTTGATTTGTTTGCCATCCGTATTATTCTAGATAGTGAACTCGAAAACGAAAAAGCAGACTGCTGGCAGGCCTATTCCATTGTGACGGATTTTTACCGGCCCAATCCGAATAGATTAAGAGACTGGGTGTCTACACCCAGGTTTAATGGATATGAATCGCTTCATACTACGGTGATGAGCCAGACTGGACAGTGGGTGGAGGTACAGATTCGTACCAGTCGGATGGATGATATTGCAGAGAGAGGCTATGCAGCGCATTGGAAGTACAAGGAAAAGGATGCTTCAGGCAAGCCTGGACCTGGATTAGACGACTGGATCAATCAGGTGCGGAGTATGTTGGAAACCAACGATGGGAGTGCGATTGAATTCATGGATGATTTCCGTGGCAACTTATTCAACGATGAAGTATTTGTATTTACGCCCAAGGGGGATTTGAAGGTACTTCCCACTGGTGCTTCTGCTTTGGATTTTGCCTTTGAAATCCATACGATGGTTGGCGCTAAATGTATTGGTGCAAAGGTAAATCAGCGGTTAGTTCCAATCAGTTACAAACTAAAAAATGGGGATCAGGTAGAAATCCTTACTTCGAGCAAGCAAAAGCCTTCTGAAGATTGGCTGCATCAAGTGGTCACTTCTCGAGCCAAGGCCAAAATAAAGGATGCCTTGCGTGAGGAAAAAAAATCTGCCATCCTCGATGGACGAGAAATTGTGCAGCGTAAATTGAAATCCATGAAGATGGACTTCACCTCAGAGGTGCTCGAAGAGCTAAGGGCCTTCTTTGATTTGAAGACAGCAAATGAATTTTACTATCGGGTCGGAAGGGGGATTATTGATCCTACTTCAATCAAATCGTTTAAGGAATTTAAGGAACACCAAAAACATAAATCCAAATCATCGGGGAAGGTGAAAGATGAATCCTCCTTTACGAGGGAGATTAAGAGTTTGAAAGGGCCTGAACACGATCAACTCCTGATTGGAGAAGATATGGATATTGTAGATTACAAACTCTCCGTTTGTTGTAATCCAATTCCTGGCGATGATGTATTTGGATTTGTGACCATCAATGAAGGCATCAAAATTCACCGTACGAGCTGCCCCAATGCGGTCGAGCTCCTCTCCAGTCATGGCAATCGGGTGATCAAAGCACGCTGGACTAGTCAGCGTGAAATTGCTTTCTTGGCGGGATTACGTATTTGGGGAACAGACAGGGTAGGTATGATCAATGACTTGACCAAGGTGATTTCCAATGAATTGAAGGTGAATATGCGTTCCATTACCGTAGATTCCGATGGGGGTATTTTTGAAGGAACGATTAAGTTGTATGTGAATAATACCGAGCATTTGGATCACCTGATCAAAAATCTAATTCAAATCGAGGGGGTAATTAAAGTTTCACGATTTGATTGAAAGCATCTTTTCAGTTGTTCATGCATTATATTTAGAAAAAATCAACCCACATGGCTTTGAATCCATCCCACTTCGAAGAAGTAAAAAAGATTTTTACCGCGTATTTAGAAACTCAGAAACTCCGTAAAACTCCGGAGCGTTATGCTATTTTGGAGGAGATTTATAGCCGCACAGGTCATTTTGATGTAGAAGGGCTGTATATCAGCATGAAAAACAAGAACTACCGGGTGAGTAGAGCGACAGTTTACAATACCTTAGATTTATTGGTGGAGTGTGATTTGGTTACAAAACATCAATTTGGTAAAAACTTGGCTCAGTTTGAAAAATCCTATGGCTTTAAGCAACACGACCACTTGATTTGCATCGATTGCAACCAAGTGCTTGAATTTTGTGATCCACGAATCCAAACCATTCAAACTACTGTTTCAGAGGTATTGAATTTTCAGGTGGTTCACCACTCACTCATTCTTTACGGAAATTGTAAGAAAGAAAATTGTCAAAATAAAAAGAGCTAGTATGAAACTCCATTTTAGTGAAAGAAAAGAGGGTCAAATTCACTACCTCTTTATGGAAGGGGACTTGATTGGGGAAGAAGTAGGACCAAGAATTGCAGAGTTGGTAAGTGATTTAGTGGAGGTAGGTATAAAAACTGTCGTCATCGATTTGGAAAAAGTGAGATACATCAGTTCAAGCGGGCTAGGATTACTCATTACTTTACTCACAAAAATGAAAAATGTGGGAGGAGAACTGGTTTTAACTGCTCCTTCAGAACACGTAAAAAAATTATTACTCATCACCAAGCTAAATGGAATATTCACCGTAATTGAGTCAGTTAAAGAATTTAATCTCAGAGCTAATTCAAATTCCTAAGCAGAACTATTTTTGACCTTTAGGCCAGCTTCGTAGAATAAAAGCCAGCTTTGCTTGGTTTTCTTTTTCCTTATCGCAAATTTCGGCCTTTAAAATCGTATTGCACTGTATAGATTTTGCATCAAATGAAGATGGATGTTTTGTTAGGCCTCCAATGGGGCGATGAAGGTAAAGGGAAAATTGTAGACGTATTGGCTCCTCAGTATGAGGTGGTTGCTCGATTTCAGGGAGGTCCCAATGCTGGGCATACCTTAGAATTTGACGGCATCAAGCATGTGCTGCACCAAATTCCATCAGGGATTTTCAGATCCCAAATCCTCAACATCATTGGTAATGGTGTGGTCCTGGACCCTATTATTCTAAAAAAAGAAATCGAGGCCCTCGGAAAATTTTCGATCGACTACCGAAAGAACCTAGTGATTTCAAAGAAAGCCACCATCATCATTCCAACACACAAACTTTTAGATGCTGCTTACGAGCAGGCTAAAGGAGATAAAAAAATTGGATCTACCTTAAAGGGGATTGGTCCTACCTATCAAGATAAAATTGGTCGAGCTGCACTCCGAATTGGAGATGTTTTAAGTCCAGATTTTAAGGAAAAGTATGCTACTTTATTAGCTAAGCATAAAAGCACCCTTTCCTTCCATGCCTATCCCTTAGATGCTTTGGAAGAGATGGAGCGTCAATTTTTTGAGGCGATTGAATTTGTTAAAACACTTCCCTTGATTGATAGTGAATACACGGTCAATGAAGCCTTGCATGAAAAGAAGCGGATTCTAGCTGAAGGAGCACAAGGATCTTTATTGGACATTGATTTTGGTAGTTATCCTTTTGTGACGAGTTCCAATACCATGACCGCAGGGGCTTGCACGGGATTGGGTGTCGCTCCTTCCAAAATTGGGGAGGTATTTGGGATTTTTAAGGCCTATTGCACCCGAGTGGGTAGTGGCCCATTTCCAACAGAATTATTGGATAGCACTGGAGAGGCGATGAGAAAAGAAGGGAATGAATTTGGCAGCACTACAGGTCGTCCTCGTCGATGTGGATGGCTAGATCTCCCTGCATTGAAGTACTCTATCATGATCAATGGGGTGACACAGTTGTTTATGATGAAGGCGGATGTACTTAATATTTTTGAAGAGATAAAGGTTTGTACAGCTTACGAATTACCCTCCGGAGAGCAGATTGAAAAATTACCTTTTGAAATCAACGATCTCGATGCCAAGCCGGTATACAAGTCGATGAAGGGATGGAATTGTTCTCTGGCTGATGTAAAGACCTACGAGAAGTTTCCAGCGCCGTTAAAAGATTACGTGACCTATTTGGAAAAGGAACTAAATGTTCCTATCAAATTGGTGTCAATAGGTCCTGATCGCACTCAAACAATTATGCGATAGTTAAGTTAAGTTTAATAGAAAGCCCTAGGCAAATCATCCCTTGCCAAGGGCTTTTTTTTTACCAAACGACTTCAGTAATTTAACCTCATTATGGTCAGACAGGTGAAGCGACTAATCCATATTCTTTCTTTTTTATTGATTTTGATGCTCCCAATCCGGACGGTGGCCCAGATAGGTTTTCCGTATTGCGAGAGTTTTCAAACTGCGGGAACGCAAGCAAATACTAAGTTTGGTGGAAATGCCCAACTGATTCCTGGGGTTTTGCGATTGACTTCAAATCAACTCAACCAACGGGGTCATGTGTATCTTGATGTTCCTTTTCCCTCAAACTATGGTTTGAAGGCAGAATTTGAGTATTTTAGTTATGGAGGTGCTGGCCCACTTTTTGCCGATGGGTTGACTGTATTTTTTTTTGATGGAGATACTCCCGTATTCAATGCAGGAGGGTTTGGAGGGTCTCTAGGCTATGCGCCTCGCAACCAAGAGCCAGGGTTGACCAATGCCTATTTAGGTATTGGATTTGATGAGTATGGCGGTTTTGGAACAAGTCAAGAGGGTAGAACAGGTTCCTTTGCAACTTTGGATCAAAATGGAAGAGCCCCAGATGCTATTGTGCTTAGAGGTCCCTCGAGTCAGGGTTACCCTTTTGTGGTAGGTCGAAGAACCAATGAGGTAGGACCTGCCAAAAATGGGTTAAACCCTGGAGATCAATTTACCATTAGTTCGGGGGGCACTACTCGTGTAACGGATCGGAACAGGCCCGGATTTCGGAAGGTGTTTTTGGAATTGCAGCCTAATTTAAATGGGCCAGGATTTTTTCTGAAACTCACGATGGAGGTGACTACCGAACTCAATAAACCTCGGATGGTGACTATTTTCGATGGTGCTTATCAGTTTCCCGCTCCAAAGAATTTAAAGATCGGATTTGCTGGATCTACTGGAGGGTTTACAAATTTTCATGAAATCCGAAACCTGATTGTGCAAGTGGCTGCTGACGAGGCTCTTCAAAATCCACAAGGGGTAGACTTTACAGATAAAGCTTCTTGTGCGGGTCAGCTTAATCAATTTTACATCACCGATGAGGAGGTTCGTCTCCCCAATGAGAATAGTTCTATCCGTTGCCTGCAGTTTTATCCCTCTCTAGCCGCTGTCAAAGCGGAGAGTGAAGACCTGTGCGCTCAAGCACGTTGTTTGGAGGAAAATCGGGTTTTGATTGTACCACAAGGAATTTTTCAAGCCAATGATCAAGCAGGTGGCTACACCTTTCTTCCCAATACAGCCTTTATAGATCAACAGGTGACGGTATACTACACCATTACAGATAATTATGGAAAAACTTCTCAGCCAAATTCAATAACGCTAGTCATCAAGGAGTCTCCAGATCCTATTACATTGAAAGCAATCGGTGCAACTCAAACTCAAAATGAAGTAGTCGTTTGTAAAGGAGAATCTGTAAAATTGCTTGGAGAGGGAAATGAGATCTATGATCGATTTGAATGGAAGAAAGATGGGGTATTATTGCAGAATGCTACCAGTAAGGAATTGGTAGTTGATACATTCGGTGTATATGAGATCATTGGCTACAATCGCAAAGGTTGTCCTGCCATCAGCAATAAAATTGAAGTCAAGGGGGTGCCATATCCTGGATTGAAATTAAGTAAACCGATTGTGGGTTGCCTTATTGGACAATCCCTGGATGTAGGCAGCTTTATTAGTGGATTTGACCTCACGCGCTTTGATTATAGAATGGTCGGGGAGGGTTTGGATTTAACAAACGAACAATTGAAAGCGGTAAAGACTTCTGGAAAATTTGAATTGCAAGTAAAGCCCAAAGGCATTACCTGTTACTCTGATCCTTTTTCTGTAGAAGTTTACATTCAAGAGAAAGCGCTAGAAGTAACCTTTGATTTTGAAGTAGCTGGCACTGGAATCAAAGATGATGCAAGTGGGGGTATATTTCCTGATGATCTGATTCAATTTACTGATTTATCTGAAGAGCGGATTGTGAAGTGGGAATGGGATTTTGGAGATAAAACTAGCTCGGCGGAAAAAGAGCCAACGCATACCTATGGAAAAAAGGGTAAATTTATAGTGGTATTGGTAGCTACGGATCGCTATGGTTGTCAAAACCGATTTACAAAAACTGTAGAAATTACGAGGAGCTATCGCTTGATGGTGCCAAATGCCTTTACTCCGCAGTTGGGTGTAAATAAATTCTTTATGCCAAAGTTTAAAGGATTAGTAAGCTTGGAACTTTCCATTTTTAACGTATGGGGCGAGCTTATTTACAGGAATTCTGATTTAGCACAGGAGGGTTGGGATGGCACATTGAATGGGACTTTACAGGAGGCAGGTTTTTATTTTTACAGTTTGGTGGGTATAGCCACTGATGGAGAAAAGGTGGAGTCAAATGGAAAATTCAGATTGATAAGATGAGGAATTTTCTACTAGGGATTTTTTCCTTGTTTTTGACTCCTATTCTAAGCTGGGGACAAGACGTTCAGTATAGTCAGTATTATGCAAACCCCATTTACTTAAATCCTGCCATGGTAGGGAGTACCGGTATGAGCCGGGTGGGATTTAATTTTCGAAACCAGTGGCCAGCCTTAGATCAAACTTTTTTGGCGTATACAGCCTACTTTGATCACTATGAGGAGCGGTACAATTCAGGGTTTTCAATAATTTTCCAAGGAGCCAATGAATCATTCACTGAAACTAGTTGGAATGAGGTGGGTTTGGGCTACAGCTACCGCCTGCAGCTTTCGAAAGATCATTTTATTCAAGCGGGGATACAAGCAAGTTTTATTACTAGGGATGCCTATTTTGGGAGGGTGATTTTTGGTTCTCAGTTGGATATTGATCGAGGGAGTATTGATTTATCGGGAAGTGGATTTGCTGGAGAAAGCCAGGTTCGAGACCTAGATGCACATGCTGGGCTGGTTTACTATGGGAAGCGGGCGTGGTTAGGGGCTTCTTTGGGACACCTGCTTAGTCCCGATATCAGCTATTTGCTAGAGGGCACGAGTCGCTTACCTAAAAAAATAAGTCTGCATGGGGGGTATCGCTTTAGTTTAGATCCGGGGTACATCAATGATTACTTTAATAATACAGACCAAGAGCGCTCCTTTTCAGTGGGCTTCAACTACAAGCAACAGGGTCAATTCTCTCAGTTGGATTTGGGTACCGAGTTTTTCTTTGAACCTTTGGCCTTGGGGCTTTGGTACCGTGGCCTTCCTACGAAGTACGATTTACCCAATCATGAATCTTTGGTTGCCATGATGGGAGTAAGTTTGGATTCTGGTTTGGACGTAGGCTATAGTTTTGATTTTCCAATTTCAGCTTATAGTCTAGGGAGTTCAGGTGGTTCACATGAGTTGTCCGTTCGTTATGTTTTTTCTTCGCGGTCTTCAGGAAAGAGGCGCTACCAACCCTTGCCTTCCTTTAGGTATTGAGTTGGACGAGTTGATTCCTACCTAATTTGAAGAAAAAAAATTGGCTTTCAATTTTTTCCAGGATTGCCTAATTTTTTTGATTTCATTTTCAGCATTTTAGCTTGAATTTGCGGTTATTTTTTGATCGTCAATTTGTACTCGGAATAAAAAGCAGCATCTTTGCACTCCCAAAAGGGGATAAATTTTGTTTTGTGTGTATTTTATTGGGGTGATTTAGGGATTGGTAGTAGTGAGATTTATCAAATTTATTTTCTTGAATTAGTTGTGGTGAAGGTGGGATTGATTACTTTTGCGTCCCTGTTCGTAAGGAATGGGTTGAAATTTTAATGTTTTTAGGGGTTTAAGCTCTAAAAATGTGCGTGTTCCAAGAAAGTTTGGAAGCAAGTTCTTTGAAGTGATGTAAGGCAAAAAAGATTAACCTGAGGATGGGGTGGTGCATGAGTATGATTTACTTATGT
>SXGQ01119390.1_pt1 | contig 21961 bp, 18 predicted proteins | sample 3178371 | NCBI WGS metagenome assembly SXGQ01 (sample SAMN11356859, study PRJNA531348) | freshwater metagenome | isolation source: freshwater sample F1-20 | place: China: Fuxian Lake, Yuxi | collected 2017-12-25 | reverse complement strand
ACGATGGGCGAGGCGCCCGACCACATCGTCCTCGTCGAGACCGAGGCCGACGTCGACAACCTCGAGGTCGCCGATCCCGACAAGGTCGCCTACATCTCGCAGACCACGCTGTCGGTCGACGAGACCCGCGCCATCATCAACCGGCTGCGCGAGAAGTTCCCGAACATCACCGGGCCGCGCACCGACGACATCTGTTACGCCACGACGAACCGCCAGGCCGCCGTCAAGCAGATGGCGCCGCTGTGCGACCTCGTCCTGGTCATCGGCTCGAAGAACTCGTCGAACTCCAGCCGGCTCGTGCAGGTCGCGCAGGAGCTGGGCACCGAGGCCTACCTCATCGACCGCGAGGATCAGGTCCGCGAGGAGTGGCTGCAGGGCAAGCACGTCGTGGGCATCAGCTCGGGCGCGTCGGCGCCTGAGGAGCTCGTCGAGCGCCTCGTCGGGTTCTTCCGCGACCGCGGGGTGGAGCAGGTCGAGGAGTTCGAGGTCCTGCGCGAGGACGTGCGGTTCATGCTGCCCAAGCGGATCCGCCAGGACACCGCGGCCGCTGCCTCCGCGTAGCGCTGCCGCCCGTGCAGACGCTCGTCGTCTCCGACCTCCACCTCGGACGGGCCGGCGGGGATGACGTACTACAGCGCGCGGTCGCGCGCGGCACGCTGATCGCCAGGCTGCGCGGCGTCGATCGGCTGGTCCTGCTCGGCGACACCGTCGAGCTGCGCCATGGCCCGGCGCGTGACGCGCTGGTGCGGGCCGAACCCGTGCTCCGGGAGCTCGGCGGCGCGATGGCCGGGCCGGGACGGTCCATCGTCGTGGTCCCGGGCAATCACGATCACGAGCTGCTGGCGCAGTGGCATGAGCAGCGGGCGCGCGACGGTGCGGCCCCGCTCGAACTCGAGCATCGCGTCGCGCCGGAGGACGCGTCGTGGATGGCCCGGAGCGTCGCCGCGGCGCTCGCGCCCGCGACCGTCGAGTTCGCCTATCCCGGCGTGTGGCTGCGCGACGACGTCTACGCCATGCACGGGCACTACCTCGACGTCCACAGCACGATCCCCACGTTCGAGCGCCTCGCCGCCGGCGTGACCGCGCGGGTGGCCGGCCCGGTGCCGGAGCGCGCGGTGCCCGACGACTACGAGCGCGTGCTCGCGCCCAACTACGCGTGGTCGCACGCCATCGCGCAGCGCGCGGCCCCGGAGAAGTCCGCGGCCGGCGCGGGCAGCGGCGTGCGGGTCTACCAGATGCTCGCCGGGGACGGCCACCGCCCGATCTCCCACCGCGTGCTCGCCCGCCTGTTCCCTCTCGCGGTCGCGGCGGTGAACCGCGCGGGACTGGGTCCCGTGCGCGCGGACATCAGCGGCCCGGCGATGCGCACCGCCGTGCTCGCCGGAGTGGGGGAGGCCGCCAGCCGGCTCGACATCCGCGCGGCGCACATCGTCTTCGGCCACAGCCACCGGGCGGGCCCGCTCCCGGGCGACGATGAGACCGAATGGCGCATGGACGCAACTTCGTTGGTCAACACCGGTTCCTGGGTATATGAAGGTCACTTCGTGCACGGACCCGATGGCGTCAGCCCCTACTGGGCTGGCGGCGCGGTGGCCGTCGACACGGATTCCCACGTGCCGCCACGGCTCGAACGCCTGCTCGCCGACGTCCCCAGGGACGTGCTCCGGCCCGCAGGTTTCGATGACACCGTTTGATGGCACACTGATGTGAACGTTGGCGCCGTACGGGAGACGGCGCCCCGGAGGAGGAGAACCATCACCATGAAGAAGCGCATCGCCCCTGCGATGGCTGTTGCCGTCGCGCTCGCCGTCCCTGCCAGCGCCCAGGCGGAAGTCATCCAGGACTTCACCATCAGCGCCAGCCCGACGACGGCCAGCACGTCGAAGAAGAAGCGCAGCGTCACCCTGAAGGTCAAGACCGGTACGCGGGACACGACCGGCGCGCTGCCCCCTACGACGAAGAAGGCCACGCTCTTCTTCCCGAAGGGCTCGCAGTGGAACGGCGACCTGTTCCCGAAGTGCTCGGGTTCGAGCATCTCGGCGGCACGGTCGACGGACGACTGCCCCTCGGGCTCGATCATCGGCAAGGGCAAGGCGGCCGGCTCGGCCACGGGCGGGATCGTCCAGAACGACCTGACGATCGTCGTCGCCAACGGCGGCAAGTCGACCGTCAACATGTTCGTCGAGGGCACGAGCCCGCTGCGCATCCAGTCGAACATCGAGGCCAAGATCAAGAAGGTCACGGGCAAGTACGGCATCCGCCTCGAGGTGCCGATCCCGAAGAACCTGCAGGAGCCTGCGCCGGGTGTCGCCGTGGCGATCACCAACTTCGAGGTGACCGTCGGCAAGTCGGCCACGATCAAGAAGCAGAAGCGCGGCATCATCGAGATCACCCGCTGCGACGGTGGCGAGTGGAGCGGTGAGGGCACGTTCGAGTACGTGAACTCCCCGAATTACTCGGCCGAGCGCACCATCAAGTGCAAGAAGGGCTGATCGCCAAGGAGATCAGACCACGCCGGGCGCGAACTGCACGGCGTGGACCGTCACTCCGTCGCCGGCCTGGAGTTCCAGGACGGCGGCGGTGTGGCGCTCGTGCTCGACGAGCGGCACGCACCCCGCGTTCTCGACCGCGAGCTCACGGCCGTTGACGCGCAGCGTCCCGCTGCCGGACACGACGGCCCAGGCCGACCCGGCCTCGTACGGGCCGTTGTAGGTCCCCGGCTGTTCGGGCGTGACCTGCCCGACGCCCGCACCGGGCTCGTCCTCCGGCCGCACCGGCGCGACGAGGTCGGCTTCGACCCCGAGCAGCTCCTGGATCTCGCGCTCGGTCTCGTCGTACGCGCCCTCGCCGTAGTGGTAGCTGTGCAGCCAGAGGTCCGGCGTCCACAGGTACCGCGCCGGCCAGCCCTTGTTCCCGTAGTCGTGCCACAGGCGCCAGTCCGGGTCGATGGCGACGGGATACGTGATGCCGAGCCGCTCGATCGCTGCGCGGACATCGTCCTCGCGCTGGGAGGGCGGGAACGCGCCGGCGTGGATGCCGATGACGCGCAGCCCGTCGGCCTCGTAGCGCTCGTGCCAGGCCTGGAGGTAGGGGATGGTCCGCAGCGAGTTGACGCGGCAGAAGTCCCAGAACTCGACCAGCACGGGGCGGCCCTTCTGCTGATCCATCCGCAGCATCGCGACGTTGGCCCACTTCATCTCACGGGGGAACGGCGGCGCGGGAATCGTGTGTGCGGGAGCCAGCACGGCGGGCGACGGTAGCACCCGCGACCGCAACCACGGTGCTCGCGAGGTGTTCCAACGGACAGGACCTCAGGAGAGACCGAACGGGGCTCGGGATGTGCCTCGTCGAACCAGGCAGGAGGACTGTTCGATGGGACGCATGACCACGACCGCCGCGGTCGCGACCGCGGCTGCGCTGTTGGCCCCGCAGGTTGCGACGGCCGCACCGGTGCAGGATTTCGACGCTCGCGTCGACGGCAAGACCAGCGGCGTGAACGCGGGTTCGAAGAAGAACCCGACCCCGCACTCGCTGCGCATCACGACGGGCACGCGCGAGACCACGGCCGGCGTGCTGCCGCCGACGACCAAGGAAGCGAAGATCTACTTCCCGCGTGGCGCCAAGTTCAACGGCCGCTACTTCCGCGACTGCTCGTCGTCGCGCATCAGCTCGGCGCGCAGCACGGACGACTGCACGCGCGCGTCGGTCGTCGGTGACGGCGAGGCCGCCGGTGACGCGACAGGCGGCATCACGCAGGACGATCTCGACATCACCGCCGTGAACGGCGTGGACGGCAAGTACGTGAACCTGTTCGTCGAGGGCACGAGCCCGCTGCGGATCCAGAGCAACATCAGGGCGAGCATCCGCGCGCTGAAGAGCTCGACGTACTCGTACCGGCTCGACGTGCCGATCCCGCTGAACCTGCAGGAGCCCGCACCGGGTGTCCGGGTCGCGATCTCGAACTTCCGGGTCAACATCGACCGCAAGACGGTGAGCCGCCGCGGGGACCGTGTCGGGTACATCGAGTCGACCTCCTGCCCGAGCAACCGGCGCTGGAAGTTCAAGGGTGTGTTCGAATACGCGGACGGCACGCGCGCGACCGTCACCGATACGGTGCGTTGCAGCCGGTAAGTGCGCAACTCTTCCGAGGTCCGGGTGTTGGGGGATCACTCGGGAGGGTTGCCCCCAACCATCCATCCATTGGGAGACGGAGAGAGATACATGCGTAGGACCACGACGTCCCTGGCCCTTGTGGCCGCTGCCCTGCTGGTGCTGCCCGCGGCCGCGAATGCTGCGCCCTCGCAGGACTTCAACATCACGGCATCCCCGGCAAAGTCGGGCACGAAGAAGAAGCCGGTCCCGGTCACGGTGAACTTCAGCACCGGCACGAAGGACGATTCGGGCGCGCTCCCGCCCACGACGTCGCGGGCCAAGGTGTTCTTCCCCGCGGGCGCCGTCTGGAACGGCGATCTGTTCCCGAAGTGCGCCGCGAGCGGCATCTCCGCCGCCCGTTCGACCGATGACTGCCCGTCGGGCTCGATCGTCGGCAGCGGCAAGGCTGAGGCCCTGGCCGTCGGCAACATCGTGCAGAACGACCTGAAGATCACGGCCGTCAACGGCGGCAAGAACCGGCTGAGCCTGTTCGTCGAGGGCACGAGCCCGCTGCGGATCCAGTCGAACCTCGACGTGAAGATCGGCAAGGGCAGCGGCGACTTCGGCCTGACGCTCACGGTCGACATCCCGCAGAACCTGCAGGAGCCCGCCCCGGGCGTCCGCACCGCCATCACGCTCTTCCAGGTGAAGGTCGGCGCCAAGCGCAAGGTCAAGGGCGTCACCCGCGGCATCGCCGAGATCAACAAGTGCACCGGGACGTGGAAGGCCAAGGCGGACTTCAACTACGCCGACGGCACCAAGACCACGGTGAACGACTCGCTGAAGTGCACCAAGGGCAAGTAGGCCCTTCGGCCCGCTGAGCGGGCCCTCCAGTTGTCTCCACGGGGCGCGATCGGAACTTCCGGTCGCGCCCCGGGTTGTTAACGAGCGGACAACACGGCGGATCCTAGATTCCTGTGTGACGCCGGCCACGAACGGCCGGCAATCCCTCCCCCCCTCAGAACCCCTGGAGACACATGACGTTCCGACGCTTCCTGGTGCCGGCGTGCGCCGCCGCCACCCTGCTCGCCCTGCCGACGGCCGCGATGGCCGAGCCCGTGCAGGACCTGACCATCAAGGCCAGCCCCTCGAGGGCCAGCACCACCAAGTCGCCGAAGAGCGTCGCGCTCAGCGTGTCGCTCGGCTCGCGGGAGACGACGCCCGGCGCGCAGCCGCCGACCCTCAGCTACGTCGACCTCTTCTTCCCGGCCGGTTCGAAGTACAACGGTGACCTGTTCCCGACGTGCGCGGGCTCGAAGATCTCGGCCGCGCGCTCGACCGACGACTGCCCGTCGGGCTCGATCGTCGGCACGGGCAAGGCCGCGGGCCTGGCCGTCGGCGGCATTCTGCAGGACGATCTGAAGATCACCGCCGTCAACGGCGGCAAGAACAAGGTCAACCTGTTCGTCGAGGGCACGAGCCCGCTGCGCATCCAGAGCAACATCGTCGGCACGCTCTCCAGCGCGTCGGGCAAGTACGGCCTGAAGCTCAAGGTGCCGGTGCCGGCCAACCTCCAGGAGCCCGCTCCCGGCGTCAAGGTCGCGATCACGCTCTTCCAGGTGAAGATCCAGAAGACGCGCAAGGTCAAGGGCAAGACCCGCGGCCTCGTCGAGATCACGAAGTGCTCGGGCGGCAAGTGGGCCGCCAAGGGCGACTTCCGCTACGCCGACGGCGCGGCGCCGAAGACCGTCGAGCTCTCGCAGAAGTGCACGAAGTAGCAGCCGGATAGCCTGCATGGGGCGGGCGGGCAGCCGTCCGTCCGTCCTATGTACACTTCTGTACCTATGCCAGTCCGGAGCCGCATCGTCGCGCTGACCGGCGCGATGTCGCTCGCAGGGCTCGTCCTCGCCCCGCAGGCCTCCGCGCACGGCATCGTCGGCGTCCAGGATCTGCCGATCCCGCGCTGGCTCTTCGGGTGGGCGGCGACGATCGTCCTCGTCCTCTCCTTCGTGGCCCTCGCCGTTCTCTGGCCGAAGCCCAAGCTGCAGGAGACGCGCGAGCGGCGTCTGCTGAGCATCCCGCGCTTCCTGGACCCGCTGTGCGGCGCGCTGGGCGTCTTCGCGTTCGGCGCGGTCGTCTACGCGGGACTGGCCGGCTCCGAGGTCGCCAGCGCGAACCTCGCGCCGACGGCCATCTACGTCACCGCCTGGGTCGGCGTCGTCTTCGCGGCCCTGCTGTTCGGTGACGTGTGGGCCGCCTTCAGCCCGTGGCGCGCGCTGGGACGCCTGGGCGGCTGGGTCGCGCAGCGGCTCGCCGGCGACGGGCTGCCGGAGCCGATGCCGTATCCCGAGCGGCTGGGGCGCTGGCCCGCCGCGATCGGCCTGGTCGCGTTCGCCTGGGTGGAGCTCGTCTGGACCCGCGGGGACGAGCCCGTCGTCCTGGCGGTTCTCGCGATCGCCTACGCCGTGGTGATGCTCGTCGGGATGAGCCTCTACGGCGTCGAGGCGTGGACTCGCAACGCCGACGCCTTCGGCGTGTACTTCGCGCTCTTCGCGAAGATCGCGCCGCTGCGCTGGGAGCGCGGGGCCGTTTACGGGAGGCCGCCACTGGGCGGGCTTCCGCGGATGGACGCGGGCCCGGGCACGCTCGCGGTCCTGCTCGCCGCGATCGGCATCACGACGTTCGACGGGTTCTCGGAAGGCCCGGTCTGGACCGACGTCGCTCCCGAGCTCACGGACGCGATCTCCAGCCTGGGGTTCGCCCAGGCCACGGCGCTCCAGTTCGCGTTCACGATCGGGCTGCTGCTCATCATCGGGCTCGTCGCCGGACTCTTCTGGCTCGGGATCAAGGGCATGCAGACGGTGAGCAAGGCGTACGACGCGCCGCGCCTGGCGCGCGAGTTCGCCCACACGCTCGTCCCGATCGCCGCGGCATACATCGTCGCGCACTACTTCTCGCTGCTGGCCTACCAGGGCCAGGCCATGGGCTACCTCATCTCCAATCCGCTCGGCGACGCGCTGGCCCCCGGCGACGGGGGTCTCCTGGGCACGGCGCAGTGGACGATCGACTACGGCTGGGTCGGGGCAAACGCCATCTGGTACGTCCAGGTCGGCGCGCTCGTCCTCGGCCACGTCGCGGGCCTGATCCTGGCCCACGATCGCGCGATCGCGCTGTACGGCAGCGCCCGTGAGGCGACCCGCTCGCAGTACTGGATGCTCGCCGTCATGGTCGCCTTCACGAGCCTCGGCCTGTGGCTCCTCTCGGCGGCGAACGCATGATGGTTCTGGCCCACCTGGGGACGGACCATTGGTGGGCGTCGCTGCTCTACCTGCTGCCCGTCCTCATCGTGGTCGCCGGCATCGGCATCACGAGCTGGCGCGACAAGCGCCGCGAGGGCGAAGACGACGACGCGCCTACGACCCCGCCGGGTCCGACGCCAGCGCCCTGAGGTCGTGGGCCAGCCCGTCGGGTGTGAGCTTGTCGATGGGGAACCCGATGCGCTGACGGCCCTCGCCGTCGAGGATGACGAGCGACGCGGTGTGCTCGAGGTCCTCCTTCTGCGGACGGATGCCGTAGGCGTCCCACTGGCGCTGGAGCGCCGCGCGGGGGCCGACCATGAAGCGCATGCGCCCGGTCATCTGCTGCTCGAGCAGGAACCGCTTGGCGCGTTCCGGGGTGTCGTTCGCGGGGTCGACGCTGAATGCCAGCACGGGCACGTCCTTCCCGAGGTCGTCCAGCGCGCCCCGGATCTGCTGAGCCGTCAACGGGCACGTGTCCTCGCACGTCGTGTAGAGGAACGTGACCACGACGGGCGTGCCGGCGATGTCGGAGAGGCTGACCTCGTTGCCGTCCTGGTCGCGCAGGCCCTGGAGCTCGGATGGGGGGATGTTCGCGGGCCGCAGGGCGCCCGCGTAGCCGGTGCCGCCGGTGGCCGGCTCGACGTCCTCGCGGGCGAGCACCGCGATCGCGAGCGCGGCGCCCAGCGCGAGCACGGCGGCGAGGACGAGGGTCATGCGGAGCCGAAGGGGCACCCGCACAGCCTAGGAAACGCTAGGCCTCGACCAGCCCGCGGCGGATCGCGTACCGCACGAGCTCCACGCGGTCGCGCATGCCGAGCTTGCGCAGCAGGTTGCCGCGATGCGACTCGACGGTCTTCTCGGAGAGGTGCAGGATCTCGCCGATCTCGCGGTTGGTGTGCGCCTCGGCGATGAGCTTGAGGACCTCCTGCTCGCGCGGGGACAGCGGCTCGCGCGGGCCCTGGGACTCGTCGCTCATCCAGGCGCGGATGAGCGAGCGCTCGGCGGCGTTGGTGAGGAAGGACTCGCCGCGGGCGACGGCGCGCACCGCGTCGACGAGCGCCTCGTCGGCCTCGCGCTTGAGCACGTAGCCCGACGCGCCCGCCTTCAGGGCCTCGAAGAGGTAGCGCTCGTCGTCGTGCATGGAGAGGATGAGGACCGCGGTGTCCGGCAGCTGGGCCTTGATCTCGCGCGCGGCCTGCAGCCCGGTCATGCGGGGCATCGCGACGTCGAGGACGCAGACGTCGGGACGGACGCGCAGCGCCTCCTCGAGCGCGGCGACGCCGTCCTCGGCCTCGCCGACGACCTCCATGTCGGCCTGGCGCTCGAGCAACAGGCGCAGCCCACCGCGCACGATGCCGTGGTCGTCGGCGACGAGCAGCCTCACAGCGCCAGCTCCACGATCGTTCCGGCGCCGTCGCGCCCGCCGCAGCGGACGTCCAGCCGGCCGCCGGCCAGCAGGGCGCGCTCGCGCATGCCCGCGAGTCCGAGCCCCGTGCCGGGTGCGGGTGACGGGGTGCGCAGGCCAACGCCGTCGTCGGCGACCCTCAGCCGGATGTGCCCGTCGTCGGGGGCCCGCGCGAGCGAGACGGTGACCGTGCTGGCGTCGGCGTGCCGCGCGACGTTCGACAATGACTCCTGCGCGATCCGGTAGACGACGAGCTGCTCGTCCGGGCTGAGCTCGGGAAGGTCGTCGTCGGTCTCGAAGTGCGCGGTGATGCCCGGGCGGCGCCCGAACTCCGTGACCTGGGAGCGCAGCGCGGGGACGAGGCCGTGGTCGTCGAGCGCCGTGGGGCGCAGCTCGCGGGCGAGCTTGAGGAGCTCGGCCATTGCCTGCTGGGCGAGCGCGCGGGTCTCGTCGAGTTCGGCTGCCAGCTCGGGGGGCGCGTCCCCGGCGGAGGCCTGGAGGCGCAGCAGGATGGCGGTGAGCGCCTGGTTGACCTCGTCGTGCAGGTCGCGCGCGATCCGCGCGCGCTCCTCTTCCTGTGCGCGCAGGACGGCGCTCGCGGCACCGGCGCGCTCGGCCTCGAGGCGGTCGAGCATCCCGTTGAACGCCTCACGCAGCACCTGCACCTCGGCGGGCTCGTCCGCCGCGGGGTTGGCGCGGACACCGGGCACGGTCAGGTCGACGCGGTCCATCGTCTCGACCAGCTGCTCGAGCGGCTTGAACCGCCGGCGGAGCACCAGGCCGTTGGCGAGGACCGTCGTGAAGATCGCGGCGCAGACGATGAGGAACTGGTTCAGGCCCTCGCCTGACGTGAGGTCGAGCCGCGCCGCGACGCTGGCGGCGAACACGGTGCCGGCGATCAGCAGCGTGTTGATCGCCAGGACCTGCGAGAGAAGGGCGGGGGGGCGCTTGCGCATGATTGGGGTCTTCACCCCATGTCGTCGGCAGCGAGCCCGTCCGATAACAGTGGTGCAGCAACCTCCACGAACGTTCCTCCGGCAGGGGTGAGCGGGAGTGCAGAAGCCACCGAGACCTCAAGAGGAGACGCCCGCCGTGCAGGGCGGGCGTCTCTGTCTCGGCCGCTATACTTTCTGAAGTCCGCTAAAGCCGACCCGACTTCAGGAGTTTTCGAGCGTGACCCCGTCCGGCGCGGAGTTCATCCGCCAGATCAAGAGCCAGATCACCGAGGTCGACCCGAGCGACGTCGCCGAGGTCGTCGGCAACGGCGTTGCGATCATCGACGTCCGCGAGACCGACGAGGTCGCGCAGGGCAAGATTCCCGGTGCCAAGCATGTCAGCCGCGCGTACCTCGAGTCCCGCATCGAGGGCGCCGCGCCGGACCGCTCGCAGCGCGTGATCCTCTACTGCGCGTCCGGCAACCGGTCAGCACTCGCGGCCAAGACGCTGGAGGAGCTGGGCTACGAGGACGTGTCCTCGATGACCGGCGGCTTCACCCTGTGGAAGGACCGCGGCTACGAGTGGGAGAAGCCCTTCCAGTTCACGCCCGACCAGCGCGAGCGCTACAGCCGCCACTTCCTGCTGCCCGAGATCGGGGAGGAGGGCCAGCGCAAGCTGCTCCAGAGCAAGGTCCTGCTGCTCGGTGCCGGCGGCCTGGGCTCGCCGATCGCGCTGTACCTCGCGGCAGCGGGCGTGGGCCAGCTGGGCATCGTCGACGACGACGTCGTCGATGTCTCCAACCTGCAGCGTCAGGTGGCGCACGCCACCGACCGGGTGGGCGTGCCGAAGGTCGAGTCTGCGATGGAGGCCATCCACGCGCTGAACCCGGGCGTCAAGGTCGTCCCCTACCAGACGCGCCTGGACGCCTCGAACATCATGGAGATCATCTCCGACTACGACGTGATCGTGGACGGGGTCGACAACTTCCCGACGCGCTACCTGCTCAACGACGCGACGGTCCGGCTGGACATCCCGGTCGTGAGCGCGTCGATCCTCGGGTTCGACGGGCAGCTCTCCGTCTTCAAGCCGCACGACGGCCCGTGCTACCGCTGCCTGTACCCCGTGCCCCCGCCGGCCGAGCTCGCCCCGTCCTGCGGCGCGAACGGCGTGCTCGGCGTGCTCCCGGGCACGATGGGCCTCCTGCAGGCGACCGAGGTCATCAAGCTGGTGGTCGGCGCGGGCGAGCCGCTCGTCGGTCGCCTGCTGCTGTACGAAGCCCTCGGGGCGACGTTCACCGAGCTGAAGGTCCGGCGCGATCCGGAGTGCCCGGTGTGCTCGCGCGACCCGGAGTCCATCACCGACGAGGAGATGGGCGTCTTCCCCGACTACGAGGCGTTCTGCGCCGCGGCGGGCTAGGGTGAGCGCTCCTATGGCCACTGTTCGCATTCCCCCGGTCCTGCGCCCGTCCGTCGGCGGCGAGAAGGAAGTGGAGGCCGCCGGCGCCGATGTCGGCGCGGTCCTGCGCTCCCTCGCCGCGGACCATCCCGCCACGCAGACGCAGATCTTCGGCGAGAACGGCGACCTCAACCGCTACGTCAACGTCTACCTCAACGACGAGGACGTGCGGGTCCTCGGCGGGCTTGACACCGCGGTCGGCGAGGGCGACGTGCTCGTGATCCTGCCGGCGATGGCCGGCGGCGCGGCCTAACCGACGGCGCGCCCGGTAGGGGCTGGGCGATGGTCCAGCACGTGGCCGGCGGAGCCTGACCACAGCGGCGTCAAGCCGGATACCCGTCCAGTGCCACCCCCCGTTGCGGGGGATGGCCCGGTGGCCGGCCGATGTTCTGGACACACCGTCGCGCGCGTGCACTGTCCGATCCCCTCGCAGCGCCGGCGGACTGATCCATGGACCGCATCCGCCTCAGTCAGGCCTTCGCCGGCCTCATGTTGCCGCGCGCGCTTCGCGGGCCTGTCGTGTGCCTCCTCGTGCTGGGGGCGCTGCTGGTGCCGGCGAACCCGGCGCCCGCCGCAGTCAGCCACGTGGCGTCCACGTGCACGACCGCCACGTTCGTCTACTTCCCGCCGACGACGCTCGTCGTCAACAAGCCCAGCGGCACCACGACCAATGATCTGATGGTCCTGTCGATGTTCGTCGACGTCGGCTCGGGGTGGACCTGGGACGAGAGCGCGCCGGCCGGCTGGACGGCGCTGCGCAGCAGTGGCAACACCGTGAGCTACTACAAGTTCGCCATCGCGGGCGAGCCCGCGTCGTACACCGTGGTCACAGGCGGATTCAGTTCAGGCAAGGCCGGAGCGACGATCACCACGTTCAGAGGCGTGGACGCCGCGACCCCGTTCTCGACGACGGGTGCCCTGGCGACGGGGTCCGATGCCTCGGTCGAGCTTCCGAACACGACCGCCTCCAGGGCGGGCAGCATGCGGGTCTCGCCGATCACTGTCGGGACCGCGCGGTCGACCACGTTCCCTGCGCCGATGGTCGAGTCGGCCGACTGCAGCGGCAGTGGCGTCGGGCTGTCGACCGGCTACGAGCCGATCGACGGCGGCACCACGCCGAGCAGGACCGCGACGCTGTCGGGCACCGGTGCCTGGGTCGGCCAGACCTACGTGGTCCAGCCCGAGCCCAGTCCTCCCAACATCACGGGACTCGCACCGTCGTCGGGCCCGACATCGGGCGGGACGTCCGTGACGATCTCCGGCAACGGCTTCACGGGCACCACCGGAGCGTCCGGCGTGAGGTTCGGGGCGACGAACGCCACGAGCTACACCGTCGACAACGACGGGCAGATCACCGCGACCGCACCGGCGGGCTCAGGTACCCAGCGGGTGACGGTCACGACGCCTGCCGGCGCGTCCCCGGACACCGCCGCCGACGACTACACCTACGTGCCGGCCCCCACGGTGACCGGGCTCGCCCCCGGCACGGGGCCCGCCCCGGGCGGAACGTCGGTCACGATCACGGGCACGAACCTCACGGCCGCCTCGGCGGTGACGTTCGGGGGCGTGAACGCGACGGGCTACACGGTGGATTCAGCGACCCAGATCACCGCCACCGCTCCGGCCGGCTCCGGCACCGTGGACGTGCGCGTCACCACGGTGGGCGGGCAGTCCGCGAACACGGCGGCCGACAACTTCGTGTACATCCCGGCCCCGGCCATCACCAGCGTCGCGCCAGCGGTGGGGCCCGAATCCGGCGGCACCGTCGTCACGATCACGGGGACGAACTTCACCGGCGCGAGCGAGGTGCGCTTCGGCGCGACCAACGCCGCGAGCTACACCGTCGACAGCGACAGTCAGATCACCGCGACGGCCCCTGCGGCGACCGGCCTGCGCCACATCAGGGTGACGACCCCGAGCGGGCTGTCGCCCAACACGGCGGCCGACGACTTCACGTTCGTGGCGGTCCCGGCGGTGACGAGTGTCGCGCCGGCCTCGGGACCGACATCGGGTGGGAACACCGTGACGATCACGGGCACCAACTTCACAGGCGTCTCCGCCGTGACGTTCGGCGGCGTCAACGCGACGGGCTTCACGGTCGATTCGGCGACGCAGATCACCGCCACGGCGCCCGCAGGCTCGGGGACGGTCGACATCCGCGTGACGACGGCTGGCGGCCAATCGGCCAACACTGCAGCGGACAACTTCGCCTATGCGTCGCCGCCGACCGTCACGGGCCTCGCGCCGTCGTCCGGACCGGCCGCCGGTGGCACGACGGTGACGATCACGGGCGCGAACCTCACAGACGCATCCGCGGTGACCTTCGGCGGCGTGAGCGCGACCGGCGTGACCGTGGATTCGGCGACGCAGATCACGGCGACGGCGCCTGCGGGGTCGGCCGGTGTCACCGACGTGCGCGTCACGACGCCCGGCGGCCAATCGGCGAACACTGCTGCAGACAACTACACCTACATCCCCGCGCCCACCATCACCGGCGTGGCGCCCGCCACCGGTCCGCAGGGGGGTGGCACGTCCGTGACGATCACGGGCACGAACTTCACCGGGGCGACCACCGTGCAGTTCGGCGGGGTCAACGCCACGGGGTTCACCGTCAAGTCGGCGACCCAGATCACCGCGACGTCTCCCGCGGGTACCGGCGCGGTCAGCGTGTCCGTGACGACTGCGGGCGGCGCCTCCGCGAACACGCCGGCCGACGACTACACCTACGCACCCGTGCCCACGGTGACCGGACTTGCTCCGGACGAGGGGCCGATGAGCGGTGGCACGAGCGTCACGATCACCGGGACCGGCTTCACCGGCGCGAGTGCCGTCACATTCGGTGGCGTGAACGCGACGGGCTACGTCGTGGACTCGGCAACGCAGATCACGGCGACGACGCCCGCGAACGCCCTGCCGGTCGTCGTGGACGTGCGGGTCACGACTCCGGGCGGCACGTCGGCGAACACCGCGGCGGACAACTACCGCTATGAGCACCCCTGCGGCGGCGGCGGGTTCGACGTGAACTTCCCCGACTTCGGCTTCGACCCGCTGGCGCTCAACGGCCTGGACCAGACGGGCGCGCAGAACGTGACCGTGCCGGTCAGTGACCTCACGGCGCTCGGCCTCGGCTGGAAGGTCCAGATCGGCGTCGACCGTTTCCAGACAGCCGGTGGGAAGCAGCTGCCCGCGGACGCGGCGCGCGTCACCAATGTGGCGGCATCCTCGGTTGGCGGGACCTGCGTCCCGCCCACCAACGGCGTCAGCGGCTACCCGCTGACGCTGCCGCTCGACCCGTCGAAGGTGACGGTCTTCAACGCCGGCGCGGGGACGGGCCTCGGCCCTGCCGCGCTGGATGTCGAGATGGAACTCGATGTGCCCGCGAGCGCGACGAGCGGGACGTACACGTCATCCTGGACGGTCGACCTCACCGCCGCGCCCTAGGAGCGCGAGATTCGTCCAGGACGCCATGCGGCGGCACGAGCATCCGGTCGCGCCGGTCGACAGTGTGTCTACCTCTCGCTGGCCATAACCACCTGGGCGGCGTGCGGATGTCGCTTATGGGTCGCCTCCTGTCTCAGCCCGCCGCTGCGCGCGCGAGCCTCGTGCTCGCATTTCTCGTTGCCCTGGTCTCCGCGCCCGCCGACGCCGGTGCAGCCGTCACCCACCGGGCGAACAGCTGCAACCTGTCCGACTCGACGGGCGTCAGCGTTTCCCGGCCGGCCGGCGTCGTCGCCGGTGACGTCCTCGTCGCCAGCGCCGCGGCGAACGACGCAGGCAGCATCTCGCTGACCGGGGGCTGGACCACGCTGTACAACGACGGCCAGGCGGCGGCCTGGTACAAGGTCGCGACCGGAAGCGAGCCCGCGTCGTACAACCTCTCCGGTTCGGGGGCCGACACGGTTGGTGTGTCGATCGACGCCTTCATCGGCGCGGACACGGCCAGCCCGATTGCCGGCACCGGCAGGTCGACCGGAACCGCTGCCTCCATCCCGCTGCCCAACGCGACGGTCACGCGCAACGGCAGCATGCGCTGGTCCGGCGTCAACGCCAGTACCGGCAACGGCCCGGACATCACCTTTGACGGCGGGATGACCAGGTCCTGCTGGCGGGGCGGCAACGACGCGGCGCTCGCGACCGCGTACGAGTCCGCCAGCACCCCGACGACGGACACCCGCACAGCCACCCGGAGCAGTCTGGGCTTCGGCGCCGAACACTTCGTGTACACGGCGGTCGTCAACGCGATGCCGACGCCCGTGATCACCTCGGTCGCGCCCAGCGCAGGGCCCACCGCGGGCGGTCAATCCGTCACGGTCACCGGGCAGTACCTCACCGGCGCGACCAGTGTCACCTTCGGCGGCACAGCAGGGACGAGCGTCAGCGTCGTCAACGACACGACCGTGACGGTGACGACCCCGGCGCGGGCGGCGGGCACGATCGATGTCCGCGTCACCACGCCGGCCGGGACGAGCGCCGACGCGGGGAGCGCCGACAACTACACCTACTACGCGCCACCGACGGTCACGAACGTCGCGCCGGCTGCGGGCCCGACCGCGGGCGGGACATCGGTGACGATCACCGGCACGAACTTCACCGGCCTGAGCGGCGCGGCGGCCGTGCGGTTCGGCGCGACGAACGCGACGGGTTACACGGTCGACAGCGCGACGCAGATCACCGCCACCGCACCGGCGGGAACCGGCACGCAGAACATCACGGTGACGACGCCGGGTGGGACGAGCGCCAACACCGCCGCCGACGACTACACCTACTACGCGCCACCGACGATCACGAATCTCTCGCCGAGTGCGGGTCCGACGGCCGGGGGCACGCTCGTCACGATCACGGGCACGAACTTCGGCGGCCTGAGCGGCGCGGCGGCGGTGCGCTTCGGCGCGACGAACGCCACGGGGTACACCGTCGTGAATCCCACCACCATCACCGCGACCGCACCCGCGGGGACGGGCACCCAGAACGTCTCGGTCGTCACGCCCGGCGGCACGACGGCGAACACCGCGGCCGACGACTACGCCTACGTTCCGGCGCCGACCGTCACGAATCTCTCGCCGGCGGCGGGTCCGACGGCCGGGGGGACGTCGGTGACGATCACCGGGACGAACCTCACCGGCGCGACGTCCGTGACGGTCGGCGGGGTGGCGGCGGCCTTCACCGTGGACGGCGCCACGCAGATCACGGCCACGACACCGGCGGGGGCGGCAGGGACGGTGGACGTGCGCGTCACGACGGCAGGCGGGCAGTCGGCGAACACCGCCGCGGACGACTTCACGTACGTCGCGGCACCGACGGTGACGGGTCTCGCGCCGGGTGCGGGGCCGGCGTCGGGCGGCACGTCCGTGACGATCACGGGCACGAACCTGACCGCCGCGACCGCGGTGACGTTCGGTGGTGTCAACGCCACCGGGTACACGGTGGACTCCGCGACGCAGATCACCGCCACGGCCCCTGCGGGCACGGGCGTGGTCGACGTGAGGGTGACGACCATCGGCGGTCAGTCCGCCAACACCGCGGCCGACAACTACACCTTCGTCGCGGCCCCGGCCGTGACCGGGCTGGCACCGGCGACCGGCCCGCCGGCGGGCGGGACGAGCGTGGTCATCACCGGGACGAACCTCTCGGGGGCGAGCGCCGTCACGTTCGGGGGCGTCAACGCGACCGGCTACACCGTCGACGGGCCGACGCAGATCACCGCGACCGCGCCGGCCGGCTCGGTGGGCAGCGTCGCGGTCCGCGTGACCACCATCGGCGGAACGTCCGCCGACACCGCCGCTGACGACTACACCTACGACGACCCGTGCGCGGGCGGCGCGCTCGAGGCCAGCTGGCCGGACTTCGCCTTCGACCCGGTCGCCCTCGACGGACTCGACGTCACCCGGACGAAGCAGGTCCCGGTGGGCGTGACCGACCTCAGCGGGCTCGGCGCGGGCTGGAAGGTCCAGGTCGGCGTGGACCGCTTCCAGTCCGTGGGCGGGGCACAGCTGCCCGCGGACGCCGCGCGCGTCACCGGGGTGACCGTCGTGGCCCCGGACGCTGACTGCCCGGCGCCCGCGAACAGCGTGGCGGGGTATCCGCTGACACTGCCCATCGACCCGGGGAAGGTGACCGTCTTCAACGCTGCCGCAGGCACCGGCGAGGGGGAGACCGGACTCCACGTCGACGTCGAGCTCGACGTGCCTGCGAGCGCGACGAGCGGCACCTACACCTCGACCTGGACCGTGGACCTCACGGCGGCGCCGTGAGGCCTCGCTCAATGTTCGCGGCCACCTACCGATTGCGTCGGGTATGAGCACGGCGTCTGCTGCGGGGGTCGACCTCGTCCCGCTCGGCGAGCGGATGCGCATGATCTCGGCGTTCCGCGCCGTGGCCATCGTCCTCGTCCTGGGCGGCTGGCAGCTCCTCCCGAGCGCGCGCGGCGACCTCCCGTTCTCCACCGTCGCACTCGTCAGCATCGGCTACCTGGCGGCGACGCTCCTCATCGAGGCCGGCTGGCGCGTGTCAGGCCGCCGCGCGACCTGGATCTTCGGCGTGTTCGCCATGGCCGACGGCGTCTTTCTCACGTGGGCGTCGTTTGGACAGGGCGGCCCCGAATCGCCGCTGATCTACCTGCTCATCGGGCAGGTGGTCACCGTGTCGCTGCTTGCGTCCTTCCGGACCGGCCTGAAGCTCGCCATCTTCAACGCCTGGGTGCTCATCGCGGCCGCGTACCTGACCGAGTCCGGCCTGGTCGACGCGCTCGGCGGCACCGCGATCACCTTCGGCGACGACACCTACTGGGCGCTGCTCGTCGTGGCCGGCGCGTACGTGCTGGTCGCGCTCGTCACCACGAGCTTCGCCGCCGTCAACGAGCGTGAGCTGCGCCGCCGCCGCTACGACCTCGAGGCGCTCGCGCGCTTCGCGCTGGAGCTCGAAGCCGTCGAGGAGCCCGGCCCGATCGCCGAGCGCCTGCTGGCGGGCGTGGCGGACATCTACGACTGTGAGCCCTCGTTCGTGCTGCGGCGCGACGGGGAGGGCCTCCGGGTCCTGGCCGCCCGCGGGTTCCAGGACCTGGCGGCGAACACGATCCTCGCGGGCGATGCCGAGTCGGCGCCCGTCGTCACCAAGGCGCTGGCCGACTACGGCACCACGCTCGTCGCGACGTCGGCGCGCACAGGCGACGCCGCGCTCGCGCCGTTCGGCGAAGGGGCGAATCTGCTCATCACGCCGATGCGCGACGAGCATGGCGCGGTGGTGGGAGCGCTCGTGGCGCGGCACTCGACCCGCCGGGGCTCGCGCGTGGAACGTCGTGTCGTGACGATGGTCGAACGCTTCGTCTCCCACGCGTCGCTGGCCATCGCCAACGCGTACCTCCTGCTGGCCGTGCGCGACCTCGCGGTCACCGACGGGCTGACCGGCCTGCCGAACCGCCGGCACCTCGACGACCTGCTGACCCGCTCCTGCGCCCAGATCGCCCGGGGCAAGGGCACGCTGGCCATCGTGATGGTCGACGTCGATCACTTCAAGAAGTTCAACGACACGCACGGTCACCAGGCCGGGGACGACGTCCTGCGCGTCGTGGGGCGGACCCTCAGCGAGCAGGTCCGCGCCGGCGACACCGCCACGCGCTACGGCGGTGAGGAGTTCTGCGTGGTCATGCCCGGCGCGACCGTGGAGGACGCGGTGCAGGTCGCCGAGCGGCTTCGCGTCGCGATCACGGAGATGCCGATCGAGTTCGACGTCACCGCGAGCTTCGGGGTGTCCATCGGCCCGGTCCACGGCACCGAGCCGGCAGTTCTTCGCGAAGCCGCGGACGCGGCGCTGTACGACGCCAAGCACGGCGGGCGCAACCGCGTGGCCGTGGCGCCCGATCCGGGTGCCCGCCTGCGGGAGGTCGCGTGATCGTCCGCGCCGCGGGGCTCGCCCTCGTGGCGCTGCTCCTCGCGGCCGCGCCGGCCTCGGCGCAGGGAGGGCTGGGGTTTCGCGCGTCGGCAGAGGGGCCGATGCCCCAGCAGGGGTACCTCGCCTTCGGACTGGCCGCGGGCGGGACGGCGAACGGCGCGTTCACCGTGACGAACACCACGTCGTCACCGGCCACCGTCGCGGTCTATCCCGCCGACGCCCTGACCGGGGTGACGACCGGGATCGTCTACGGGACACGGTCGGACACGAGCCGCACCGGGGGATGGATCACGCCCGACCGCACCGCGGCGACGATCCCCGCGAACGGCGAGACCGTCATCCGCTTCACGCTGCGCGTCCCTGGCGGGACCGCCGCCGGCGAGCACGTCGGCAGCGTGGTGGTCCAGCAGCAGCGGTCCGGCACGGCGGCCGTGGCACAGGTCATGCGCGTCGTGGCGCCCGTGCTCGTCGAGGTTCCCGGCGGCGCGGGGCCGCAGATCCAGATCGAATCGGCGCGACCGGTGGCTCCCAACCGGGCTGGTACCTCGTACATCACGCTCGGCCTGCGCAACGCGGGCGCGCGACGGTGCTCGCCGCAGGTCGCCACGACCCTGACCGGCCCGGGGGAGAACGGCCGGACGACCACGCGCCAGCTCGACACCATCCTGCCCCGCGACACCGTCGCGTACCCACTGCCCTGGCCCCGCCCGCTCGTGACCGGGCAGTACCGCATCCAGGTCACCGCGTCGGGGTGCGGCGCGACGCAGACGCGCACCTTCACCGACACGCTCCCAGGAGGCGGCGAAGACGGGGTCGGTGGACTCCCCGGCGGTGAAGGGGAGAGCGAACGGACCCGCAAGCGCCGCACGACGACCATCGAGAGCGCGCCGCGGGCGCCCGCCCGGTCCGGGGCGGGGACGCCCGACATCACGCTGAAGCGTGAGCCCACGATCGTCCCGCCCGGCGCGGAGAACGGCACCCCCGGTTCGGGCGCGGGAGGCGCGGGTGGTCGCGGTGAGGGTCGTGACCGAGCGTCGGGCGGGCTCGCGGAGAAGGTCCGCAAGCTCGTCGAGGAGAACGCCGGCGAGGCATTACGGCGCGCCGGAGCCCCGATGGCGCTGCTCCTCGTCTTCGGCCTGGTGGTCGTCGCCCAGGAGGCGACCGACCGGCGGGACCCCAAGCTGCGGCTCGCGCCCGTGCACCGCGATCCCGACCTGGCGTTCGGGCCTGATCCCGACACCGCGAACCCGAACCCTGTCGGACATGCGTCCAACCAGGCGCCCGATCTGCGAATCCGGCAATGAGGTGCCGACAACAGTCCCAGCACGAGGCCTTCGACGCACTGTCCATTGCGCCGGACGCCACGAGTCTCACCGAGGTTCCGGGGGAACGTCCCACCATGCATCCGCTTTCCGCACTCCGTCGTACATCCGTGTCGCTGCTCACCGCCGGCGTGCTCGTCGCCGTGGCCGCTTCCCCGGCCCACGCGCAGGACGCAACCGCCACGCAGCAGATCTCGGGCGGCTCACTCGCGTTCATCAGCGGCACGCCGGGCGACGTCACGTTCCCGGCCATCTCCCTGGACGGCACCGACCGGACGAACCCCGCGGCCCAGGCCTTCACGGTCAGCGACGCGCGCGGCTCCGAGGCGGGCTGGAGCATCAGCGCGACCTCGACGACCTTCACGTCCGGATCGGACACCCTGCCCACCGACGCCACCACGATCACGAGCTTCTCCGGGCTCGCCTGTGACGGCGGCTCTTCCTGCACCCCTGCGAGCAATGCGATCACTCCCCCGTACGCCCTTCCCGCCGCCGCAGTCGCGCCGGTGGCGACCAAGATGTTCAACGCTCAGGCCGGCAGCGGCATGGGCAATCAGGTCTTCAATGCGAACTGGCAACTCAGCATCCCCGCGGCCACTCCCGCCGGCACCTACACGTCGACCTGGACCTTCACGCTCGGCACGACGCCGTAGCGGGCTGGCCGGCGCGCTGGCGCTCGTCGCGCTCGCCGGCGTGCCCGGCGGCGCGTACGCGGCCGAGTCCGGGTTCAGCGCGCGGGCGCTCGACGCCACCGGTCAGCCGGCAGCGGAGGCGTACGTCAAGGTCGGTGTGTCGGCGGGCGGAACGATCACGCGTGACATCGAGGTCACGAGCGGCTCGTCGAAGCCACAGACCCTGCTGGCGTACCCGGTCGATGGCCTGACGGGGACGACCACCGGCGTCGTGTTCGGCAACCGGACCGACGACGTGCGAGAGGCCGGGCGCTGGGTCGCGCTCTCGGAGGACCGCTTCACCCTCGCGCCGGGTGCCACGCGTCGCGTGCGCGCCACCATCCGCGTGCCGCAGAACGCCTCGGCCGGAGACCACGTCGGCGGCATCGTCTTCCAGCCGGCCGCCAAGCCCGAGGCCTCGGGCGGCAGCTTCTCCGTTCGCCAGGTCGTGCGGGTCGGCCTCGCCGCCCATGTGCGCGTCGACGGCGCGCTGCGCCGCGGCATGGAGGTCGGGGAGCTCGGCATCAAGCCGGTCGCGGGCACACAGGTCCCCTCGATCGTCGTCGGCCTGACGAACACCGGGAACGTGCTGTGCAAGCCCAAGCTGCAGGTCGCGCTGACCCGCGACGGGCAGCCCGCCGGCACCGAGACGCGCCAGCTCGACACCGTCCTGCCCGGCGACAAGGTGCCGTACCCGATGCCGTGGCCCGAGCCGCTCGAGTCCGGGACGTACGACACGGCCGTCACGGTCACGGGCTGCGGACCCGCAGTCGAGCAGACCGCCTCACTGACCCTGGCCGACGCGCTGACCGGCACGCCGCAGAACCAGGGCCCGCGGGAGATCCCGAAGCCGGGCGGCATCCCGGTCTGGGCGATGGGCCTCATGGCGTTCGT
>SXGQ01060734.1_pt1 | contig 21968 bp, 18 predicted proteins | sample 3178371 | NCBI WGS metagenome assembly SXGQ01 (sample SAMN11356859, study PRJNA531348) | freshwater metagenome | isolation source: freshwater sample F1-20 | place: China: Fuxian Lake, Yuxi | collected 2017-12-25 | reverse complement strand
CAGCACCTGGATCATCCGCTCGAGTTCATGCTGTCGGCCGATCAGCGGATCGATCGCGCCCTTGGCGGCCTTGGCGACGAGATCCGTGGCAAAAGACTCAAGCGGATCCTTGACTCCGGTCTCGCCGCCATCCGGCGCCACGGTGCCTTCTTTCGCTCCACCGTGTGAGATGGCGCGCAACAGCGTGAGGCGGTCGAGGCCCTGCTTGCGCAGGAAGTAGGCCGCATGGCTGTCTTCTTCCTGCAGCAGGAACACGACCAGCGCCCCGCTCTCCACTTGCTGCGCGCTCGACGAAGCGGCGTGAACAACCGCGCGTTCGACGACGCGATCGAAGCCGAGCGTAGATTCGGGCTTCACCGCCTTGCGCCCGGGTATGGGCGTGAAGGCGCGCTCGAGCACTTCTTCAAGGTCCTTGCGCAACGCGACCAGGTCGACGCGGCACGACGCGAGAAGGCTGGCCGCCTGCGGGTCCTCGATCAGGGCATGCAGCATGTGCTCCAGGCTGACCAGGTCATGACGACGCTCAGCCGCGACGCGAAAAGCGCGGCGAATACTCTCGAGGGTGTCGGGGGCGAACGGAACGGGTGTGCGGCTCATGCGCGAGCTCCCTCGGGGTCGGGTTCGAGCGTCACGAGCAATGGAAACTCGTGCTGCTCTGCTAGTTGCTGGGTGGCCTTGACCTTGGTCTCGGCCACGTCGCGGGTAAACATGCCGGCCATGCCGACTCCCGCCTGGTGCACGTGCATCATCACGGCAAACGCCTCCGCATGCGGCATGTTGAAGACGCTCTCCAACACCCGAACGACAAACTCCTGGGTCGTGAAATCGTCGTTGTGCAGCAGCACTCGCCACAGCCGCGGGTGTTCGACCCGCTCATCGGCGCGGGACTCGGCCTGCACGCCATCCGCCGTCTTCGACACCGCCACACTCTGATGATACTTCTCCTGCGAAGGGGTCAGAGGCCCAGGTCCGTGTCGAGTTGCCAGCTCGGTGCGGGTTCGCGAACCAGCCGCGCCACCTCGGCGACAAACCGCCGCCGGGGGACCGCGACCGCGCCGAGCGACAGCAGGTGGTCGGTTTCAAGCTGGCAATCGATCCACGGGAATCCCCAGCGGCCGAGCTGGGCGGCCAGGCAGGCTAGCGCGATCTTCGATCCATCGGTGCGGCGCGAGAACATCGACTCGCCGAAGAACATCCGGCCCAGCCCGACGCCGTAGATGCCGCCAGCCAGCGCCCCGTCCATCCACACCTCAACGGAGTGGGCGTGTCCCAGCTCGTGTAATGCGAGGTAGGCGGCCTTCATGACCGGCGTCAGCCACGTCCCGCCATCATCGGGCCGCGGCGCGCTGCACTCATCGAGCACCGCAGCAAACGCCGTGTCGGCGGTGACGGTAAACCGGCGCTGCGTCAGCCGCTTCTTCAGGGAATGCGAGACGTGGAAGTCCTGCGGCGCGAGCACGATTCGCGGGTCGGGCGACCACCACAGAATCGGGTCGCGGTCGTTGAACCACGGAAAGATGCCGTGGCGATAAGCGTCGATCAAGCGCCCGGGTGTGAGGTCGGCACCGGCCGCCAGCAGGCCGTCTGGCTCGTCCAGAGCCTGCTCGACCGGAGGAAACGGGTCCGAGGACCCGAGAAACGGAATCATGTCGTGAAATTTCCACCTTCGCCAAGGCGACGGCGGACAAGTGCTACAATCAGGGACTGCGACCCTATGGTGAGTGTAGCTCAGGGGTAGAGCCCCGGATTGTGGATCCGGCCGTCGCGGGTTCGAATCCCGTCACTCACCCCAAACTTTCAACTTCTTGAACACCGACAGCTTCTACGCCGACCTTGAGACGCGCCACTTCGCGAACCTGAGGTTCAGCGAGGTGACCCGGGCCCTGCGCGCGTTGTCGTCGGCGTATGTCGAGCGCCGCGAAAGCGCGCTGGCCGAGCATCGCGCCCTCGATGGCGCCGGCAAGCGCGCCGCCTTCGCTCTGTATTACGGTTCCATCCACTTCGAATTGATCCGCGCGATCGCCGAGCGCCTGGAGCAGCCCAAGGGGCCGGGCCTGGTGATCGATCTCGGCTGCGGCACGGGTGTCGCGGGGGCTGCCATCGCCACCCTCACCTCTCCGGTCTCGCGGGTCATCGGCATCGATACCCATCCCTGGACGCTCGAAGAGGCGCGTTTCACCTATCGCGCGCTCGGACTCCAGGCCGACGTCCGGCGCGGCTTCGCGGGACGCACGCGCATTCCCGACAACGCCACGTTCGTCGTGGGCGCCTTTGTCGTCAACGAGCTGAAGCCCGAGGAGCGCCAGGACCTGTTGCGCGAGCTGACCGCCACGATCGGTCGTGGCACCGCCGTGTTGATCGTCGAGCCGATCTCGCTGCGCATCTCGCCGTGGTGGGAAGAATGGCGCGCCGCGTTCCTGCCAATGGGCGGACGCGCCGACGAGTGGAAGATCCGCATTGACCTGCCGCCGATCGTGAAACGCCTCGCCAAGTCGTCGAGCCTGCGCCCCGATGCGCTGACGGCCAGAAGCCTGTTCGCCGGCAAGTAGCCCTGCTCAGCCAGGCGTCTCGACCTTCGTGATATCGGGATTGGGCGTGCTCGGCAACGCCAGTTCACCCTGGTCGTGCAGTTCGACGGCTGCCCGCACCACCACCGGATCGAACGCCTTGCCTGCCAGGTCCTTCACCATCTGCAGCGCCTCTTCGAGGGCCAGGCCCTTGCGATAGGAACGATCCGACGTCAACGCGTCGAGAAAGTCGGCGACCCCGAGCAATCGCCCGAGCAGCGGGATCTCTTCCCCGGCCAGTCCCTCGGGATAGCCCTTTCCGTCCCACCGCTCGTGGTGATATTTCACGCCCGGCAGCAGGCTCACCACTTTCTGGCTCTTGATGTTCGACAGGATGCGCGCGCCGTGCAGCGGATGCAGGCGCATCTCCTTGAACTCTGAATCGGTCAGCTTACCGGGCTTGTTGAGGATTGCCTCCGGCACGCCGATCTTGCCGACGTCATGCAGCAGGCCCGACAACTCCACCACCGCGCGGCTGTCGGTATCGAAGCCCAGCTGATGCGCCAGCCGTACGCCGAAGGCGGCGACCCGTTCGGAATGCTTGTGCGTGTAACCATCCTTGGCGTCGATGATCGAGGCAATTGCCTTCATCACATCGAGGAACAGCCGCTCGACTTCGGCCATCAGCCTGGCGCGGTGCAGGGCAATGCCGGCTTGGTTCCCGATCGCCGCCAGCAGTTCCAACTCCGCTTCGCTGAACTCGCGCGCAGCCTGGCTATCGACATACAAGACGCCAAGAATTGCGTCAGTGGTCCGCATCGGTGCGCACATTACCGAGCGGATGCGCTGCTTCACAATGCTCTCGCCGCCGAGGTAGCGCTCGTCGGCCAGGGCATCGTCGGTGTAGGCGGAAATTCCCTTCTCGAGAACATCGTTGACGACCGTGCGCGACAGCGTCACCGCGCCGGTCGCCCCGCCGTCCGTGGTCCGTACGGCCACCATGTCGACCTGGTTCGCCTCACCGCTGCCGTCGGCCGGCCGCATCAGGATGGCCGCCCGATCACCACCGCTCACTTCGAGAATGGCCGACAGGATCGAATCAAACAGCGCCTCAACCCCGCTCGCGCGCGACAGGATGTCCGACACCTTGTGCAGCGTCGTCAAATACTTCTGCGCCGACGCCAGGAGATCGGCATCGTCTTTTCGCCTGGAAATCTGCGACAGGAACTCGAGCTTGGTCGGGTCGACGGCGCGCTGCACCAACGTCTGGCTGCGAGTTTCGACGATGCTCAACGAGGTGGTGCTGGTGCGGACGCCAGACCCCGGCGCATTGGTGTCGAGCAGTTCGAGGACGGTGGAACCAATGCGGAGCTTGTCGCCCTTCTCCGGCTCACTGGAGGTGATGCGGCGCTCGTTGACAAACGTGCCGTTTGCCGACTGCAGGTCGGCCACCACGCACAGGTTCTCGCGCGCCGCGATCGTGCAGTGCCGACGCGATGCCGCCTCGTCGTCCAGGACCACGTCGCAGCCCTTCAGGCGCCCCAGGGCTATCGTCTGCCCGGTACTGAGGGTCACTGTCCGCCCTGCTTCATTGCCGGAACGGACGACGAACTCGAATCGCATGGGCAGATGATAATGACCCAGGAGCCATCTTTGCCAGCATCCGACAACAGCCTGGTCGCTAAGCGGCTGCGGTACATAGAAAGACAACGCGCCCTGCGACCCGCGCCACCAGACTCATTTGAAGGCCGCGCACCTAGAGGCACCGGCGAGATCAATCGTCACGGCATGCCCAAATTGCCGATCGGCCAGCGGCAAGTGCCGAATTGGCCTGTGCTCGACCTGGGCGACTCGCCCAGCGTCGCACTCGCGGACTGGAGCCTCGAGGTGGGCGGGCTGTGCGACAACCCATTCTCGGTCAGTTGGGCGGAGTTTCTCGCGCTGCCCCAGGCCGAGGACGTCAGCGACTTTCATTGCGTCACCACCTGGAGCCGGATGGACAACCGTTGGGCCGGCGTGCGCTTCCAGGCGCTGGCCGAACTCGCGATCCCCGCACCGGAGGCGACCCACGTCCTTTGCACCGGCTACGACCACATGCCGGGGACACGAATGCCCTACACCACCAACTTGCCGCTCGCGCGCGCCGTCGAAGACGACGTGTTGCTGGTGCACACGTGGGAGGGCGAGCCGCTGCCCAAGGAGCACGGTGGCCCGTGCCGGATGATTACGCCGAAGCTGTATGCCTGGAAGGGCACCAAGTGGATTCGCAAGATTGAGTTCCTGGCCGGCAACAGGCCCGGCTTCTGGGAAGAGCGTGGCTATTCAGATACGGCCGAACCCTGGTTCGATGATCGGTATTCCTGACGGAAGCCGGGAGCCGGGATCCGGGTATCGCTCGAACCAGGCCCAGCGCTCGGCCGATGACCAGCCCGCCGCCAGGCACGCGTGCCCACTTCGGCGCGTTGGTCCCCGGTGCGAAGAACGGAGCCGGATCGCTCAGCTATGGCGGCGATCCCGGCACCGGTTTCTCAGGCGCGGAGTTGGATCGGCTGATGGGCCTGATGACGCGGCTCGACACCCCGACCTGCCCGTTTGCGATCAAGCCCAGGGTGAAGAACACGGCGCCTTGGGTCAAGCCCGTTCTGGTCGCGCAGATCCGATACGCGGAGATGACGGACGAAGGGCGACTTCGCCATCCGTCTTATCTCGGCCTTCGCGACGACAAGGCCGCTCAACAGGTCACGGTGCCAAGGGAAAACGGCACCGCAAACGACGCCGAGTCGCTGATCGACCAACTCAATTACCTGCAGAACAGCCAGGGCAAGACCCTGGCCTGCGCCGCAGCACTTCACCATCGACACCATCTAGCGCACGTCTCGAACAGTCCGGCGATCTGTGGAAGCAACTGTTGTCGCACAGGGACGCCAACTTGCTGACGGCGATCGAGAAGCTCGGCCAATGACGCTCACCGGCATTGTGCTGGCCGGTGGGCGATCCACCCGGATGGGACAGGACAAGGCGTCGCTGCCCTTCGGCGATGACACCCTGCTGACCCGTGCGATTCGCCTTGTCGGTTCGGTCGCCGACGAGGTGATCGTGGTCGTGCAGTCCGAGCAGGGTGGCAGCAACCTCGCCCTTGGGCTGCCTGTGCGGGTCGTCTTCGACCCCATCGAGAATCTGGGCCCGCTGGCCGGCATCGCGGCGGGACTCGCAGCCTCGAACAGTGACCTCAACCTCATCGTTGCCTGCGACATGCCGTTGATCAAGCCGGCGGTGCTGCGACGGCTGGTCGAGTTGTGCGGGGATGCCGACATCTGCGTGCCGGTCGTCGGAGCCCAGGCCAGCCCGCTGTGCGCCGTTTACCGATCATCAGTGGCCAGTGCGGCGCAGGCTCTTCTGGCAACCGGCGAACGGCGCGCGATGCGGCTGCTCGAACAGGTGTTAACAAAACGGGTCGACGCCGCGCTGTTCCGCGACCTCGACCCGCAGCTGGAAAGCTTCGTCAGCTGCAATACACCGGAAGAATTGCAGGCGGCACTAACGTGCCGCCTGCCTGGCACCTAAAAATTGAAGCGCAATTCGCCGATGATCTGACGCTTGAGAATATCGCCGAACACGTGCGACTGAATGTCCCGGTTGGTGAGGTTAATTCCCTTGATGGTGGCGGCGATCTTGTCCTTCGAGAACTTCATGCCGAAGGCGCCGTTGATCTGCGTGTAGGCCTCGGTCGGTCCCGCGAAGCGCGCGTCCAGCACGTCCTGCCAGTACGCTTCGCCGACATAGCTGATCGAGAGGTTACCCAGGTAGCGGCCCTCGCTGTAGTTCATGCCGGTATTAAAGCGATTCTGCGGCGGCAGGTTCACTTCCGACAGCGCGAAGTCAGGTTCGGGCTCGGCCTGGTACGAGTAGTTCGCAAACAGGTTGAGCGCGCGAGTGACCGCGCCGTCGATGCCGAGCTCGATGCCCTTATTCTTCACGGTCCCCAGGTTGCGGTAGCTGAACTCCGACGGCAGGCCGCCGGTGGTGCACTGCTTCCCAGCAACGCAGGCCGGCGGCAACACTTCGAGGACGGCCGGCGGCAACGGCCAGCCCCGAGGCGGCGTCGCGGCACGGTACCGGGCCACCTGTGTGAAGAAGATCTCATCGCGATTGGTGGTGAAGTACAGCGCGGCCGAGACGGTCGCCCGGTTCTTGATGATCCCGGTGTAGGCCGCTTCGAACGATTCGGTTGACTCTTCCGTCAACGCTTCGTTGCCGTTCGCGAGCACCGGGAAGTTGTAGATCACGCCGTTCAGCGCCGGGTTGATGGCGCCGAGGTTCAACTGGTTGACGATCGCGGTCTCGAGGTAGTTGTTGATCAACGAGGGCGAACGGAAAGCCTTGTTGAACGACAGCCGCACGGCGTGGTCGGACGCCGGCTTCAGGATCAGCGCGACGCGCGGCGAGAACACCGGGTCTGCGATGTTGTCGTACTTGTCGAAGCGCGCACCCAGGCTGACCCGAATAAGGTCGTTGAGGAAGATCTCATCCTGGACATACGCGCCCATCTCGGTGCGGTTGTCGCCGCGCGGCGCGATCGACAGGTCGAACACGTTGAAGCGGACGTTGCCGCCGTAGCTCAACACATGACGGCCACCGAAGGTGTTGATGTTGCCGACTTCGAGGTCATAGGTCTTGGTGTCGAACTTGAACAGAATCGGCTTGCCGTCGAGGCCAATCGACAGCAGGCCCTTGGCGTCGCCGCTCAGTATATTCGTGAAGAGATTGAGCTTGAAGGCGTTGCGCGTGTAGCGCATGGTGCCGTAGGTCACGCCGACGCCGGTCATGTCGAAGGGGCCGATGCCGGTGTGAATGATGCCGTCGGTGCCCGAGTAGCCACCGGCCATTGTCAGCTTGTACTTGCCGTCGGGCGCGTCATAGTCGACGCGGGTGTCGAACTTGGGCTGCGTCGTGCCCTGGTTGGCAAACGAGGGGTACTGGGTGCCGGTACCGTTGGGGATCGCACCGGCCGGACGCGGGAAGGCATCGGAGGTGTAGCCACCGCCCGAAACTTTGTATGCCCAGCGGTCGTTGATCGCCGCGGCGTGGGTGGCGTTGATGCCGAACATTGAGCCGGTGCCGAGCTTCTCGCCGTTGCCCGCATCGCCGTCGAAGGCGCCAAAGGTGACGGTGGCGCTGGTGCCGGCCAGTTCACGCGGCGTCTTCGAAATGAAGTTGACTACGCCGTTCATGGCGTTGGCACCCCACACGGCCGACGCTGGGCCGCGAATGACTTCGACCTGCTTCAGCTCATTCGGGTTCACCGGCAGCAGGTCCCAAGCCACAAAACCGAAGAAGTCCAGGTAGAGGCTGCGGCCATCGAGCAACGCCAAGGTCGAGGTGGCGAGGGTCGAGGTGGCGCTGCGCATCGTCAGGTTGAAGTCACGCGCGGACGTCTGCGACAGGTTGACGCCGGGCACCGAGCGGAACAGCTCGGCGTAGTTGGTGGCGGGCGTCGAGGCGATCACGTCCTGCGTCACCACGGTCATGGTGGCCGGCGCGTTGACCAGTTGCTGCTCCAACTTCGACGCGGTGACGACCACCTGCTCTTCGTAGATGGGCGGCTCGTCTGGTTTCGCGGGTAGTTGGACGGGGGGTGTGGGTGCTTGAGCAAATACCGCGGTTGAGCTGGCCAGGACCAGGGTCAAACAAACTGCCAAACGGCGAGCCGACATGGAGCCTCCAATCAAGTAGGAACGAGAATACACATCTTTCATTGTAGCGCCCAAGCGGCGAATCCGCGGGGAGGTCCACGGTGTCCGGCACCATCGCGACTAGTTCCTGGCGATGGTGCCAGACACCCTCGACAAGGCCCACTGCTCCAGCTTCCGGCCATCGTCATAAAACCGGCGGATGCCATCCGCCAGCTTCTCCACCGCCATCGCGTCCTGGTTGTGCAGGAACCGGTACGACTTCTCGTCGAGCGTGATCTTGTCCTCCGCCGAGGCGCGCGCGGCATCCACGGTCAAACGCGGTGTGACCTCGCCCTCGGTCTTCTGCAACGAGTCCAGCAGGTCGGGGCTAATCGTCAACAGGTCGCAGCCGGCCAGGCCGGTGATCTGTTCGACCCTGCGAAAGCTCGCACCCATGACCTGCGTCTGGTAGCCGAACTTCTTGTAGTAGTGGAAAATGCGCGTCACCGACTGCACCCCGGGATCCTGATCGGCCGGAATCTCGGTGCCGCGCTCCTTGCGGTAGTAGTCGAAGATGCGGCCGACAAATGGCGAGATCAGCGTCACGCCCGCTTCGGCGCACGCGACGGCCTGCGCGAAGCTGAAGAGCAGCGTCAGGTTGCAATGGATCCCCTCGCGCTCCAATTCGGCGGCGGCCCGAATCCCTTCCCATGTGCTGCCCACCTTGATCAGGATGCGCTCGCGCGCGATGCCGGCCTGCTCGTACAGGCCGACGAGCGCGCGGGCCTTCGCTACCGTGGCCGCGGCGTCGAAGCTCAGGCGCGCGTCAACTTCGGTGGAGACTCGGCCCGGGACAATCTTGAGCATCTCGCGGCCGAAGTTCACGGCCAGGCGATCCATGAAGGCCTCGGTGCGGCGGGCCTCGGCCAGTCCCAGCCGGTCGGCGTCGGCCAGCGCGGCCTCGACCAGCGGCCGATAGGCCGGCTGCTGCGCCGCCTTGAGCAGCAACGACGGATTGGTGGTCGCGTCCTGCGGTCGAAACTGCCGGATGGCTTCAATGTCGCCGGTGTCAGCGACCACGGTCGTGACGCGCTTGAGGGAGTCGAGCAAAGACATGAAAATAAGAATACCCCGAGGCTTGGGACTATGCTTAAGCCTTCATGCGCGTGCTGGTTATCGACGTGGGTGGCACTCACGTCAAGTTGATGCACACCGGAGGCGCCGAGGCACGTAAGTTCGACTCGGGCGATGGATTCACGCCGGAACAGGTCGTCGCCAGCACCCGGGCGCTGACCGCTGACTGGCAGTACGACGCGATCACCATCGGCATTCCCAGCCCCGTCCTTCGCGGCCAAGTCGTTGAAGAACCCTGGAACCTGGGCAAAGGCTGGGTCGAGTTCGACTGGGCCGCCGCCTTCGGTATGCCGGTCAAGGTGATGAACGACGCCGCCATGCAGGCTCTGGGCAGCGACGAGGGCGGCCGCATGCTGTTTCTCGGCCTCGGCTCGGGCCTCGGCACCGCGCTCGTGAACGAAGGCACCATCGTCGCCCTTGAACTGGCCCACTTGCCCTTCAAGGACCAGACCTTCGAGGACCTGTTGGGACAGCGTGGCCTGGCGGCGCTTGGTGCGGACCGGTGGCGGGCGGTCGTGCTCGAGGGCGCGGAGCTGCTGCGCGCCGCCGTCGCGGCCGAATACATCGTACTCGGCGGTGGCAACGTCCGCCTGTTCGAGCAGTTACCAGACGGCATTCGCCGCGGCCACAACGACAAGGCGTTCGAGGGCGGCTTCCGCGCCTGGGACCACCCGGAACCGGCCGGCGCTCACCCGGCCTCTGGCCTGCGCGCCCTGGCGGCGTGGGCACCGCGGCACACCTTGCGCGAACTGTTCGCCGCCGACCCCGGTCGCGCCGAACGCTACACGCTCAACGTCGGCGGCCACCTGCAGGTGGACTACTCCAAGAACCTGATCACCGACGACGTGATGCGGGCGCTGGCGGAGCTGGCGCGCAAGACCGGAGTGGAGCGCCTGCGTGATCAGATGTTCGCCGGCGAGGCGATCAACACCACCGAGCAGCGCGCCGTCATGCACATGGCCCTGCGCAATCGCTCGGCGCGTCCCATGCTGGTGAGCGGCCGCGATGTCATGCCCGAGGTGCGCGCGGCGCTCGACCACATTCGCCGTTTCACCGATTCGGTACGGGACGGCGCCTGGCTGGGCTACACCGGCCTGCGCCTCACCGACGTCGTGAACATCGGCATTGGCGGCTCGGACCTGGGACCGGCCATGGTGACTCAGGCCCTGGCACCGTACGCCCGCGAGGGGCCGCGGGTCCACTTCGTATCGAACGTTGATGGCACGCACCTCGCCGAGACGCTGCGCTCGCTGCATCCGGCGACCACGCTGTTCACGGTGGCGTCGAAAACCTTCACGACGCAAGAGACCATGACCAACGCGCACTCGGCGCGCGACTGGTTTATCGGCCACGCCAAGGACCCGGCCGCCATCGCCAGGCATTTTGTCGCGATCTCGACCAACGAAGAGGCGGTCCGCAAGTTCGGCATTGCTGCCGAGAACATGTTCGTGTTCTGGAACTGGGTGGGCGGCCGCTATTCGTTGTGGTCGTCGATCGGCCTGCCGATCGCCCTCGCCGCCGGCTACGGACATTTCGAGCAGCTCCTCGACGGCGCGCACGAGATGGACGAGCACTTTCGGACGGCGCCCATCGAGCGCAACCTGCCGATGGTGCTGGGACTGTTGGGCGTGTGGTACACGAGCGTGCTCGGCGCCGAGACCCATGCGGTGCTGCCGTACGAGCAGTATCTGCAGCGTCTGCCGGCCTACCTGCAGCAGCTCGACATGGAGAGCAACGGCAAGCGCATCGATCGCAAGGGCCAGGCGGTGGACGCGCTCACCGCGCCGATCGTGTGGGGCGAGTCTGGCACGAACGGCCAGCACGCGTTCTTTCAGTTGCTGCACCAGGGGACACGACTGGTGCCCTGTGACTTTCTAGCCGGCATCGAGTCGCACACCGAGGTCGGCAATCACCACCAGTTGTTACTGGCGAACTGCTTTGCGCAGACTGAAGCGCTGATGCGCGGCAAGACCGAAGACGAGGTGCGCGCCGAGCTGGCCGCGCAAGGCCTGCGCGGCGAGGCACTCGAACGGTTGCTGCCGCACAAGGTGTTGCCGGGTAATCGCCCGTCAACGACCTTTCTCTATCGGCGGCTCGGGCCGCGCACCATCGGCCTGTTACTGGCGATGTACGAGCACAAGGTGTTCACCATGGGCGCCGTCTGGAACATCAACTCGTTCGATCAGTGGGGGGTTGAACTTGGCAAGCAGCTGGCCATGCAGGTCGCGGCCGACCTGGCGTCACCGGCCGCCACCACCAGCCACGACAGTTCGACCAACCAGTTGATCAACCTCACCAAGCTGCACATGCTCTAAGGGAGTGGTGCGCCCAGTAAGACTTGAACTTACAACCTTCGGCTTCGGAGACCGACGCTCTATCCAATTGAGCTATGGGCGCGCGACTCAGCATGATACCCCAGCCGTGCGCCTTCGGCTACCGTCGGCCCCACCAACACTGTCACCAGAGAGCGCTTGGTTTGAGCGCGGGAATCACCTGCTGTTCGACGAGGTCGTAGATCGCACCTAGGTGATCGCGGCGCTCTGTGCTCACATCGGTTCGCGAGGTGGTGACGACCACTAATTGCAGCTCGGGGACGATGAACACGAACTGCCCGCCGTAGCCCCACGCGTAATAACTGTCGTGGCCCGCCAGCTCGCGAATCCAGAAGCCATAGCCATATTCGCGATCGCTCCCCCACCGTGACCGCCCACGAGGCACTCGGGTCTTCGCAATCCACTCCTTCGGCAGCACTTGCGTCGCGCCCACCCGTCCGTTGTTCAAGTACAACTCCCCGAAGCTCACCATTTGCCGGGGTGTCATCGACATCTCGTTGCCACCGAAGTAGATGCCCTGCGGATCCTGGGTCCACCGCGGCAGCGCAAATCCCAGCGGCTTGGCTAGCGATTCCTGCGCGAACTGCCAGGTGCTGCTCTTGGTCGCCTTGGTCAGGATCGCCGACAGCAGATGCGAGGTCCCCGTGCTGTACTCGACCCGCGTGCCTGGTTCGTCGGTCAGTGGTTGGGTCAGGACGTAGCGCACCCAGTTCGGACTCTGCACCCACGCGCCGTAGTCGCGGCCACTCGTCGACTCGAGTCCAGACCGCATGGTCAGCAGATCTTCGATCGTGATCTCGCGCTTGCGCTTGTCAGGGTCCTTGACCAGCTCTGGAAAGTAGTCGCCAATCGGCTGGTCGACGCTCTTGATGAGCCCGCGCGACACGGCAATGCCCGTCAACGCCGAGATGATGCTCTTGGATGCGGACTTGAGGTTGGCGGCCTGGCTGGCGCGCGCGCCGCCGTAGTAGCGTTCAAGCACCAGCTCGCCGCGATGGCTCACCAACAAGCTGCGCAGACGCGGGAGCGTCGCGCCGGCCCTGGCGGCGGCTTCCAGCCCGATGTCGCGCCCGCCTGCTTGACGGCCGGACCCTTGGCGGAGATGGTCAGGCGGACCCACAGCTTGCGGCCATCCGGCTAGAGCCGGACTCGACATCAAGAGGATGAGGACTGCAAGCAGCACCCGAGTCATGCGCAGGCCGAGTATCCCATTCTCTGGTTCAGCGCGTTCGGAAGCGGATGGTGAGACGGCTGGGCACCGCCATCTGAAGCCGGCCGCCCATAAAGGGCGGCCCCAGATCAGTCATCCGCAGGAGGCGCTAGCCACCGGAAGTAAAGTTAAGGGCGTGCGCCGTGCTGTCATCGCCTTGGCAATCTGCCTGACCTCCTGCTCCCCGGCGCCGTCCAAGCCGCAAGACATCGTCGCGGTCACGCGCGAGGCGGGATCCTGGAAGGGCCACGGCACCGCCACCGTCGGCGACATCCCCAGCGAAACCGGGCGCTTCCACATTGTCTGGGAAACCACCAACGAGTCCCCCGCCGGCGCCGGCACCTTCAAGCTGACCATGCGGAGCGCGATCAGCGGTCGACCCCTGCAGGTGGTCGTTGACCACAAGGGCGCGGGTAGCGGTACCGCGGACTATGACGAAGGGCCCAGGACCTACGATTTTCTGGTGGAATCCGCCAATCTGGACTGGAAGTTCCGGGTCGACGAGACGACCGGCAGCTATGTGCCCGGGGCCTCGACTGCGGCGCCCACTAAACCGCAATTCTGAGTATTCTTGACCAGTGCGAACATTTGTCACGTCCCGACTCATACCGGTTCTCTCAATCCTGATCATCACGGCGGCCTGCCGATCGGCTTCGACCGGCGTCCCACCGGCTACCCGAATCCTGCAACCAGGCGCGCCCGGCCAGGACACCAGGACGATTGACGTCGCCGCGGCAACTGACCTGTCGAAGGTCCGGTTCACCGCCGCCGACACCACGTTCATGCAGGGCATGATCGGCCACCACGCGCAGGCCGTCGAAATGGTGGCGCTGATTAGCGAGCGTTCCAAGAACCCATACCTGAAGCTGCTCGGCATGCGCATCGACGTCTCGCAAGAAGATGAAATGAAGATGATGCGCGGGTGGCTGCAGACGCGCGGTCAGGCCATCCCCAGTGCGCACGCGCACCACGAGCCCGGTGGCATGATGCCCGGGATGCTCACCACCGAAGAAATGACGGCCCTCGCCGCCGCCATGGGCGTCGAGTTCGATCGCCTCTTCCTGATGGGCATGATCAAGCATCACATGGGCGCCATCACGATGGTGGACGAGCTGTTCAAGACACCGGGCGCCGGGCAGGACGGCGAGATCTTCGCGTTCGCATCGGATGTGGACAGCGATCAGCGCATGGAAATTGACCGGATGGGCGCAATGCTCAAGGAGCTTCAGAAATGAAATCGGTTGCCACGAAACTCTTCGCCTTCACCGCCGTCGTTCTCTCACTCGTCGTCGTGGGCAACGCCCAGCAGAAGCCGATGGATCCCAAGGATCCCCGCACCGGCTTGAAGCCGGGCCTGCGTGACGCGGGCGTCGCCGCCAGCGGCATGGCGTTGGTCGCCACCCGGCCGCGCGCCGAGGGCTTCTACGATCCGAAGAACCCCGCCGGCGAAGCGATGCCGGCCGAGCGCCCCGCCGGCGCCCCGGCACCGGCACCCCAGGCACCGTCACCCACCCCGGCACCTCAGGCACCCCCGGCACCCGGCACCGCAGCGGCCGCAAGGCCGCCGGCCGGTCCCGGCGCCCTCGATTTCGCCAACTCCGACATCGCGTTCAGCGGTCAGCGGATGGTGATCGGCAGCTTCCATGGCTTCAACGCCTACGACATTGAGAGCGTGAAGAGCCCGAAGCTGCTGGCCTCGGTGGTCTGCCCCGGTGGCCAGGGCGACGTCTCGATCTACGGCAACCTGCTGTTCATGTCGGTCGAACAGACGCGCGGCCGCATCGACTGCGGCGTGCAGGGTGTGGAAGCACCGATCAGCAAGGAACGCTTCCGCGGCGTGCGCATCTTCGACATCACCGATATCACCAAGCCGAAGCAGGTCGCGGCCGTGCAGACCTGCCGTGGCTCGCACACCCATACGCTGGTCCCCAAGGACAAGCAGACGCTGTATGTCTACGGCTCGGGCACCGGCGGCGTACGCTCGGGTGACGAACTGCAGGACTGCTCCGCCGGCGACCCGTCGGCAAACGCCAACACGGCGCTCTTCAGCATCGACGTGATCGAAGTACCGCTCGGCGCTCCCGAGCAGTCGCGCGTCGTCAATCGCCCGCGCATTTTTGCCGATCAGAAGACCGGCGCCATCGCCGGCCTGAATCCCGGCGGCGACAGCGGTCCCGGGACGCAGCGCAGCAGCACCACCAACCAGTGCCACGACATCACCGTGTTCCCCGACGTGGGACTGGCGGCCGGCGCCTGCTCGGGCAACGGCATCCTGCTCGACATTTCGGATCCGGCCAACCCGAAGCGCCTGGACTTCGTGTCGGACAAGAACTTCGCCTACTGGCACTCGGCCACCTTCAACAACGACGGCACGAAGATCATCTTCACCGACGAGTGGGGCGGCGGCACCCGTCCCCGTTGCCGCGCCACCGACCTCCCCAACTGGGGCGCCAACGCCATCTTCAACATCGTCGATAAGAAGATGACGTTCGGCGGCTACTTCAAGATGCCGGCGGCGCAGACCGAGACAGAGAACTGCGTCGCGCACAACGGCTCGCTGATTCCCGTCCCCGGCCGCGACATCATGGTCCAGGGCTGGTATCAGGGCGGCGTCTCGGTGTTTGACTTCACCGATGCCGCCAACCCGGTGGAAATTGCCTATTTCGATCGCGGTCCGCTCGATGCCAAGAACCTGATCGTCGGCGGCTACTGGTCGACCTACTGGTATAACGGCAACCTCTACGGCTCGGAGATCTCGCGCGGCATGGACATTTTCAAGCTGCTGCCGACGCAGTACCTGTCGCAGAACGAAATCGACGCCGCCACGCAGTGGCGCGTGGCCGAGTTCAACGCGCAGAACCAGCCGCTGGTGAAGTACGAACCGACGACGGCCGTGGCCAAGTCGTATTTGGATCAATTGAATCGCACCAAGGGCATCTCGGCCGAGCGCGCCAAGGCCGTGACCGACGGTCTCGCGAAAGTCGACGAGCTGCGCACCGGCAAGGAACGCAGTGCCGCCGCCGCGCTCACGGCGCTCGCTGCGGTCGCCGACCAGGTCGCCGCCGATGCCAAGGCCGCCCAAGGCCGCGACGCCATTCGTTTGCAGTCACTGTCAGACACGTTGAAGGGCCGCACCGCGCGCCTACGGTAGTAGCCTCCGGCTTTAGCCGGAGCTCAGCGAGGTTGGATTATGAGAAGAGTAAGTTTCGTTTTCGCCGTCGTGATCGTCTCGGCCATTGCGGTCGGACAGGCGCAACAGCCGGCCGCGCCAGCCCAGCAACCCGCGGCGCCCGCGGCGCCCGAACGGCCGCCACAACTGCCCGAGCCGGTGCCATCCGCGGACCTGCCGCGGCCATCGACCACCGATCCGCGCGCCAATCTCAAGCCGGGAGGCCCAGGCGCCAAGGCGGCAGAGGCGGCATGGAACATGGAGCTGGTGTCGAACCTGCCGAAGCCTGAGGGCTTCTTCGATTCGGCCCTACCGCTCGGTACCCGTGCGCCTGCGCCGCCGCCGGCGGCGGCCGGAGCGCCCCGTACGCCGCCGAACCCGAACCAACTGTCCTACACCAACTCGGACCTGGCCTTCAGCGGCAACAACATGATCGTGGGTAACTACCACGGCTTCAACACCTACAACATCGAGCGCGCCAACAAGCCGCAGCTGATCGCGTCGGTTGTCTGCCCGGGCGGACAGGGCGACGTCTCGACCTGGGGCCACCTGCTGTTCATGTCGGTGGAACAGACCCGCGGCCGTCTCGACTGCGGCCTCCAAGGCGTGGTGCCGCCGGTCAGCAACGAGCGCTTCCGCGGCGTCCGCATCTTCGACATCACCGACCTGAAGAATCCGAAGCAGGTCGCCGCGGTGCAGACCTGCCGCGGTTCGCACACCCATACGCTGGTGCCCGATCCGAAGGACAAGAGCCACATCTTCTTGTATGCGTCCGGCACGGGCGGCGTGCGCTCGGGTGATGAGCTCGAGGGCTGCTCCGGCAAGAATGCGAAAGAGGATCCGAACACCTCTCTCTTCAGCATCGACGTGATTGAAGTACCGATCGCCACACCCGAGAAGTCGCGGATCGTCAACCAGCCGCGCCTGTTTGCCAGCGACACCAATATCGCCGGCCTGTGGATGGGCGGCGATCACGGCCCCAACACGCAACGCACCAGCACCACCAACCAGTGTCATGACATCACGGTCTACTCGGAAATCGGCCTGGCCGCCGGTGCCTGTTCGGGCAACGGCATCCTGATGGACATCAAGGATCCCCGCAACCCGAAGCGCCTCGACTTCGTGAGCGACCGGGGCTTTGCCTATTGGCACTCGGCGACCTTCAACAACGACGGCACCAAGGTGCTCTTTACCGACGAGTGGGGCGGCGGCGGCCAGCCGCGCTGTCGCGCGGTCGATCCGCTGACCTGGGGCGCCGACGCCATTTACGACATCGTCGACGGCAAGCTGATTCACCAGGGCTACTACAAGCTGCCGGCGGCGCAGACCGATCAGGAAAACTGCGTCGCCCACAACGGCTCGCTGATCCCGGTCCCCGGCCGCGACGTCATGGTGCAGGCGTGGTACCAGGGCGGCCTGTCCGTGTTCGACTTCACCGATTCCGCGAACGCGAAGGAGATCGCCTACTTCGATCGGGGGCCGATCAACGGCGAGGCCATGCTGTCGGGCGGCTACTGGTCGACCTACTGGTATAACGGCAACCTCTACGGATCGGAGATGGCGCGTGGCATCGACGTGTTCAAGCTGAAGCCCAGCGAGTTCCTGTCACAGAACGAGATCGATGCCGCCATGCAGTTCCGGCTGCAGGAGTTCAACTCCCAGAATCAGCCCAAGGTGGCGTGGCCTGCTTCGTCGGCGGTCGCCAAGGCTTACCTGGACCAGTTGAACCGCACCAAGGCCATCTCGGCGGCCCGTTCAAGCGCCATCCTGAGTGGCCTCGCGAAGGCCGACCAGCTGCGCACCGGCAAGGAAAGCAGCGCCAAGGCCACGCTCGAGGCACTCGATGCCCTGGCGGCGCAGGTCGAAGGCGACGCGAAGACGGCCACCGGCCGCGACGCGGCCCGCCTGAAGGCCCTGGCCGAGACCCTCAAAGGCCGCGCCCAGGCCCTGCGCTAATTCCGCCGGTGAAGGCAACCCTTCCTTGTCCGCCGTAGCCTTGGCGGAGGTGGAAAGGTTGCCTGGGCAAAGGGCCGCCTGACAAGGGCGGCCCTTTCTCTTGCGGTCAGCGACCATCCATCGCCAGCGCCGACCCTGGCCGGCTGGCACTCGGGGCACGCCCCGGGGAGAGACCGACGTCTCGCTTGAGACCTACGCAAACGAGATCGTGGCTTCGGGATTTCCGGGTTTGCGCGGCCTCACCGGCCGGGCGCTGCGCGCACAACTCGACGGCTACATCACCCGTATCGTCGAGCGGGATTTCGAGGAGCCGGGTCATCGCATCCAAAACCCGGCGGCGAAGCCGACAAGCCCGCGAAAACAACGACCCAGCCCTATCGGGATACCCTGGAGCGCCTCTGGATCATCGATGACGTACCCGCCTGGCAGCCGGTTCGAAATCCGGTCGCGCGCCTGACTGCCACACCAAAGCATCAGCTGGCCGATCCGGCGCTCGCGGCCCGATTGCTTGGCGCGGATGTCGATGCGCTCCTCGAGGCCCCTGCCCGCCCCACGTCTCGAGCGAAGTCCAGGAGCACACGGCCACCCCGACAACGCACACCGCCACGATTTGTTTTCGCATGATTGGCGTTGAGTATAGGGGCGGACAAGCCGCCGGGCGGCGCGGCGAATGCCCGGAACATTGATTGACGCGGACCGCCGGTGGATTTAAGCTCCTCGGTCATGACTAGGCACCCACGCGCGCTGGTAGCAATTTTCGCCCTCGGTCTTCTGGGGGCGGCCGCCCTGACGGTCCCATCAGCCCAGACGCCACCGCGACGCGGCACCGAGAACGGCGAGTGGCGAACCCTCGGCGGCGACGTCGGCCACACCCGCTACTCCCCGCTCGACCAAATCACGCCGGCGAACTTCGAAACGCTGAAAGAAGCCTGGCGCTTCAGTCCGCTCGAAGTGGTCGGCCCCCTGACTGCACGCGCGACACCCAGCTACGTCGGCGGCAAGCTGCTGAGTGTGGCCGGGCCGCGGCGTCATGTCGTGTCGATGGACCCCACGAGCGGCAAGCTGCTGTGGAGTTGGGTCGAGCCTGAAACCTATCGCTCGAAGTACTCCATGCGCGCCGGCTACGGTAAGGGCGTGGCGTACTCAGAGATCAACGGCAAGGGGGTCGTCTACATCGCGACGCCGGGCTTCTTCCTGGTGGCGCTGGACGCCGACACCGGCCAGCCGCTACCCAACTGGGGACGACAGGTTGACCTGCCCGGCTTCCCCCGCACCGGTATGGTCGATCTGGCCGAAGACATGATCCGCGACTGGGATCCGTGGCTCCGCCGCAAGCAGAAGTACAACGCCAACGAGGGCGTGCCGCTCGAACTGGGCTACATCACCAGTTCTTCGCCGCCACTCGTCGTCAACGACGTGATCATCGTCGGCAACTCCGCCGAGCAGGGGTATCACCAGACGCGGACAGAGAACGTGCCCGGCGACATCCTGGCCTACAGCGCGCGCGACGGCAAGTTCCTGTGGAAGTTCCACGTCAGTCCGCGGCCGGGCGAAGTCGGCCACGAGACGTGGGAGAACGACGCCTGGCGCACGACCGGCGACGTCTCGTCGTGGGCGCCGCTCTCGGCCGACGCCGAGCGCGGCATCGTATATGTCCCAACCAACAGTGCGACGGTCGACATGTACGGCGGCTTCCGGCCGGGCAACAACCTGTTCTCGGCCAGCGTGATTGCGCTCGACGTCAAGACCGGCAAGCGGTTGTGGCATTACCAGATGGTGCATCATGACGTCTGGAACTACGACACACCGACCGCGCCCATTGCCATGGACGTCACCGTGGGGGGGCGCCGCATGCCCGCCGTGTTCCAGGCCACGAAGCAGGCGATTCTCTACGCGTTCAATCGCATCACCGGCGAACCGATCTGGGGCTTCGTGGAGCGGCCTGTTCCGGCCTCGAAGGTGCCGGGCGAGAAACTGTCGCCAACGCAACCGTTCCCGGTCAAGCCGGCGCCGTACGAGTTCATTGGCCGCAGCGCCGAGAACGTGATCGATTACACGCCGCAGATCAAGGCGCTCGCGCTCGCGCGCGTGACCGACCAGGGCTTACTCGCGCCGCCGTTCAATCCGGTTGTCCATCGCGGCAACAAGGAAGGCGCGACGACGGGACGTTTCTATCCCGGCGAAACCGGCGGCACGAACATCACCCACCCGCCGGCGGCCGACCCGACCACCGGCATCATCTACATTCCGTCACATAGTGGCGGCGGCGCCCGCGTGGTCGTCCCGGGCAGCGAGTTGGATTGCTTCGGGCAAACGGGAACCACGGTCGCCGCCTGGGTCGCGACCAGTGCGGGCTGCCCGCCCGAGTCGGTCAGCGCGGCCATGGAGATGTACCCGGAAGCGGCCAAGAAGGCCGGCGCCACGGCCGGCGACGGCCGTGCCAGTGGCGGTGATGGTGCCGGCGGCGGTCGAGGCCCCGCCGCCCCGGGTGCCGCGGCCGACCCACTCGCCGGCCTGCCGACGCTCTTCAAGGGACCGGTCGGCCGCATCACCGCGATCGACCTGAACACCGGTGAGCATCTCTGGGTGAAGCCCTACGGCGACGCACCGCAGCAGCAACAGGACGCGATTCGGAATCATCCATTGCTGAAGGGCGTCGCCAACGTCGAGTCCAACCTCGGGCGAGCCGGCATGGGTGGGTTGGTCGTCACGGCGACCATGCTGCTCGCGCCCGGCCAGACGGCCGATGGCTCGACCAAGCTGTTTGCCATCGACAAGCGCACGGGCAACCGACTGGGCGCCATCGCCACGACCGGCCTCAGCCGCTACGGGATGATGACCTACATGCACCAGGGCAAGCAGTACATCGTCGTGCAGTTGTCGAACGGTTTGCAGGCATTCGCGCTGCCGTGAGCAATTGGCCGGGACCGCACGGCTCACACTGCTGAGCCGGCGGTCTCGGCGTCTTAATACCGCGCGCGCCGCGCCAACCTCATCCATGCCTCGCCCACGGGGAGTCTGGAGTTGATCCGACCCCGTGGACGGGTCCGCGCCGCGTTTGAGCACGGACCTGATGTGGACTCGGGGAAGCCGCTAATACGGTCTATCGTCTGAGAATGGTCTAGCATCACGCCCCGTCAGTTCCTACAATCGCTGCGATGTCCGATGCTTACACCCGCCTGACTCACTTTATCGACATGACGATGCAGCACATCTACCAGCCGGTGATGCTGGAGGTGCTCCTCACCCATGGCGGTTCAGCATCTGTTCGCGACGTGGCGGCGGCGATCCTCCCGCATGACGAGAGCCAACTGGACTACTACGAGCAGATCGTCAAGCGCATGCCGGGTGCCGTGCTGGCTGGGCACGGGATCGTGGAGCGTCAAGGGAACAAGTACACTCTGGCTCCAGACTTCGCCCACCTCACGGAGGATGAACGCGGGGATCTAGTCTCGCGGTGCCGCAAAGCGGTCGCACGATTCAAGGTCAAACGGGGCGCGGCTCTCTGGGAGCACCGGGCGCTGGGGGTTGGCGTCATTCCCGGTCGCGTTCGTTACGAGACGCTGGCACGGGCCACCAGGGGTGTGGCGCGGTGCAGGCAGCGCTTGCTGCCCTGACCAGCGGCGCCCGCGAGCGCGCGCGCATCGCCGAGTTGCTGGAGAGAATTGCGCCCGGATTGTCGGAGGTGGACCAGCGGCTACCGGCCGAGGCCATGCTCGATGCCGCGGTGGAGGCCAACGTGTGGTGGTCGATGCGGCAACTGCTCGAGACGCCCGAAGCCAAGGTGCGTGTGGCCGAAGGCAGGCTCAAGCTGGTGGGCGCGGTCTACGAGTTGACCACCGGCCGCGTGCGTTTCCTGCCCTGAGAGCAGCGGCCTCAGCGGTGACGATTGCGCGCCTTGCGGCCCGCACCCGGCAGTGTGCCTACGAGCAAGGGTAGATCCGCGGTGTCCACGCCGGCTGGAATCCCTGCCCTGACTAGACCGTG
>SXGQ01440770.1_pt1 | contig 21974 bp, 20 predicted proteins | sample 3178371 | NCBI WGS metagenome assembly SXGQ01 (sample SAMN11356859, study PRJNA531348) | freshwater metagenome | isolation source: freshwater sample F1-20 | place: China: Fuxian Lake, Yuxi | collected 2017-12-25 | reverse complement strand
TTTCTTCCAATAAAGCTTCAGTTCTTTACCCAGAGATTTTCAAGCAAACGTTTTCTCTTACTCAAAATGCACATTAGGAGGAAAGGCGCGACCATAAACAGTGGAGCCCCAAAGCGCGAATGACCTTGGCCTACAGCAGAGTACTCAAAAAGCATGAAAGCACTAATACCAAACAATGCAATGAGTCTCAATTCGAAACTAAAAATCATTAAGACTATAAATGCGATCATCAAAAGGCTAAATAGTGGATAGATGATGATGCCGACCGCACTCAAAAAATTTGATACTGTGATCTGACCAGCAGTGTGACAGTACTTAACTTTAGTCATTGGTGCAATATAAGTCAAAATGCTCTCTGCATGCGAGCTATCATATTGACCGCATTCGCCATTTTGATTCCAGACTTCATTGTTAAAAAAAGGCATGGCCCACTCTCTAAGTGCTATACCCACAGGGCGCGAGATAAAGGCATCTCTTTCTGGGGCCAAACCCAAAGTTCCGGTAAAGGCTTGAATCCTCTGCTCCTGACGCTTAACAGGATCGGCTGACTCGAAGAATTGAAACTTGGCTAATGAGTTCGACCCAAAGACTAACTCACCATTTTCAATTGCCCTATTTTTAAGGTTTTGCCACAATCCTAAACACATCATACAAATTAAGATGGTGCTCACAATTGTTGTGAATCTATGATTCGATGAAGACGACTTAGTTTTGATTAGAATGAAGATAAAGACTAACAAGACTGAAATTCCAACTAGCAATTGTAGTGAAAAAGCCAAAACTGCAATTATGCTACCAGCTAAAAACATTTTCTTATTGCTTTTTTTATTCATCTTTTCATAGAAAACAATTCGTGAATTTACATATGTAGCTAGCGCGACAATAAATAATAGCAGCGCTTGCATCAATATTTCAGTCGCAAAGCCCCTAATAAAAATGAAACTCAAAAATGACGCTAAATACTTTTGCCATGTCTGGAAAAGGAAAAAGAAAGCAAATGACTTATAAATAAGAAAGATGGCGCCACTAATGAAGATAGATTGCATAAACATGACGAAAAAAAGATTGTTACTTAAAAGAAATATTTTTAAGAAAGTTGGATAAAGTGGTTCGCGCATCCAATGATAATGAGCAAACATGTCTGGTGTAAAAATTGACTTTGCTGAACTTAGGTATAGCGTGCCATCCGGTGGAATGATCCAAGGGGTAATGTACAGAGTCAACGCGGAGAGGAGGCCTAAGAAGGCCAGAATTCCGGTGTCACTTTTAGTGAAAAGAGATGCACCCTCCACATTTACAGGCTTATTTCTTATTAGATTTCCAGACTTAGGTTTTTTAGCCATAGGAAAATACTACCGAAATACTTGAGATTTTCAGTCGAATAACGATTGAACGGTAAAGGTTTTACTCTTCTTGTGTGAGCTAATTGTCCTTTAGTAGATGCAAGAAAGTTAGGAACAGTAAATGTGCTCCATAAACAGATAAGTGGCCGCATATTTATAGAGTATGGGCCCGTTTTTGAAGCGTAAGGATTTCAACAAAAAACAAAGGAAACACTTATCTCTCGAAAATGACCCAAAACTCATTATTTCCAGGAAATGTTGCAGCTATGTGCTGTAATTTAAGTTGAGTCATTTCAAGGCGAAACAACGTTTCTATGAGTAATTTAAAAGTAATAGGCGTGAATTTCCATGCATGTACGTCAAGGTACTCCCTTGCCTGGGAGTATTCATTAACATAATTGTAAATAGCAACCGAATCCATACTATCTATTTTCTTATTTCCATTCTTACCTCGCCAATATTCCAATGGATTGTTATGGCTTGTTAAAAGACGATCGTCAAGAAAGCTACTCAGTGTATGGTTTGAGGACACCGAAAAATGCGCAGTTATTGCATCAACAACTGTGGATGGATTTTGAAAGTGATCAAAGCAGTATCTTAAGTCAGGGATTAAAGCTACATAGAGACCGCCAGGAACGAGCAAGTCATGTACTTGATTAAGATGCTTAATTAAGTCGATTTGGTGTTCAACCACATGTGAGCTGACTATGAGTGAGTACTTATATGGAATGTACTTGTCACTAGCCTCCGGCCCAACATAGTCCACATTTGCAACTAAGTGGTGGGGGGTACCCTCTGATTTACTTCTCTCAATCAAAGCTTCTGTATCTAAAACATCAAAATAGTCAGCTTCCTTGTTATTCAGAATCGGGGACATATAAGGGCCTATTTCAAGGAATCGGAAATCGGTAAATTTTTTTTTCTGTCTTACTGCAAGCTCGTTTACAAAGCTATTCCGATTTCTGATTGACATCGGTTTCGAAAAAGTTGTGTTGGAATACGTCTCTTGCTTACATTGGTAAACTCCAACAACCGTTCTCCTAACTCCTAAAATAAATATCAGACGAAAAAGGACTAGTATTTGCCTCAGCTTGGATTTCACAATGCTATATTAAGGTCGAATCAGCTAGAACTATAAGTTCTACCGCAAGTGTTTGTGAGGTTAAATGGCCAGAAATGTTGAAATTCTATTATCCATACACAAGCCGAATGATTTATGGCTGAACGAATTACTCACCTCAATCCAGAAACAAACAATCCAGCCAACCAGTGTGATAGTTAGGCTTGATGGTGATTTTTCTATTTCTGAAACCGTAGAAGGCCTTGATTTCACAATAGAAGTCCTAGAAGATATGGGTCATCTTGGATTTACCCAGTCCTATTTTAGCTTGCTTTCAGAATCTACTGCAGATTTTGTCTTATTTTGTGATCAGGATGATATCTGGCTCGAGAATAAAATCTCCAATCTTTTAAAAATTCAGGCTAAGCAATCAGAACCAACATTAGCCTTTTGTAATTTTGCAGTCATCAATGAAGATGGAGATAAACTAAATTACACTGCGCACAGGCCAAAGAAAATTACAAAGTTCAGTTTTCTTTTTTCCAACAGTATCCCAGGGAATACAATGATGCTAAACCAACCATTGGTCAACTTAGTTAAGCAGAGTATTAGTCTCGCAGGATTACCATTTTGGCATGACTGGTGGTGTTTATCAATTGCACGAGAATTCGGAACAATATTAGGATCTAATTCCAAGGATATGAAGTATCGGATTCACGACAACAATGTAATTGGACTTCAGCTTAGGAAGTCGAAAAGGTTGTTTGCAATGCTTAGTAGAAAACAATCTACTCAGTGGATAACACAAGTCGAAATGTTAATCAGGTTCATGCGAGAAATTAAAGTGATTAACGGTAATATCGAATTCCTTGAAGGACTTGTTTTAACTTTCTCGAAGAGTAGAGGCAAAAGACTTCATTTCCTTTTACAAAATGGCCTATTAAAGTCAGATCCTGTAGATTTTCTCCAAGCAATGAGATTTTATGTATTAGTGTAATTTTCAGATCACAGAGTTAAGGAACTTGCCATAGAATGTAGTCATAGACGAAGCATCATTCGAAAGCATCCGTTCCCCAAGGACGTAGTTATTTGCTCGTTCCGACATTTTTTCTTGGGTCATTTCGTCTTGAAAAAGATGCAACATTTGGTCAACAAAGTCATCATCTGAAACACATAAGACATAATCCCTTACAGGGTCATCAGTAATTGCCTGGTTCATGTTGGTAAGAGTGCCCAGGCCTAGCGCAGCGTACTCAAGTGCCTTAATAGCAGATTTACCTTTATTAAGCTCCGAAGCAGGGTGATAAATCAAACCAGTTGATGATCTGTTCCACTGAGTCAACCAGGTTGCAAATCGGGGATATGTTGCGGTGCCATTTGGTACTGGAATTACTTTTATCAAAGGATGATAAGAGCCTTTTAGAGGGCCAATGGCTTGGATTTGAAACTCCATCGCCTTAAGTTTTTTCAAATTACGCTTAAAAAGTTTTTCAGAAATTGACGTTAGGCCATCTCTGTGAGCTTCCAGTCCAAAATATAGAAAAGATTTTGTGTTTGCACGTATTGAGGTACCCCAGAGTCCATCCGCAAGTGCATTGCGATAGATATCTACTGAGGGGAAAAACGATTTCAGTTCATGATGTAGTCTTGAAGTAGAAACAGTTACTACATCTGCAATCGATCTCATATTTATTGCTGATCTTGCGAGTAAAGAAATGTAGTCAGATTCATACGTAACATCCTTAAACGTGAAAGGCGTGTCATCAACATCCCAGTGAATCGGGATTCCGCTTCGCTTTGCATAAGTCAAGAGATCCCAAATTTTTGAACTCTGCAACGGGGCTGTCCTCTGAGTTGAAATTGCACTTATGCCATCCAAATTAATATTAACGATTTGATTAATACGAAGGGAAGAATCCGAGAGATTAACAACTCTAAACTCACTTTCTCTCATAAGTGTAGCTAGGGGATAAATCATCCGTATGTAAGCACAGGCATTTGGAGTTTCACCACTTAGCTCAGGAAGGATAAGGATGTTTTTAAGCCCCATTGACACTCCTAAATTTGATTATCTCCTTACTAATGTTTGCAAAAATTTCACTTGGCTCATCGCCAATTTGGAGTGGAATTTTCCATTTGTAAGCTTGAAGACGTTCACCTATTGCACCCGTATCAAAGTAGGAAATTGGAAGTTGAAAAGCCAAAGCTTCACTCAAGGTATAGCTGTAGGTTTCAGGTACCTCTGATGGGAACCAAAATAGGTCTGGATTAACGTCCTTTAGGAGCAAGTTCAAGTGGCTTGTGTCAACATATGCCCCTACGCTTTCAAAGTTTCGTGATTTCTTGATCGCTCTACCAATGACATTTCCGAGGTGCACAATTCTCATGGAGGACTTTGTCTGGTCTAAGAAATCAGCAAGCTTTTCAACATTTCTAGCACCCTTGTTTAAATTTAAATGACCAAGCACACAAAGAGTTAATCCATTATTACTTGGTAGGACACGACTCGGAAGAGACTTGATTGGGAGTTCTACTGGTGAAACGGAAATTTCCAAGTTCATATTCACTTTCTTGTAACGGCTCACGACATCGTGGCAAGATGCAAAAATGTGTTTTGACTGCAACAAAAGAGAAATGTTTCGCAACCTCCAAACTTCAATATCTATACTTCTATCAAAGTCACGAGATAGGCAGGCGGTACAAGTATTTAAGTTTGGCAACTTGCAGTCGCGATTATTTGTTCCAGAGAGATGGATTCTCGGGCAAACATAGAAGTAATCGTGAAGACGCACTGTGTAATTTTGATTAGCTAGATTAAATCTTTCAATAGATTCAGGTGGAAATCCTAAAACATGATCAATTTGAGTATTTTCGGGTTGGACTAAATCCAAAATTGCAAGAATGAGATTTGAGCTCTCGATACCAGTTATTTCAAGTGCCTCGTGATTCGATAAATAGCTAAATTCAAGGGTAATTGAATTGTTCGTTCTAGGAGATGCAATAATAAGTATTCCATCAAATGTACTATTTTCAATACGCACGCTTCGCTCAACTCCACCACCTAATGCGTGACTAATTATCAACTTCGAGGGAAGTAACTTCGATCTAACAAGATAAATAAGCGAAAGTGCTCTGACTAATTCAAAATTATTCTCTTCGAGAAACATTCTTATATTCTTTAGGTAAGATGGGTGAAGTTTTATCAAAGCTTGCATATTTACTTGTGAAAGCTCCGACTTTTCGTCGCCAAAAGATTTACTCCCAAAGTGGTGCACCAAGGTATCTGTAGCGATCACATTTCTGTGTCCGGCAGCAATAACCTTCATCGAAAAGTCATTCTCCTCGCCGTAACCTTTCCCAAAGATGATTTCGTCGAATACGCCAATATCTTTTAGTGCATCTCGATGGATTGCTACGCAAAAGCCGTGACATGTCGGCGCATAAACAGTATTTGTATCACCAAGTAGGTTCCGACTCAAGAAGTGGTCTAATGCACGAGAGATCTCTTCGTTCAGGCTAGTTTCTGTAGAGAAAGGCACACTAAAGACTGTTGCTGCGTTTGAAAGTGGAGTAACTGTCCAAGCTTTAGAATCATTAATGAAATGCTTAGATATCCTGTTTAGCCAATTCCCAAAAACTATCGTATCAGAATTCAGCAATAGAACATGCTTGCCCTGAGAATTATTAAACCCAATATTTGCAGACTTGACAAATCCTAAATTATTGTGGTTTTTTAATATACGTATCCTGGAATTAGACTTAAGTGATTCCAAAAGATTCAATGTCTCTAGGTCACTCGAGCAATCATCTATAATGAGTACTTCACAGGATGTTGTTGTCTCTAATACTGAATCTAAACATTTTTTTACATATGTACCGGCATTAAAAACTGGTATCACAATTATGAAGTTATCCTCTGATGCTGAATTAGGAGTCGATTTTGAATCAATTTCAACACTGTGTTCAAATATTGCGAGTAATTTAGAAAAGTCTAATTTAGAGAGTTGGTATACATCAAGATCCTTGTGTTCGGAGACGAAAATTAAATATGTATATCTAATAATTCTTAAAGTGTTTCGTAGAAATCTAAAGCCAAGTTTCTGTAGAAAGTTATATCGGAGACCAAATTCTTGAAGCGGCATATAAAACTTTTTATCAGGAAAAACACCTTTCCAGAACAAGATTAGCGCCCAATACTCGCGGGGAGAAATGTTTAGTGGAATCTTTGAATTGTCCCGTAAGAACTTAGAATCAATGAAGTTGTACTGCAAATCGAAGTACAACAGACATCGACCAACGTATTCCCTTAACTTGAACACTTTTTCCACACCCATTTTTTCAGTCAGTACAGGACGTGCACAAAGATTAACCTACCACTCGGGCGGAGAATACCCTGAAAAATCGCTAAATATCTACAACCCTTGATCTAAATACGCTTATTATAAGGCTCGTGAAAACTTTACAAAGTTATATCAAGACTTACCAAATTGAAATCTTAGTTGGGGTAATCTTATATTTAGGATTTGATTTGCTCATTCCTTATACTTCACCTTATGCATTAATGATGACAGCTGCTTGTTGGATACTTATTCCGGTGGTAATTGCATTAGGTCGAACCTTCGTTCTTAAGTACCGTTATCTTCTGTTAATCCCACTTTTGGAAATAATAATTATTTGGGTTGCAAATAGATTCACGAAAGCCGGAAATGTGTCAGGTGATGCGAGTGAAGCTGTTTCTTTCGGCGCCTTTGTGGGTATCGGCCCAAGCTCAGCAAATAGGTACTTTAGCATAATTGTAGTTGGCAACTTGCTACTAGCCGGTCTCATTTTGTTCTTTCTAAACAAGGAAAGGAATCTGAGAAAAATACATTTAAGAGAATTTGATTTAGTTAATGTTCACGATCGACCTCGCAGTAAGCCCCTGGAATATTTATCCCTTTGCTTTCTGATTTTACTTACATGTCCTTATTTTGAAGGAATCGTACCGAACTTAAAACTTTTTACAACTTCACCTGACTTCGACTCTCAACAGATTCACGCTTGGTTTTATTATGCGTCACAAGGTTTTGTTCCAATGAAAGATTTTTGGTTCCCTTATAACGGCATGATTCATTTACAGGATGGCCTGTTGGGCTACTTGTTGATTTGGTTGATGCTAGTAACCATTGGTTTAATTCTTTATAGATTTGTGCTATTGAACTCAAATCGATTTATTTCGTCCTTACTACTTCTCTTGACGATGATTTTAGCTACTAATTATCCGGTAATTACTGCCCGATATTTTTTTCCTTTTGTTTCACTACTTCTAGCCTGTTATGGCTTATCTCAGAAGAAATTTTCTTACATTTACTATGTGCCCCTCAGCTTTTCAATGTGGATGTCGCCTGAAGTGGCAATTATCGTGTACTTACTTTATATACTTTCTGCAGTCATCAATGTGATTACTCTTAGGAAGACATGGCTAGCGTTAAACCACCAATTTAGAGCCATCACGATGGTCACCATTTCTATCGCTATTGAGATAGTCATACTTACAGCAAACAAGTCACTGATTAACTTGTTAACTTTTCTAAGCAAACCAAATGAGACAATTCAATATGGCTTTTCACCAATGCAGGGGATAAGATTTAATCTGAGTCGTGATCTTTCTCAAAACTTCCGCATAGTGATTTTCCTGATAGTGATTTTGGTGTTTTTAGTTTCTATTGCAAATATTGTAAATGTTTTAAAAAATAGAATTCCAATCACTAATGAAATCTATATGTTAATGATTGGAATTTTCAGCATTTCACTATTGCAAAAAGAGATTGTTCGCGGTGGATTGACTCTATGGATTGCTGCGCTATTAGTGCTGAGTACTGTTGGGATTTTCACGAGCAGTGCTCCACGAGAATTTATGGATTCGCAAAGCAAACGCTTTAAGAACGTTCTTATCCAGACAAAGATTTATTCTGTTGTTGGAGTATTGCTATTGATGTTTGCAACTCCAGTTCTAGCGGGCACATTCACGCAGGTCGCAAGAAGCCCGCAGCAAGTCAAGTATTTAGCCAAAGAATTTTCCTCTGGATCCATAGGTAACATTTTTTTACACTCTGACTGGAATGCTGCTGACGCCAATCTGAAAAAAGGTCTCTATTCGTTGTTGGGAGAAAGTACTGCAAATTTGATTAAAGATAACTTCTTTATACTTGGGGACCGACCCGATATATATCGAGCTTTAAGCTCTAAACCTTATTGGTTGATCTCGCAATATAATATGTCACCAATCCGTGAACAAAATAAAGTAATATCCGAGATTGCAAATCGCAATCCGCGCTACCTTATAGTTGATAAAAGACCAGAGGCGCTCTCATTTGATGGCGTTGCATCTTCAATACGCTTATATAAGCTCTATCAATACCTTATTCCAAGATATGAACTCTATAAATCATATGAAACCTTTGATTTAATGATAGCCAAAGAAAACTCATCAGAGTCTTTTGAATACTGGAATGGATTGCTTGGGAATTCCATTAATTTAGGTTCTCTACCAGCAGCAGCCACAAATCCAGAAGTTTGCAATACAAACACTTTGAAGTGTGGGATATTTCTCGAAATTTTACAAACGAGCAGTGCCTCACAAAATCTCTCTGTGAGCTGTAGAGGTACTAATTACGTGGTGAACTTTAACCCAATACCACAAGGAAGTAAGGGATGGATCTCACTCGATAGATTGTGGTTTTGGCGTGATGGCTGCTCCGTAGATTCTGACTCCAACATTCGTGCGTTTAGGGGCCAACTTGGTAGTTACTTATATTGAAATAAGGTACCTCTGAATAACCCGCCTCTGCGAGTCGAAAAAAGTTCACTGTGATTCTTAGTATAAGATTCGGTTTATAAATATGCGTGGGGAGCTACAGTGAAAATTCTTGTTGTTGGTGGAGCAGGATATGTTGGTGGAGCTCTAGTTGATGAATTAATTACCCGCGGTCATGATGTATGTGTTTATGACAAACTTTTGTACGAAAATCGTTACTTGAAAAATGTTAGATTCATCTTTGGCGATATTCGCGAGCAAGCCCGGTTACAAGAAATCGCCAAACGTTTTGACGCAGTAATTTGGCTTGCGGCATTAGTGGGTGATCCTCTCTGCTCTATTAATACTAGAGTTACTAGAGAAATCAATCAGGAGATACCCCTTGAATTCTCTAGGACCTTTGTTGGTAAGTTCATTTTCATGTCTACTTGCTCTATTTATGGAGCTCAGGATGGGATGTTAAATGAGGAAAGTCCAAAGAATCCATTGTCGCTTTATGCTGAAACTAAGTTTAATACTGAGTCTGAACTTCTAGTCAAAAATCCAGATGCATTGGTACTGCGGTTAGGGACGCTTTTCGGACTTAGTGATAGTCACGCTCGCTTGCGTGCCGATTTAGTTCTTAACTTATTGGTTATGAGGGCGGTCTACGCCAAAGAGGTGACAGTTTTTGGGGGTCAGCAGTTTAGACCCTTACTACATGTAAGAGATGTGGGTCTTGCAATTATTGATGCCCTAAATATTGAAGCAAGCGGAGCTTTCAATTTACATGGCGAAAATATTACGATAGTGGCGCTCGCGGAAAAAATTGTGGAGAAATATGCAGAAGTGAAATTAACCATTACTGAGCAATCATTTCAAGATTCTCGCAATTATGCTGTTTCAAGCGATAAAGCAAAACGAATTTTTGGATTTAATCCTAGATTTTCAGTAGATTTCGGAATTTCGGAAGTAGGGGATGCGCTTAGGGAAGGTAGATTTCCTAAGATTTTGGAACCCAGTTTTTCGAATGCAGATATGATGCGTCAATCTCTTCAATTGAATGAAGGTCCCTTACTAAGAGAGGTATACAAGAATTGAGAGAATTTCCAAGTGAACCCACAGTACTAAACGGGGGCCATTCTATCGATGATCGCGGAACGGTATCTTTTTTCAATGAAATAGATCTCACTGAATGGAAGAGATTTTATGTGGTTTCTAATCATCAGATTGGATTTATTCGTGCATGGCATGGTCATAAACATGAATGCAAAATGGTCATTCCACTCACAGGTGCTTCTCTGGTTGCTTCTGTAAAAATTGATGACTGGGATAACCCAAAAACTGACGTGCCACCTCATAAATTCGTTTTATCAGCAGATTCACCGCGGTCACTCTTCATTCCAAACGGATACGCTAACGGTTTTAAGACTTTAACTGCAGATGCCAAGTTGCTATTTCTTAGTAGCTCGACTCTCAAGGAGAGTGCCGCTGACGACTATCGATTTGATTGGAAATTTTGGAATCCTTGGGAGATTGAATACCGATGAGCACTGAACTCACAATAGTCATTCCGATACTGAAGAATAATCAACCACTCGAATCTGAGTTAACTTTGATAAGTCAAGCACTTATCAAATTTTCAATTAATGCTGAAGTAATCCTAGTTTCAAATAATACAGATTTTCACTTAAATCCTGAGAAGTATCAACAGATTTCTGGCCCCACATTGCTTAAATTGCGAGCCGTCGTTACATCTGACAGTTCAGCCAAATTGGGACGGCTATTCAGACTTGGGACATCGATTTCAGATTCTAGATTCGTTCTTTACCTGTTACCAGAGGGCAAATTCGACCCACAGTTTATACCTAAGGGGCTAAATTTATTGCGATCGGGAAGTTCTTTAGTCCTCGCAAACAGATTTCATAACCAAAATAAGGCAAACCATGGTGCAGCAGCGATATTCAGGAAACAAAGATTTCTGCGCTCACTCTTTTCAATAATCGGTATAACGAGTTTACCCCAAGATTTTACAAATAGTTCTCGAATGTTTGATAAGTATATTTTTGATGCTCTTGCAATTTCTGGAAATAAATGGGATATGTTTGCAGAATTAACAATAAAGTTCTTACTTGCCAAAACAAAAATAGAATCTATCGAAGTAGCAGTTAAGGACTTTAAGACAGAAAATGATTTTCAAATAACATTTCTAGAAGCTTTTTTGGGCTTAATACGACTCGTACCACGGGCGTTTATGCACAAGCTCAAAATTTCTTGGTTCTAGAGAGTATTGCTTGAAGTGTCAAGATTATCTAATCAAATTTGTCTAGCGATTCCTGTTTATAATGAAGCACCTTCAATATTTAATGCTATTGACGAATTCTTAAAAAATCCAAATGTATATGATCTTTTAATAATTGATGATGGATCTACAGACGATACTTCAAAAGTATTGCTCGCTCTTTCAAAAGATCGTCAATTTAAACTACTAACACACGAAATAAATATTGGATATGGTGCAGCCTGCCAAACAGCAGCAAAGTGGGCGTATAGGGCAGGTTATGAGTGGATTATTTTTGCAGACTCTGATTTAACGAATCCCGTGAACGAAATCATTGACCTGGCTTTAACTCTTGGGTCAACGAGTGCAGATGTGTACAAGGCAAATAGATTTGGCAAAGTATATGGCATGAGGAAGGTCAAGGGATTTAGGAGGATTCTTTCTCATCTAGGATCATTCATTGCCAATACATTTGTAGGGAAATCAATCAGCGATCCGACTAATGGTTTTAGGGCGGTACGAACTGGGTCTTATTCGCAATTTCATCTTAAGTCAAATGATTTCTCGATTATTCTGGAAGAAGTTACAGAGTACATACGTCTTGGGCTAAAGATTGAAAATTTTGAATCTGTTCTTGGAGTTAGAAGTGAGTTACAAAATCCGTCCAGTTTTCGCTATAGTCCAATTCTCCTATTCAGATACTTTCATTGGACATTAAAATGTTTCTTTTTTAGAATCAAGAACTTTCTTAAACTGTTTTTAAGTCAGATGCCTTAATCATGTCGCGAATAGTGGGAACTTGTCCAAAAATTGTACTTCCCCACACTTCCTCTAAGAAATCAGAATTTATCGTTGTTAGTGTCCTACTCCGTGGTACTTTTGCAATAGCTGGAATAAAAGTAAGGTCATTTCTTCCTATTGCTATTGCTATCTCGCGAAATAGTCCAATTTTATTTATTGGATTCTTCGGTACGACATGTTGAACCTTACTCATCGATAACAAAAGATTGTTATTTAGTAATGAGGAAATAAATTCTGCAAACGCAAATGATGTGACGCCATTCCAATATTCGTTTTCAGATATTTCCATTTGACTATTCCTGGGTCTGCCCAAGAGTAAATTTGGTATAGAGATCAGAGGGTTGGGACTTCGCCCTAGAATTGAACATCGAAGTATTTTTCCGTTAGCTAAGCTTGTTTCACCCTTGATCTTAGACTCTGCATATACACCCTCTCCATCAGTAAATGAAAGCTCTGTGTAAGGTGGGTTTTTACCAGAGAAAACCCCATCGGTGGACACATGCAATACAGGAATTATTTCGGCGATTGGCGAGAGAGCCAAAGGTAAGTCAGCATTTAAAGTGAATGCCTCCTGTCTAGCAAACTCATCAAAATTCAATAACTTATGGTCGAGATAGGCTGCAACATTTATGATTACATCGGGAGAAGTGCTCTCTATGAGTTTATATAACGAATCCTTAGGCCAGCGGAATAGGAGTAAATTTTCACCTGATTCTTGTTTCGTAGTTGTTCCTAATACTTGAAATTCAGAATAAGTTTCGAATTTTATAAGCAAGGAGCGCCCGACCATCCCAGTTGCTCCTAAAACTAGAATCTTCATTTTGCTCCGATTTCGCTTTTCTTACGAAATAAGGGTGATAATCATGTCAAGTAAGGCTAAATTTGCAAATTAAAGGTATAGATTATGCAGGTCTGGAAGGTCCTTGAGGGTAAGTGGGAGTTGTTTTTATGGAGTGCCGTGTTTGTGCCAGTTCAGATGTTGTTGAGATTTTTGCTATACCGCCTATTCCGCTTGTGGGTGAATTCACAAGCAAACCAAATATACAAGCAGATTTGTTCCCAATCACGGTTCTGCATTGTGATAATTGCAAAGTTCTTCAAATAAAGGAAAGTATCAATTCTGAGAGACTCTTTCAGGAGTACTCCTTTTCTTCAAGTACTGTTGCCGGATTAGTTCGGCATTTTACAGACTACGCTACATGGATTTGGGAGAGATATAAACCTGCAAAGGTGCTAGAGGTCGGGTGCAATGATGGAGTATTGCTCAGCCCACTAGCTAGGCATGGGGTTGAAGTATTCGGATTAGACATTTCTGAGAATATTACGCAATTGGCGAAATCAAAAGGATTAAATGCCCAAGCACTAGAATTTGGGGAAAAGAATTTAGCAAAAATATTGGCTTGGACAGGTGAGGTTGATTTTGTAACCGCAAGCAACACATTTCCCCATAATGAAGATCCTAATGGTTTCTTAGAGGCGGTTACCAAAGTCTTAACATCGGATGGGCGGTTAGCATTAGAGGTTATGTACGCTGGGAGTCTACAAGATACCTTGCAATGGGACACCATCTATCATGAGCACCTCCATTTCCATTCGTTAACCAGTTTACAGAATTTGCTAAACAGGCATGGGTTCTATTTGGAATATGCTGAAATTGTACCGATGCACGCAGGGTCGCTCCGAATAATTGCTTCCAAGCGAGTACCTAATACAACACCTGAGGTTAATCTAATTTTAAAGCAAGAATTAGACTCTGGTTTAAACTCAAGAGAAAACTGGAATGAATTTGCTACAAAATGCTGGAATAGCATTGAAGTTACAAAGAGCAGGCTAACTGAGAGACAAAAATTTGGAGAGATTTGGGCATATGGAGCAGCAGGACGTGCAACCATGTGGATAAAGGTAGCAAAACTAGATTTTATAAAAAAAGTAATTGACTCGTCACCATTACGTGCTGGGCACTTTATGCCAGGATCTAATATACCTATAGTTTTTCCTAATGAATTACAAAGGGATCAAAGCGTCAAGACAATTTTTGTAACTGCATGGAACTATGCTGAGGGTATTGCAGCCCAGCATCCAGAATTTGAGGGAGTTTGGACAGTTCCATTACCGGAGTACTCAGAGAGTTTATAGGGAAAAAGGAATCAGGATGATGAACCCAGATCTTACTTTCGTGTTAGGTATTCGACCCGATGTGATTCGAGCCAGTCTCATTTTGCGCGCACTTTCAAGCAATTCAGAGATAAAGATGCGCTTTGTTTGGTCTGGCCAACACTACTCAGATAATTTGAAGGATGTCTTTTTTCGGGAATTGAGTATTCCAGAACCAGATGCTGAACTTGGTGCGCAAGGAGACAATGATGCCGAGGTTTCGACTAGTGTAATTACAAGTCTTTATCGTGAGTTAAGCGAAAATCGGCCAAAAGCAGTCATGTTCTTGGGAGATACAAACACAGTTTTAGGATGTCTGGCAGCCGCACAACTGAACATCCCAATTATTCATATTGAAGGTTGTATGCGATCTTACGATTGGCGAATGCCAGAGGAAAAATGTCGGACTGTAATTGATAATCTTTCTGATGTTATATATACGTATTTCCCAGAGTATAAGCTACAAGGAGTATTAGAAGGCTTAGCTCCAAATAGAATTGTTGTAATTCAAAATTTAATCGTAGATGTTTTAAATGAGTACTACTTTAAACGTAAAGAGGATTATGATCAAATTCGCATAGAATTTTTGAACAAATTAAGTATTGATACAGAGTACTACTTGGCTACAACTCACCGTCGAGAAAATGTTGAAGATCAATCAATTTTGCAAACTATTCTTGACCTCTTTGCACTAGCAGATTCGACTGTGATTTTCCCTGCTAGTTATCGTACTCAAAAAAATATCGCGCGATTTGAGTTGCAATTACCTAAGAATGTCGTAATGTTGGATCCAATTGGGTATCGAGATATGTTGGCACTTATGTCTGGAGCTAAAGCTGTAATTACTGATTCAGGCACTGTTGTAGAAGAAACGGCAGTCCTTGGTGTTCCATCCGTACAGATGAGAAAAGCGACCGAACGTCCACAGACGTATGATTGTAAATCGTCAGTAAAGTTCGATCCGACTACCGATAGTTTAATGGAAGTCATGCCTAAGTTGCAGAAAATTATCGGAACTACCTGGTCGCACAATCTTGGAGATGGTCGTGCTAGCGAAAGGCTTGTAAATGACTTAATCCGACGAGTTACAAGCAACACTTTTGGAACGCACACGCCGGACCAGTATCACTTGCCAATTGAGCGAAGTTACCGAGGTGATGGTTTATAGAGCAGCGTGGGCTTTGACAGCAACATACTTACCAAAAGGAATACTAGAGGTCCATGCAGGGGAAACTGCATTTAACACATGAGTAGCGTTGCCAAGGGTTTCGACAATAAAATCTTGAACTAACTCGCCAGTTTTACGGTTGACTAGCTGTGCACGGATTCCAGGTGGTTTGGTTCTCCAAGTCTTCACTTTAGCCGTGTCTGGCACAAGAGTTGAAGCGTCTTCTATCAAATTTGATAAACGTAGCTTAAGAACGTCTGATGTTATCAACTGCCTTAAGCTGTGCTTACTCCCCTTTGCTATTGAAATTGCAGATTTGAGCGTGTCAATTAGATCACTTCCGGGTACTCGAGAATTCCAAGAGTATTGCTCCCGGCCTAATAGTGGTATAGCGGTTGGACCGATTTTTACTTCTCCGTGCAATGTCATAGTTAAGTGAACACCAAGAAATGGATTAACAACGTGCGGCACAGGATAGACTAGGGTTTTAATCGGAAGATACTTCAAATTTGTTGTTCGATAGACTCCAAGAAAAGGCATTAAAGAATATTCATCTAAAACGCCGAGAGAATGTGCAACACGATCAGCCTGAGTTCCTGCGCAATTAACTAGGTGTTTATATAAAATGTGATCAGTTTCGGTATAGATGGACTCTTTATCCATACCTTTAATTTGAACATTAAACTTGATTTTAAGGTCCCTCACCTTAGCTTCATGAAGCAGAGCATCTAAGATCATTGACGGGTTCCCGATAGAGGTAGAAGGTGACCAGATAAATCCCCCATAAGTTCGGGCAAGAGGCTCATATTTTTTTAGTAGTTCTGCATCATGAAGTTCTAGATTAACATCATTAGCTAGACCCCGTGAATGAAGATTTTGCAAATGGGTGTACTCCAACTCATTTCGTGCAACAACTATTTTCCCAGTATTCATGATGCTTCCTGGAGTATTTGTCATGAGTTTAACTAATTCCGCATTACCATCCTTGCAAAATTTTGCTTTAAGTGAATCTGGGCTATAGTAAAATCCTGCATGCAATACCCCAGAGTTCCTCCCGCTGGCATGAAATCCAATCCCACTTTCTTTTTCAAGGATAAGTACTTTTAATTTAGGTTCCTTTTTTAGAAGTTCATTAGCAACGGAAATTCCAATTATTCCTGCACCGATGATCACAAAGTCGTATCTAGATCTAGGCAGTGGCGTTGGATTCATGGTTGGGTTTGTGCCAATCTTTCCAAATACTCGCTGTACTGGTTTTCTTTCAAATTACGAGAAAGCAGCACAAGATCCTTACTGTTTATCCATTTATTTCTCCATGCAATCTCTTCAATACAACCAATCTTTAAGCCTGTGCGTTCTTCTACGACCCTTACATATGTGGAAGCATCATGCATGGATTTTGCGTTTCCTGTGTCTAGCCATGCTGTTCCGCGAGTCAACTTTGTGAAAGTGAGTTCTCGGCGCTGAAGATAAATTTCTATTAATGAAGTTATTTCTAATTCACCTCGCTGGCTAGGTTTGATCTCACGAGTAAACTGTGACGCGCGCCTGTCAAAAAAATACAATCCGGTTACAGCTAAATTTGAGTCAGGATTAATTGGTTTTTCTACTATAGAAAGAGGCATTTGGTTTTTATCTAAAGTCAGAACTCCATAATTCTCTGGATTGGCTACCTCGTAGGTAAAAATATGACAGCCTTCTTGCGGCAATATATTAATTAGTTCATGTCCTAACCCTGCACCATGAAAAATGTTGTCACCTAAGATTAACAGGCATGAGTCACCATCTAGAAAAACTTCACCAATCAAAAGTGACTGAGCAAGCCCATCTGGACTGTTTTGTATTTCATATTTAATTTTGATTCCCAAAGCTGTGCCATCGCCAAGCAACTCCTTAAACAGGCTCTGATCAAAAGGTGTGGTGATAATCAAAATTTCACTTATTCCCGCCAACATTAAGGTTGAAAGAGGGTAGTAAATCATCGGTTTATCAAAAATTGGCATTAGTTGTTTACTTACTACTTTAGTAGAAGGCCATAGGCGCGAACCTGTCCCGCCTGCGAGGATTATTCCTTTCATGGCGAAAGCCTAACGGGTAAAGTACGCAAAGTATTTACTATCGAATGGAGTTGCAATGCGCCTACTGGTAACTGGAGGGGCTGGATTTATTGGCTCAAATTTCGTTCGGATGTTTTCCCGAGGAGAATTCGAAGGAATTTCAGAGATTACAGTTTTGGACAAACTTACCTATGCCGGGGTGTTGGTCAACCTTGATGAGACCAAGATCGATACCAGGGTGCAATTTGTTCAAGGGGATATTTGTGACTTTTCTCTTGTTACAAATTTGATTGCAAATTCTGATGCAATAATTAATTTTGCGGCCGAGTCACATGTTGATAGATCTATATCTGGTGCGGCTGAATTTGTTAAGACTAATATTTTAGGAGTACAAGTCTTGCTTGATGTCATAAAAACCTTAGCTAGGGAAATTCGCTTTTTGCAAGTTTCAACTGATGAAGTTTATGGATCCATAAATATAGGTTCATGGACTGAAGATTTTCCACTTCAACCTAATTCTCCTTATTCCGCAAGTAAGGCAGGGGGCGAACTTCTGGCAAGGGCATATTTTAAAACTCATGGGATTGATGTAGTTGTCACGAGGTGCAGCAACAACTATGGAACCCATCATTTTCCTGAAAAGCTCATTCCACTTTTTATAACAAATTTATTAGAAGGGAAAAAAGTACCTGTATACGGAAATGGAAAGAATGTGCGCGATTGGTTACATGTCGATGACCACTGCAGAGGTATTTTTAAAGTCTTGCAGAACGGTAAATCTGGAGACATTTATAACATTGGCGGCGGAAGAGAACTAAACAATTTAGACATTACCAAGTTAATACTTAACGCCATGGAATCCGATGAGTCATTAATCGAGTTTGTAGAGGATAGAAAAGGTCATGACTTCCGATACAGTGTCGATTGGTCTAAGATAAAGTATGAATTAGGTTATTCACCAGAAGTAAGATTTGAAGATGGATTACGACAAACAATTGAATGGTATAAAAACAATGAAGAGTGGTGGAAGCCGCTTAAGAAATGATAATCAGATCATGACTTGGCTTATTGTCGGTTCTAGGGGGCAACTCGGAACCACTTTACAGGCAGAGTTATCTCTGCGTAAGATTCCATTTTCGACACTAAATTCGAGTCAGTTAGATATTACAAAACCTCAAGAAGTAGAAAGATTAATCTCTCTTTTGAAACCTAGCATTATCGTTAACGCTGCAGCTTGGACTGATGTAGATGCTGCAGAGACCCATCAATTTGACACTTATTCTGTAAACGCAGATGGACCAAGAAATCTTGCTATCGCTGCAAAGAGTATTAGATCAAAATTTGTACAAATCTCAACGGATTATGTGTTTTCAGGCCAAGCCTCAGTGCAATGGCCTGAAAACGCAAATCGGAACCCCGAATCGGTGTACGGAAAATCAAAAAGTGACGGAGAGGCTTTTGTGCAAGAGTTTTATCCTGAAGGTTCATACATAGTCCGAACCGCGTGGCTCTATTCTGCGCATAGGAGGAACTTTGCAAAAACAATGACCAAGCTTGTCATGAATGGCAACGATAAGATTCGAGTTATCAACGATCAATATGGGCAACCAACTTATGCGGCAGACTTGGCGAAGCAGATTACCGATCTAATTTTAACAAATACACATTTTGGGATTTATCATGCAACTAATGCAGGAAAAGCAACCTGGTTTGATTTTGCACAAGAAATTTGTAAATTAATTGGTGAAGACGTTTCACGCATAATCCCGGTTGAATCCTCGGTCTTCCCAAGACCAGCAAAACGACCTACATATTCTGTTTTAGCTCATGATGCATGGGCTAAAACCGCAGTTCCGGTCATGCGTGACTGGCGAATCGCACTCGCAGAAGCGATGCCTGCAATTATTTCTGCGGTTGATACGGAAAGATAAGAGCATGAAATTTACACCACTTGGTATTGCAGGTGCATGGTTGGCAGAATCACCACTTTGGCCCGATGAGCGTGGATATTTCCGTGAATGGTTTAAGTATGAAGAAATATTTCAAGCAACTGGTATTTATTTTTCAGTAAAACAATCCAACATTTCGTTAAGTAATAAAGGTGTAATTCGTGGAATTCACTACAGCATTGCTGCTGAAGGACAGGCAAAATGGATTACTTGTATCAGTGGCGCAATCCTGGATGTGATAGTTGATATTCGACCTCAATCTCCTACATTTCGCAAAATCGAGTATGTAGATTTAAAAGGGGGCGAGGGTCGTGCCGTTCTAATTGGGAAAGGACTTGGCCATGGTTTTATTGCCCTAGAGGACCAAACAATCGTGTCCTATTTGATGGACTCTCCGTATAGTCCCGCATCTGAGTTTGAGATTAAGCCGACTGATCCAGATTTGGGAATCGACTGGCACTTGGCGCTAATTGGTGGGATTGGAACCGTCATATCTCCAAAAGATGCACAGGCCCCTACATTAGAAGAAAGGCGCATCCAAGGCAAACTTGCATAGAGATTAAAGCTTGTCCTTTAGCATTCGATAGGGCTTAAAAATTTTCCAAATCGTAGAATTTAAAACACTATCTCGCTCTGCAAGCGCACTATCTCGCTCTGCAAGCGCACTATCTCGCTCTGCAAGCGCACTATCTCGCTCTGCAAGCGCACTATCTCGCTCTGTAAGCGCACTAAGTAATTCAACACCTTTTGCATTCTGCACAACATCATCAGCGATTGAACCGAAAGTTCCTTGAACCTGAGCAAGTTTACTATCCATTGAAAGAGTCACAAGTTGCCGCAATTTTCCATCTGGTATTTCTCCTAAGAAAACCACACCCAAACCATGTGAACCAACAAACTCAATAGTTTTAAACTGGGCCTTTATTTCTTGCCAAAATTTATATACCCCAAAAGTCTTTCTACGAACATGAATATCATGAAGAAGAATTATCCCATTGGGGCTCACTTTAGGAAGCCATGTTTCAAAATCTTTCTTAATTGCCTCATAACTATGGAAGCCATCTATGTGCAACAAGTCAATTGTTTGATTCTTAAAGTACTTTAATGCCTCTGCAAAGCTCATTTTCAGTAGTGTGGAAAAGTCCGAGTATTTCTTATTTAAGTGAATCACCCCTTGATACACCGATTCATCAAAGAAGCCTGCCTGATTATCGCCTTCCCAGTGATCTACCGCGAAGGACTTTGTATTAAGTGCACACTCACGAATTGACTGACACCCTACGAAATAACTAAATCCATTATGAACACCCAACTCCACAAATACGCTGGGTTTTTGCTCACGGATTAAGAATTTAAGAAAGGGAGCATGCCCGAGCCATGCTGATTGCATGTAATTTGAGATCGAGAACAAATATGGATCATGTGAAATTTCACTCAGTGAAATGTCAAAATTTTGTGAGATATCGACGATTAGAGGCTCCTTTTTCATTTTCTAAACTACCATATGGCCTGACTGAAGAAAGGTTCAATATGGGACTGTATGCTGATTTCTTAGGGAACAATGAAAAGCCAGCATTCAAGTGGTTACATTTCTTTCCTGTATACGAAAGTCACTTGAGTAGGTTTATCAATAGGAGCGTTAGAGTCCTCGAAATAGGTGTGCTTGATGGTGGAAGTCTGTCCATGTGGAGAAATTACCTTGGGCCACACTCTCAAATAATTGGAATCGATATAAATCCTGAAGCTAAGCGACATGAAGATTTCCAAATCATAGTAGAAATCGGGAACCAATCAGATATAAATTTCCTAACGACGATTTACGAAAGATATGGGCCCTTTGACATAGTTATTGACGACGGTTCACACAAACAATCAGATTTAATTGCGACATTTAGTTACTTCATGGATAAAATGCCACAAAATTCTGTTTATATTATTGAGGATACCCATACTGCTGATATTTCAAATTTTCGAGATTCTGAAAGAGACATATTTGAATACTTGTACCCAATTTGCAGAGGCCTGTCTGCACGCTATTCTGGCGATGATTTTTCAGTGATGGGTCAAGCACTCTCATCAGTAAGTTTTTACGACTCTATAATCGCAATTGAATTTAAGTTGCCTTATATTCGAAAAGCGATACAAATTGGTGAAAAAGAGCATCGCGTGATTAGTCAAAGTCTTTCGCCTGGTGGAATTTAAGGACTCGCTAAATATGGCTTGGGCCGGGATCGTACCGGCGACCCAAGGATTTTCAGTCATTCACTTTCAGCGAATGAGCTAGCAAGCCAAACGAGGTTCTGATTTCGGCCCCTAATAGGTACAGCATCAAAACCTTTGCAACCCGGACTGGATTTGAACCCGCGACCTCTGCCGTGACAGGGCG
>SXGQ01834164.1_pt1 | contig 21980 bp, 25 predicted proteins | sample 3178371 | NCBI WGS metagenome assembly SXGQ01 (sample SAMN11356859, study PRJNA531348) | freshwater metagenome | isolation source: freshwater sample F1-20 | place: China: Fuxian Lake, Yuxi | collected 2017-12-25 | reverse complement strand
CTGTTACTGTCTCTTCAAATGACGGAACTGTTCCTACTGGGACCACAGTAAGAGCGTCAACTGTCAGTGGAGTTACTACAACTACAACGGTGTATGCAACTCTATCTCAAGTTACTACAACTGTTGAGACCTCATTCTCTCCTTCAAGAAATACAACATCTCGTAATATTCAACAAAAACAACAGGCATTTAATCAACCAAGATCATTTAATGGATCAATTGATCCAACATTATTATATCCAAGCATTCAAATATATCCATCAAGCAATTATTCTACAAAAGAATCTGGTAAATTTTTTGGTCGAAGCGCAAGTCCAACATCATTTGATTTAGATCCATATTTATATTTTACTACAAACGACAATGGATTAGTTGCAAAAGATGGTAGAGCTAATTCTACTAATATCAATGTTAGAAAAGATGGAATTAAAGATCATGTTAGGACTATGGGCTTAAAAGGTCCGATTTATTATTCTGGATGGGGATATGACTCTAGAGGACTCCCGGTTCCAAATGCTGGCGACACTGTTATTCAAACAGGTGTAAATTCTAAAGGAGAGCCTTTATATGGTGTTGATCCAAGAGGATCTTATAAGTTCAATCAAAAAACTTCAGTTGAAAGAAAACTTTGGAAAACGGGACCAGTAGATTTGAGGTGGCACGATAAGAGGAAAGTTTGGGTTGGTGGACAAGAAATGCTGGAGGGATATTTGTTAGACGATCTTAATGCGCCATCTTCTATTTCTGGAGTCACAACTGCAAGAATGTCTGTTTTTAGAATTGCAGCTTCGGGTGGACCATTAAAAGGAGAAAGTATGTTAATATCTCCTGCTAGTGGTTTATATAATCAAAATGGAGTGCAAACAGGAGTAGTTCCAGCAAAATATGGCCCTGAATTTATTACAATATCAAACAGAGATCCTTCACTATCTGCATCATCTGGAGCTTATTGTATGGCTGTAGATATTAATTATGAGTGGAGGCCGATTTATATCGGATGTTGATATGGGAAGATGTGGATGTTGCAATATTGGTAATTTTTGTACTTCAGTAATATTTCAACCTTTGATTAGACCTACAGGATCTAGATGTTGGACTGCTAGTCCTATATCACCTTTTATTTCAGATCCAATATTATATAGCTCTTCAATGTTTGATTCAAATGTTGATAAAGCTAATATAAAATATAATTTTTGCAATTGTCAATGTACAAATTATTTTAAAAATCTGAATGTAAAATTAGATAACAAAAATTTTATAGTAGATGATTTTACTTATTTAGCAAGAGATTTTCAAAACTCAGATTCAGGTATAAGATATAGTAACTGCAAAGATTTTTGTGGAATAGATATAGGTAATTATGCCTACATTAGAAATACTGGAAACTTACCAGTTTCTAATAGTTATATAAGTTTAAGTGGCACAACTCTTGTTCCTTATTCTTATTATTCTAATTTAGGTTATACATCTTATAATAAAAGTTTTGGATTGGCAAAGAGAAAATTTTCCAAGAATTCAGAAAAATATCTAACTGCAACATCAGATTTATGTGATGACGAGATTTTTTTTCAGACGCGATCTTACAGAACAAAACCTCCAATTGGAAAAAAACCATGTGACTCCTGCCTTCGAGTAAATGGATGTATACCATTTCATCCACAAATTTATGTTACATATGTATCAAAGCAAAAAATAGAAGCCTTAAATCCTATAAAAATGGACGTTAAGGCTACTGGAGTTGTAGATGAAAAAATCTGTAGAGCCGTAGTATATCCTATACTTTATCAAGTAACATCTGTGCCTCCAGATATTAATCACACATTAAAAACTTTATCGAAAGTTACTATATCTCAAAAATTGGAAAATTTAAATTATACTACTATACCAATTGAAAATCCGGGTACTAACTCGTATCCACTTCGGATAACAAGTGATTCAGAAATGAGATATTTTTTTGAATCAGTTGCAAATTATGGAGTGGAGAGTACTGAATTTTCGCTAGTTCCAAATATAACATCAGGGACTATATTTGATCCGGGCGGATGCGATCCTTTTGCATCGTATAGTGTAAGTGGTATACAAACTTTCCCATCTGGTTATATAAATATTCCGCCACCAATTGTAGATGATTTTAATTTAAGTTGTAGGACATATAATAAACCCTTCGGTAACGGCGATCCAGTCATTGAATGCAAAAGTCATGTTCCGAAACCTGCAAGAGTTCTTGCTTATAAAGCAGTATCTGCTGCTATTACCTTAGACTCATACACTATTGCAAATAGCGGTTCTAGTGCCTCATGTAGTGATAGTGGTTATTATATAGATTCTAGTGGAAATCCTCAACCATATTTGCCACAATCGAGTAGACCTCCGTACTGTGGAAGCAGATTTAATGATATACCAAATTATATGCATTATTTAAGTTCTCCTCCAGATCTTTCTACGGTTCATGGTGTAAGTTTTAACAATGCGCTTACATGGATTCCATTTGATCTTCGGGGATTCAGGCGAGGTGGACAAGAGTATTTAAATCAATCTCAAGACCCAAATATTGTAGATCAATATCTTTCGTATAGTGGAACTGGAAGAGTTTTAAATGTAGAAAATGTAGATAATTGTGCATATTTTGAAGATTCTATTGAATGGGAATATTCGATAACTGTAGATTTAGGATATTTATTTTTTTCCGATAGTCCAAGATATGGTAGCTGCAATCCTGACGATATTTGTCAAAATTGCAGTACGAATATGTCAACTCTTCCAATGAAAAGAGGATGGGTTAAAGATGGAGCGTATTGGTTTATACCTTGGAAATACCCGACAAGTCCAAGTTGTGGCCGTGAATTGATTGTTTCTCCAGATATTGGTAAAGCGGCGGCAGCTACAGCAACATATAAAGTAAAAGTAACTATCTCTTAAGGAATAATTTATGGAAATGATTAAAAATTTTTCTGTTTCATTATATAATTATATTAATTCAGGATTTCAACATGTTGATGAGAATACAAAAATACAAAGATTAGAAATATGTAAAACGTGTGAAAAATTAAATAGCATTACCTATCAATGCAATGAATGTGGCTGTTTTTTACCAATAAAAACAAGTTGGGCAACGGAAAGGTGTCCATTGGGAAAATGGACTGCGGCTAGTGATACAATTGATATTAATTCAGTTGAAATTAAAAATTTCGAACCTGAAATTAATATACAATCTTTTGAAAATCCACAACAAGATAAAAACTGCGGATGCAATAAAAAATAATGTGTATATTATATTGACATGTCAAACCTTTTAAGGTAAAATAGTATTTTAGGAGATCTCTTATGGCAAGTATTAGTTTTGAAGTATTAGACAATCAAAATCCGGGGATTGGAAGCGGAATTAGCGCTTCGGGCCTTGGATTCTATGGAAGTGGAGGTTTTGGAACAAGTGTTCCTTTGCTTAACTATCAAGGTAAAACATTTGTAACTAGTTCAGATGGAACAACACAAGGTCCAGAAGCAAGAAATGTTCAGTACACAAGTGTTTCAGGATGTACAATTTCTGCTGGAACCGGCTTAATTTCTAAAATCAATTCATCTGAAGCTACACTAGTTGTTCATTTCGATCACAGTGCTAGTGTTAAAGTTCAGAATGCACAACTTCGTATTTATGACCGTGATAATATCGATAATCCTGCAAGTGGTGTTATAACTAAGATTGCTGAGATTGCTAACTTTGGTGGAGTTTCATATTCCACATGGACAGGCAATAATGGAAATGATATTTTAACTACAGTTGGATCTGGCGATGCGTTCTGGTGGGGCGCTCCTTGGCCAGATAACCATTGCTATAGCCCATTCCAAGGAACTGTAGCTAATCGCCCATACTATCAAAACTCTGTTGGTGTTAAATTCTATAATTTTACAAGTGTTCAGGACTCTGCTAATAGTGGAAATCCTCACCCAAGCCTTTCTGGATTATCAAATCCCGGCAAACAAACTGTTGGTGGAAGTGGATTGATTGTTCCACTATTGGATTCCCCCGGAAGTGGTGGTCGCGGCCTTGCTGCGCCATTGCATACAGGCGCTCCAAAATATTGCCAATATATCAATGCTACATCCCAAGGTACATTACTTGGCGCTGCTTCAACTTTTGATAGTGGAAGTTTATTAGCTAGTATGTATGGCGGAACCGGAGCTGATACACGCCACACTTGGAGAGTTGCAATTTCTTCTGCCCCATTGAGTATTGGAAGTAAAACGCAGTTCGGCATGTATTTGAGTTTGGAATATTTGTGAATTTTTTTTAAAAAAATAAATTATAAGTTGTCTTAAATCCTTCTTCTAGCTATAATAATAATGTTGGAGAAATTTAATATTTTAAATATAGCTAGGAGAAATTTATGAAAAGGCGATGGAGGTCAGAAGAAGATCAAATTATTAAAGATATGATTTCACAAAATTATACTTGTGAAGAAATTGCACAAGTTTTAGATAGAACTACAAGATCTGTACAACATAGATTTTCAAATCTTAATTTATCTAAGCCGGAAATTAAAATTGGAGATAAAATAAATAGATTAATTGTGATTGAAAAATATAACAAATATGAGCATGGACAAAATAAAACATATGTAAAATGCTTATGTGAATGCGGCAAAGAAATTGATGCAAAACTTACAGCGATAAAATCTGCCCACGTTAAAAGTTGCGGATGCCTTAGAAACGAATTGGTAAAAGAAAGAATTATTAAAAGAAATACTACTCACGGTAAAGCAGATTTAAAAAATAATAGGCTTTATAGAATATGGTGCGCGATGAGATCAAGGTGTAGAGATATTAATTATCCGCAATTTAAAAATTATGGTGGTCGCGGAATATCCATTTGTCAAGAATGGGATGATTATTTAAATTTTGAATCTTGGGCATTATCGAACGCATATTCTGATGAATTAACAATTGATAGAATAAATGTCGATAGTAATTACGAACCAAATAATTGTCGATGGGTGGATAGAAAAGTTCAAGCTGAAAATAGAAGAAATAGCATACGTATAAAAAATATTTCTATAACAGCTTTCGGAGAGACTAAGTTAATTGATGATTGGCTCAATGATTACAGATGTACAATCAAATCAAAAACCACTCTATGTTATAGATTAGGTTCTGGTTGGATTCCAGAAGATGCAATTTCTAAACCGTCAGAAAGAAAATAACATTATCGAGAGATTAGCTGGCGATCTTTTTGTCGTTTCGAATCGCGTCTCATTCTCGCAGTATAACCAAAGACGAACGACGACAGGTTATACCGATAATAAATAAAAAAGCCCCGGTTTTGCCGGGGCTTTTATTTTAGACTTCTTTACCTTTTTCCTTATCCCATCTCATCCAGCCATTATCTGGTAGCCACTTATCATCCTTATCTTTACGTCTTGGGAACAAGCCGCCACCTTTCTTATGAACCCCAAAAGATAGCTTAGCTCGACAATCACGATTTGTGCATCTTAGTTCATAATATTCATTATCATCTGTATCTTTACGAACTACGTGACTTAGCTCATCACACCCACATTTACCACACGCAGAAATTGCAAAAACTTCTTCAAGGTCTGATAGTTGCTTAAAAGCGTCTGTCATCTTATCTGCTTCAACACTGATTGTAGAATTACCAACTTTTTGTGAAATCGAAAAACTCATTCAGCACTCTCCTTTAAAATTTCTACTGGAATTGATTTACTGTTGTTCTGATAGTCATTCAACAGTTTAATCATATTAATTGCAGTCTTTTTGCTTACGCTTTCAAGTTTATCATAGGTTTTTTCACCCAGATTGATATACTTAAGAACATCAATATTAAGCTCTCTACATTTATTAGTTAGGAGACGAATCTGAGCATCGCTAATAGGATCTTCTTCTCTATAACTACCATCTGTTGGAGCAGTTTTCATAACCTGTTGGACTGCCTTAGCAACGTCTTTATTTCTAGTTAATTCTTCAGCAGCAACGCAATTAAGCATTAGCAACTTACGTAGGCATCTACCCTCCGCTCTTGTTGCCGCAGTTTCATCTGGGTATCCCAAAAATAGATCATCAGTATTAACCGCTGAAACTCCAGCCATATCGCCAATTGTAACTAGTTGCCCATTATCAGTTTCTATTGTAACCTCGTAACGCACAACTGTTCTGGGGGTTGGACTTTGCAGGTTGATAACTTCTACTGGGCGACTAACAACAATCTCACCCATTAGCAGTCGAGCAACTCTACGCAACCCATAGCAGTTTGGATACTTCTTATCATTAATCTCAATAAGTTCACTATCTGCAAACTTACTCATGACAAAATCATGCCACTCAGGAGACAATGGATCTGGCGTTTCAGGATCTTTTACACCTTCAACAACATCTACAACACTTCTTTGATCAAATACGCTATCATCATCAATCATTTGACAACTCCACTTCTATTAACCTATGAGCTTTGTCGGGAAATTGGGATTCGATTTTCTGCAACTCAGATTTTATCAGGTGTAACAACCTATTGTTATTAAACGCTGAAGCGTGTTTCAGCAAATATTTCACTCTAATAACACAAAATCCTTTAGTTATTAATGCCCCATTTTTTATAGTATCATACTTAATTGCTCTTTGTAAACTCTCTTCTCCAAAAATAGGAAAAAAGTGCTGGGGACCGTCGATTTCGATTACAGTCATCATGTCTGGCAGGTACAAATCTACCTCGTACTTCTCACCCGGAATCAATCCGACCTTATGCATTATAACATTGTACCCCGCTTTTGTCAAGTGTTCGTACAGATATTTTTCCGCTTTTGATCCTTCAATACTAGCTCTTCTCAATGCCTCTCCAGCAAGCTGTTGTTTGTGCATTTTTTCTTCCGGCGTTTGAGAATTCCATCTTTTCTGAGCATTTTTTTTGAATTCTTCTATTTCAGCCTCCGACATTGATGCCCATTTCTTTGCTCTTCCGGCCCCAATTTTTTCTTTCTCTTCGGCAGTTCTGGTTTTACCCAGTGTAGGAGGTTTTAACTTGCCACTTTCCATAGCTGCTTTAGCAGCATCTTCTTTATTGCGTAACTCTTTACCAGCCTTCTTTAAGATTCTAGCAATTTTATTTGGGTAAGTGTTAAATATAGTGGCAATATCTCTAATGCTTTTCCCCTCGTCATATAATTTTATTAATTCATTTATTTCAAACATTCTATTAATCCTTTAATAGAGTCTACAACTTCCACTTTAGCAGAGCAGTAATTCTCAATAACTCTTTTGTGACTTTCACTTCTTGCAAACATTTTAAAATTATCCAATAATTCAATTGCTAGAGGATAATTGATTGTAGCGTATAGCCACTCTAAATTATATAGATACAAAAAGTTTTCTGTCTTGCAATTAGTTTGATTAATAATTGAAGCTGCTTGTAAATCAAACGCTACAGCCTTTCCTTTGAATCCTGATAAGCCATAAATGCTCATTGTTAAACATTCTGGAATAATGATTTGTGGCATATGGTTTTGAAAAAATATGCATTGTGATATATCTGGTCTTGAATTAATTTCTTTTATTAGATCATAATTTAATTCTGAGTTTCCCAGATTGTTCACTATATAAGCTATACTCATAGTAATTCCTTTAACTTTTCTAAAATTATTCGTGATTCATTGTTGTATCCAAGTTCATCAATTATTGATGCAAGAATGTGGAAGTTTGTATGGTTCGTTAAAACCTCTTCCTTCGCCTCTTTGATCGTCTTGGTGTAATCTGTCTCAACTTCGTCACGAGCGCTACAGAGGCTATTTATGGGCCAGCAATCGCATAGATAAGCGTTCAAGACATTTCTACGATCAAGAATAGCATATCTAGATGATTTTATCGCTGGAGCTTTTAGATTATCCGGAAGAACTCCGCAATAATTATTATGATTAACGACCCTTTTGTCTGAGAAGATTCTATATCTCAGCGACTGTTTGAAATATAAATCTTCAATATTATCTATGCCATCTTCTTCAATGCAAATAATATCACTTGTAAATTTTGCTACTGGCTTGTTATAATATTTAATAACATCTGCATGTATAGCGTAATCATCAACCCAAAAACAATCGCCAACCACATTTGTTAATTTTTCAATGTTTTTTTCGCCGGATTGCTCATCTTTTACAATATATGTTTTTAGCGCTGGTCTTTCTTGGATATTCTTAATTACTGTATCAGATAAATTTTTTGAATTTATAATTAATATATCAGGATTAACAATATCAAATGAATCATATGTTGGCATAATCTTTGAATCTAATACGCTGGATGAAAATCCAGAAAAAACCGCTGGAGTAACATAGCTAATCAGATCTTTATCTGCTAGAATTTTCATTATTTATGTCCTTTAAACTATCTATCTCTTTTATAAAATTGTTTTCAATATCTATACATTCAAATTCAGAGCCAAATTCGATCATTTTGTTGATAATTTCGAATGTTAAAAGATGTCTAGTGTCATAGTCACTTCTTATTAATAATCTTCTCAGTAAGTTTGTATCATTTGTATTGAGATAGGCTATTTGACACCACTTTATTGGTAAATTATATGACAACACAGTTGCTTTATTGTCTACAATCGTAACGCCAACTTCTTTTTCTTCTATTTTATTTGATCTATCGACAAGAATACAAGATTTGTCCATATTAATCTTATCAAATATTTGACTAGAGAATACTAAATCGCCATGAAAGAAAAGAATATTATCTTGCAATGTATTATTTACGCCTATTCTTAAACTCTCTCCACTATTACTATCTTCGTGAAGTTGATTTTCAACAAATCTAGCTGACTTGCCGATTTTTTTTATAATTTTATGACCCTCAATTCCGCCAACAACTGTTATTTCAGATTTTGTAAATCTTTCTTGAACGATTTCAATTTGAGAATCTAATATAATTTTTCCATTGTACTTTAATAAGCATCTTGGCTCATACGATCTTGTTCTAGCACCAGCCCCAGCCGCAAGTATAATAACTTGGACTGGTAACTGCGCTTTGTTCTTAATTTTACGAGTAAATCGACTCATGTTGCGTAAATTTCTTCTGGAATGTGTCGAATAATTGAAATATTAAATAAATCCATTGTAAAATCAAAACTGTTATATTTAAAAGGTATTTCTGCGGCTATCGATTTTCGAACCGCAAACTCTTTAATTTTGATAGGAGATGACAACATTGGCTGGATGTATTGCAAATAAACTGGAATACCATTGTCTAAGTAATCAGAGTAAACAAGCCCAATCGATTCGTCACTGAACTTATTCATAAACTTTTCTATGTATTCTTTTGAAAATACAGTTCCAGAAGTTGCAGTGAAGATAATATCATACTCATTAACTAAATTTGATCTAGAGTAATTCATTAAATCTAATCCAGATACATTATCATTTTGCACGATGATAAAATTATCGACCGTGATAACTTCATATCCCTCATTTTCATATCTCTGGGGATTTTTACCACAGCATTTTCCGGATAAAGATTTCACTATTTGTTTATTTTGTTCCGAAGTTTTGTTATTTACAAGTACGATATACTTATTTGCCTTTACGGAATTCTCCTCTAAGCTAACTACGGTTTTAACTAAGCCATCTTTTTCTGTTGATATTAAAAATACGGTTTTCATAGAGCGCTCCATGTAGCAATCATGTTCTTGTCTTTTTCATATACTTTATGAATAAATGATTTAGTATAATATGCCTTGTCTTGATCATTTACTTCGGGCTTATTTCCATTTAAATATTTAAATAAAAAGTTATAATAACAAATTCCATTAATTTGTATATCGTCTGGATCGGAAGTATTCTTAATAACTGCCGCTTTTTTATTATCTCTGATTACAAACTTATCTAATTTATCTTTAGCTTCTAGGTCAAAGTTTTGACCAACGATATTAACTAGTGTCCAACCATTTTTATAGTTCTTCATGAACTGATCTAATCTATAGATTGTATCTAGTTCTACATAGTTTGCAACAATATCATATTCGCACTTAGCCAAATCTAAAATTTTTGCAACTTGATAAGTCTTGCTTGGGTCATTTGTACTTACGCCGATCCAAATTGGATTTTTATCTTTAATTGCTAGTACATTAGCTTCAAGCGTTGGCAAATTTTTAAAATCTTCCAATATAAATAAATATCCAAGTTTAACATCGACTTCTTCTGGTCTTTTATTTTTAAAAAGACACGTTCTATCTAAAATATAATACTTATCAGATTTTTCCCCGTCAAGAGCGTTTAATAAGTTGAGCTTACATCCAGTTTGGTCTGTGTCCATAATTGCATGAACACATCCCTCGCATGTGAATGGTGATTGTATATTATCCATTGCGTTTAAACTCCACATCAAATTCAATATTTTGAATATTCATAGAATGCAATTGTAATTTTGGATACTGTTGAAATATTTCTTTTATTAGATCAACACTAAGAAAAGACCTAATCTCAGATGGAGCAAAAATAGCCCGATTTAAATCCATTAAATTTTTAGACTTGCCATATACATAATTTAAAAGATCAAAATCTATATCAACTATCTTTAGCGTTCCACCAATTCTCAATTTCTTATTTGCTAAAGCAATTGTTTGAAAAACATGATCAATTGGCAATTTCCTAAGCGCGCCATCTAACACAATTACACTACACTCAGAATCTTCTGCTATATAATTCATAATTTGTGGTTCGTTGATAGTTTTATATGAACTGTCATTGATAGATCTATTTCCAATATAAATTTTCATATCAGTCCTTTCAAAATTTCAATATTTTTATAATCGTAGTATTTCATCTCGTCAACTTTTTTAAGTCGAGCTGCTGTATATTCTTCTCGATTTTCCATAAAATTCTTATATACTTGCCTCATTCTATATTGTAAATGCAGTATATTTGGCTCTAGCCAAAAATCATTGCAGGTGTACAAACCTTCCACTGTGTCAGTAACTCCATAACACGGGCATGTGAAAGCATTTATAGCGGTCTCTTCGCTTGGAGTATACTCCTGAATACCAGTTCCCATTGTGTAAATCACTGGTAAACCCATTGTAGAAGCCTCCATCGCTGGATAGCACCAAGCATCACCGTAGCTTGGCATTACAAAACAATGACACTGAAGTATTGTAGACCATAAAACTTGATCTGGCATATATGAACTAACAATCGTTTCTTTTTTATATTTGCCATTTTTTTGGAGTCTTTGTTTCACCGCATTACAAAAATCTTCAACGACATTGAGTTCTTTTTCTGTTTTTATATAGAGATTGACTGGCTCAATATAATTAAATTCAGTGTGGAATGCTCGCAGCAAACCTTCAAGATTTTTTTGTTTTGAAAATTCGCCAACGAATACAAAATTAAATGAATTATTAAGATCTGGAATTTCCACGGTTTTATTTAAATTAAATATTTTATCGTAATTAAATAAATGTGGAAAAATAGATATAGGAACTTTTAATCCTGAATTAATTAAAGCGTCTTTTGATGCTTTGCTAGGAACAAAAATTTCATCCATCATAGATAATTTTTTAATCCATAAAACATTTGATAGGCTTAAGCTATCCAATTCGAATGCAGCTATATTCTTAGCTCCCGGATGATATTTGTATTCAGTAGGTCAAACATGGTGAATAACAACATCATAAGCATCAGATTTTTTATCTAATAATTCAGCAATTTTACCTTCTAAAATTACCGAAACATTATTGTATTTAAGCTCTTCGCAATAAACATCATATCCAGCATAGTCTAACGCTATAGCTTTATATGTCGCGGCTTTTGCCCATCCAGTGCCATCATTAAAATTACCAATGTACTTTATTTTCATTTTGCACCTAGTTTCTGCATTCTTGCTTGTTCCCACTGATTAAATGAATTTGTTATGTGCAAGCAGATTCCAAAAGCCTTTTCAATATTAAATTCTTCGTATCTCTTTTCCATATCAGGATGCGAATAATCATTATAGTAATAACCGGGAATATTTGATGACATTGAAGCTCTATAAGTTAAATCTTTGATCATTCTACGCCACATAGATTTATTAATCAAATCTGGTCGCCCTAAAACATTATTAAATAACCAATTAACTTGATCTGTTACTGGAATTTGTTCTATGTTTTCTGGTAACGATTGTTGTGGATTAAAAAATCTAGGAGCGGATTTCCAAGTAGTTGAATGATCTGGTACTGGAGTATTTAAGAAATAATTCAACCATTTATTTGCTGTATAATCCCAGTTATAAATCTTTCTAGCATTTTCATGACATCGGTTTGCCACATCTTCAGTGTAAGACTTGTCTGTCGCAAACCTATATAAAATTTTAGAAAGTTGCTCGTTATCTGGAACTGCTCTAAAACATCCGGTTTCAAGTTCTTTATAGTAGCTCACTGGTTCTACAGGTATACCGCCAATACTTGCAACCAAAGATTCCATCGCTGAATAGTTAATGGACACAACTGGCAATCCCGCATATGCAGCTTCAAGTTGTGGCATTCCCCATCCTTCGCTATTCGCCCATTGAATATAAACATCAAATAGATTATATACTTTATTAAGGTCAGTATCATTCATCTTATTTGACACGCCAACAATAGTTGATGAGAAAATTTTACAATCGTCGCAGAACTTTACAGCTTCATTAAAGAAAGATACTGTAATTTTACCACATTTTTTACATTTATATGTAATAAGAACCTTATTACCTAAATTAAATTCTTTAATAAGATCTGGTATGTCCCAACCAACATCTGGAAAACCTGTATGGCAATACAAATAGCAGTTCGTTAATGACGGATTATCATCTAGGAATTTTCTGAACGCCATAAATAGATCAGGATAAAGTTTTCGTCTTTGGTTTCTCATCACCGTTCCAAAGATAATAGCATCCTTGTTTATTCCAAATTCTTCTCTTAGCGCAACTTTATCTTGAATTTTGAAAAAAGTATCACTAGCGCACGGCGAGGCAATATCAACAAATTTTATATTATTTGTTTGACTCAACATTGTATCTCTACCAAATTCAGAATATGCAAATACAGCATCAGCAGTGGAATATGTATCTATCCATTGATGATTTTGAGGTTCAGCATCTACAGTCGGCATAATTGCCCAATTGAAAAATTCTCTAAAAGGAGATCTTTCTTCAAATTCAAGCATCCACCAGTCTCTAATGTCCATTACAAAATCTGGCTGAAAATCCAAAAGAACACTGTTAAATGCAAAATCACCAAACTTATTAGACATTGATGAATTATAACTATTCATTGCCTCTTGATTATTTGCGGCTGGAATATTTGGATATACTTTCCAAGGGATAGTTTTTAATTCTTCTGGTTCTGGACCTGTAAAACAAGCTAGCTCAGCAACTTCAATATTTGGATTTTTGTGCAGCCTACTTAATACTTCTTTTGTATAGACTGAATAGCCAGTTGGGTGAAAACTGGCTTCAGTTACGAATAAAACTTTTTTTTTCATAATGTCAATTTTCCGTTCTGCATCCTACTGACTTAAAAGTTTTAACTCTAAAAACAACCTTTTGTCTTTTTTGATCGCCAGATACCCATTTATGTTGGCGAGCTTCTGCTTCAATTGCCAATAATTCACCTTTTTTAAAGTGTTTTGCAATCGTTGTAGCTCCTGTATCCCACGCTTCAAAATCTAAATAGTCAACTCTACGGTGCTTTTCACCTTCTTTATCTTTTCTGTAGTCTTCTACAGCTAAAGAAAAATTTACAACATATGTATTATTCGTTTCCTTCAATTCAGGATCGGCAACTAACTTACCCACAAAACAGCAAATATTCATTTAGAACTCCCAATTAAATCTGAGTCACATTTTTAACAATAAAAGAGAGATCGCTTTCCTTTTGCTTTATCTCTCCATATAATAATACCGTATTACCCTCAAAAAGCAACTTACGATATTTAGAAAAATCATCAGAAAATACCACAAAAGAATCGCATTCTCCAGTATGATCTTCTGCACTAATAAATCCCATAATTTTACCTTCTGACTGACCTTTTTTAACTACATATTCTTTTACTTGATTAAGTTTAACAGCGATACACGCAGGTCGTTGATTAGTTTCTTTATTTGCAATTTCTTTACATGTTGTATCAATATCTTCGTGAAATGAGTCAACTTTAGCGCAAGATAGCGAGCAACCCATAAGTTTTTGTTCAATATCTGCAATCCACTCATAATTATCTTCTAGTGAATATGCAGGATCTTGCAATGCTTGATATAGGTCTAAAACTCCTGTTAATCTGCGTGCATTAATTTTAGCATCGCCATTAATCATATCTTTAATTAAACCCTCTAAAGAATCTAGCCTTGATTCTTTCCAGCGATCAATGATCCAAGTCTGTTCTTTGGCGGTTAGTTTGTTCCAAATATCAAATTCAAACAGCATTTTATTGCGTGTTAGTTTGTTATTTTTACCAGTTAATCCGCCAACGCTAATAATTGATATGAACGCATTCTTTTTTATTTCATTTCCGATAAAGAATAGACATTCAAGCCAATTAAATTCAGATATGGTTTTATTGAGTTCTTTCTCAGCTTGCTGTACAATACTGGCTAGTTTTTCTTGTTCACCCTCGCCCACATTTTTCACATTGCTATATCCAAAATATATAATATTTTTACTACGATTCATAGTAAATCTACGGTGAAAAAATTCTAGTCTTGGCGGATAAACTTCAATGCCACTTAATCTTGCATCCATAATAAGCTCTTTTATTTCTCTTTGCTTATCTGGCTTATGCTCTGCATGATTTAAGTAGGTTTCATAAAATTTAATAGTGTCGTGAGCTTTACAATAAGCACTTCGAAAAGAATTAATAGCATATGCAACAGCATGGCTTTTGTTAAAAGAATATCTCGCCGATGCTTGAATCCAGTCGAATATCTGGGCCGCATCACTATCCCCAACAATGCCTTTATTTTTCGATCCATTGATAAATTTTTCGCGAACCTCCTTCATAAGTGCCGCATCTTTTTTACCCATAGCTTTGCGTAAACTATCCGCCTCTTCTGGAGAAAATCCAGCAATATCTGTAGCGATACGCATAGCCTGTTCTTGATAAACAATGATACCATACGTTTTATTTAAGATGGGTTCTAAAGCTGGGTGTAGATAAGTTGTCTGATCAATTTTAGCTTTACGATCAGTGTAGTGTTTTGTCATTGATTTCCCGTCCATAACAGCCTCAAGAGTTCCGGGACGAATAATGCTAACCAAGTCGGCTAGTTCTTCAATTGACCTTGGCTTTGATCTTTTAGCCCAGCTAGAACCAAGGCGTGATTCAAGTTGAAAAACACCTTTAGTTCGTCCGCTAGATATGAGATCCCAAGTTGCTTGATCTTCAAAATTATCAATATCTTCAATGGCAACCATTAAATCTCTCCTCAACAGCATTGATATACGATTCTTCTAATAACCTTTGATGTTCTGGGGTTATAACGGCTGGATAATCATACAAATAATGCCACGACACATAACCATTTGCAGCAACAGCTCTAATATAATAAGACCAAAATGGCTTTTCATCAGTTTCGACAAAAAATACTTCAGGTTTTTGTATATCTAATATCTTCATAATGTAATATCCATCCTAGCGTTTGCAAATGACTTCTCAAATTTTGTATTTGATGCATGACGACGATGATATTTAATAAATCTGCTGAATATATTAGCTGTATCAACTACGTCCTGCAACGCATTGTGGGCATTTTGCTTTGAACTTTCTGGAAATCCAAAATATCCACGCAAATAGTCCATATTCAATTTCTGTACACTATCATCATCTTCAAACCATGAATACAGAATGTCCATCATATCTACTTTATAAATTTGATGAAATAGTTTTTGCTTGCCAGTTTTATCGTCTTTTGGTCCGTATAAGTTACAATACCTATTAACGATTGGCAAGTCGTAATTAATAATATTATATCCGACTGGGATGGGCGCAAAGTATGGCGAACCTTTCATATTAAACTTATTTACGAAGTTAGCAAATTGACTCCACGCTTCCTTTGGCCCAATGGCTTTTTCAAGTTGTTCACGGGTCTTTCTTGTAACGTCCAATGCCTCTTGCTCGACTGGATCAAACCCCGCAGCAATAGCCTTCTTGTCATCAAATTCTGGCCTTACTTCAATGTCAAACACGCCTCCCGGCTGAATGGTCAACTTTTTACCGTGAAGCACTACAGCAGATATTTGTGTCAATTGGCATCCATATGGATTTCTACCAGTAGTCTCAAAGTCAAATACAACATAATCACGCCCATTGTTTAAACTCATTTGTTACCCTTCAATTCTAAAAATTTGTCAATTGCTTCATTAATATCGCTATAAATTTCTGAAAATTTATTATTATGGACTTGATAAACTCTTTCTCTATTTTTCATCCAGTAACAATAATTTCTCAGATCACAAATAGAGAGATCCTTATGGTCAACAGAGCATCCACTTTTTATTACATTCTTAATACTTGCTTTATCCATTGCAAATTTCCATCACCTTGTCTAAAAGATTAATCCCAAGAACATCAAACTTTGTTAGTCCAGCTTTATCCAGATCAGACATTTCAAAGCCCACAATTTTATTACCATCTTTATCCGTAATAAGAGGAGCATCATTTATCAAGTCGTCATTAGAGATAACAACTCCTGCTGGGTGTTTTCCTTGACTTTTGTATGTTCCTTCTATTCTTATAGCCAAATCAAACAAATCTGACAACTCACCTGTTAAGTTTCCTTCTTTGTCTAGTCTGCACCACTTTTCTAGTTTTTTAGGATCGTTTTCCAGAGTCCATTTAATAACTGATTTTATATCCATTTCTTCTAATTCATCAGAAATGCTTGCTTCTTGAGGAAGGCTATCGGTTAATTCATTAAGTTCAGAAAAAGACAAGTCTCCATAAACTCTAGCAACTTCTTTAATTGCTGAACGACCCTGTAATCTACCAAATGTAATCATCTGATAGACTCTTTCATGACCATATTTATTTTTTATATAGGCAATAATTTCGTCGCGATAAATAGATGGTACATCCATGTCAATATCGGGAAGTGAGATATTGTCTTTACTGAAACGTCCAGAATTAAGAAATCTAGAAAAGAGTAAATCATATTTTACAGGATCGATTTCAGTAATTCCCAATAAATAAGAAACAAGACACCCACCAGCAGATCCACGCCCCGGTCCCGGCAACCAACCATTTTTTCTAACGTATGCAATAATATCTTGAACAATTAGAAAGTATCCAGACAGTCCGAAACCAGTGATAATACCAAGTTCGTACTTAATTCTGTCTGCATATTTATTCTTTTCCTCACCTTTTAAATTGGATAGCTTTTTACGCCAGCCATTTCTACATAACTCTGTAAGATATTCAGCTTCAGTTTGGTTGCCGCATTCTACACGAGGAAGTTTAGGTTGAGAAAGAATAGTATAATCTTCAAGTTCGGATACTAACTTGACATTTGCTTTAGATTCACTCCCTGAAGAAACCATCATATTTTTATTACAGAAAGAGTAATTATCTTTATCAAAGTATTTCTTAAGTTCACCAAGATCAACGTCTTTAACTTTCTTTAATGTTGTCTTTAAACCTGAACAAAGTACGATTCTATGAAGAATAGCATCTTCTGGATTTGCATAGCAAACCTCCATCAACCCCAATTCCCCATCTTTGTAGAACTGTAGATCTTTATTTGTATAGATTACATTTTCACCAGACACAAGCCTGATAAGCATTTTGTATCCAGCTAAAGTTTTAACGATGTAATGCCCACCATCAGCTTTCCAACCAATGATAGGCACTACACTTTCTTTTTTCATGCAACTAAAAAATTCTACAACTCCACTCAAGGATGTATCGGCGAGTAAACAATGCGTATATCCAAGCTCTTTGCATTTCTTTGCGGCTTCATCAGGTTTGATGAATCCACGCAGTAAAGAATAATGAGTTGTAATTGCTGGTATTATCATTCAACTGCTCCGGGGTCTTTATAAGTTCCAATCACGAATCCGGGTCTGGAACATGTTTCAACTGTTTTTTGCATTCCAATTGTATGCAATTTATCTTCAATGTAATGACACATAGTTTTATCTGTGTCTTCCCAATTTGTCTTGTAATAATGACAAAGTTTCTGACATTTAAAACTACTTCTCTCTTGGGAAATTGGTTTTGGTAGTTGATTGGTTGTAATTTCTTTAAACATCTTTTCAAGATATCTAATGAATTCAGCATCGTCCTCTTTGTCAAAAGCTAGTGAGAATGGTCCACCATCTCTGCAAAAGAAGATAGTCATGATAGAATGCCTATGTTTAGGATATAGTTTACTGATTGCGTAATGGTATAGCAGCAGTTGGGTATCCTTCATTAGCTTATCATAGTCCTTTTTCTCACCTGTGGCCCAGTCAAGCCTCTGTCCGGTTTTCCAGTCGATTACCTCTATTGTACCATCTGGAAGTTCGGTTACAAGGTCAATTGTTCCTTTTATGGCAAGATTTCCGGAAATTTTTCCATCTGGCCCATCAAACTCAAACTTAGCCCATTTTTCCAAGATAGGAATATCAAAGTGCGGCTCTGTGTCAATAATTTTACGATTTCTTGGATCAAATTGACCATTATTATAAGCTAACGTATCCCAAACCATTTTATAACAAAACTCATAATCTTTCTGATTAAAATCATTGTGAGTGCAACTCTTTTTATAATAGTCAAAACTTCTACCAAGAACATAATTTACAAAATCATCTGTAAATAGTTGTTCGTATGTAAAAGAGAAGTCACCCAAAGGTTCTTGAGTGACTTTCATTGTGCTTCTTCTATTAAATTGAGTTCTCTTTTTACAAATAGCAAGTGTTTCAAACACCGCATGAGTAATTGTTCCAAGGTCAGCTTTTTTGCCTGATGGTGAATAGTGACCAAGTACATATGTCATAAAATATTGGAGCTGACAATATTTCCAATTATTTAATGACGAACTCCTAAAATATGTGGTGATCATCGAATCTTTGTGAATCTTTCCTTTTTGCCACTCGACGATTCAAGATCTTGGGGACTACCTATGATGATTTCTTTGGGAATCCAATTCCATTCATATAGAATATCAAATAACTGCTTACATGACTCGTGAATAGAAAGATTTGCAGTGTCAATAACTGCATCATATTCATTAAATTCATCTAAATCGGTTTCACTCTGATGAGAATCTGCACTTTCACTTCTTGTTAGTCTAATTACTTTACCACCCGCCGCTTGCACCGCTTTGATCTCATTTTCAAATCTTGCGTCTGAAATGATTGCAAATGATGAATCTTCATTTTTAATATCTGTCAAAGTTTTATTTGTCCAAACATCTGAATAAATTTTTCTACAAATATCGGTTCCAAAGTATTGAAGAAGTTCTCTACCGCTCATATATCCGGATTTACCTTTGACTTTGGTTGGCATATCTTCCCATTTATATTGAGTTGGGGCATTTTTCTCTTCTTCTGTGCCATAAACTGATTCTTTTGGAACATTAAATAATCCGATAAGGATTTCTTTTAAAGGCGTAGCAAATGCGTAATGCTTTACAAAAGGCCAAACATTATCCATAGCCCACATTGCAAAAGGCACATCCGTTCGCGTTATATCAATAATTCCTTTGCCTCTTTTTTCTTCTCCAGTTTCATCTCTAACCAGAGTGTCAATAATCAAATCGCCTTCTTCGGTGATTTCAAAACCATCAATAATTCCAAATGATTTTAAAAAATACCCATGAACAAAATTACACATCGTATTTTTACCAGCTTGCTTTTTACCAGAAAACGCTAAAATTTTTGCCATTAAAATAATTCCTTAATCTGAGGTTTGAGTTCATTTTCAATTTGTTCAACGGTCATTTCGCCGATGTCTTTTGTTGAAATTTTTGGCCTATAGTAATTAAATCTACGACCACATCTATTAATAATGCTTTGAGCAGCTTTTTCTCCAGCTTCATCAGTATCCGTTAATATCACGACGTTAAATACGCCAAGCTCTTCAAGCGAAATAAGCTGATCATCACTTAGATCTGCACCAAATATGCCAACACAATTTTTGATTCCAGCTTCATGCAATCGCCATACATCGCCTTGACCTTCCACAAGAATTATAGTTGAAGTTCTTTGTATATGAGTTTTAGCAATCCAGATTCCATATAAATACAGAGATTTTTTAAATCCTTTGCTATTGACCCACTTATATTTTTTATTGTCTTCTTCTAAAGTTCTTCCAACGCACCCAATATATTTATAGTCTTCGTCGTAAATTGGAACAACTGCTCTATTAAACATTTGCTTATTAGGATTATAACATTCACCAACGTCGAAAGCCACCAAAGTTTCTTCTTTATACCCACGAGACAAATAATATTTTGATGGAATTTCTAATCCATTAATAACATCTTTCCTTGAAATATTTAAAGAGATCTTTTCAGGCTTTCTTGTAATAATTTCTGATATTCTATTGATATCGCTAATAGTTTCAGAAATTACTTCTTCCGGAATATCTTCTATTTTTTTATTAAGAAAATCTAAACAAAATTTAAGAGCTTCCGGAAAAGAAACATCCTTTCCTTTTTTCTTTTCTAATACTCCTTTAACAAAGCCAATCATATTTTTACCATGATCTTTTTCACAACCATGAGTCCAGCATTGCCAATTTCCTTTTGTTCGATTTCCAGATGTGAATATACAAGATCCTTCTGGATTGTCTCCACCATGCACAGGACATGCAAATGCGACTCTATTATCAAATTGAATGTATTCAATCTTAAATGCATCTAAGAGTTGAACGGTATTATTTGATAATTCGTCACATATCGAATAGATCTGACTCCTGCTGAATTTCTTGTTCAAAGATTGAGTCTTCTTCTTCAACATTTGCTACTCCACTTTTTAGTTCATTTCTCGTATGAAGCTCTTTTAATCTTGCCAATTTGCCATTCATTCGTAAATTGATATAGTCACCATGTTCAAGACCTGATCCATGACGGGTTTTAATTAAAACAAGTTTCCTATTGCCATTATTTTCCCCATCATCGGCAAGTTCTTCGTCGCTTTTTGGTTCAAATTTTGCTACAGTAGTTGCAAGCCACAAGAGTCTATCAGATTGAGCGACTTCGTTTTCACGATTAAGCTGAACAAATGACAAGCATGGAACATCATACTTAACGCAGAAGTCATGCATTTTAGTAATTTGAAATCCAAGAGCTTGATATTCCTGCATAGCAGCAGACAACCCAGCACTACTCATAAGTTTAAAATAATCATATATCACTAAACAATCTTTAGTTTTACCATTCTCATCAACTCCAACATGCTGGTGTATCCATCTTTTCGTAATATTTAAAATATTATCAAATGGTTGGCCAGCAATTGAAATATAATGATATGGAATATTTTTTAATAGCTTAGCGCCTTCATAAACTTTACTTTTTTCCATGAGAGATCTTGCGAATTTACCTTTAGCGATTTGATTAATCTCAACACCGCTAAGATTTGCAAGCATACGATTTCTCTGGTCTGACAAATCCATTTCTGTATCTAAATATAGAACTGGAATATTGTAAGCCATAGCAACATGAATAGCGACATTCGTAGCAATAACACTTTTACCAACTCCGGTTCTTGCCGCTATAAGCGTGATTGACTTTCTGCGAAGTCCGCCACCAACTGCCTCATCAAACCTACTCATACCTGTTGGAATGCCTAAATAGTCAGTTTGATTGTTTTCGAGATATGAGATGTAATCGTCAATCTTGTCGCCAACTATAACTGTATTATTCGCGTGTTCTTTATAGGCTTGAGTTGTTAGTTCCATTACTGGATTTTCTACAATTCCAATAATATCACTGACATCTTCATCACCCGTAATTTTGCCAATTTGATTATCGCATGATGCTAATGTTTTTTT
>SXGQ01349410.1_pt1 | contig 21980 bp, 25 predicted proteins | sample 3178371 | NCBI WGS metagenome assembly SXGQ01 (sample SAMN11356859, study PRJNA531348) | freshwater metagenome | isolation source: freshwater sample F1-20 | place: China: Fuxian Lake, Yuxi | collected 2017-12-25 | reverse complement strand
GCCGCCGCCGACGGCGCGACCGCGGCGCCCGCTGAGAAAAAGGCACGCGCTCCGAAGGCTCCCGCAACCGGAGACAAGTCTGCCGCATCGGGCGCTCCTGCGCCTGAGGCCGCCCCGGCTCCGGCAGCTGAACAAAAGCCGGTCGAGATGGTGCATGGTGTAGCCCGCCAGCCGACGGCCGAGGAACTTCTCAAAGAGGAGTTGGGAGCCATCAAGGTCCGCAAGGCGAAGGGGTCCAAGAATGTCTCCTCGGGGATAGCGAACGTGCTCGCGTCCTTTAACAATACGATCGTGTCCATCACCGACCTGAAAGGTGCCGTCATTTCGTGGTCCACCGCCGGCAAATGCAACTTCCGCGGATCCCGCAAATCGACGGCCTACGCCGCTCAAGTCGTGGCGCAGGACGCCGCCCGTAATGCGATGGCGCACGGGCTGAAGGATGTAGTCATCCGCGTCTCGGGCCCCGGGCTCGGTCGCGATTCGGCGATCCGCGCGCTCCAAGCGGTTGGTCTGGAAATCACTTCCATCGTGGATGTGACCCCGATTCCCCACAACGGCTGCCGTCCGCGCACGCGCCGCAGCGTCTGATCAACCGCGGTAGCGCGTCCCGTCCCAACCTCCTCCAGCTTAAAATTCCCAAGTCATGGCTCGTTATACCGGCCCCACCACCCGCATCAGCCGCCGCTTCGGCCAGCACCTGCTCGGCTCCGGCAAGGCCCTCGAGCGCCGCGGTTATCCTCCCGGCCAGCACGGACCGAAGATGCGCCGCAAGGTCTCCGAGTACGCCGTCGGGCTGAACGAAAAGCAGAAGCTTCGTTTCATCTACGGTCTACTTGAGCGCCAGTTCCGCCGAGTGTTTGAACTCGCCAAGCGCGAGCGTGGCGTCACCGGTGAGCGCTTCCTGCAGCTCCTCGAGACCCGGCTCGACAGCACCGTTTACCTGCTGGGCCTTGCGAAGACGCGTGCCGCCGCCCGCCAGTTCGTGAACCACGGCCACATTCGTGTGAACGGGCACAAGGTCGACATCGCCAGCTACAACGTGCAGCCCGGTGACGAGATCGAGGTGAAGAACACTCCCGCTTCCCGCCAGCTTGCCACCCGCTGCCTGGAGGAGAATCGGATCCGCAACGTCCCGGGTTGGCTCACCATGAACCCGGAGACCTTCAAGGCCACCGTGGTCCGTCTTCCCACCCGCGAGGAAATGACCCAGGACATCAACGAGCAGCTCATCGTCGAGTTCTACTCGCGCTTCTGAGCCGCCGTTTTCCAGCTCCGCGATCCCTCCCAAATTTAGGACTCCCCGCCATGCCAAAACGCCTCGGAAAGTTCGAACTGCCCAGCAAGCTCACCAAGGTCGAGGAGGGCTCCACGCCCACCTACGCGAAGTTCATCGCCGAGCCCTTCGAGGCCGGCTACGGTCACACCATCGGCAACTCTCTACGCCGGGTTTTGCTCAGCTCCATCGAGGGCGCGGCGATCTCCTCGATCAAAATCGACGGCGTGAACCACGAGTTCCAGTCGATCGACGGTGTGGTCGAGGATGTCACCGACATCGTGCTCAACCTCAAGAAGGTCCTCATCGTTTCGCACAAGCGTGAGCCGATCAGCCTCCTGATCAAGACGGCCAAGACCGGAGTCGTCACCGCGGGTGACATCCAGGCGGACGCCAACATCCAGATCATCAACCCGGACCAGGTCATTTGCACCCTCGACCACAAACGTGCCTTCGAGGCCGAGATCGAGATCAAGACCGGTCGCGGGTACTGGCCCGGCGAGAGCAACAAGAAGGAGGAACAGGCGATCGGAGTAATCTCCGTCGACTCCCTATTCTCCCCGGTTCGTCTTGTGAAGTACACGGTCGAGGCCACCCGCGTCGGCCAGATCACGGACTACGACAAGCTCATCCTCGAGGTTTGGACCGATGGACGCATTACTCCCGACGATGCGCTCAAGCAGTCGGCCTCGATCCTGAAGCACCACCTTGACGTCTTCGACCGTGTCAGCGAGGAACAGTTCGAGTTCGAAAGCCAGCAGTCCGAGGTCAGCGAGGAGCAGAACAAGCTCCGTAAGCTACTGAATATGTCCGTCAACGAGATCGAACTGTCGGTCCGGGCGGCGAACTGCCTGAACAACGCCAACATTACCACGGTCGGCGAACTGGCGATGAAGACGGAGCAGGAGATGCTCAAGTACCGGAACTTCGGCAAGAAGTCGCTCAATGAGATCAAGGAGAAGCTGGAGGCGCTTGGTCTCTCGCTCGGCATGAAGTTCGACGAGCGTCTGCTCGACACCAAAAAGGAAGCTTGATCCGTCGCCCGACCCAGGCCTCGGCCGAGGGTGGTTCAATATCAACTTAAAAGGTCCTCGCGCCGTCCGGCGTCGCTCCACGCTGCGGCCGGATTGCCGATCGGGGGCCTGATCCAAAAACACAATGCGTCATAATAAACACCATGCCTCCCTGGGCGTGACCCGCGAACACCGTCGCGCGATGTTGTCCAACCTCGCCGCGTCGCTGATCGATCACGGTCGCATCCAGACCACCCTCACGAAGGCCAAGGCCTTGCGCCCCTTCATCGAGAAGATCATCACCAAGGCGAAGCAAGCCGCGGCCAAGACGGAGCGAAAGGACGCCCTCCATCTTCGGCGCCTCGCGCTGGCGGATGTTCGCAATGAGGATGCCGTGACGAAGCTGTTCAACGAACTGCACAAGGAGTTCGCGAACCGCAGCGGCGGCTACACCCGCATCTACAAACTTGGGCCGCAGCGCCAGAGCGACGCCGCGGAACTCGCCCTGATCGAGTTCGTGAAGGCCGATGACCAAGGCTACAAGAAGTCCAAGGGCCGTCGTTCGGCGAAGGCCAAGGCGCCCAAGGTCGCTGAGGCCAGCCCCGCGGTTCCGGCCGTCGAGGCCGCGAAGGCTGAGGAGCCGAAAGCCTGATCGGCTGATTCTCAAGGAAACGCGCCGGACGGAAGTCCGGCGCGTTTTTTTGTCGCCGTTGCCGAAAGGGCGGCAATTACCTCCCCCGAATGTTCGATTTCACCGCGGCCACGTTGGTCTATTGCGTCATGGTGGGGATGATTTTCCTCGGCCTCTGGATCTATCACGACCGGCGCGACTACGTCCGATACCAGAAGGCGCGACGGCGGACCGCGTTCCATTGCATCCGTTGCGATTCGATCTATGCGGGGATCGGCGGCAGGGTGGACATGGTTGAGTGCCCGAACTGCGGGCATCGGAACTCCCGGCTGCGCTTCTAGGCGCCGCCGATTCCCTTGCGATCCATGGCTTCGGCCTCCCACGCGGACCCATACGACCGCCCTCCCGGTTGGAGGCAGCGCCGTGGCCGCGAGGTCGCCGCGGCGGTGGTCTTCGTCGCGACCGTGTTGCTCACGGTGCTCTCCTTTCCCCCCTTCCGCTTCCCGGAGGCGGCCTACGCGATGCTGTTGCCTGGGGTGCTTTGGGCCTACACCCGCCCGACGTGGCGCCTGTACGCGATGACGATGCTGGCGTCGCAGGCGGTTGCCTGGACAATACTGCTGAGCTGGCTGCACCATGTGACCTGGTTGGGCTGGCTGTTGCTGGGACCGTTCATCGGGGTCTGGGTGGGTAGTTGGTATCTCGCCGTGAGATGGATGATGCCAAGAATGGTCGGACGGCCAATTTCCCAGCGGCTCCTTGCGGTTTTAGGTCTGGCGGGGGCTTGGGTAGTCGTGGAGTGGAGTCGGAGCTGGTTGCTCGGTGGCTTCCCTTGGCTGCCGCTCTCCGCGAGCCAATGGGAGCGCACCAGCATTCTTCAGGTGGCGGCCTACACCGGGGCCGGTGGAGTGTCCTTTGTCCTCGTGATGATGAACCTCGGATTCGCCGCCTACACCCATCGCCTCTTTCGCGAGCGGGCGGTCGGCATCAATAAGCGCAGCCAGGAGTTCTTCCTCGCCCTGTTTCTCCTCATGGCGTGCGTGTGCGTGCATTTCCAGGAGTCGTTCAACCGCCGGGGACATGTGGTGCCATTCATGCGGGTGGCATTGGTGCAGCCGAATATTCCCCAGGAAGTGAAATGGGATCCGGCGCGGGCGCCTGGCATTCTGGAAGTGCTCACCGCGACGACGCTCGAGGCTGCGGCGGCGCAGCCCGATGTCCTACTATGGCCCGAGGCGGTGACGCCATTAGCGGTTAGGGGGGACGAGTCGGCCAAGGCATTCGTGGAGGCACTCGTGCGGCGTGCCGGCCGTCCGCTGCTTTTGGGGTCGATCGCCGTGGAGGCGCGCGGAGCCCCCGAGGAGGCTTGGTTCAACGGGGCCTTCCTGGTGACGCCATCCGAGGGCGTGGCGGCCGCCTACTATGCGAAACAAAAGCTCGTGCCCTTCGGCGAGTATGTACCCCTGCGGCCCCTGCTGGCGTGGCTGGAGAAGGTTGTGCCGGTCGGCGGTGATTTTATCCCTGGAGATTCGACCAGCCCTCTCCTGGCAGCAGTGCGCGGCGAACCGTTGGCTTTCGGTCCGCTCATCTGCTATGAAGACACTTACCCGGAGTTGGCGAGGCTGAGTGTCCTGAGCGGTGCCGGGGTGCTCGTGGTATTGACCAACAATGGCTGGTTCGGCAGGGGCGGCGCGGCCGAGCAGCACGCCGCCCACTCCGTGCTGCGCGCCGTGGAGACCCGTCGGCCGGTGCTTCGCTGCGGCAACGCCGGCTGGAGCGGATGGATCGACGAGTTCGGTGTCGTGCGGTCGGTGCTGTCAGACCCTGAACGTGGGATCTATTTCCGGGGCAGCCGTTCGATTGATCTCACGCGCGACGCGCGCTGGATCGACCGCACCAGCTTTTACGTCGAGCACGGCAACTGGTTCGTGGCGCTCGCGGCGCTCTTGGCGCTGGCCGGGTGGTGGCTCATCCGCTCCGCAGATCCGGAAAGCGGCCCCTACTGATCCAGGCGATCGCCGGACACGTTACGGTTCAGCCGAGGGCGATCTCGCCCGCGGCAAGCCGGTGCAGGTAGAGGGCCGCGACCTGCGCGCGGGGAGCGATGCTGGGGGTCAGGACGAACTCACGGTCGCTGTGGAGCTGGTCGCCGATCGGGCCGATGCCGTCGAGATTGGGGAGCCCGTACTCCGAAAGAAAATTCCCATCCGAGGCCCCCCCCGTGTGGACCCAGTTGAAAGGGGCGAGGCCGAGGTCGGCGGCCGCGGCGCGCCAGCCGGCGAAAACCTTTTCCTCCACCGGTCCGCATTCCTTGGGTGGACGATTGAACCAGCCCTTCAGTTCAAGCCTGAGCCCGTCGCGGCCGTCGAGCGTGGCGGCAAGGGCCGCGATACGGCGCTCCAGCTCTGACCGGTCGACCGCGGTCGTCACGCGCACATCCAGCTCGGATTCGGCGAGATCAGGCACGACGTTCGTGGCCGGACCGCCACCGCGGATATTGCCGACATTGAGCAATACCCCGGGGATCTCGGCCGGCAGCCGCGCGGCGGCGAGCAGGAACTCCGCTAGCCCGAGGATCGCGTTACGCCCGTCATTCGGGATCTTGGCCGCATGGGCCGCTCGTCCCCGGCAGGTCACGCGGTAGCCGCCGGTACCTTTGCGGGACTTGACGATGTCCCCGTTGGGACGGGCCGGCTCGAACACGAGTCCGAGGTGGTTACGGCGCGCGGCGGCTTCGAACAGCGGGCGGCTCCCATGCGAGCCGGTCTCCTCGTCGGGCGTGAGCAAAACCTCCCAGCCCACCCGGCTGGCGTGGGGGGTCTGCTCGAACGCCTGCAGGCAGGCGAGCATGGTCAGAAGCCCACCCTTCATGTCGATCACGCCGGGTCCCCGCAGGGTCGTGGCATCGGGCCGCGTACAGCGCTGAAAGGGATCGTTGGCCTCGAAAACGGTGTCGAAGTGGCCGCTGAAAAGGATTCGCACCGGCGAGGAGGGCCGCATCACGAGTCTTAGCGCGCGGGCGGTACCGGCGCATTCGGGCTCGTCCACCGTGGCGTCCGGGAAGGAAGGCGCGAACGCCGCGCGAAGCGCGGCCCGCATCCGGTCGAGGCCGGCGAGGTGGCCCGAGCCCGAATTGATGTTGGCCCACGATTCCAGCAGGTCGACGAGCGAGGGGGTCCGCGCGGGCAGGGAGGCGATGGAGGACGGGACGTTCACGGTGTTCTCCCCACGTGATGAAGCCTAGGTTCCGGCGCCAGCAACCCAGAACGGTGTTTTCCCGGGCCTCCGTCGCCGCGCGCCCGGCCTCACCACGTCGCTCATGCCAGCGCCGCGATCTTCTCCTGCAGGTGCGTGAGCCGGAGCTTCGACTCCGCGTTGCGCACCGCCATGGCGTAGGCGGCGGGCTCGCCGACGATCAGCACCTTTTTTTTCCCGCGCGTGATCGCGGTGTAGAGCAGGTTGCGCTGCAGCATCATGAAGTGGGCCTTGAGCAGCGGAACCACGACGACCGGATACTCGCTACCCTGCGATTTATGGATGCTGATCGCGTAGGCCAGCGCCAGGTCGCCGAGCTCGCCGCGCTCGAACACGTGACGGGTCCCATCGAACTCCGCCTCGATCGCCGCCGTACCGCCGTCCACCGCCGCCACCGTGCCGATGTCGCCGTTGAAGAGTCCCTTGTCGTAGTTGTTGCGCAGCTGGATCACCTTGTCGCCCGGCCGGTACTCGGCTCCCGCCGCGCGCAGGCCGCGCGCGTGGGGGTTCAATGCCTCCTGCAGCCGCGCATTGAGGTTCGCGACCCCCGCCACGCCTTTGTGCATCGGAGCCAGTACCTGCACGTCGTTGACCGGGTGGAACCAGTGCCAGTGCCGCGGCACGTGCTCCGTGCAGATGGCGATGATCTTCCGCACGCAATCCTCCGCGTCCGCCGCGGGCACGAAGGTCAGGTCGCTCCAGGCGGGAATTTCCGCGACGCCGGCCGCGCCGGGCGGCAGCGCCGTCTCACCCGCGTTGACCGCATGCGCCGTCGTGACGATGCCGCTCTGGCCTTTCTGGCGAAAGATCACCGCCAACTTGGTCACCGGCACGAGCCCCGTCGCGATCAGGTCCTTCAGCACATTGCCCGCCCCGACACTCGGGAGTTGGTCGGTGTCGCCGACCAGCAGCAGATGCGCGCGCGACGGCACCGCCTGGAGCAGCGCGGCCGCGAGACGCGTGTCGAGCATCGAAGCCTCATCCACGACCAGGAAGTCCGTCGCGAGCGGCGAATCCTCGTTGGCGCTGAAACCGCCCTTCGACGGGTCGTACTTCAGCAGGCGGTGGATGGTGGACGCGAATCCGCTGGTTGTCTCCGCCAGTCGCTGCGCCGCGCGGCCGGTCGGCGCCGCCAGGTGCACCCGCGCCCGCTTGGCGCGCAGGATATCGACCAGTGCCCGCAGGATCGTCGTTTTCCCCGTGCCCGGACCGCCCGTGAGGATGGAAACCTTGGAGCGCAGCGCGCTCCGCAGTGCCTCGCGCTGCAGGTCAGCGAACGCGAAACCCGCGCGTTCCTCCGCCCATTGCACGGCCGCTTCGACCTTGATCGGTGGTAGCCCGCTCGTCACCCGCCCCAGCCGGGTCACCGCGGCCGCGATCCGCTGCTCGGCGCGATCGTTGTGCGGGAGTTGGATCATCGCCGAGCCCGGCAGGGGAGCCCCGCCCGTCTCCGCTGCCGTTTCAAATCGGCTCAGCGCCTTCGCCGCCACGAGCGCCTCGACCCGCGCCGCCACGATCTCCGCGCTCGTCGCCAGCATCTCCGCCGCGTGGGCCGCCAGTTCCGCTTCGCGCCATCCCGTGTGGCCCTCCTCCTGCAGTTCTTCCAACGCGAACACGATACCGGCGTCCACCCGCGGCGGCGCGTCGTTGGCGAAGCCGAGGTTGATCGCGATGCGATCCGCCGTGCGGAAACCGATGCCGTCGATCTCCCGCGCCGCGCGGTAGGGCTCCGTCTCCAGCACCCGTCTCGCCGCCCCGCCAAAGTGTCGCACCAGCTTGATGCACTGCGCCGGTGTCACCCCGTAGGTCTGCAGAAAGATGTAGAGCTCCCGTTCCGAGCGTTTCGCGTCCCAAGCCGCCTTGATCGCCGCCGCGCGTTTCTTCCCGATGCCATCCACTTCCCGCAGACGGCCCGAGTCCTCGCTCAGCACCCGCAGCGTGTCGGTGCCGAACGTCTCGACGATCTTGTCCGCATAGACCGGTCCGATCCCTTCCACCAATCCGCTGCCGAGATACTTGCGGATACCGTGCACGCTCGAGGGTAGCTCGCTGCGGAACGCCGCCACCTTGAACTGGGCGCCGTGCTGCGCGTGCCGCGTCCATTCGCCGCTGAGGTGCAGCGTCTCGCCGCATTCGACGCCGGGCAGCGTCCCGACGACGGTCACGTTTTCCGGTTTCGGCCGCCCCGCTCCGCGCTGACCGCCCGGCGCATCGGGTCGCATTTCCGCGATGGTGTAATGATTCTCCTCATTGAGGAAAATGATCCGTTCGATGACCCCGGTCAGGGTCTCGGCGGCGGAAGGTGGGGCGGCGGGCACGGCGGGGAAGGAGGGATCCTGCGCCGTGCGGTCCGTATTTCAACCCGCGCCCGCAACCCGCGGCCGGCGCCGGCCTCAACCTCCGACGGTCTTGGTCTCGTCGCGCACCGCCTCGAGCGTCTCGGTCATGACCTTGATCTCCCGCCCGGCTTTCCAGCCGATGTAGAAAACCAGGAACCCGTACCAGAGGATGGAGGCGAGGATCAGGACGGCCCAGAAGGCGACGAGCAGGGAGTTCATCGGGCGGGAGCGGGCTGCGCGGGGGCGGGGGAGAGTAACGAGCCGGCGATCATACCGAACGCGGCCAACGCGAACGAAGAGGCGCCGGCGACCTCCGGCGCGATCTTGAACTTGGTGCCAAGCACCAGAAATACCAGCGGGCCCACCGCCCCGAGCACCAGCGCGGCCGCCGCACCCGTGGCGTTAGCCCGGGGCCAGTAGAGGCCGGCCACCAGAAGCGTGAACACGCTGGCGAGATAGATGTTGCCGGTCACCGCAAGGTAGTCCCACGCGTTCCCCGGCAGTTCGTACCACAGGCCGTAAAACAGCAGAAACACCGCTATCCCCAGCACCAACAGGCGAGTGAGCAACAGTTGCCCGCGGGGCGACAGCGGCTTTTTCAGGCAGGGCGTCACGAGGTCGTTGTAGATCACCGTCGCCCACGTGAGCATGTAGCCGCTGTCGGTCGACATCTCCGCCGCGAGCATCGCCGCCACGACGATGCCGATGATGCCCGCCGGCAGCACGATGCTTAGGTAGTGCGGCATCGCCGTCAGCGTCGTCAGACCCTCCGGCAGCCCGCCGTGGCGAGTGAACCACACGAGCGCTGCCGCGCCCCAGAGGCCCGGCAGGAGAAAGCGCCCGACAAAATAGAAGGAGGTGCGCGTGTACATGCGCCTCGCGGTCCCGGCGTCGCGGGCCGCCAGCACGCGGCTGATCTGCGTCTGCCAGGTGGTCGCGCAAGCGACCTGAAAGACGAACTGCCAGAGGAGATAGCCCCAGCCGAAACTGGTCGCGTGCGTGGGATCGTAGGGGTGCGCCTTCAGGGACCCCGCGCTCCATGCGGACTCCAACCCGGTCAAGAGATCGCTCCAGCCGATGTGCAGGATCACGAGCACCGAGGTGACGACGATGCCCACGCCCATGACCAGAAACTGCAGGTAGTCCGTCACCAGCACCGAAAGCATCCCTCCCAGCGCGGTGTAAACGAGCACCAGCCCGAGCAGGCCGGTCATGATCCACTCCAGCCAGCCCGGCGGCAGGCCCGTCGCGTGCACGAGAAACTCGCCGCCAAGCCGCAGGAAAATCCCCATGTTGAGCAGCCCGCCGAGCACCACGAACAACCCCGCCAGCCAGCGCACGCGCGGACTGAAGCGTTTCTCGAACAGCTCCGGGATCGTCATCACGCCCGCGTCGCGCAGCGGCCCGATCACGAAGCCCGTGCGCCCGACCAGCCAGACCGCTGCCGCCATCACCACGCCGATCATCGCCCCCGCGAAGCCCTTCTCGTAGCCCAGCTGCGCCGTGTACATGATCGTCACCAGCCCGAGCTCCGTCGCCGCCAGCGAGGCGATCCCGACGTTCACATCCATCTCGCGCCCCGCCACCGCGAAATCCTGCACGCCGCGCACGTAGCGGCGCATCCAGAGTCCGGCGAACAGGCAGCCGGCGAGATAAAGGGCGATGATGATCCAGTCGACCGGGGTGAGCGTCATGGCGGGCCACCGGGAAGTTGGCCTTCCGGCAGCCGCGGGGGAAGCGGAAACACCGTGGCTCAGCCCGGCGGCGCGAAGCGCCGTTCCGGCGTCCGCGCGTCCGCCCGCAGCATCAACCGCATCCGGAGCTCGCGCACGACGCGCCCGTCGCCTGCGACGTTGTCGACCTCTCCCGCCAAGCGGAAACCGCGCGACTCGTAGAGGCTCCGCGCCCGCGCAGTGTGCGGCACCGTCGTGAGCTCGATCCCGTCGCGGGCCGCCGCGACCGCGGCCGCCACCAACCGGTCCAGCAGCGCGCCGCCCAGCCCTCGCCCTTGCCACGGGTCGGCCACGCCGAGCCCGAGCACCGGGAACGGCCGGTCGTACTCCCAGAGAAAGGCATAGGCGACGATCCGTTCTTCCTCCGCCGCCACCAGGCCCAGGTCCTCGCCGCGCGCGTGCCGCGCCACGTGGCGCGCCAGGGTGGACCCGTCGTACGCGTGGGGCAGGAACAGGGCGCGCGACGACGCGCTCAGCGCGGCATTGAAGCGCGCCAGCCCCGCGATTTCCCGGGCCGACAGCGGCCGCACCTCGACCACTGACCCGTCGCGCAGGCGGATCGTCCGCCCTGTGTCCCGGCCGCTCATCGCCCGGCCGGCCTCACGGCAGTTCCGCCAGAAAGCCGACCAGATTCGCCACGTGCGCGTCCAACGGCACGCCCAGGTGTTGGCAGCCGAGCTGGATCGTCGACCGGTCGATCTTCGCAGCGAACGAGGGTTCGCGGACCTTCTTCAGGATAGAGGATACCTTCATCTGGCCGTAGGGCACTGGATTGAGTCGACGGTAGGCATAGAAGATCCCGCAGAGCTCATCGCACGCGAGCAGCGCGGCCGCGAGGGGCGTCCGCGGCAACGTGGTAAACCCGTTGTAGCCGTGCGCGTGGGCCTCCACCGCATGGATCATCTCCTCGGGATACCCCCAGCCTTGAAACCAACGCAGCGCCTCCGCCGGATGCCGGTCGGGAAAACGCTCGAAGTCGAGGTCGTGCAGCAACCCCGTGAGGCGCCACAGGTGCGGATCTCCCTCGAAACGAGGCGCGTAACCGCCCATCGCGGCCGCGACCATCGTCGCGTGCAGACGCTGGTAGGGGTCCTGGACGTGTTGCTCGAGCAGGGCACGGGCTTCTTCGGCGGTCGGCAAGGGCATGGTGGATGGTGGAATGGGATCGGCCGCGCCTCGGCGGCTGGCAAGCCCGTAGGGAGGGGGCGCAAACGACGCCACCCGGATCCGGCCGAGGCGGATCTCTTCGCCCGCCCCGACATTTGGCATTCGTCTTTCCCCCTGCACCGGTGCGATGGTTTTGGTCCCTTTCTGGCATGCCCTCACGTTCGCTTCCGCTTCTGTTCGGAGCCGCGCTCTGCGCGGCGGCCTGGTCGGGGTGCGTGATCATCAGTAACGTTGACGAAGAAAAACTGTCGGCCGCGTGGAAGAGGGAAATCAACCCTCCGGCGCCGCGGCCGCCTCAGGGCCGTTTCGCCTCGGCGGGTCTGATCGCCCGGGGGGCGAAGCCACCGGTGGAAGGCCGGCTCGAGTGGATGTTCCTGCCCGGCCAAATCCGAGACCGCACGCCCGCCGAAACCATAGAACTGGCCACAGCACCCGACGGCACCCTCACGGCGCGCGCCTGGCGCGGGGGTCGCGTCGTCGCCGAGGTCGAGCTTCCCGGCCGTCTTGATCCCAAAACCGGCTGGCTCGAGCTCGAGCGTATCCCGGTGAAAAGCACCAACAAGTTCGGCGTGACTGTCGCCTCCCAATCCGCGCGCGTCGCCGTTGGCTCCAACGGCGCCCTCCATGTGCAGATGAGTTCCACCGAGGCCGGAGTCGTGCTCTTCCTGCCCGCCTTCGGCACCGGCACGGTGTGGGGTCGTTGGGAACCGGCCACACCTTGAGCGCCGGAGCGGCGTGAAGTCGGGCGCGCCCGAGCCCCCGCGGCTCGCCTTTCGGCTTGCGGCGACCAGCGTGCGCCGGCTCGCCCGGCGGCCCGTTTAGGGCGCGGTAGCCAAGTGGTAAGGCCGAGGTCTGCAAATTCGTTTCGCCGGTTTTTCTCAAGCAGTCCCAAGGTTTCCGATACGGTTTCCCAGAGGTAAATCCTTCTGGACATCATTTCCGGCGATTTCCCGAAAATGCCGGTTTTGGCACGTTTTTCGGGGAAAAGTGTAGAAAAGGAGTGTAGAAAAATCTTGGCCGCGTTTCCGGTGGGTTTTCGGCCGGATCAGAGAGGGTCTGCAGTCTGCCGGGCTTCGCTTCTCGAAGCCGTTTGCCATGAGTTTTTCCGCCAGTTCCGCGATCGCTGATTCCTCGCCGATTAAGGGCCCGACGACTGACACTGCTTCGCCAGCGGCGACCTTCCGCCCCGGACACGAGATCGCTCTTCTGACGCGTTGACCGGTTTCCGGTCTCTCACACCGCTTTCTCAATCGAGGCGAAGTCCACGTCGATCGCTCCGGCGTCGAACTTTGCCGGATCCGGGACGCGCGCGCAGACGTTCGCCACGATCCACGGCTTCAGGGGATTCGCGCAGGTGAAGCCCGAGGACTTCTGGCGGTTCTCCACGGCGACCTCGATGCCGTCGACCCGCGGGCTCACCGAAACCAGTTTCGCGAGGTCGAGGTTCCGCGTGCCCATCTGGCCGTCGAACACGATGCGGCGGTTGGTGATCGTGAGCATGCCTTCGTCGAGGCGCTTCCAGACGTCGTTCGATTCCGAGGTCGACGTGCCGGTGCTCACCCACACGCCTCGTGCCACGCGGACCCCCACCCGGTTACCCGTTCCGGTGCGCACGGCGCGGGGCTCCATCAACTCCACCTTCTCGCAAAAGAACGCCTGCTCACCTTCCTTCAGGAACAAGGTCGATTCCACCGGCAGCAGCCCGCCGCGCTGTTCCGCCGCCTTCCAGAACGCCCGCGCCGCCTCCACGTTGCCCAGCGCCCGGCTCCGCTGCTCTTCCCGCGCCGCCTTTCGTGACGCCGCCGACCACCAGAGAAAAAGTCCCAGCAGGCCTAAAACGACGAGAACAAGGATCGCGGGGGATTCCATGGCGGAAGGGGTGGCTGAAATTTCGTGTTTATCTCTGCCGCGCCTTCGGTGCGTTGGCCAACGAAATGACCTTACGGCTCAGGGATGTTTCTTCCGCGCCGCATCGCGCAGCGCCTTCACCACATCGGTCGTCGCATCAAGATCCGCCACCCGCGCTCGTACCTCCACGGCGCGCCCTCGGACGGCCAACGCAACGGCCGACAGGTAGCCGCCCGAGCCCGCCGAGCGGATCTTCACCACCACTTCCGCACGTCCGTCCCCGTCGATGTCGGTCGCTGTCACGGCTTCAACCACGCCGTCGCGCTCGCAAATGAGGCCCCCGATAAAATCATCCGTGTCCAATTCCTGGCGCACCGCGGCGGAGTCCGCCCGGTAGGCCCGCACACTGAAACTGCCGATCGACCTCGGCTCAAAGTCGCCCTCCGCCACCACGACGGTGACATCCGGCTCGAGCCGCAGCCGCGTGACGACGCGATCGGTCGCGGCCGAAGCAAGGGGGGCCAAGCAAACGGAGATCCAAGCGAACAGGTATTTCATGCAATAGAAGGCCTGAAGGAAATCGGCGTGTTTTACGCTCTACAGGATGCAACTTGGCGCGCGCTCGTTCAATCGGACTTTAGCCTTTGCCACTGCCACGCATAGGCGTTGCGGACCTTGTCGATTTGGGACTCCGCCAGCTCGCTCGGCATAAGATCAGTCCGACTTATTCCGAGGGTATGCAGGGTTTCCGCCGTCGGCCGGTGCAGTAATGTCTCGAAGGCCCGCGAAAACACCCAGGCCGCGGCACCGTGAACGGCTGGGTTGGTCAAGGCGTTCGCGTGCAAGCGTCGCAAGTACATGGGGAAGCATCGCGCGATCAGTTCAAGGTGCGTGCGATCGTGGCGCGGAGGCGGCCCGACCTGATCGAGATCACGGAAGTTGGCTGCCTTCGACTTCAGCAGGCTCACCGGATCAAGTACCCGAAACGTGACGCCCGCGTAATCGATTTCCTCAACTCCCCGGAGATCCTGGGCATCGAGCCCGTGAACGTTCTTTAGAACCTCGACCAATAGTTTCCGGTTGTCCGCAGCCAAGCCCCTCGCGATCGCCTCGCGTCCATCGCCGAAGGCCCAGAACGGAACTTTATCTACCCGCCATTCGGGTCCCAGCCGCTTGAGAAATTCGAGTATCTTTGGCGTGCTTAGCACGTCGAGATCCCCGCTCGCGTACTTGGTGGTGATGCCTGAAGTCTCGTCCTCCAGAAATGTGATTGCCCAGAGATTCACCGCCTGACCACCAACGATCGTGGGCCGGAGGTCGCTGCCGGCGATGATCCGGTAATCGTGCGGGTAAGTCGGATCGGGATTTAAAGACGAACGCCGCCGACGGAGGCCAGGCGCGGGCGCTCGGTCTTGGAGGTATCGATTCCGATGAGTGCCAGGTTTTCCCGCAACGCCTCCGCTGACCGCCCCTTGGCGGCTAGCTGTTCGATGCGGGCACGCGACTCCGAGTGGTACGCCTCGGCGTAGGCCAAGGCTTCCCGCTGGCTTTGCCATCTGGCGAGCAGCTTTCGGATGATTGACACGGCGGAGAGGTACTACGAACGAGGCGCAGAGGTCAACCGGGCATCGAGGAGGCGCGTTGATTGGGCGCGTGCTCCTGAGGAATACGCTCATCTCAGACGGCGCGAGGATCCGGCCTTAAGGCTGGGGTTCGGCGTGCTCACGCGGGAGCCCTCCCGCCTCCGCCAGCGGAATACCCCTTGGCTGCGGCCGCCAAGGATCGTCGCACCCGGGCAACCAACTCCTCCGGCGCGAGCGCCGCGGCGTGTTCGCCCCAGCTCAGGATCCAGCTGGCCACCTCGTGCAGATCGTTGAGATGGAGCGTGAGTTCCGACTCCCCATGCGGCAGCGGACGCAGGCTTTGCGTGGCGTGCCAGAAGCGTTCTGACACGAGGCGCGACGCGTACGCGTCGAAGCGTATCCGCACCTCAATCGAGCCCTCGCCGGCAAAGACTCCGAAGGAGTTGCCGAAGTACCTCGTGATGTCGAAGCCCTGCACGCGCTCGAAGCGTTTCTCCAGCAGGCGTAGCTTCGAAATTCGGGTCAGGGCGAAGGTTCGCATCGCCTCCCGCAGGGAATCCCAAGCCACGAGATACCAGCGTCCCTGCACGCAGGCGAGGTGGTGTGGCCGCACCCGACGTTCCTCGTCGGTCGTTGATCGGGGCTTGCGGTACGCGAAACGCACTTCCCGTCTGCGCCGCACCGCCGTGTGCAAGGTGTCGAAGACGGCGAGGTCGTGCGTCGAAACGCCCAGCGGGCGAAACGATATCTCCGCCTCGGGAGAAAAGATCGTATCATCGGCCATCGACGCGGTGAGCTTCGCGAACGCCGAGCGCAGCGCCTCCTCGAAGCGTGTGCCGCGGTACTGCTCCAGCGCCTTCTGCGCCACCAGGAGCGCCACCACCTCGCCGTCGGTCACCTGCAACGAGGGAAACCCGGCCACCGGCTCGGTGTAGCGGTAACCGCCGTGCGCGCGGCTGTGCACCACGGGCAGCTTCAGTCGCTCCCGCATGAATTCCACGTCGCGCTGCACGGTCTTGCCCGAGACCTCCAGCCGCCGCGCCAATTCAGCCACGCCCGGCGCCCGCCCGTCTTTCAGCAACTCATGGATGCGCAACATCCGCTCGAGCGGCGGACGCGAGCGAAGCTCGGCGGGGAGGGGAGGCATGGGACGGCGCGTTTTCGCCATCGGGGTGGTCCCGACGGTGTCGCCATCATTTTACGGGCGTCGAGGACAAAGGCTGTCCGTCTGGGAATCGATTTGGCTCCTGCCGGAGGTGGAACACGAAAGACGGGAAGACCTCCAAGCCGGTGACGGGCCCAAGGAAAGCTCGGAAAACGCGGATCAGGCCGAGCAACCACGAAGGGACACCAAGGGACACGAATGACCGCGCTCCTGAATCGCTCCGCGGGTGTTCAACCACGGATGCACACGGATCGACACGGATAAGGCGTTTCCGATGTAGCCGTGGCTGCCAGCCGCGGACTATTCAGGGAGACGTACCGCCGAAGGCGCTTCCGACTCGCTCCGCGTTTTTAACCGCGGATGTCGCAGATGGCGCGGATGAGGAAATCACCCCCCGTCTCCCACGTCTTCCCAGTCTCCCCCGTCTTCCCGTCTCCCGACCGCTCCTCGTTCCGCCGATCATCGCCTCTCGCCTTCCTCCCGTCGCCTCCTCTCTCCATCCGGCGTTGCCCGCGGCTTGACTAACAGGCCTGTTATTCTAGCTTGTTTCTATGAAAACGTCGTCCCTTTCCGTCGGCGCCTTTGAAGCCAAGAACCGTTTCTCGGATTTGATCGACCGGGTCGGCCGCGGTGCGGAGGTCACCATCACGAAGCATGACAAACCCGTGGCCAGGATCGTCCCGATCGAGGAGCATTCCCGTCGTGAAAAAATGGACGCGGTCGCCGAGCTGCGCTCGATCCGGGGGCGCTACCGTTTGAAGGGGGTGACGGCCCGGACGCTGATCTCCGAGGGTCGGAAATGAGCGATTTCGTCCTGGATTGCTCCGCGACACTCCCGTGGGTCTTCGCCAGCGCGGCGACCCCCGCCACCGACGCGCTTCTCGATGAACTTGCCGCCGGCCGGCGCGCCTGGGTGCCGGCGCTCTGGCACCTGGAGGTCGCGAACGTCATGCTTGGAGCCCGCAAGCGCGGCCAGATCGACCGGGCTGGCGTGGAGAAGTTCATGTCCACCCTCAGGACGCTGGAGATCGAGGTCGACGATGAGACGATGTCGGTGGCCTGGACCAGAACCATGGGCCTCGGGGAGGCCTACGGTTTGACCGCCTACGACGCCGCCTACCTGGAGTTGGCGCTTCGGAGAGGCCTGCCTTTGGCCTCGCTGGACGGGGCCTTGCGGAAAGCCGGCCAGAAGGCGGGTTGCAGGCTTTTGCCGTAGGAAGGAGCGCGCGGCCTATCTGCGCGAAAGATCGAGTCGCGAACTCCCTCCCGACTCTCATCACCTCTCGCCTCCAGCCTTTCGCCTTGCCCCCCTCGACACGGATGCCGCGTTTCCGATGTAGCTGCGGCTGCTAGCCGCGGACGAGATTGTGGGCGTACCGCCGAAGGCCCTCCCGACTCGCTCCGCGTAGTCGCCCACGGAACTCACGGAATACCCGGACGAGCCCGGGCAACCACGAAGGAACACCAAGGGACACGAATAAACGCGCTCCTGAATCGCTCCGCGGGTGTTCAACCACGGATGCACACGGATCAATACGGATGCCGCGTTTCCGATGTAGCCGCGGGCGTGTACCCTTCGTAGGCTCGGCGAAGTAGGGCCCACCGCGGATTATTCAGGGAGACATACCGCCGGAACGCCCTCCCGCCTCGCTCCGCGTAGTCGCCCACGGAACGCACGGAAAACACGGATGCGGCCGAGTAACCACGAATGGCCACGAAATCACACGAATGTGGAAGCCTCTCGCCCCTCACCCCTGGCGTTTCGCCTCTAGCCGCCCCTCGCCCATAGCCTCTCGCCCCTCGCATCTCGCCTCTCGCCTCTAGCCTCTAGCCTCATCCCCTTATGCCATAACCCGCCTCTCCGCGGACTTGCCGCCGGGCGAATCCCGCCTCTTTCTCAGTCCCGTGCATTCGCATCATGAACGACTTCCCGCCGTGGCTTCCCGCCGGGGCGAGGGTCTGCCAACCGAGCTTGGGAAAAGCCGCGGTGGCCGCAGCGCGACGAGTCGTCGCGCTGGATGTGGGGATTCCTCCCAAATAATTTTCCCCGTGGTGCGTGTGCCGGCCTCCGGCTTCCCGCACCATGATCCAAGCACCTGAACCCGTCCTGCGCTACCGGGGTGGCGATCGCCACCACCTGTTCCTGAACCACGGCACGTGGTTCCTCCGCTACAGCCTGCGCCCGTCGCCGCTGTTTAAAGCCGACCGCCGCGTCGCGGTCTCCCTCGGCACCAAGGACCTCGCCGTCGCCCGCGAGCGCCGCGACGCGTTCCTCGCCCACCTGCTCCTCCACCGTGAGCAGGGCGACAATTCCCCGCGCGTCGCCGTCGCCGCCTGAAACGCGAGCCTGCCCCCGCGCCATGAACCTCTCCCGCCGCCACTTCCTGATTTCCGGCTCCGCCGCACTCGGCGCCTGCTTCCTGCCTACCGCGTTTTTACGGCGTTTCGCTCGTTTCCGCACCGAACCCGCCGCCGCGATCGACGCGCCGTCCTCCCCGCGCCATACGCTCTACGCCACACGTCACGACGACGATGTCGCCCGCTGGCAACTCGCTCTCGGACGCCCGACCACGGAGTACCCCTCGGCTCCTTCCTGGCGCGAATGGCTCGCCGACTACGAGTCGATCGACCCGGAGGACGAGGACGCCGTGACCCACTGGCTCGCCTCGCGCGGGCGCGACGAGGTCACCGCCGATCCGGGTTGGCTGAAGGACCCCGTGGACGACTGGATCTGGGAGGACTACCTCGAGAATCGCTTCCTCATTCACGATTCCCCGGAGGCGCACGCCCTCCAGTACCTCTCGCGACTGAAGCTCACCCACGGGCCGTTCACCGATGCCGCCGGTTCCCGCCTCGGGCGACTGGACTTCTTCCATGGCACCATGCCAGGCGCCGACTCCCACTTCGTCGAGGTCGAGGGCGAGGCCATCCTGCCGGCCCTCCAGCATCGTCTCCGCGAACTCGGAGAAAACACCGCCATCGAAATCACCCGCTGAAACCCATCCTCCCGTCACCATGTCCACCGCACCCAATCCGCCCGAACCCGCACCCAATTCCTCCTCTTCCGACGAGGAAACGCCCATACAGCCCACGCCGAATCTTCTGCAGCAGGCCTGGGATCAAATGACCAAGGAAGGCAGTTACCTTGACGCCGAGCCCGAGAGCTGGGGTCGGAGCAAAAACGACAGCCGCACGACCGTGGAAATCACCTTCCACCGCGCGCCCGCACCCAGCCGGCGGCGCGCCTCCACCGCGAAGAAGCCACGCCAGCGAGGCTGAGGATTTTTCTATATGAGCAACAAGTCCAACGCCTCACCCATCACGCGAACCGTCTCCGCGCCGCGACCACCGGCCGACGATCCGACGGTCCCCGCCGGGCCCTATTGGGACGCCCTGCGTCGTTTGAAGCGCGTCCGCGTGGGCAGAAGCTTGTCCAGCGGGATCGTGATCAGCCGAGTCCCCGGGCCTGCGTCACACCCCAACCGCGAATCCCGCACGCCATGACCCGCCGCGAAGCCGCCCGCGCTTTGCGCGACACCTTGCGCGAACTCACCCACGCCACCGACGCCGCGACCAAGTTCGCCAACCACGCCATGGGCCTAGCTCTCACGTTTCGTCACGACCTCGTTCCTTCCACCTCGATCACCCGTGAAACCGCCATCCTCCTCCATCACGCCAGCGAAAATCTCACCCGACTCGCCTCCGCCCGTCCCGCCCGCCGCGCCGCCGAGGCGCGATCCCGTCGCCGACGAAAAAATCCGTGAACTTTACCGTAAGTGCTCCGAAGGCCTGCTGCTCCTCCCGCCCACCATCCTCGATTGACGTGAGGCAGGCTCCGCGAGCGGGCCAACCACGAATAGACACCAAGGGACACGAATGACCGCGCTCCCGACTCTCATCACCTCTCGCCTCTAGCCTCTCGCCCCTCGCCCCCCTCAACACGGATGAGGAAGCCCTTCACCTCTCCGAACTTCCCGGGCTTCTGTTCAAATCCCTGGGTCGTGACCCCCTCCCGATTCGCTCCGCGCTGTTAACCGCGGATGGCGCAGATGGCGCGGATGAGGAAAACGGCTTCGCTTTCCTGAACTTACCGCGCCAACAGCCGTGTCGTTCAGCCCTACCGTCCCATTTTCGATCAATTCTAGCAGTCTTACCCCAGGTTATTCTTTTCCTTGAATACATCACTAACATTGCTTGACGATACCCGTCGATGGATCCTGCGCTGAATCCCTACGCTCCCGGGGCCGGGACGCCACCGCCCGAACTCACCGGTCGCGGACAGCTCTTGGAGAACTCCCGTATCGCGCTCACACGAACACGCAATGGCCTGCCCACCAAGAGCTTCATCCTGGTCGGCCTAAGAGGTGTGGGTAAGACCGTTCTCTTGAATCGCGTGGAGGATCAAGCCCGCCTGGCTGGCTATCACACCTCGCTGATTGAATCCCATGAGGAAAAATCGCTTCCGGCCCTGCTTCTGCCCGAGCTGCGCCGTATCCTGCTCGGGCTGGACCGCGGCGAGCAGATCGAGGCGGCGGTCAAACGCGGCATCCGCGTCCTCAAAAGCTTCACCAAGGGCCTCAAGGTAACCTTGGGGGAGGTGGAGATTGGTTTGGATATCGATCCGGAGACGGGCGTGGCCGACAGCGGCGACCTTGAAGCCGATCTTCCCGCCTTGTTCGTCGCCATCGGCGAGGCGGCGCGTGCACGCAAGACCGCGGTGGCGATCATCGTGGACGAACTTCAATACCTGAGTGAAATCGAGTTCAGCGCTCTCATCATGGCCTTGCACAAGATCGCGCAGAAAGGCCTGCCGCTTATCTTAGTGGGGGCCGGCCTGCCGCAGGTCGTGGGTCTGGCCGGACGCTCCAAATCCTACGCCGAGCGGCTCTTCGATTATCCCGAAATCGGGCCCTTGTCCGAGACCGATGCCGCCAAAGCCTTGGCAGAGCCGGCTGAACGCGCGGGCATCACCTTCACCGCCGAAGCCTTGGCCGCGATTTACGCCCAAACCCGCGGCTATCCGTATTTCCTGCAAGAGTGGGGCTATCAGGCGTGGAACCTGGCCGTGCCGCCCACCATCGACGCCGCCGTGATCGAGCGCGCCACCAAGGCATCGATCAATCGCTTGGATGAAGGATTCTTCCGCGTTCGCTTTGATCGCCTGACTCCCCGGGAAAAGGATTACATGCGCGCAATGGCCCTCCTGGGCCCTGGCCCGCACCGCTCCGGCGAGATCGCCGATAAATTGACCGCCTCGGTGCGCACGGTCGCGCCGGTTCGGTCCTCGCTCATCAACAAGGGTATGATCTACAGCCCGGCCCACGGCGACACCGGCTTTACCGTCCCGCTGTTTGATCAGTATCTCCGGCGAATGATGGCGAAATAAGCCCGCATTCGACTCCTACAGCCTTCCAATGGGTGCACTCGTTCCAGGTCTTTATGAGAAATTGCTGGACGAAGAACTATCGCTCGAACTCTCGGCGCACCCCGAGCTGAGACCCATCCTTCGCAAACTCGATGATGAGGAGGCGCCGCATGCCTATGGGCGGTTTGTGTTCCAGTTGTTGGTTCGAGCTCTGCGTAACCGGAGCCCCGAAGAGCGATTGCCGCTGGTGAATCGCCTAATCGAGCTGCTTTCCGCAACCGACGGCTTGGACTTTCTCCAACGGAAAACCCTGCTCACCTCGCCCGACTCGGTGTTACTTTCCCTTCACGCGACTTCGGTGCCAGGTGACGAAGCCGTGACCGGTCCGCCGCGCCCGGCCACACTATCGAAAAATCCGTGAACTTTACCGTAAGTGCTCCGAAGGCCTGCTGCTCCTCCCGCCCACCATCCTCGATTGACGTGAGCCAGGCTCCGCGAGCGGGCCAACCGCGAAGTGACACCAAGGAACACGAATAAACGCGCTCCCGACTCTCATCACCTCTCGCCTCTAGCCTCTCGCCCCTCGCCCCCCCTCGACACGGATGACG
>SXGQ01442697.1_pt1 | contig 21988 bp, 17 predicted proteins | sample 3178371 | NCBI WGS metagenome assembly SXGQ01 (sample SAMN11356859, study PRJNA531348) | freshwater metagenome | isolation source: freshwater sample F1-20 | place: China: Fuxian Lake, Yuxi | collected 2017-12-25 | reverse complement strand
GGGGCTCGGCCGGCGGTTCCGGCCCCGGCGGCGGGTCGGGCGGACCCGGCGCCGCCAACCGTGGGCCGGCGAGCGTCGCCGGCTGCGGCCCCCAGCAGGTGCCCGGCGATCCGTACTCGCCGGTCTGCGTCCGGTTCAGCGGCGGAAACGGCGGCGGGACGAGCCGGGGGGTGAGCGGTGATGCGATCACCGTCGCCGTGCGCATCGAGGGGTTCTCCAACGGCCTGCTCGACGCCGTGTCCCGGGTGGCGAACGCCAAGATCCCCAACGAGAGCCCCGAGCTGATCCGCCGCACCGTCGAGGGGCTCGTCGAGTACTTCAACAAGCGGTTCCAGTTCTACGGCCGCACGTTCAAGCTCGTCGTCTACAGCGGCAAGGGCGACGTGTTGAAGGAGATCACCGGGGGCGGCCAGGAGGGTGCCCAGGCGGACGCCCTCAAGGTGTCCCAGGAGATCCAGGCCTTCGCCGACGTCTCCGCCGTCTCGCCCGTGTACGCCGACGCGCTGTCGTCCAAGGGGGTCGTCAACGTCGGCGCGCCGTTCACGTCCCGGGAGTGGATGTCGCAGCGCCGCCCGTTCGCCTGGAGCCAGTTCCCGGACTGCTCGACGATCGTCGAGAGCGTGGCGAGCTACTACGTGACCAAGATGGCCGGTCGCCCGGCGGCGCTCGCCGGCGGGACCCTGCGGAACCAGCCGCGGCGGGCCGCGATCATCGCCCCCGAGAACTCCTGGTACCAGGAGTGCGTCCGGAGCGGCATCGGTATCGCCGAGCGGGCGGGCAAGGGCGGAGACATCGTCCTGAACTCGAAGTACGTGCTCGACATCCCGAAGATGTCGGGCCAGGCCGATTCGTTGGTCCGCCAGTTGAAGGACCAGCGGGTCACGAGCGTCATCTGCGGCTGCGACCCGCTGATCATGACGTTCCTGACCGCCAAGGCCCGTGAGCAGGGCTACGAACCCGAGTGGGTGATCAGCGGTGTGGCGCTCGTCGACAACGACCTGATCGGCCAGATCCTCCAACAGGACCAGTGGGCCCGGTCGTTCGGGGTGTCGTTCGCCGGTCCGGCCCAGGCGGCCGGGCAGGGGCTCGGCTACCGGGCCTACAAGTCGGTGCGCCCCGACGAGCCGTCGATCGGCGTCGAGCTCATCTACAACCAGCTCTACCTGCTGGCGGTCGGGGTCCAGGGCGCCGGGCCCAACCTGACGCCGCAGACCTTCGAGCAGGGGATGCTCAACTATCCGCGCCGCACCGGCCCCTACGGGACGTGGGGGTTCGGGCCGGGTGACTACACCACCTCGGACGACGCCCGCGAGGTGTTCTGGAACCCCCGGGTCAACTCGGTGCAGACGCGGTCGCCGGGCGCCTACCAGGACCCGAACGCCGGCGCCCGGTTCCCGATCGGGAAGTGGCCCGGGTCGCCACCCAGATCGGCCGCCGGGTGAGCGGGCCGAGATCGGCCGCCGGGTGAGCGGGCCGATGACCCGGCGGGGGGCGGTCGTCGCCACCGCGGCGGTCGGTGCGGCATGGGTGCTCGCGGCCGTGCTGCTGCCGCGGGGTGCGCCGGCCGGCGTGGTGCTCGCCGGCGCGATCCTGGGGTCGGCGACGGGCCTGACCGCGGTCGGGCTGATCCTCGTCTGGCGGTCCAACCGCATCGTGAACTTCGCCAACGGCGCCATGGCCGGGGTGGCCGGCCTGGGTGCGGTCCACCTCTTCGTGACCTGGGGTTGGCCGTACTGGGTGACGCTCGTCGTCGGTCCGCTGCTCGGTCTGGTGGTCGGTGCGCTGGTCGACGTCGCCGTCATCCGACGCTTCGCCGAGGCACCCCGCCTGGTCCTGACGGTCGCCACGATCGGCCTGGCCCAGTTGCTCGGCGGGATCGAGCTCCTGATCCCCGAGCGGATCTTCGCCGCCGACGGGCTCGTCCTCGGATCGTTCGAGACGCCCCTGTCGGCGTGGTCCCGGGAGGTTGGCCCGGCGCTGATCAACGGGAACCACCTGCTCGCCGTCGCCGTCGTCCCCGCCGTCGTCGGCGGACTCGCGTGGTTCCTCCGGCGTTCGCTCGTCGGCACGGCGGTGCGGGCCGCGGCCGAGAACACCGACCGGGCCCGCCTGCTCGGCGTGCCGGTCCGCAACGTGACCACCGTGGTGTGGGCGCTCGCCGGGGGGCTGGCCGCCCTCACGTTCGTGCTCCAGGCCCCGTTCCTCGGAGCGTCGCCGGCCGCCGCTGCGGGTCCGGCGATCCTCCTCCCGGCGCTGGCCGCCGCGATCGTGGCCCGCATGGAGTCGCTCCCCGTCGCGTTCGGCGCCGCAGTCGTGATCGGTGCGGCCAGCGAGCTCGTCCGCTGGAACTCCGACACCCCGGCCCTCCTCGACGTCCTCCTGCTCGTCGTGATCCTCGTGGCGCTCCTCGTCGGCCAGGGACGGCGCACCCGGGCCTTCGATGCGGACGGGGGGTGGCGGGACGCCGAGTTGATCCGCCGACTGCCGCCGTCCATCGCCTCGCTCCGGCCGGTCCGGGTCGCCCGGGGCGCCACCCTGCTCGCACTCCTCGCCGCGGCGGTCGGGCTGCCGCTGCTCCTGTCCCCGTCCAACGCCTTCTCGGCGTCGGTCGTCGTCGTCTGGGCGATGGTCGCGCTCAGTCTCGTCGTGCTCACCGGATGGGCGGGCCAGATCAGCCTCGGTCAGTTCGCCATCGTGGGTGCTGCGGCGATCGTGGCGGGGAACCTGTTCAGCCGGTGGGACGTCGACCTGTTCGTGACCCTGGCCGTGGCCACGGCGACCGGGGCGTTGGTCGCCGTCCTGCTCGGGGTCCCGGCGCTGCGGATCAGCGGACCGTTCCTGGCGGTGGTGACGCTCGCCTTCGCCGTGGTGCTCGACGGGTACGTCCTGAACCCGAACGTGTTCCCCGACCTGATCCCCCAGACCGTGGTGCGGCCGCTCCTGTGGGGCCGGGTCGACCTGGAGGACGAACGGGCGATGCTCTGGTTCTCGCTGGCCGTGCTGGCCGTCGTCGTCGCCGTGGTGACCGGGATCCGGCGGTCGCGGTCGGGCCGGCTGCTCATCGCCTCCCGGGACAACCGCAAGGCCGCCGAGGCGGCCGCGGTGCCGACCCGCTGGGCGACCCTCCAGGGGTTCGTGGCGTCCGGGGCGATCGCCGGTCTCGCCGGTGGCCTGCACGTCCTGTTGCTGCGGGGCGCCCGGGCGGGCAGCTACCAGGTCGTCCAGTCCGTCGAGGTGTTCTCGGGGGCGACGATCGGGGGCCTCGGGTCGATCCCCGGTGCCATGGTCGGCGCCGCCGGGCTGCGCAGTGCTCAGGACCTGGACCCGACGTTGCGGCTCGTCGCCGCCGGTGTCGGGGTCCTCCTGGTGCTGTGGCTCGTCCCGTCGGGTCTGGCCGGTCTGGCGGCGCGCCTGCGGGACCGCGTCGTGACCCGGATCGCCGCCCGCGCCGGGCTGGGTCCGGACGGGGAACCGCTCCCGGTGGCCGCTCCGGTGGCTGCTCCGGTCGAGACCCCGGCGGTGCTCGTTCCGCCGCCGTACCGGGGCGGGGCGCTGCCGGTCCCGCCGCCGTACCGGGACGGGGCGCTGCTCGACGTGACCGGGCTGGACGTGTCCTACGGCTCGCTGCAGGTGCTCTTCGACGTCGACCTGCGGGTCGAGCGAGGCGAGATCGTGGCCCTGCTGGGCACGAACGGCGCCGGCAAGTCCACGCTGCTCCGGGCGGTCGCCGGACTGACGCGCTGTCGGGGCGGGATCACCCTCGACGACCGGGGGCTCGCCAACCGGCGGCCGGAGCGCATCGTCCGCGACGGCGTCGCGCTCATGCCCGGCGGCAAGGCCGTCTTCCCGACGCTCACGGTCGCCGAGCACCTCCGTCTGGCCTGCTGGACCTTCCGCCGCGACCGGCAACGGATCGCGGACTCGACCGAGGACGTGATGGAGCTGTTCCCGGCGCTGGGGGAACGGCTCGACGCCTGCGCCGGGGACCTCTCGGGCGGCGAGCAGCAACAGCTCGCCCTGGCCACCACGTTGCTCCTGCGACCGGACGTGCTCCTGATCGACGAGCTCTCGCTCGGTCTGTCCCCGATCGTCGTCGCGGCGCTCTGCGACGTGGTCCGTCGGCTCCACCGGGAGGGTGTGACCATCGTCGTCGTCGAGCAGTCGGTCAACGTGGCCCTGACGTTGGCCGACCGGGCGGTGTTCATGGAGAAGGGCACGGTGCGCTTCGAGGGTCCGACCGCCGAGCTGCTGGACCGTCCGGACCTGTTGCGCTCGGTGTTCCTGGAGGGGGCCGGAGCGGCGTCCGGCGGGTCGCCGCGATCGGCGGACGGCGGGTCGGACGACGGTGCCGGCGTGGCGAGGATCGACCTGTCGGCCCTGACCGGCGCCGGCCCCGGCCGGAGCGCACCCGTCTCGGGTGTGCCGGCGCCGGGTGCGCCGGAGCCGGTGCTCCGGTGCGAGGACGTGACGAAGCGGTTCGGCGGGGTCGAGGCGCTGAGCCACGTCGACCTCGTCGTCGCACCGGGCGAGATCGTCGGCCTGGTCGGCCAGAACGGGGCCGGCAAGACCACGCTGATGGACTGCATCTCGGGGTTCTGCGACCTGGACGGCGGCCGGATCGTGTTCCGGGGTGTCGACGTCTCCGACTGGGCGCCGTTCGAGCGGGCCCGCAGTCGCATGGGCCGCAGCTTTCAGGAGGCGCGCCTCTTCCCGTCGCTGACGGTCGACGAGACCCTGGCGGTCGCCTGCGAGCGCAGCGTGGCGAGCCGCTCGATGGTGGCCGACGCCACCCGGCAACCGGCCTCGTACGTGTCGGAGGCCGAGACGCGGAGCCGGGTCGAGGCGCTGATCGGCATGCTGGGGCTCGACCGCTACCGGTCGGCGCCGACCTCGGTGCTCTCGACCGGTACCCGCCGGATCGTCGAACTGGGCTGCCTGCTGGCGGCCGATCCGGTCCTGATGCTGCTCGACGAGCCGTCGGCGGGGGTGGCCCAGCGCGAGACCGAGGCGCTCGGACCGCTGCTCGGCCGGATCCGGGACCACACCGGGGCGGCCATGGTCGTGATCGAGCACGACGTACCGCTGCTGGCGGGCCTGTGCGATCGACTCGTGGCGATGGAGCTCGGTTCGGTGCTGGTGGACGGCGACCCCGAGCAGGTGCTGGCCCACCCTGCCGTCGTGGCCGCGTACCTGGGCACCGACGCGGCCACGATCCAGCGTTCCGGCGCCGCAACGATCTGACCCGGCGCCGCGGGGCGTCGTCGTCGCCGACGGTCAGCGGGGTTCGCGGGGCAGGCCCAGGACTCGCTCGCCGATGATGTTGCGGACGATCTCGTCGCTGCCGCCACCGAGCCGGGCGCCGGGGACGCCGCACACGAGCTTCGTCCACGCGAACGTGCCCCACTCGCCGTTGTCGGCGCACAGCGCTGGGCCGAGCACGGAGGCCACGTAGTCGGCGGTCGCCAGCAGCTGCAGCGTGCCGGCGAGCTTCAGCACCGACAGTTCCGGGCCGGGCAGGCCGCCGGCCTGCAGGTTCGCTGCGGCCCGCTTCGCAGTCAGCCCGTTGACCACGTGGGTCGTGTGGAGCCGGGCCAGTAGATCCCGAGTCACCGGGTCTCGGTCGGCCTCCAGGTGGCGGGTCAGCTCGATGACCCGCTCGAAGGGCCCCGGTCCGCGCGCCAGTCCCATGCCGCTGCCGATCGAGGCCCGCTCGTTCAACAGCGTGGTGAGCGCCACGCCCCACCCCTCGCCGACCTCGCCGAGACGGTGGGTGTCGGGGACCCGGACACCGGTCAGGAACACCTCGTTGAACCCGGCGCCCCCGGTCATCTGGCGCAGCGGCCGGACCTCGACGCCGGGGGCCGACATGTCGACCAGGAACGCCGTCATCCCGGCGTGCTTGGGGGCGTCGGGGTCGGTGCGACAGATGATCTCGCCGATCGCGGCGTGGTGGGCGTTGGAGGTCCACACCTTCTGGCCGTCCAGCACCCACTCGTCGCCGTCCCGGACGGCCCGGGTCGACAGCGCCGCCAGGTCGGAGCCGGCCCCCGGTTCGCTGAACAGCTGACAGGCGATCACATCGCCCCGGTGGAGCGGCGCCAGGTAGGTGGCGGCGACCTCGGCCCGGGCGTGGGCGGCGATCGTCGGGGCGACCATGCCGAGCCCGATCGTGAGGATCGACAGGTCCGGGAGGTCGTAGCCGGCCTCGAGCGTGCGGTAGGCCCGCACGTGATCGGGTCCCAGCCCGGCGCCGCCGAGTTCGACCGGGCCGTCGATCCAGCCGAACCCGGCGTCGAAACGCGTCCTCGCCCAGGACCGCGCCGCGGCGACCGCGTCCGCCTCGGTGGCCGGATCCCCCTCCTCGACGATGCCGACGAAGTCGTCGCCCTCGCCCCAGACGAACCCGCCGGTTCGTTCGGGCCGCAGCGACGCGTGCCGGTCCAGGAACGCGGTGGCGCGGGCCCGGAACTCCTCGAGGGGCTCGGGGGCGGCGCTCACCCGGGCCGGCCCCGGGGGCCGGTGGCCGCGGCCCCGTCCGGTCCGAGCCCGGCCGCATCGAGTCGCGCCGCGGTCGCCCGGGCCCCGTGGCGCTGCAACCAGGGGATGCGCAGCGGTCGTGCTCGTCCGATCGTCCACTCGGTGGGCAGGTGCCGGAGCGGCGAGGGCGTCAGGTGGGAGCCGACCCGCAGGGCGGCGAACCACAGGTCGAGCTGCCGGCGATCCCGCGGGCCCCAGTCGAAGCCGAACTGCTCACGGAGCGTCGGCGGCAGCAACCCGACGGTCACCAGTCGGTTCGGGAGGCCGGCGACCGGTGCCAACGGCCCGGGCAGCGGCGGCGTCATGGCGGTCGCCGCCACCGCTCGGGCCGACCGGGTGACCCGCAGGTCGTCACGCACGACGGCCCCGATGTACGAGGCGAAGTCCTCCCAGGTCGACGGGCACGCCCCACGGGGAACGCCGCAGCCGTAGGCCACCAGCTTGGACTCCTCGTAGTAGGCCTCCCGCTCGGACGGCGACAGGGGCGTGCGGACCCGCTCGTAGAGGAGCAGCGCGGTGTCCACGAGCGTGGCCCACACCCAGACCTGCAGGTCGACGTCGAGTGCCGAGTACGGGGTCCCGTCGTCGGTGGTCCCGCGGACGCGCTGGTGCATGGCGTGCAGGACCCGCTGTTGCCGCGCCGACACCTCGGGTGTCCCGAACGACAGCTTCATCATGATGTCGACGGTGCGGAACAGTCGGCCCCACGGGTCGCTCGCGTACGACGAGAACTGTTCGACGCCCGCCCCCACGCCCGGGTGGGCGACCTGGAGCAGCAGGGCCCGTCCTCCTCCGGCGAACACGGTGGGCTCGGCGTTGACCCGCCAGGCCCACGAGGAGCGGGAGAGGGGGAGCGACGGCAGGTCCGGTCCGCTCGACGGGCTCATGAACACAGTTCACCACACGGCGTCCGATCGGGGGCCGTTCGGTGGGTCCGGCGCGCAGGTGCCCGCTCGGTCGTCCGACGTCGTAGGTTCCGGAGGTGCCTCGTCATCGTCACCTCGATCCACCACATCCCCCGGTCGCCCTGCTCGCGCTGGTCGTGCTCGCACTCGTCGGGCTCGCCGCGTGCAGCCGCGGTGACGCGTCCCCGTCGGGGTCCTCGGGTGGGGTCGAGGCCGCGACCACGGCACCGGCGAACGACCCAGTGGCCGACCCGGTGGTGCTCGCGTCCGAGGTCGAGGGCCGCGGCGAGTACGCCGTCGGCGTCCGCACCGTCGAGGTGGTCGGCGCCCGGGACCGGTTGCTGCCGGTCGAGATCTGGTACCCGGTCGACCCGGCCGCGGCGGCGGGCCTCACCCCGGCCACCTACTCGTTCCCCGGGCTCGAGGTCCCCACGATCGACGCCGTGGTCGGCGCGCCGCCGGCACCCGGGCCGTTCCCCCTGGTCGTCTACTCCCACGGCAGCGGGGGACTGCGGTACGTGTCGGGGTTCCTGACCGAACACCTCGCCAGCCACGGTTTCGTCGTGGTCGCACCCGACCACGTGGGCAACACGGCGATCGACGAGTTCGCCGGCAGCGACGAGTCCCAGGAGCAGGTGGCCCAGGACCGGCCCGAGGACGTGGCGGCCGTCGTGGCGGCGGCCACCTCGGGGGCGCTCGGCTTCGAGGACCTCACGCCCGTGATCGACCCCGAGCACGTCGCCGTCACGGGGCACAGCTTCGGTGGGTTCACCTCGCTGGTGGCGGGCTCGCAGGCGGGCGACGGCGAGGCCTTCGCCGGCCTGGACGCCGTGGTGGCGCTCGCCCCGTACTCGCGCACCATCCCCGACGCCGTGCTCCAGGCGGTCGAGACCCCGACGCTGCTCGTCTCGGGCACCTCGGACGTGACCACGCCGATCGACCCGAACACCGACCGGCCGGCCCGGCTCGTGGCCGGTCGGCCGCTGATCCGCGCCGACCTCCGTGCCGCCGGCCACCAGTCGTTCACCGACGTCTGCGCCTACCAGGACCTGGCCCGCACCCGGCCCGACGTGGCGCCGCCGTTGGTGCAGGCGATCGACTCCTATGCCGTGGAGGGGTGCGCCCCCGAGCTGTTGGCCATCGACGAGGCGCACCGGGCCACGAAGCGGTTGGTGACGGCGTTCCTCCTGTCGCAGCTGCTCGGTCGGAGCGAGTTCGACGTACTGCTCGCACCCTCGGACACGGCGCCTCCCGACCCGGCGCTCGACCAGCTCACGGCGCTGGGCTGAGACCTGGTCGGGCCGGGCCGGCCGGGGCCCTGATGCCCGGCCGGGGCCCGGTCGGATCCGGCTCCGTCCCGAAACCTTCCTGTGCGCACCGGTGGACGCGGCCCGGGCGGCGTCTGGCAGACTCCAGGAGGTACCGGCAGTGACGATCACCGAGGAAGGACGGCACCGACTGCACACGTCGCTCACGGAGGCGATCGGTGCAGATGCGGCGAACACGCTCATGGAGATGCTCCCACCGGTCGGCTGGGCCGACGTCGCAACGAAGCGGGACCTCGACCATCTCGCCACCGGGTTGCGCGCCGAGCTGGTGGAGCTCCGGTCGGATGTCCGGGTCCAGCTCGCCGACCTGCGATCCGAGCTGTCCGACCTGCGATCGGAGCTGCACTCCACGCTCCGGGCCAACAACCTGACGATGATCACCGCCAACGCGGTGCTGGTGTCGGTGGCGGTGGCACTCACCCGACTGTTCGGCTGAGCCCATCTGCGTGTCCTCCGATCGGTGTCTCCCGCGCTGCGCTCAGGCGATCGAGTAGCCCCCATCGACGCAGACCGTCTGGCCGGTGATGAACCCGGCGGCGCTCGAGCTCAGGAACAGCACCGCACCGACGACGTCCTCGGGGGTGCCCCACCTCGCCATCGGGGTGCGCTCCACCATGGGCCGGGCCAGCTCGGTGAACGTGAGCATCGGTTCGGTCATGGGTGTCTCGATCAGTCCGGGGGCGACGGCGTTCACCCGGACTCCGCTCGGGGCCCAGGCCGCCGCGAGCGTCCGGGTCAGTCCCACCACGCCGGCCTTCGCCGCCGCGTAGCCGGGCACCATCGGCACGGCGAAGAACGAGGCCATGGACGCCAGGTTCACGACCGTTCCGCCTCCGGGTCGGTCGCTGGCGGCCAGCAGGGCCCGGCACCGCTCCGACAGTCGGTGGGTGGCGACCAGGTTGATCTGCACCGACTCGGCGAAGACGTCGGGGTCGTGCTCGTCCCGGCCCCCCGGCAGGTTGGCACCGGCGGTGTTGACCAGCACGTCCAGGCCGTCGAGCGATGCGGCCAGGGCGTCGATCTCGTCGGGCTCCTGGGCCCGGCAGCGGTGGTAGGTCCCGATGACGTCGACGTCGTAGTCGGCGGCCGAGGCCCTGGTCCCGGTGCTGTGGACCGTGGCTCCGGCGGCGGCGAACGCGCCGGCGATGGCCCGGCCGATCCCGCTCGTGGCGCCCGTGACCAGCACCGCTGCCCCGCCGAAGTCGAACCTCACGTCGTCCACCGCTGGGCACCTCTCGTCCACGGGCTCCGGCGGGCGCCGGTCGGTCGTGACCGACGTCCCGTCCGGGTGACAGTCTGTCGCAGGTCGCCGGGTCGGACGAATGCCGGCGGCGACGCCGTCGACCCGGAGGCACCATGACCGACCCTGCCGACATCGTGACCGCTGAGCTCCCGGACCGACCCGTGCGGGAGGTCACCGACGAGGAGATCGAGACGTTCCGCCGTGACGGCGTGGTGCTCCTCCGCGGAGTGCTGCAGCCCGAGTGGGTGGAGGCGCTGGCCGGTCCGCTCGACGGGGCGCTGGGGCGCGGCGAGGCGGTCGACATGGGTCCCATGGCCGGCAGCGACTCCGACGCACCGGCGTTCGCCGGCGGGGTCGACCACTGGCGCACCGACCCGGTGTTCGAGGCGTTCGCCACCCGGTCGCCGCTCGCCCCCGTGGTGGCCGCCCTCCTGGGCAGCCGGACCGTCCACCTGTGGGAGGACAGCGTGCTGGTGAAGGAACCCGGTTCGCCGTTCCCCACCTACTTCCACACCGATGCCGGCTACTTCCACCTGACCGGTGACCAGGTCTGCACCACCTGGGTGCCGCTGGACGCCGCCACGCCGGACTCGGGCGTCGTCCGGTGGGTGCGCGGGTCGCACCTCGACGGCGTCGAGTACCGGCCGAACCTGTTCGTGACCGACGAGCCGATCCCCGGCACCGTCGGCGAGATCGTCCCCGACGTGCTCGGCACGCCCGAGCTGGCCGCCCGGCTCGTCACCTTCGACGTCGAGCCCGGCGACGTGACGGTCCACCACGCCCGGACCCTGCACGGCGCCCCGCCCAACCGGTCCGAGCGCCGGCGCCGCGCCGTGTCGGTCCGCTACACCGGTGACGACGTCCGGTACCTGCACAAGCCCGGCCTACCGGGCCGCCCCGGACTCGACCGGGTGGCCGACGGCGACCCGGTGGGGGAGCCCTGGTGTCCCCGGGTGTGGCCGCGCCCGGACGGCGACTGACCACACCCGCCCGCGTCCCGCTGATCGCCGGCGCTCAGGCGGCCATGTCGGCGGCCGCCCGGAACGTCTCGAGGTGCAGGGCGGCGACACCGGTCAGGTCGAGCCCGCTGCCCGAGTAGCCGCCGGCGAGCGTGAACGACACCGGGAGGCCGAGCGAGGCGGCCCACCCCAGCACGATCCGTTCCCGGGCGCGCACCAGGTCGGTGGTGAAGCCCGGGTTGCCGCCGGCCTGCTCGTGGACGTCCATGCCGGCGTTGTAGATCACCAGATCGATTCCGCTCGGGTCGGCGACCCCGTCGAGGACACGACCGACGACCTGCAGGTAGGTGGTGTGGTCGGCGATCTCGAGTCGGGCGTCGGGACGCGGGGCGTACCGGTCGAAGGAACTGGTCGAGACGTCCACCTGCTCGATGCCGTCGACGCCATCGATGATCGCGGCGGTCCCGCCGCCGCAGTGGGCGTCGAGATCGATGATGAGGACCCGCTGCGCACCAGCGTGCCGGGCCATCACCGCGGCCAGGGCCAGACCGTTGAAGGTGCAGAAGCCGCGGCCGGACTCGGGCCGGGCGTGGTGCAGGCCGCTCGACAGCGACGCCGTGGTCCGTCCGGAGGTCATCGCCCGGATGGCGGCCTCGACGACTCCGCCCGTGGAGGCGGTGACCGACTCCCAGAGCGCCCCGTCCCAGCCGATGCAGTTGGACTCGGCCAGGTCGCGCGGCGAGCCGTCCAGCACGGCCCGGACGTAGTCGGCGTCGTGGACGAGCTGCAGCTCGCCGGCGTCGACCGGTCGCGGCGGGACGAGCGCCCAGCCGCCGTGGGCCAGGAGCGCTTCGGCGACGAGCCGGGACTTCACCGTCGTGTCGAACTCGATGCCGGTGGAGTGGAACTCGTCCGAGTAGTAGGCCACCAGCGGCGCGGCGGACTGCCCGTCGGCGGGGCCGGCGGTGGTGTCGGCATCAGGCGTCGTGGGTTCGGTCGGGGTGGGCGTGTGCGTCTCCATGACCGGGAGGAGTCGCCGGGGCGCTCGTGTGACAGGGGCCGGTCGCAGCGCCGTCGTCGGAGGTGGGTGTCACACGTCGGGTCCAACGTCTCCTCCCTGTCCGAGGAGGACGAGCAATGGACAACGAAGCACCCGACAACGAAGCACCCGACGACGAGGTACAGGACGACGAGACACGCACCGGTGGCGCGGCCGCCCGCCGGCTCACGCACGAGGAACTGGACTGGTGGCGACGGCCCGGTCGGGTCGGTGACGACCTGTACGTGTCGGGCGACCTGCCCTCGGGGCGGAACCGCGCCCTGACCCAACTCGAGGTCTGGCAGGACCTGGGGATCGGCGTGATCGTCGACTGCCGGGAGGAGTACTCCGACGAGGAGTTCGTGGCCGAGCACGCCCCGGAGATCGTCTACCTGCACGTCGGCACCCACGACGCCGGCGGCGGGCAGGACCCGGAGTGGTTCGAGCGGACCGTCCGCGCCCTGCGGGAGATCATGGCCGCCGTGACCGGTGGTGTCATGGTCCACTGCCACATGGGGGTGAACCGCGGACCGAGCATGGCCCTGGCGGTGCTCCTCGACCGTGGTTGGGATCCGGTCGACGCACTCGACGCCATCCTGGCCGCCCGGCCGATCGCCGCGGTCGCCTACGCCGAGTCGGCGCTGCGCTGGCACCACGACCGGATCGGCTCGGACCCCATCGATCTGGAGATCGACCTGGACCGGGTCGCCGAGTGGTTCGACCGCAACGGCGTGGACGCCGCCCGATCCATCGGGCGGATCCGCCGGTCGGGCTGACGCCGGCCGGGCCGGTCTGTCGCCGGCCGGCCAGGTGTGGATCAGTCGTCGCCGACATGACCGCGTGACCGCGGTTGGACCGCCTGCGCCGGGATCGCCTGACCGATCCGACCGGCGATCTTCTGGCCGGTGAGCAGCAGCGAGTCGGTCGGCCAGTGGTCGTGGGTGATCGTGGCCGACCCGATCGCTCGGCCGTCGACGATCAGCGGGATGCAGACGCTGGTGCCGTCGGGCAGCCGGTGGTTGCACAGCACGCCGCCGGTCGAGCCAGAGTGCACCTGGCGGGTCCGGATGGCCCAGCAGGACTCGGGCGGCGCCGGCGGGCCGTCGGGGACACGGGAACGGACCACGTCCAGGCCTACTGCGTTGCCCGAGTCGAGTCGAACGGCCACGTCGGACCCGGGGAAGGCCTGGTCGAGCAGGTCCCAGACGACGTCGGCGACCTCGTCGATCCGGCGGCAGCCGGCCAGGAGGTTGGCGGACTGACCCAGCAGGCCGTCCAGGTGGTGCGTCCGGTCCAGTTCGTCGAGCCGACGCTCGAGGTCTGCGTTGACTTCCCGGAGCGCCGCCTCGGCGGCGACCCGCTCGTCGACGTTGATCAGCGTGGCGACGACCCCGGCGAGCACCGGGTCGTCCAGCCGGTTCCGCAGGCGGACCTCGATGTGTCGGACCGCGCCGTCGCTCCCGCCGAAGACCGGCACGGCGACGGTCAGCGGGGCCACGCCGCCCGGCTGGGAGGTCAGCTGGGCGAATGCTGCGGTCACGTCGACGCGGGCGTGCAGACAGTCGCCCAGGTGTCGGCCGACCACCGTGTCGTGGCCCCAGCCGAGCGACTGGGTGCTCAATTCGGTCATCTCGGTGATCACCCCGTGGGCGTCACAGACGACCAGGACTTCGCTGGCCTCTCGAGCGAGCCGGTCGGCGCGCTCGAACCGGGCCTGCTGGCGGTGCTGCTCCTCGATCTCGGCGGTGACGTCGACGAAGAAGGTCTGGGCCCCGAGCAGCGCGCCCGTCGCATCACGCACGGGCAGGCTCGTGATGTGGATCCACGTCGCCGGGCCGTCGCCGGTCCGGACGCCCATGTAGGCGGCGACCACCGCCCCCGTCTGCAGGGTCTGCATGGCGGGGTGCTCCTCTCCGGGGTACGGGCTGCCGTCCGGGTGGATGCTCCGCCAGCTCGGGTCCGTGGATGTCCGGCCGGTGAGCTGCTCCATGGAGAGCTGGAGGATCCGGGCCGCTGCCTCGTTGGCGTGGACGATCTCGCCCGACGTCGCCTGGACGACGGTGCCGACCGGCATGTGGGCCAGCACCTCGGCGGTGAACGAGGTCGTGGTCCGCAGCTCGTCGATGACGTCGTCGAGCGACGCCGCCGACGTGGTGAGGGGCACGAGTGCCCCGGGGTCGATCGTCACGAGCTCACTCCCTGCTCGACGAGCGGTCCGCCGTCGGTCGGCTGGTCCGCCGCTGCGCCCGGGGTGGATACGGCGGCGATGCGGTTCCGCCCCGAGGCCTTCGCCCGGTAGAGCGCTGCGTCGGCGAGGGCCATGAGTCGCTTGGCCGGGGCGGCCCGGTCGACGTGCAGCGCGCCGACGGACACGGTGCAGGTGCGGTCGTCGTCGATGCGGACGCCGACGAGGACCTCCCGACGCAGGAGGTCGGCGACCCGCGCCGTGTCCTCGCTGCGGAGGTCGCGGAGGACGACGATGAACTCGTCGCCCCCGAGGCGGGCGACGGTGTCGCCGGGGCGGACGTGCTCCGTGAGGGTCGATGCCACGTCCGAGAGCACCCGGTCGCCGACGTGGTGGCCCCGCTCGTCGTTGATGGACTTGAAGTCGTCGAGGTCGAACAGCAACAGGCCGAACTCCTCGCCCGAGGACCGGGCTGCGAGGAGGGCGGCGTCGAGCGCACTCTCGGCCACCCGACGGTTGCCGATCCCGGTGAGGGCATCGATGCTCGCCTGTTCCTCGAGCGACCGGCGGAGCTGCAGGTAGGAGAGGGCGATGCCCATCTGGCGGGCCACGTCCTCGGCCCGGCCCTGGGCGGCACGGGCCCGCGCCCCGTCCCCGCCGGCGTCGGCGGGGAGTGCGACCGACAGCGAGGCGATCTGGTGTTCGCCGTCGGTGATCGGGACGCACAGGTAGGACCCCCGTTCCGGCAGGTGGGCGCACCGGATCGCCCGGCCGGCCCGGCTCACGTGGCTCGCCCCGGTTCGGAGTGCCCAGCAGTCGTTGACCTCGATGTCCGGGCCGGTCCCGCCCGGGGCGGCGTCCCGCTCGCCGAGCGCCACCAGTTCGGGACGGTCGGCCGGCAGGATCCTGGGCACGAACGAGCGGATGACGCCGACGGCGTCGTCCACGGTCGCGCTGGACATCACGTACTTGATGGCCTCGGCCAGCAGCCCCAGCTCCCGTTCCCGCTGGCGGAGGAGCTCGATCTCGGTCGACAGCATGGCCGAACGTGTCCGTTCGGCGATCACCTGCTTGCGGACCGTGAGCTCGGTGCCCAGTTGCACCCACCCGTCGGCGTGTCCGTCGTGGTCGCGGAGCACCGACGGCCGGACCAGGACGGGCACGACGGTGCCGTCCCTCCGGGCGAAGTTCCACTCGGCGGGTTCGTGGTCCGGGTCCCGGAGCCACGTCAGGTCCTGCGCCGCATCCGTGCCGTCGGCCCCCGGCGCGACGAACGCCGCCGGGGTGAGCGATCCGGCCGCCTCCTCGGAGCTGATGCCGAACAACTGCTCGGCGGCTTGGTTCGTGAACCGGATGACCCCGTCCGGATCGGAGACCACGACGAACGCGTCCAGGTCGTTGATGACGGCGGTCAGCAGGTTGGTCGCCCGGTCCCGGTCCCGGGCGGCCTGCTCGGCCCGGCGACGACTCACGAGGTGGTCGAGCACGGCGCCCAGGGTCGTCGCCACCGGCTCCAGCAGGGCCGTCGTGGGGGAGTCCTCGGCCGGGTCGACGTCGGTGAGTGCGAGCACGCCGAGCAGTGCGCCGCCTCCCACCAGCGGCAGGGCGAGCATCCGTTCGCACGTGACGTCGCGGACCGGGCTGCGGCGCGCGTCCCCGGCGGGGTCCGAGCACCGGACGGGCTGGCCGGTCCGAACCACCGATCCGACCAGCGTGTTCAGGTCCCGGAGCTCGCCCGTGGTGGCGAGTCCGGTCGGGTCGTCGCCGATCGACCCCTCCTCGATCTGTGGCGCGAACCCGACCGATGCCCACACGGGCCGGAGGATCGGATAACCGTCGACCTCGGCGACGGTGGCCACCAGGCTGTCCCGTGCGCCTGTGGCGGCGACGAGGGCCTCGACGAGGTCGGAGATGGCCGCCGGCTCGAGGTATGACTCGATCGCGGCTCGCTGGAAGCGGGTGACCGCCTCCAGCAGGTCGGCGCGCTGGGCCACCTGCGCCGCTTCCTCGACCTCGGCGGTGACGTCCCACGCCACAGCGAAGATCTGGTCGACCTCGTTGGCGGAGGCGTGCCACCGCAGCCACACCCAGCGGCCGTCGGCGGTCCGGTAGCGGTTGTCGAAGCCGGCGACCCGCTCGCCCTCGATCAGGTCGTCGAGGGCCTCGAGGGTCGAGGCCACGTCCTCGGGGTGGACGAAGTCGATGAACGGTCGGGACGTCAGGTCATCGTCCGACCAGCCCAGCACGTCGTCCCACGCACCACCGAGCTGGGTCAGGTAGCCATCGGCGCTCGCCGTTGCGGCCAGCACGGGGGCGCCGTCGAAGAAGCGTCCGAGTGTTCCCGGTCCGTCGGCCGCCACCGTGCACCCGTCATCGTGTCCGGCCCTCTCCTCCGGCGTCTCCACCTGGCTCCTCCAGATCCCTCCGCCCAAGGAGGGCGATCGAGTCGTGTCGTCGTGGGTGTTCGGTCGATCCGGACAACCCTTGAGGATTCCTTGACGATTCTGTCGAAAGGTGGACCGTCTGCGGTGTGTCGTCGGTCACGTCGTGGTGGGGTCGGCGGGGCCGTAGCGGGTGGATTCGCCCCGGATCGCAGCCCACCGGCGGGTTCCCCACTCGAAGTGCCACCACTCCAGGTCGAGGACGATGAACCCCTCGGATCGCATGGCGGCGGTCAGCAGTCGCCGTAGGTCCCGGACCGGCCCCGGCCGGGACTCCTCGGCGAGGGCGTGGGCGGCGGGGCTGAAGTCGTCGAACCCCGTCCCGAGCGCGAGCGGCGCCCCCCGCCAGGTGAGCGTCAGGTCGACCGCGCCGCCGGTGAGGTGGGCCGGCGGGCGGCTCGGCTCGGCGACCGGCTCGGCGATGAACCCGGGTGGGAGGCGGTCATCGCCGTAGGCGGCGGCGTGCAGCTCGGCCTGGAGCTCGAGGGGTCGCCAGGCGTCGAAGACCGCCAGTCCGAACCCGTCGGGGAGCGAGGTGGTGACCCGGTGGAGTCGCTCGACGACCCCCGACCGGGCGAGGGTGGCCGGCCGGGCGTGGTCCCAACCGGCGTGGAAGTAGCACCCGAGCGTCCGGACGCCCCGGAGCTCGATCGGGACGAGGGGTTCGTCCCCCGGCGCCGGCGGCGGGGCGAGCGGCTGCTCGGCCGGCTCGACGAGCTCGCCGACGGGCGGGCAGGCGGCCGGGTCGATCGTCGGGTGGACCTCGGCCGGCTCGACGGTGAACCCGGAGTAGTCGACGTCGGCCACGGACCTGAACACCGCCGGGACGCTAGCCGTGCGTCGCCGGTCGGCTCAGCGCGACGGGGCCACGACCTGCGACGGGGCGGGCGATGGGACAGGTGATGAGGCGGGTCGCCCCTCCGCCAGGAGCTCCCGGAGGCGGCCGAGCGCGTCGGAACGCAGCTGGGAGACCCTGGACCTGCTGACGCCGAGCAGCGTGGCGACCTCGTCGTTGGTGCGACCCTCGAGGTACAGCGCGGTGACCACGAGCCGGAGTCGCTCGGGCAGGGCCGCGACGGCTGAGCGCAGCTCCTGCATCGACTCGCGGTCGACGAGCATCTGCTCGGCGTCGACCGCGCTCGGGTCGTCGAGCACCTCGGCGGCGGGCCGGTCGGATCCGGTGGTCGCGTCGAGTCGAGCGACCCGTCCCCGGGCGAGCTGGTCGCGCAGCCGGCGGAGGGCCCCGGCCGGCAGCTCCAGTTGCTCGGCGATGGCGTCGTCACTCGGAGGGCCACCCTCGCTCGACTGGAGGTCCCGGCGGGTCTGCTCGACCCGACGAGCCAGGGCCCGGGTCCGCCGGGGGGTCCAGTCGGCGCCGCGAACCGCATCCAGGGCGGCGCCCCGGACCCGGGGTGCGGCGAAGGCGGCGAACGGCACGGACTGGTCGAAGTCGTAGCGCTCGGCGGCCTCGACCAGGCCCAGCCGGCCGGCCGCCAGCAGCTCGGACCGGTCCACGTGCGACGGCAGCCCCAGGGCCAGATGGGAGACGACCTGGTCGACGAGGCCCACGTGGTCCTCGATCAACTCGGCCCGTCTCGACTCCATGGCAGCACCTGCTCCACTCGCTCTGAGGGCTCCTCGGAGCGTCTGGAGGTGATCTTGAACATTCTCCCGCCCGCGCAGTCCGCTCACTCGCCGTCCGCACGCACCCCGGGGAGGAGCCGGGCGGTAGCGTCGGCCCGGTGAGCGGTGAGGACCCGGACGAGGACGTCGTCGCCGCCGAACGCCCACCGCCGTCGAACCCGATCGAGTGGATCGGCCGCACGATCGACCGGATCTCGGACTGGATCGACGGGGTCCAGCGACGGGTGCCCCCGCTCGCCGTGGTCCACGGGGTGCTCAAGAAGTACGGCGAGGACCGGGGCGGCCAGCTGGCGATGCTGCTGACCTACCGGGGGTTCTTCGCGCTCTTCCCGCTGCTCCTCGTCTTCGTCAACGTCGTGGGGCTGGTGCTGTCGGGGAACCCGGACCTGCAGGAGCGGCTCATCGACTCGACGCTGGCCTCGATCCCGGTCGTCGGTGAGCAGATCCGCAGCGGCGCCGAGGAGCTCGGCGGCAGCTGGACCGTCATCGTCCTGTCGAGCCTGGTGTCGCTCTGGGCCGGCCTGGGTCTGCTCGAGATGCTCCAGGAGTCGCTGAACACCGTGTGGGGCGTCCCCATGTTCGACCGGCCGAACTGGTTCATCCGGCGTCTCCGGTCGCTCCCCGGTGCGCTCGTGATCGTCTCGTGCCTGATCCTGACCGGTGCACCGGCCTGGACGTTCTGGTGGGCGCCCGACGGTGTGGTCCGGGTGGCCGCCGTCGTCGCCCCGTTCCTGGCCGGATCGCTGTGCACGCTCGGACTCCACCTCGTCCTCTGCCATCGTCGGGTCGCCGTGCGGTGGCTGCTCCCGGGCAGCGCCCTGGTCGGCGTGTCCTGGCTGGCGCTGCAACTGCTCGGCACCTGGTACGTGGACCGGTTCATCGTCCGCAGTTCCGAGACCTACGGGGTCTTCGTGGTCTTCCTCGGGCTCCTGTCATGGACCTACCTCGTGAGCACGACCTACCTCTACGGCATCGAGCTGTCATCGGTCCTCGCGGACCGACGGTGGCCCCGGAGCCTCACCGGTCGCAACCTGACCGACCAGGACCAGGCGGCGTTCCGCTCGGCCTCGGAGCGGGAGGTCCGGGTCCGGGGCACCGACATCTCGGTGGCGGTGCCCCGCCAGCCCGCCGCGCCCTGACCCCGGACGCGGAACGGGACGGACCCGCAGGCCCGTCCCGTCCTCGGAGATCCAAGCGGTGTCGGATCAGGCGTTGAGTCCGACCCCGGGGGCGATCATCGACCGATCGGCCTGCGAGCCGCCGAAGCCCAGGATCAGGTGCGAGAGGCCCGGGACGATGAACAGGAAGATCTTCCAGCCCAGTTCCTTGCCGAACAGCTCGGCGGTGTCGTTCGCCAGGAACCACAGGCCGATGATCTGGATGCAGGGGATCAGGCAGAGGATCAGCCACACGACCGGCTCGCGCTGACCGCGGGCCTTGAAGAGCATGTAGATGTTGACGAAGGGGATGATGCCCATCCAGCCGGGCAGGCCGATCTTGGTGAAGACCTTCCAGTACCCGATGAGGGTCAGGACCAGCAGCGCCAGTGACAGGAACCAGACGAAACTGAAGGCGGCGAGCCCGCCGGCCGAGACGGCGGTGTCGTTGGTGGTGGTGAAGTCGGTCTGGCCGACGAGTTGGACGAGTGTGTTCATGGAGCCTCCCACGGTTCGTGGCCGGACGGACCGGCGCCTCCGACGCTAGTGGTGTCCCGTCCCGGCCCGGCGGACCGGTGCAACCGGGGCGGCTCAGCCTGTTCCTCCCGGGCCCCTCAGCCCGCGAAGCGCCGCCGGGCGTCGTCGATGCTCTCGAGCGCCGTGTCCACACCGGTCCAGTCGCCGATCTCGGCGCCCTTGCCCGGTTCGAGGTCCTTGTAGACGGGGACGACGGGCTTGATCTCGGCGAGCAGGAAGTCGGGCACGTCGGTCACGTCCGACATGTGGTCCCAGCGGACGTCCCCGGCCGGGACGCACAGCACCTTGACGTCCCGGCCGGCCTCGTCGGTCATCTCGAGCTGGGCCACCGGCCGGGCCCGCAGGTGGCAGCCGGGGAAGGTCGGCTCGCCGAGGAGGACGAGTGCATCGAGCGGGTCTCCGTCCTCGGCGAGCGTGTCGGGGAAGAACCCGTACTCGGCGGGGTACACCGTGGCGTTGAACAGGTGGCGGTCCAGCCAGATCTGACCCGAGTCGTGGTCGATCTCGTACTTGTTGCGCGTTCCCTGGGGGATCTCGACGACCACCTCGTACCAGCCGTCTGCGACGGGTCGACTCACGGAGTGCTCCCTCGGTCCAGGCCGCGCATCCCCGACCAGGCCAGTCGGGCGAGCTGCGCGGCGAGCGTGTCCACGTCGGGGGTCCGGTCGTGGGCGAGCCAGTACCGGGACGCCGCCTCGGTCATCCCGACGATGCCGTGGGCGAGCAGGTCCCGCTGCTCGACGGGCTCCCCGTCGACGAGGATGAGCTCGGCGATCACGGCGGCGACGGAGTCCTCGACCGCCCGGGAGAACGACGCGAACTCGGGGTCGCGTCGGGCGCCCGAACCGAACAGGACCCGGTAGGCGTCGGTGTGGTCGCCGACGTAGCGGAAGTAGGCGCGGAAGCCGTTCTCGATCTGCTGGCGCGGCCCGGCGGCATCGGCGGTGGCCTTGGCGACCGTGTCCCGCAGCTCGGCGCCGATCTCGGTGAGCAGCTCGACGAAGAGGTCACGCTTGGAGCCGAAGTGCTGGTAGAGCACCGGCTTGGTCACGCCGGCGGCCTCGGCCACGTCGTTCATGGACGTGGCGTGGAAGCCGTCCCGGGCGAACACCCGGACCGCCACCTCGAGGAGCTGCGACCGTCGCTCGGCGGCCGGGAGCCGGTGGCCCCGCGGCACCGCCGGGGGGTTGGGCTCCGCCGGGTGGTCCACGATCGATCACGGTAGCGGATCGGTGCGGACCGGCAGTTGGTGGGCCTCCCGGGCCCTAGTATTCCGGCGTGGACATACGGTCCGGCGACGACGCAGCTTCCGGCGCCGCCCGCTGCGCCGTCCAGCGGCGGGCGGTCGGGGCCGACCCCGTCGGGTCCGCCGGCCACTACGACGCCTTCGTGGTCGTCGAGTCCCCGCTGCCCTGGGCCCGCGACGCCACCGGCTGCTGGCCGTTCACCGAGCTGGGTTGGTCGGGTGCGGCGACCACCGGAGCCGACGCTCGGTCGTGGCGGCCCATGGTGGTGGCGCCCTCCGGTGCGGCCCCGGATCGGGTTGCGGTGACCGTCTGGGAACGGCCCAACGGTTCGGTGGCTCCGTTCGTCGGCCACCGGGGCCGGATCCCCCGGGCGGACGTCCCGGCGGTGGTGGAGGCAGTGGTCGGATCGCCGGGGGCGGTCGGGCTGTTGGACCGGCCGGCCCCTCCGGTGCTCATGGTCTGTGCCCACGGCCGGCGTGATGTGTGCTGCGGCTCGTTGGGGACGCGGCTCGCGGCCGGCCTGCCGGCCGGACCCGACGGCACGGAGATCCTGCGGTGCTCCCACACGGGCGGCCACCGGTTCGCGCCCACCGCGCTGACCTTCCCCGACGGACTCGCCTGGGCCCACCTCGACCCGGCGCTGGCGGCCGAGCTCCGCAATCGTGAACGTCCGCCCTCGGCGGCGCTGCTCGCGGCCTGCCGCGGGGCGGCGCAGCTGCCGGCCGGCCCGGCGCAGGTCGCCGACCGCGAGGCGCTCGCCGCGTTC
>SXGQ01411441.1_pt1 | contig 21988 bp, 17 predicted proteins | sample 3178371 | NCBI WGS metagenome assembly SXGQ01 (sample SAMN11356859, study PRJNA531348) | freshwater metagenome | isolation source: freshwater sample F1-20 | place: China: Fuxian Lake, Yuxi | collected 2017-12-25 | reverse complement strand
TTAATTGATTTGCACAAATAGCCTTCATGTACCAAGCCTGTGAACTTCTGCCGTCTAGTTCCAATAATCTCTCAGAAATATCGACTATTAAACTACAATCTGCTTTTTCTCTAATTTTCATTACACCAATTAATTCTACTGTTTTCGCCGATGCAAAATTTGAATTGATTATACTAATAATTGCAGGCTTATCGTTGAGTTGCCCTAAGATAATTTTATTTGCTTGTGCATCATACCAGAGTGTTTTCCCGACAAAAATTAATGAGAGTATAAACACTAAGCCAAAGAATGACCTACTTATTGAAGTTGCAGATTTATCGACTAGATAATTTATACTGTTTAATTTATTACCTGATAAATATTTCCCTACGATTATGCCGCCAGAAATAAAGCCGATTACTGTAAGAATTATTTGATCAGGGCTAATTAAGGCTTGAAAAATATATGTCACCCAAACAGAAATTATTATCGCTAGATTAAATCTGTCATAATTTCTGATATTCTGAATAAGTCGTACCCCAGCATAAGAGACAGATAAGACAAAAACTAACCATAAAACTCCAGCTAATAATCCTCCATTAGCAAAATGATCGATGAAAACATTGTGAGCCTTATCCGGAATCCCCATGTAGCCATCCCGCACCAATTGCTGTGGAGTCCTAAAAATTGCTGCATAGCGATGATACTCATCTGGGCCAACCCCAAAAATTGGATTATCAAAAAATATTTGAATGCCAGTTCTCCAATAGTCAAGTCTTTGAGGAATGCTGCTCTGGGTAAATATCTGTGACTTTAAGTCTCTAAATATGTTAGTCGAAAATAGTAATGAAGTAAAAATAATCGATATTAATATTGACCCGGAGGTAAGTATCCGTAATATTTTCCCTGATTTGTTTTGATTATTTATTTGTAATATATAAATTACAATTAAACACCCTAATAGAGTTAATAACTGAGATTGTAGAGCATTGCTCTGGAGTCCTAAGAAAACTGTAGAGACAAACAATACTATAAAAGCACATTTAGTATAAAGGTTTTTACTTTGAAAGAATTTTACTAAGGGAACGGATGACAATATTCCTAAAAATGCACCAGCAAAATTAGGATTTCCTAAAGTCAAGATAATACCTGTGTGTAAACCCGTCCAAGGTAGTGGATCTATACCGGCAATTTGTATATATCCATATATATTTGCAATGATTAAAGCTACTAATAAACTACTTATAAGTTTATTGAGATCGACTTGGCGCTTTGTGCTCTCCAAAAAAATTATACCTAATGCAAAAAAAGTTACTACACCAAAATTTCTTTGATAACCACCAGTAAATATACTATATATAGATTGACTATTTTGCAGTCCTGAGACTAAATAAAAAATTGGTAAACTTAATGGAGCAATTAAAAAAACACTTTTATGATATTGATAATTTTTCTGGAGAACTATACCCAAAACGCTCAATAAAAGTAAAACTGAGGAAAAAACGATATTGATTGGATCATACGTAAACCAACTAACAGAAACAAAAAGTAAAGGGATTAACAGATAGAGCATTCTACTACAATACTATTTTTGAGCATTAATAATCTTAATTTAACTCGATTTTGTTCAAAAAGTCTGAATATTTTAAAGTGTTATATTCTACCTGAATTTAATTAGTTCTGGGAGGAGTAATATTATCCGGTCGTGGTTCAAGACGATTGATATTTTTTTCAACTTCAGCCATTAATGGTGCAGTTAAATCGGTTCTCACATATAAGACGAGCCACGCATAATAATTATTAGGTGAGAATTTGACTGCATCTAATGCTACCTGAAGACTTTTATCCGCTGAACCAGAGAGGTAGAGTTTCCAGGAAGACTGAGCCATTCGAGTTGAGGATTTAGGCCATATGTAAGAGGCTTTATACATTTGCGAAGGGGACTTTACACCATAAACTCCTTGCCTAAACCTAGCCTCACCAATAATAAAAGGACTTGAAATCAAAGCCCCTAAAAGAATCCCAATACTAAAAATTGAGAGTACCTTTGTTTTTGTTTCAATCTTTTGTTCAGAGGAACTCTGGTTCAAACCTAACTTAACTGGCCTGCCATTAGTCCCTTGAGTATTCTGAATTTTCCACCCCAGTATTAATCCAGTAACTACCCACCCCCAGATAAATAATCCTGTATGCATCGGTGAAATTAAACTTTGCAAGGTGTGAGCGACAAAGATCAATAGCAAAAAAATTAACTCAGAGTTGTATTCTCGCTGCCGCTTTAATAGCTTAAACAGTTTTACGACCACCAAAAATTGAATTATCGAATACAAAATTAATAATGGGTAGCCGCCAAATGCAAAATAATCGATAAAATAATTATGGGCCGAGTTAGAGACTTCGTTTTGCCAAGGCCGCGTACCTGCTATATCATCTCGATAAACTCGATACCACTCAAAGAATTTATCCAGCCCCAATCCAAAAACGGGGTTATCCGAACCCATTGAGATTCCAGCACGCATGTAATCGCCACGGACTGACACCGTTGAACTGTGAAGAATTGGACTCCATGGTACTTTCTGAAAGAGGTCTAAGGTTGCGATAACGGCGATACATGAGCTAGCTAAAGATCCACTAAAATAATATTTATTATATTTAATATTTTGACGGAGAAATAATAAAAATAAGATTACTAATCCAGCAACCAAAATCAAAAAACCCTGAGTAGAGTTTGAAAAGTAAATATTAAAAAATGCAAATGAAAAAAACACTAACGACCCAAGGTGCTCACTTAACTTTCTTTTTCTATCCAGGAGATTTGAGATAGAAACTAGTGCCAAGATAGCATTAAAAGTGGAGTTTTGATTAGGATTTGCAAAAAATCCCCGCGCTGAATCAACATAAGTAGTATCCCAGCTAGTTACAAAATCTTCACCCATGACCTGGAGTGTTCCGTAAGCCATGTTTATAGATCCATATATAAGCAATAATTTCTTAAGCCTCGAAATTAAATCTGGTGATGAATACACTGTGGTGGCTGCACAAAAAATTATTAGAGAAATTTGGGTGAGTAGTCCAACATTCCGGGCAACCGTGCCGTAAAACTGCTCTATTTTATTCTCATCACTATATATAAACACAATAAGTAAATTAATTGAAAATACCATTAGCAATACTAAAATTTTTGTATCTAGCTTTAAATTTCGTAAATCCGTAAGTAATAAGATGAACAGTAGACCAAATGCAAAAGTTGCTATTAAAGTCATTTTTATCGGACTTGTTGGATCTATTGTTGCAAATGGCGTATAAGAAATTGTGATAATCCCACACATATGAGGAATTACTCTTGCTAAAAATAGTTTTAAGTCCATGTTGAATCACACTATAACCTAAAAAAAGAGAGAGTGTCTACTGGGTTCCAGTAGACACTCTCTCTTTCTATTTTACATACTACTCAAATTAATCTTTTTACCTACGTGCCAAGATTAATTTCTGTAGTGCCTGTATTTGTTTATTAATTGAAGCGATCAAAGCCACAATTGACTTCAATACTTCTTCATTAGTAACCGTAGTAGTGGAAGTAGTTACCTTGAAGGCGACTGTAACTGCCTTCTGGGAAACTGATGAGTTGGCGTTTATGTATGGAAGATCTACAACCATGTTGTAGCTTCCAGTTGTTGAGCCAACTACATACTTGTAGGTTTTTACACCATCAGTGAAGGTATCGCCATTAGATGGAGCTGTAACAGCTGTTAACTGTGACCCTGATATTGATGGGCCACTGGCTGTTGTACCGCCTCCTAATGTTTCAGCGTCATGAACTAATCGACCTGAACTGTCCTTTGCTGTGATTGTAAGTGTTGCAATATCACCAGCAACATATGAAGCCTTATCCAAGGAAGCCTCGTATGTGTTGGCAATAGAGGCGCATCGGGTTTCGATTACGTCGCTTCTAATTACTGTGACACCGTTAGCCAAAGTTGTTCTCAACTTTAGAGTATTTGCTACTCCCCCTACAGGTGTACATGTGAATTGCAAGGTAGAAGGTGTTGAACCAGCTGTTGCATTTCTACGTGTTGTACCTAAGGTATCTGATGGTCTAGATGATGTTACGTTAGCAGTAAGACCTGCCTCACCTGAAGCACCAGAGATGGATGCAGCAGAAACAACTGCACCGTAGGTAGCTGAATCAGCTGTAACGGTAACTCCACCAAGTGTGTTTCCTGCAGAATCCGTCACGGTTACAAGTGCCTTGCCAGTAGCCAAACCATAGTTGCTGGAAGCGCCATTGTTACGGCCGATAAATGGCTTTGTCACAGTGATCTTTGCTGCTTCTCCGTGGTAGGTCAATGTTTTTGTGGCTCGAACTGTGCCACCAACAGAAATATCTACCTTACAAACAGTAGGAGCATTTGGATCTGAACTGTTATGTACAAAGAAATCACCTGAGGCTGCATTTTCAGAAACTACTGGCAATGTACCAGTTGTGGTGGTTGAAGAAACCAAGCATGTACCTGAGGTAACTTGTGCCATCACTGATGTTGACGATGGCATAGCTGCCCCAAGACCATCCACCAAATTGTAGTTGATCCGGATCTGATTTGACCCAGATGCTCTATCTTCATAAAGCGCATCAGCTACTGTTGCAGTAGAAGAGCCAATCGCTTGGATACTAAAAAATGAAGATGTACTGTAAACGCCAGATGCACCAGCAGGTACAACTGTTACAGTAATAGTTCGCTTTAGTACTCCAGTTGTGCCTGCAGATTCAAGGGTTTGGTATGAAGCAAGAGTACCGCTTGCAACTAGAGTTCCTGCGCCAATTGCTCCTGCATTGTTACCGTATTCCTTGATGGTCATAGTAGTACCAGCTGCAGTTGGTTTAAATTGAAGACCATTCAGCGCTAGTGGTGTGTTGCTGCCAGAGCTAGCTCCGGCCTGCAATCCAGAACCGTCAGCGAGCAAGACTGGAGCAGAACCATTAATCGGTGCTGCACCATTTACAGTTACACTCGTTAGTCCTACTATTTTTCCACCTGAGACTGAAAAAGCTCCAGCGGCAGATGCAACATCAAGAACTAAAATTCCGTCCGATGCCATAGTTACGGCTGAGGCAAGTGGAGCCCCAGCAGATATGATTCCAGTTGAGGCACCACTTAAGGTAATTCCCGCCCCATTGGTAGCGTTTGCGACTGGTGTAGCAACAGAGGTCAATAGACCTGCTGTTAAAGCACCAATTGCTGCAAGCGAAATTCGCTTGCGTAGTGTCATTGTTGACATTTATTTCCTTTCGTTAGTCGAGTTCAAGTATTTCCCGATCTCGGCTTGAAGACCCTTCGATCTTCTAATTCCGTTTCCCATGGCACACACGTGTAATGCCGCAAGATACGGAAATCTATTTATTCGGTAGGCGCTGGGCCACCATCTGCTTGATCTAATACCTGAAGCATTAGAGTCACAGTCTCAAGTTGATTTAAAGAAAGCTGCATGTGATCTGCATAATCTTGGGTAGAAATAGAGTTTGAAATTACTGGCTCTGCTGGCTTAACAAGTGGCGCAACAGGCTGTGCTGGAGTTGTAGCTTCCGGCATATCTTGATTAGAGGAAAGTTGAGATGAACTGGTGGTAATAGATGTATTCGGTTCGTTACCGGTTAATGAGTTAAGGCCAAGGAATGCAGTTAGAACGAGAATAAAGGTGAGAGCAATCTTTGATGACTTACCAGCAAGCTCTGTTGCCTTCTTATAGGTTGTAGATAAAAGGTCCAATGCTGTTAGGCCGCGAGCTTCATCAATAATAAGTTCAGATAGAACCTTACGTAAAGATGCACGAGCACGAGAGACTGTGTGGCGAACAGCAGACTCTTTAATACCAAGCTCTTTAGCAATTTCTGCAGTTGAACGTCCTTCAACCTCCCACATAACTAGAGCAGCACGCTCTGCTGGGGATAATAAGGAAAGTGCTTGACGAATAATTGCAGCATCCTCAGCTGCTGAAATTGCAAGTGAGTGATCCCCATTAACCTGCCAGGTTGATTCAACCTCTGTTGTTGCATCATCTAGGGCCACAAGATTTGGGCGGCGGTTTTCAGCACGGAATAGATCAATGCATAGGTTTTCAATTGTGCGGTGCAGATAGGAAAGTGCGTGATCATTACTTGAAAGCTCAGGGGCCGCAAGCATGAACTTAATTAGCGCCTCTTGGGTGATCTCTTCAGCTTTTGCCTTATCTTTAACAATCCGATTAGCATGGGCAATAAGCTCAGATCGGTTTTGAGTATAAAAGGATGAAAATTGGGCAACGCTCCAAGATGCAGGAGTTGAAGACTCAACTGCTTTGGATTTCTTGGCTTTAAATGCCATTTTGTTTTGCCCCTTGTTAACCGGTTTTGTATTACAGAGCCAACCGTCGCTGCCTCTATTCACCTCTACGGATTGGAACCCTACTTGTCGCTTTATACGGACAAATCGGACATACAATAGAGAATCTAACGTTAAAATTATACCCGATTACTAAAGGAACTCCTGTCTTATCGTGACCAATGGGTACTCAACGTGTTCACTCATGTGGCTTCGTGTATTGGTACAAAGCATAGAATTAAAACATGAAGCGGGTAGGGGTTATCGGGCAGGGATATGTTGGATTAGCTGTTGCAAGCGCAGCGGCTGACGCCGGGCACACTGTTACTGGCTATGACACTAACCAAGACTTAATTCAAAGGTTAGCTCAGGGTAATTCTCATATTGAAGATGTTGATAGTGCGGATTTAAAAAAATTAATTGAGACTGGTAAGTACTTACCAACAAATAACCCAAGTGATTTAGCAAGTTGTGAGATTATTATAATTGCAGTCCCTACTCCTTTAGACTCTCAACGAAAACCAGACATATCTTACTTAGAATCCGCCGTTGACACTTTAATAGAATTTGTTAAGAACGAGATACTCATAATTAGCGAGTCCACATCATACCCTGGAACTGTAAGAAAAGTGATTGCAGAGAAAATTTCTAAAAGTTCAACACTTAATCATCGGTATGCAGTAGCACCAGAGCGAATTGATCCAGGTAATAAAAAATGGTTTGTTAGAAACACTCCTAGAGTAGTAGCAGGATTAACAGAAGAATCTGGCAAAGAAGCACAAGATTTTTATCTAACTTTTACAGAAAATGTAAATTTAGCTCCAAGCCCTGAGGTGGCTGAAATGGCAAAATTAGCAGAAAATTCTTTTAGATATGTAAATATTGCTTTTGTGAATGAACTAGCACAAATTGCTAATGAATTTAAGATAAGTATTACTGATGTGTTAGATGCTGCTGCCACAAAGCCTTACGGTTACATGCGTTTTAGTCCAGGAGCTGGAGTAGGAGGCCATTGCATTCCTATTGATCCAATTTACTTATCTTCTGAAAGTGAAAAAATAGGGATTAGATCAACTTTAATTGATCGGGCAGATCATATAAATCTTACAATGCCAAGTTATGTAATTTCTAGAGTCTTAAAAGATAACAACCAAGATATCAGTGGTAAGAAGATACTAGTTGTTGGTGTATCTTATAAATCAGATATCGCAGACGTTAGGGAAACGCCTGCGGTGGAAATTTTAAAACTTCTTAAAGAATACGGCGCAATTACTACCTGGCACGACCCACTTGTTCCAACATTTGATGGACAAAATTCATCAAATATTGAAAGCCAAGATATTGCAATAGTTTTAAACCTTCATAAAGAAGTAAACGTTATAATGCTAAAAAAAGTAAAATATGTTTTTGATTGTACTGGCAAACTTAAATGGGCCAAAGGATTTTAGTGTTAAAAAACTTAGTTACAACAAAACAAGTAATCGCCTATTGGTTTGTATTAGTCTTAGGACTAATTGCAATTGCCGCAAAATATAAATATAATGGTTTAGTTTTCGGTTTTGATTATGGCATATATCAGCCAGATGGTAAGTACTACACGTATATGACATTAGATTTCATTAATAATGATCCAAAACAATCAGCTCAAAGTGTTGTAAATTGGTACGCAACTCATGGATTTAAGGGAAATATTTTTCAAGTTTCAGATTTAGTTCCTGACACTAGCTCAGTCTATCAATTCATTTCAAATAGAATACTCTACCCAATTCTATCTATTCCGTTTGTTTATCTGATTGGTATTCCTGGGATGATAGTAATTCCGGCAATTTCTTTTCTGTGTTTACTTTTATTCATTCAAAAAATTTCAAATAATCATAACGCAATATTCATAGGGGTTTGTATTGGTATTATTTTATCTACATCACCAACTGTGATTAGGTGGATGATTTGGAATGGTACTGATGCACTTCTTGCTGGCCTATTTAGTTATGTTGCACTTTTGTTATGCAATTTGCAAACAAAACCTGATCAAAGATACTTTCAGATACTTATATTAGTGTGCTTGACTGCTGCAACTAGATTTTCACTTGTGTTCTGGGCAGCAATAGCTGTCGTAATGTACTTTAATCGAAAAAAGTTTTTAGCAGTAATTATCTTTTTATTCGCTAGTCTTTGCTCTCTACCTGCTTTATTCTCTACCTTAGGTGTATCAATTCTCCCGGCAGAGAAGGACCAAACAACTCTAGAAAAAATTTCTAATATCCCAGTTTCATTTCTTAGAGTTGTGGCTATAGATATTGCCCAACTTGCGGTGTTAGATCGTTTATTTCTGATTTATTTAGTAATCGGACTATTAATTTCTCTTTTTTATTTTAAAAATATAGCAAGCCAATATTTTATTGCAATTCTTTTAGCTGGGTATTTGCTGGGGGCTGTAAATGGAACTTTAGGTGTTAATTTTCGCTACCAAATGCCAGCAATACCATTTTGTGCCTGGTCAATTTTAGCCTCTTGGCCACTGATTCAAAATAGACTAAAAACGCATTCTTTTTTGAGACCGCATATCAAAGTTTAAAAAGCTTAATAAAAGTTGCACGCCAGTAATTATCAAAATTCCTACCAGCATAATTGTACCGGTAGCACTTGATACTCCATTTTTCATATTATGCAACCATGTGGTTAAACCTAATGCTGAGCCCCACCAAAAAAATATTGTTCCTACAAGTAATTGGACCGAAGCAATATTAAAGTCTCGTAAATAGTAAGTATAAATAATTCTTTTTATAAAATTTATTAAATGTTTTTTAGGGAAGATAATTACAGACTGCCAAATACTCAGGCTACTGTGCTCATCTTTATAGATTGTCGGTAGTGGAATATCTGACACTTTTGCGCCAAGTAAATTAAGTTGGTAAAGCATATCTGACTCAAAAAAATACCTATTGTCAATATCATCTAGGGGTAATTGAGTTAGATACTCAGAATCGATAGCAGTAAAACCATTATTTGGATCAAATATTTCATAATACCCTGTAGATAGCTTGGACATAAATGAAAGTACAAGATTTCCAAACTTTCTAACTATCGGCATTTGTTTTACATTTTTTATGGTAAAAAATCTATTTCCTTTGGCATAATTATATTTTTCTTCAGTTATTACTCTTGTTAATTTAGGAATGTCCTCAGAATTCATTTGACCATCACCATCCAACTTGACAATAATATCTGCGTGGTGTTGAATCGCCTCTAAGTAACCAGCTTTTGTTGCACCACCAACACCCAAATTCTTCGCGTTTGTTAAAATTGTTATTCGAGGATCGTTTGCATTTTTAGCTACAAACTCCCCTGTTTTCTCTGGGCATTGATCGTCTACTAGAATAATAGTAGATACTTCCTGTGGAATATTAGAAATAACTTTTAGTATATGCCTACTGACTTTATAACATGGAATTACAACAGCAATATTAGGAGTTAACTTCTCACTCATATTCTCTCTCAATTCTTGATTCTAATATGAACTATCATAATTGTTCTTAATGATATTTTCTAAATATGTCAGGCTTTTGCTCCCAAGCATCTGAGGATATATAGTTTCAATCCATCTCTTTAATTTTTCATGATTGATTCTTTGATTACTGTAAGCCTGCTGTAGTTTGCCCGCTAACTCACTGACAGTTGGTGTATGACTGACAAGTTCATTTACTATTGCTAGATCAATTGAGGCATTTTCTGGATAATCTATCAATATTGTTGGAACACCTTGACAGGCTGCCTCGACCATAGATAGACCAAATCCCTCACGCCTTGAAGTATGGAGTAACACAAAGCTAGATTTCATCATTTTTGTTACCTCAGAATCTGGGATGTTTACTAAAACTTTAACAAAATCCGACGCGCCCCTCTGGCTAACATATTTCTTTATTTTTGATTCCATTGGCCCGCTACCAATTAAGAAAAAAACTCCATTCCAACCTAATTTTTTATACTCTACCACTGCATTAATCGCCAATAAAGGATTTTTTTCTTTGACAAATCTTGATAAGAAAATAATATCTTCTTTTTGTCGAAAACTTTCTGGAAAATTAGGAGAATTTTCCATACAAATTCCTGGTAACTTGAATACAAGGTTTCGCTTTTTGATATTTTTTAATCTTACATATACGCGGTCAGTAAAGCAAACTTTTACATCTCCCACTTTAAGTCCCAAAGATTGAATTAAGTAACCAATAAGGCCAAAAATACGACCTACATACTCTAGCCAGTATGAATAAGACCATATTTCTAACCACTCGATAATAAATAAACTTTTTTTTATTTTAAAATTTGCTATTTTAATAAACAATAACGATATGACGGGTGCCTGAGCAGAATAGATTACTTCATAATCTGTTTTTCTCAATTGTATAAACAGTTTTCTACTAAAGTTTATAGCTTGCAAAATACTTCGAGTGTTCTTTTTGGAATATGACCAGGATTTATTTGTGATTGACTTGTATACAACTCCGTCTCTAACTTCATTAACCCCACTTGCATTGAGATAAAATACTAGATGTCCCTTATGGGATAAACCACTTGCAAGCCAAACCATCCATCGCTCTAGTCCACCTTTATTTTCGGGGAAAACCGCTTCACAAATAATGGCAATTTTCATTTATTGTGATAGTTATTTAGTTTTACTATAGTTTTGATTTTTCATAAGAAAATTCTAACACATCAAAAATCTTTGCTAATCTTGTTTTGGTGGCACTAAAATCAAAGTTTGAATAGAATTATCAATATACCTGGTGTCTAAACCATAAATTTTTTCCAGTTTTCCGTTAGTGATCAATACTCCTGATTTATATATAAGTAATAATTCGTTAAGGCAATTTAGATATAGATTAAATTCGCTTTGGCTTTTCCAAACATTTGATGCCACCTCAATGGAAATTACAGGCTTATGCTTAGAAATGATCAACTTGAGCCCATTTATAACTCTAAGTTCGTGCCCTTCGACATCAATTTTTATAAGATTGGGGGCTGGAATTTTGCCACTTAAAAACATTTCATCACCTGATATGCACTCAATAATCTCACTGTGAATGAATTTACTAAACCTAGAGTTTATACTACTGGTTCCTGGGCGATTTTGATTGATTCTTAAACTTGCTTTACCTTTTGAATCTGATAAAGCTAACGGTAATAACTCGATATTTCCGCAATTATTGAAGCTGATATTTTTATGAAAGTTTTTATGAACTTTGGTATTTGGTTCAAAACTAAAAATTTTCCAAGTTGGATTTGCTTTGGCAAAAATAATCGAATACAAACCAACATTTGCCCCAATGTCCCAGAAGACAGAATTTGCTTTAAATGAAATCGTTTCTAGGAAATCAAGCTCACTTTTTTCATAAATATTCAATTTAATTTGGGGCAACATACTTATATCTCTACCAACATTAATATATATTTCTCTAAATAGCAGAAATTTATTAAAATAGAAAGCGTACCGGATGAAAGCGTAAATTTTATAGACTTGGTAGACCACTTTTTTAGTAGCTGGGCTTAAATGAGGTGTAAATCTTCGAAGATAGATTTCCATTGAATAATGTCTATTTGCTTACCAAGATATCATCTATTAAACTTGACCAGCTGCTACAAACAGTTTCGATATCTCGATGCGATAACGCCCTGCTCACAAGATTCGGGCTTACTTTAAATTTTGATATATCAGATTTGTTTGTAAGGATAAGGTTTGAATAATCTGTGTCATTACTCGCATAATTATGTTTTGGTAGATCAAACCTTAAAAACTCTGGAATACTGGAAATAAGCAAGGGAGTGTTTCTTTGTAAAGCTTCTATGACCACTAATCCATCTCCCTCATATCGTGAAGGTACTACAAGTAAGTCACCACTTTCTATTAGTTCCCATGGCTTTTCCTTAAAACCCACTAGTTTAGCCTCAATTTTATTTATGCTTGCCATTTTGCTTATATTCACTTTTTCAATACCTTCACCAATAAACAGCACAGGCAAATTTACTAGTTTTGCTATATTAACAACTTCTTCTGGATTTTTTTCCCAGCTTAGCCTGCCAATAAAAACTAATCTTTTAATGAAATCTCCAGCTATTGATGAATTCTGTGTAATTTTACTAATTGGATTAAATATAACTTTGTCTGGTTTTGAGCTATTTGGCCAGATTGATACATGATTCGATACACTTACCCAAGTTACATTTTTTACTCTCAAAATTGCTCGTATGAATTTACCCAGTAGTGGTTTAGTCCTCCAAGGATACTGCGAATGCTCTACACAAATTATCTTTGTTTTGAGAATAAGCATTGATCCAAAAAATTCAGGCAAATCACAATTTAAAATTATTATATTAGGCTCAAAATTTTTTATTAAATTTTTAAATTTAAACCAAGAACGTATAGTGTCAAGTGTGCCTCCATTCCAAGTTCTATTAACTTCAAACAAATTACAATCAATTTCAGATGAACCAAATAATGATTTGTTGATTGCAATTATAGAAACATCAAATCCTCGTTTATGTAATTCATTGGCCAAAATATTCATTGCTTTTTCAGCCCCACCACCAGAAACTGAATTAGTCACGATTGAGATGCGCGTCACATGGAGGATCCTACTCGATATAGTCAATGCTAAAAACATGTTATTTCGCGGTGTAGTTGCAATTAGGGGTAACCACTTTCAACCTAATATTGAATTAAGCTACTTTGTTAAGAGAATTTTACAGGGTCTTTTTGGGGGGTAACCTAGTTTTTCAGAAATATTCTTAGAGTTTGTACCGTATAATTGGACAATTACACTTGCCCAAAAAGGCTTTTATTATAGGATTAATTATGAAAAGAATTTTAGTAGCCGGTGGTGGTGGATTTATTGGTGGCTGGTTAGTCAGAGAATTGCTCTCGCAAGGAAATCAGGTTACTGCAGTAGACGTGAAGTTGATCGGTGAATGGAGTCAAGTATTTACTGAGGCTAAGAATTTAACTAGAGACTTATCCTTGCTCGATAATTGTCTTGAATTAACTAAGAATATTGATGAGATTTATAATTTAGCTGCGGACATGGGTGGGATGGGATTTATTGAAAAAAACAAAGCTGCTTGTATGCTTTCGGTGTTGATCAATACTCACCTACTTATGGGTGCAAAATTAAATGGTGTTTCAAAATTTTTCTTTGCCTCCAGTGCCTGTGTTTATAACGCAAGTAAGCAAAGTAGCGTTGAATTATCTGGATTAAAGGAAGAGGATGCCTACCCAGCAATGCCCGAAGATGGGTATGGCTGGGAAAAATTGTTTTCGGAAAGAATGTGCACCCATTTTTATGAAGATTTTGGCTTGGAAGTTAGGATCGCCCGCTATCATAATATTTATGGTCCAAAAGGAACTTGGGATGGGGGAAGGGAAAAGGCTCCAGCTGCACTTTGCCGGAAAGTCGCAATTGCAAAGTATTCACATGAGAAGAAATTTGAAATTTGGGGGGATGGGGATCAGACAAGAAGTTTTACCTTCATTGAAGATTGTATTAGAGGAAGTATCCTACTTATGGAAAGTAATGTTAGAGATCCTTTAAATATTGGTAGTAGTGAAATGGTTTCAATTAATAGTCTAGCGACAATTATAGAAAAGATTGCCGGAGTTAGTTTAATTCGAACATACAATTTATCTGCGCCAAAAGGGGTTAGAGGGCGTAATTCTGATAATTCTCAGGTAATAACAAAACTTGGTTGGGAACCACAGATAAATCTGCGTGAAGGCTTGAATAAGACTTACGAATGGATTGAAAACCAAGTAAAGTTAAAAAATAAGATATGACCAAAGAAAAGATCGCAGTAATTGGTTGTGGGAAGCTAGGTGCACCACTTATTGCATGTTTTGCGCAAGCTGGTCACCCAGTACTTGGGATTGACGTCAGTAGCCAACTGATTGAAAAATTGAAAATAAATCAAATTGACTGGCGTGAGCCAGACTTAGCTGAGACTCTTAAAAAATACAAAGATTTAATTACATTTGAGAATACATATAATGAAAAATTTAATGACGTCTCTGCTTCATTTGTTATAGTACCAACACCAAGTAATGAAACAGGTGAGTACTCATTAGAATTTGTTCTATCTGCTGTAGAAGATATCGGAAAAAAATTAAGCCAAATTAGCTTTAAAAACCACATTATTGTAATTGTAAGTACGGTTATGCCTGGTGACACTGAAGGGAGAATTTTTCGAAAGCTCTACGAATCTGTAGGGACAAATATTAGTAAGATTTCAATTTGCTATTCACCAGAATTTATTGCTCTTGGTAGTGTGATACATAATTTACAGAATCCAGATACAATTTTAATTGGACAACCCAATGAACAAATTGGAAATAAATTACAAACCCTTCTTTTGTCAATAGTGCTAAATAAACCTAAGGTTTTAAGAATGAAAATTATTGAAGCAGAAATTGCTAAAATTGCAATCAATTCCTACGTAACAACAAAGATTAGTTTTTCGAATCAAATATCCGAAATTTGCGAAAAAGTACCAGGAACATCCGCAGCAAATGTATTGGATGCTATAGGGTCGGATTCAAGAATTGGTCAAAGTTATTTAAGGCAAGGCACAAGTTACGGAGGGCCTTGCTTTCCTAGGGATAACAAGGCTTTTGCTAAGTTTGCAAGTAATATTGGCGTTTCCCTCAACCTCGCACACTCAACAGATGATATCAATAATCGACAAAATGATAGATTGAATAGCGTGCTACAAAAGATAGCTCCTAATGCCTACAATATTCTTATTGTGGGTGTATCGTACAAAAAAGACACAGATGTAATCGAAGAAAGCCCTGCGTTAAAATTTATAACTAAAAATACCGATTATAATTTATTTATCTGTGACGATAATGTTAAGAATTCTCCAATTTTAAAGAATGTTTCATTTATTGAACTGGCTGAGATAGCAGATAATTCTCTAGATATTGATGTGGCCATCCTATTTGTTCCTTCTAGTTCCTATGAGGGTATACCTAAATATTTAAAAAATAATGCTAAATTAATTGATTTTTGGGGAAATTGGGAAAGGTATCGAAATTCTAAGAATTATGAATACCTAAAAATGGGTGAGTATATTGGGTAAACCATCTTTTTTACATGTAAAGTTGGCGGGAGGAGCGACTGCCCAACTTCTGGGATTAATGAATGCTATTTACGCTAGTAATAAGTTGAGTTTACCATTTAAGATTTCTCACTATCCATACTCTACTGGCACGTATTGGCCATTAGCTGTTTCACATTTTCTAAGCGATGATGAAATACTAAATGTAAAAGTATCCACAATTGGCTTAAAAAATACTAAGGATCTACAAGTCGGAAAACTAATCGTAAATCATCCTTTAATGAAGAGAAAAATTTCATATGAGAGTTTTTTGAGTTTAACTCGAAAGTTTAAGCTTGAGTCAACTTTAAACTTCTTTCGTCGGGAATTAACAGTCAAAGCATCTCCAAAAAAACTAAGTAGAATAAACTCATACTATAAAACCTTATCTGGAGGGTTTGCATCTATAAATGATGAAACCGTAAATAAAGAAATGAATAAAAGATTTCATAGGGCTAACATTAAATCACCTTATGTTAAAGAACAGACTAAAAAAAAGACTATTGTAATTCATTATCGATTAGGTGATAGAAGGATAGTGGGTAATAGTCATAGTGATTTTGCTTCGGTCGGAATACTTGACCCGAAATCTTACAAAAAAGTTTTAAACCAGATAAAAGACCTGGATACATTTGAAATCTATGTGATAAGCGAAGAGCCAAAATTTGCACAAAGTTTATTGTTGCAAGCTGGCATAAATGTAAAGAGCAGAATCACTACTGGTAGTATCTGGGATGATTTATACTTCGCATCACAATCTGATATTTTTATTGGTAGTGATAGTCAAGTATCTCAGCTAGCTAATATTTATGTAGAAGGGAATGGTGGCAAAACCTTTATGCTTAATTTCATAAGAGACGCTAGGAATAAACAATTCAAAAACACCGAATACTTAAATTCTGAGTTTATAAATTCTCAAGAAGAAATTTATCAATTGAATTTTTCTCTTGAAAATGACACACATATATCTTACCTTGAAAATAAATAGATGATATCTGTTTAATTCTCCAAAATAAATAAATGTATTTTTTCGATTATTTTTTTGTAAACAATCTTTTGATTCCAGTGCTCAATAAAAGCTTCTGATTTAAGAAATATTTTTATCTCTTTGAGGTAATTAGTAATTTCTTCATTTGAAATATTACTAATTTCTTCTTCCAATTTTTGTACGGTTCCTTCGTACCTAAACGTAATTTTTTTACCAGGTATACCAAAATCTTCTAAATTTGGTCCAAAGTAAATAGGTATAGAACCACTTATTAATGCATCAAAAAGTTTTTCACTCACATGATAATTTGAATTTTCTACTACTAAAGAGAATTTACTTTGCTCAGTAATTGGTCGTTTATCTACTATAGGGCCAACATAATTCCTATACTTAGTGAAAAATGAACCATAAATACTAGTTAGATTAGGGATACAACCATTGCGTATTGCATGGAATGCTACGCGAATTCTATGAAGAATTTTTTTAAAAAAATTAGCATTCCAGAGATCACCATAGATTTCTAATATGGGTTTAGAAAATGACTTAGAAAGATCTCTTCTTAAACCATAGTTACTCCTTTTTATAGGACTTACTTTATTGCTGGCAATCAGACTCACAATTATGTTTCGTTGCAACCAGTTATCTAGTTTGAATAAATTTTCAAAATTGTCACTTTCTAGAATTTTTTCAACTGAAATACCTTTAGTCATTTGAAGATTTGGATTTGGAAGGCTACTATATGGAAAACAAATATCATAAAATTTACCTTGCGAATTTTCTTTCCTTCCATGAGTAACAACTAGTGCGTACTTATCAGTAACTTTTTTCTTGTATTGAGCTGGGAAAATACATTCTGGTTCAAACCGAAGTAAAATACATTGATTCTTAGTTTTTCCGAATTTTGTGAAATTTTTGTATGATTTACTTGAATGATTTATAGATACAAACAAATCAGCTTTTTCTGGACCGGAAATAATAAACCCAGCCTTATGAATAGCACTAAGAAAACTATTTTTTGGCTTGATATTTTTGTATTGTGAATAATCAATATTTTGACTACCGTTTATATAAAGATGTATTTTATTTGGCACTAATCCTCCTTTTGAACTTAAATCAATGATTTAGTTTTTGAATAGTTGTATGTTTAATTTGAATATAATTTATATGTTACACTAATATCAAATGAAGTCATTTCTCATTCTAGGTCATAAAGGCTACCTTGGCGCAAATCTTTGCAATATGCTGATGTCTCGAGGATATGAGGTTTCCGTGCTACCAGGCAAGGTTACACTCGAAAGTATCCCACTATTAGCCAAACAATATTTTAGCAAAGAACAAATAATTTTAAATTGTATGGGAAGTGGCGTTTCCAATAATTCAGATGCCAAAGATTTATTCACCAACGGAACACTAATTGAGCCTCTATTGTCAAGCTTCTCTGAAAGTACAGCAAGTAAATTTGTTCATTTTGGAACTAAATATGAATTGCCCGGTATGCATATACCTCAAAAAAGACTACCCTACGTGAATTCTAAAATTCTTGGATCTGAAATTTGTAAAAGGTATATAGATAAAGATAAAAGAATTTATTTATTGTACCTACCTACTATTATTGACCATAACCAGCCAGTAGGACGTTTTTTTGCAGATTTTATTCGAAGTTCTTTTCTAAATTCTAAATTTATAATAACTGACCCTTTTTCAAAAATTTGTTTTGCACATTTTGATACATTTTTCAATAATATGATACAAATGATTAATTTAGATGATAAAAATGTTAATTCGATTTCAGACGAAGGATTTTTAGACGTTAGTGATTTTGCACATTACTTAAATAAAGTTCTTGAAAACAATGGTTACAGACCAGTTGATATCTACTTAGACCAGCATGTTAAATGTACGTTAAAGGAAAATAAAATTAAGTTGAGTAATGAATTTTGTTTACAGACCAAGAAAAGTGTGGGTTTAATCTCTAAGAGGTTTGCATGAAAGTTGTTATTACAGGGGCAGCAGGATTTGTCGGTACTAATTTGGCGTTGTCATTAAGAAATGAACATGAGCTATTTTTGTTAGATAATTTCTCGCGCCAGGGCTCAATAAATAATGGACACTTATTATCAGATTTAAATTTGGATATCGCAAAAATAGATATTTCAGATCAGGCAAATCTAAAACAATTTTTAGATAAAGTAGGGCGATTTGATTTTTTGATTCATCTTGCTGCACAAACTTCACTAATTGAAAGTCTTAAATTCCCATATTTAGATTTTAATACTAATGCACTAGGAACTTTGAATATCCTAGAGTTTTTGAGAAACTACAACCCTGAAGCTAGAGGTATTTTTTTGGCAAGCAATAAAGTATATGGAAATTTAAGTCAATTTGATTATGTTGAAGAAGATCTGCGATATAGAGTATCTAATGGACCTTCTGCTTTCAATGAAACTCTTCCGATTTCACCGATTGGTGGCTACTCGATTTCTAAATCTATTCTAGATTCATATGTTATTGACTATGGTAAAAGATACTCATTGCCGGTAATTTCGCTCCGCCAAAGTGCGATTTATGGGCAACATCAAAATGCAAGAGCTGATCAAGGCTGGATATCGTATTTTATTGACCAATTCTTAGGCAATAATGAAAAAGTAAAATTGAGAGGGAAAGGGAAGCAAGTTAGGGACGTTCTCTATATTGATGATTTCTGCTCACTTATCAAACATTTATTTGGAAGTGATATCCCGTATGGAGAAGCTTATAATGTGGGTGGTGGACTTGATTTTTCATTATCGATTCTTGAGTTGTTGTCTATTCTGAAAAAGTTATCAAACAAAAGCATTAGTTTCGAGAGTGGTCCAATGGCAGTAGAAGATCAAAAATATTTTGTTTCAAATAACTCAAAAATATCAAATCTTACGAATTGGAAACCATACACCACTCCTGAATCAGGTATAGAAAAGGTTATTAAACTAAGTTAACTTAATATAGAAGCTAGTGTTTTTTCTAAATTTTTCATTTCTACTCCATCCCTATAATTACCAGAATAAATACTCCATTTATAATCGATGTCTTTCATTGCACAAACACGGTGAATTAATTCAGTCCAATAGTTTTCATTGACAATATCTATAATTTTAGTTTCCTTAGCCATCCAAATACTATTAAATTGCCATGATCCATGAATTCCAGCAAGAATTTTAGTGAATTTCAACATATTAATCTCGTCAATAAAATTAATTTCTTCTAAACGTAGAATTTCAAAATTAAAGTTTTTGAAAAGCCTCTCTATATCTTTTTCATTTTTTGGTGAGCGATTAAGCAATCTTCGAGAAGCGTAGATTCTTTCAATCGAATCAAGTGTTGAAGGTTTAAATCGCTCACTAAATTTTTCTAAAATTTCCAAGTCCTTAGGATGCATCCAACCACCGTCATTCTGCTTTGCAATCATTAATACCGAATTAACCTGTACGGGTCCTTCGCATAAGATAACTTCTCTGTCTAGCTCTTGTAATAGCTCAAATACAAATCTAGGAGCATTTTTGTAAACTAGAATTGGCGAATTCGGAAATTTATCAATTAAATATATTATTGATCCAAGGTCATGCACGAGCCAATGACCGAATGCGTTAGAAGTTAAATTAATTACTTCATTTAGCTCTACTTTCTTCGTTATTTTCCGAGGATTCCAAGGAAAGGATTCATATAAGTTTGAAGTTGTCCAATTTGTACTCTCTGAAACTAATTTACCTTCTTGAGAATATATAAGTCCTTGGTTTGGTTCGACAATAACCTTTGTGAGTTTAAAAATATCTCTTGAGTTAAACAAGTGTCCCGTGATGCGCTCGGAACGTGGGTCATAAAATTCCTGAAAAACTATCTGAGAATAATTCTCAACTTTTTCGGCAAAATTGAGCGGTTTTTTTTCAGCTCGGTAAATAGAGATATAATTAGTTGGCTTATACCCAATTATTCTCAGAAACTCTCTCTTAAGCCTAAGTTTTAAGCGCAAATAATCGTAATTCATATACAAACTATACCTCAGGTGCTATTTTTGTTTCTTATTCAAATTGTATTTGAAACTTAAATTTTAAAACATTTAGATCAAACTAAGTGGGCCCTGTCGGGATCGAACCGACGACCCACAGATTAAAAGTCTGTTGCTCTACCGACTGAGCTAAAGGCCCTATAGTGAATGTACAAAAATGCCAATTATAAGCTAATACATGCCACTAAGTGAATCATATAGGATTCCTGAGTTGTATGACTGTAGAGAGTATATGCGACTTCCGCACACAGAGTTCTATATGTGATGAGCTTTTGGGCCGATAGACCTAAATGGTCTATGAATTTTGGTTAAGGTCTGATGCAGATTTTTGTAGTCGGTCACATATTGCTACTGCAATATCATCCCCTATTGGTGGAATGACAAAAACTCTTTCAAGTTTTTTGCCATCCGCAAGCCGAAGTGCTTGATACAAAACACTTGCAAACTCTTTATTATTAGTTGGACTTGCTAACCTAATGGCCCCATTTGGTGTTTTAAATATAGCAAGTGCTATGAAGCCATCACCGCTTACTGGTACTCCACTTAATAAAACTTTTGCAATGGGCGAGTAATGAGAGTCCAACAAGCCAGACGCCTTAATTTGGTTAATAGAGTTATTTGTTTTTAATTCAGATGTTAAATCCAATAGATCATAAATCATGGTAGTGGTAATTGCGCCAGGACGTAAAATCGTAGGAAGGTCTTGAGTGCAATTTATTATTGTTGATTCTAAGCCAATTAATGATTGCCCACCATCTAGAATTAAATCCTTTGGCTTTAAATAGTCAGATAATTCTTCCCAAACATCTAATGCGCTGGTCGGTGAGAGCCTCCCAAATCTATTCGCACTGGGGGCTGCAACTCCTAAACCACCTTGGGATTCAAACTCTTTAAGTAACGAAAGTGCAACAGTATGTGAAGGGACTCTAAGTCCAACATTTTCTTGGCCTCCTGTAATGAAATCTTTTGCTAGATCTGTTCTTGGTAAAATTAATGTCATTGGCCCTGGCCAAAAAGCCTTAGCTAGAGTTATTGCATATTTTGGAATATCTCTTGCCCATTTATCTAACAACTCAATTGATGATAGGTGGACAATTAATGGGTGATCTTTTGGCCTGCCTTTAGTCTGATAAATCTTTGCAACGGCGACTTTATTCTGTGCGTCTGCTCCAAGACCGTAAACTGTCTCAGTTGGAAAGGCAACTAAATTACCTTCGCGCAGGGAATTAGCTGCATCTTTAATGGCAGATGTGGTGCAGTTAGAGATGATGCTCACGCCAGAAGTCTGCCATCTAATGAGTTTTGTCGTATTTATAATCAACGATACCCTTGTCCTTCCACGGTCCCCATCGTCTAGTGGCCTAGGACGTCGCCCTTTCACGGCGTTAACACGGGTTCAAATCCCGTTGGGGACGCAAAGGTGAGGAATTAATTCCTTACCTTTAAAGCTGGCCCAGTAGCGCAGTTGGTTAGCGCGCC
>SXGQ01685421.1_pt1 | contig 21998 bp, 19 predicted proteins | sample 3178371 | NCBI WGS metagenome assembly SXGQ01 (sample SAMN11356859, study PRJNA531348) | freshwater metagenome | isolation source: freshwater sample F1-20 | place: China: Fuxian Lake, Yuxi | collected 2017-12-25 | reverse complement strand
CCGCAGTCTTGGGTATTTAAGAGTAGTTCATCCATTCATTTGCGTCAATGATGCTGTGGCTTGTTATTTCTTTCGCCGCTGGCGACTTCTAATTTATTCAGAAAAAAAGAAGAGAGCCCCCCGACGAATCGGAGGGCTCTCTGAGGTGACAAAGAAGTAACTGAGTTCACTAGTATCCTAACTGTCGCTACGCATTTAGGCGCGACGGCGACGGGCAACAATGCCAGCCAAACCGAGCAACGCAACTGCGCCTGGCGCAGGAATATCGAATGCATAGATTCCAATGTTATCTAATTGCATATTGCCACTAGTTGTGGATGAATTGCGACTAGCAACGAAGTCAATTTCTAAAACATCAAGATTAGCAATGACCGCACCAGTCGCTACATCGGTAGAATTAAAGTAGTAATTCGTTTCGGTGGACTGTCCAAGGTCCCATCCCCAATACAATGCACCAGATACGGCATCATAAGCAGAGTAGTAGTTATGAGATACACCATAGCTGGTTGTTGCGGAACCACTTGCCAAAGTAAAGCCATAGAAACCAACCGTTCCACCAACATTCAGGTAAGCCAAGCCTGTGATCGAAGCAGCTGTGCTTGTAGTTGCCATACCAGCAGCAAGTCTCAAACCAATAGCAACGCCAGCAGTTGCACTTGTGGTGTATGCATATTGCGTCATAAAACCCTTGTTGGTTGTAACAGTGTTGCTAAATCGAAGAGCACTAAAATTAGTTTCTGTAGTACGACCAGATGTGAAACCTGTGTAGCCGGCGCCACCATTGTCCTGCCAGAGGAAGTTGGTTCCACCAGTAGCAGCACTAGAACCCCAAGTCGCCTTCAAATTCTTGTTGGCTGAATTGGTGCCTGTACCAGCTTGGATTGCAAACGCATTGTTGGTCGCAGTTGCAGTTGCATTAAACTGATACCAACCACCTTGACCAGGAGTGCTGCCAGACAAGTCTGTGCATACTGCGCCAATGGTATAGCTATCGAAATCGGTCGCGAACAATGTGTCCGTACTTTCTGCACGATTTTGTTGCATTTGTGCGTAACGGCTCATTGAGCCTGTAACGTCTCGTTGTGCTTGCATTGTGCCGACAATTTCATGATCAACACGGCCAGCGCTTGCTGCTCCTGCAATCATACCGATGGAAATGAGTGAGAGGGAAATCTTCATGGGAACTAACTCCGAAAAGGGGGAACTCAGAACACTTCTAACTGAAACATCAGCTAGAAAAAGGGAACATGATTTAGAAATGCGAGTAAGGGAAATTATTGAATTTCTGAATGAGTAAGGGAAGGTTTTCAGAACTTCTTGGAAAAACCTGAATTGCTTGCGCAAGTCAGCCCTTTATCCCGAGTTAAAATAAACCTACACGCTTATTAATACGATGCAAATAATTTTTGATTCTTTTTCAATTTAAATGCAACTAATTTCCTGGCTAGGTCGGCGGTGGAGGTTAAATGCCGATTTTAGATTATTATCATTGAAGTTATTGGTCTTTTGTTGATTTCAGGGGGCAAGAATTTTCATGTCGCGTAACACAGCCTTGTAAATCGTTAGGATTAGCCCTTCATGGGTGCTTCAACAACAGGCAACGAAACTACTCAAATTATCTTTTCCATGACAGGGGTGACCAAGGAAATTGACAAGCGCGTGATTTTAAAAAATGTGTCACTGTCTTACTATTACGGCGCAAAAATTGGCGTGCTCGGGTTGAACGGCTCTGGCAAAAGTACGCTGTTAAAACTAATGGCTGGAGTGGATAAGGTGTATGACGGTAAAATTTGGTCGGCAAATGGCTACGAAGTGGGCTATTTAGAGCAAGAACCTTTGCTAGGCGAAACGCGCACAGCGCTGGAGCTGGTTCGTGAAGGCGCGCAAGGAACATTTGATTTGCTGGCCGAGTTTGATCGCCTCAATGAGAAGTTGGCGCAGCCCTTGGACGACGCGGTTATGCAGAAGACATTGGATCGCCTGGCCGTAGTGCAGGAGCAACTGGATAAGTTTGACGCTTGGACTATTGATCATCAATTGGAAATGGCAATGGATGCGCTTCGGTGTCCTCCGGCGGGTCAGCCGTTAAACACATGCTCAGGTGGTGAGAAGCGGCGCGTGGCGTTGTGTCGTTTGTTGCTAAAAAAGCCTGATATTTTGCTATTAGACGAGCCCACCAACCACTTGGACGCCGAAAGCGTGGATTGGTTGGAGCATCATTTGCAGCAATACAAAGGCACTGTGATTGCGGTTACGCATGATCGTTATTTCTTGGACAACGTGGCAACTTGGATTTTGGAATTGGATCGTGGTGAGGGCATTCCTTATAAAGGCAACTACACCGGCAGGCTGGAGCAGAAGGAAAAGCGCCTGGCGCTAGAGACCAAGCAAGAGGGTCAGCGGCAACGGGCGTTGGCGCGCGAGTTAGATTGGATTCGCAAGAACCCCAAAGGGCGCATGACTAAAAGCAAGGCGCGCGTGGCCAGTTATGAGCAGATGCTCAATGAAGACTCCAAGACAAAGATCAAGGAGATTGAAATTTATATTCCACCTGGGCCGCGTCTTGGAACGGTTGTCGTTGAGGCCATTGCAGTGAGCAAAAACTTTGGAGATAACGCGCTTCTTGATGACGTGAATTTTTTGATTCCGCCAGGCGCGGTGGTGGGAATTGTGGGGCCAAATGGCGCAGGTAAGACCACGCTGTTTCGCATGATTACCGGGCAAGAGAAGCCCGACGGCGGCGCATTGAAGATTGGCGAGACCGTGAAGCTTGCGTATTTGGAGCAAACGCGCGACACGCTCAGCGATAAAGACAGCGTTTGGCAGGCAATTTCAGGGGGTATTGAGGAAATCAAGTTGGGTAGCGCAACGGTGAACAGCCGCGCGTATGTCAGCCGCTACGGCTTTGGCGGCACCGAGCAGCAGAAGTTGGTTGGCGTTTTATCCGGTGGCGAGCGAAACCGCGTGCACTTGGCGCGCATGCTCACCAGTGGCGCCAATGTGATTTTGCTGGACGAGCCAACCAACGACATTGATGTGAACACCATGCGCGCGTTGGAAGAGGCGGTACAGAACTTCGCGGGCACGGTGTTATGCATTAGCCATGATCGCTGGTTCCTAGACCGCGTGGCCACACACATTCTTGCCTTTGAAGGCGACGGCAAATTGTTCTTTTATCACGGTGGCTGGAGCGAGTACGAGGCCGATCACCGCAAACGCACGGGAGCGGGGCCAGACAGTGTTCCGACCAAATTTAAACATCGGCGAATTTCGCGCGGTTGATTTGTGTTTACGATGTGCGCATGATTTCCAACGACGAAGCCATTGTGATGGGCGGCATTTCCGCCACCAACATGACGCTGTATCACCAAACACGCTTTCGCGTGGGTGATCCGATGGCATTTGCCGATCTCAGCGGTTCAAATGGAACTCGCATGCGAACATTGATTGTGCGCGACATAGAACTGGATCGCGCCAAGCAAGACGCTTGCGCAGAGGTGTTTGCTGTTCCAAGCAACTTTGCGCCTGATACGGGCTTATCCGGTGAGCGCGATGTTGCAACCGCGCAGGCGCTTGCAGAATGTTTGCGCCGCGCTGGAGTGAAGCGCGCCGTATGTGACCGCACATTTCCTGGAGTATTCATGCATGTGTTGGTAGGCGCGGGTATTTCTGTGCGCTGCGATTTGGAATTGTTTCAATCGTCGCGCAGAGCCAAGAGCGCAGCGGAACTGCAAGCCATGCACGAATCACAATGCGCCACCGAGGACGCCATTGAGTTGGCGTGTGGCTTGATTGCACGCGCCAGCGTGAACACCCACGGTGAATTGCTGCATGAAGGCGCTCCGTTGAGCAGCGAGCGAGTGCGCGCGGATATTGACATTTTTTTTGCGGGTCGGGGATTTGAAAATCCGCGCTCGATTGTGGCGGGAGGGCCGCAGGGCGCGGATTGCCATCATTGTGGCGAAGGCGTGTTGCGCACGGGTGAATTGATCATGGTGGATATTTTTCCAAGATCAAAAAGCAGCGGATATTGGGGCGATTGCACCCGAACCGTAGTCCATGGCAAGGTTGCGCCGCAAGCCGCTTGCATGCATGAGGCTGTTGTGCAAGCCAAAGCCGCGGCTATGCGCGCTGCCAAAGTTGGCGCAAGCGCAGGCGATGTGCATGGTGAAACGTTGCGCGTGATTCATGAGCACGGATTTAGCAGCGGTACGCCACCAGCTGACGCACCACAATCTTGGTGTGGCATGGTGCATGGAACCGGACATGGACTTGGCCTTGATGTGCATGAGCCGCCGTTGGTGGATCGTGGTGGGTTGTCATTGGTGGCGGGCGATGTGATCACCATTGAGCCAGGCTTGTATTGCAAAGCCGTGGGCGGAGTGCGCGTTGAGGATGCGTATGTCATAGAAGGGACGGGCGCTCGCCGGCTTGGTCGCGGGTTGCCAGAGGGACTAGATTGGCGCTAAAAATTATTCGCTTTGATCGTCGTTTTGCGTTTCGTCTTCCAAGGCAAGTTCGGCGTCCAACTCCGAAATGACAGTTGGTTCTGTACGCTCAAATCCTTTTTCTGCCTCGCGGCACATTTCAGCCAGCACTTGATGCAAGCCTTCGTGATCTGGAACGGAGTCTAAAAGACCTAAAACCGCATCAATTTGCCTGTCCAAGTCCATGCCGGAATCAACATGCGAGCCCGTTAAGCCAGCGTCGCCCAACGCCTCCATGGCGTTGACATACCACTTCATGGAGGGCTTCTTCTCATTTTCTGGCGGGGCAACATAGGCACGAACGGTGACAACACCAATAGCAACAATGGGCCAAAGTCCGCGCAAATTTGGGGGCTCGCAGCAAATCACAGTGGCGGGTTTTTCGTCGCGGAGAGTGGCCAAGCGAAGTCGTCGCGCATCAGCGCCCACAAGTTGCATGGGCATGATCACATAGCAACCTGGCTCAACTTTGATCTCCTCCATGTTGCCTTCATACAGGACGCGGATTTTTTTCAGATCAAGCGCGGCTTGAACGCGTTGTCGGCGAGCCTCCTGCAGCGGTAGACAAATGCGTGCCATGGCTCCAAAGTCCTCGCTGCGGCGGGCCATTTCCATGCCGCGTTGCGCAAGTCGCTCGGTCTCAAACCACTGGCCACGGCGAAGCGCGGCTTCAGCTTTTTCCATTAGCTCTTGTAGTCGCTCGTCCTTTTTTGATGAACTCATGGTGTGTTCTCGGGTTAATTATTTTTTATGCGCCGTTGAGGCCGCCGCGGCGATGGATGGATGGCTTCGCTTGTCGTCTGGACGCAAGGCCTCTTGCGAGCGGCCATGCGTGCCATCGCCCGCCTCAAGCACGGCGTTGCACACTTGCGCGATACTTGTGAAAGTGGGGTATTGAGCCCGCAATTTAGCCACCTTTTCCATAATGCTTCCGCCGCGCTCGCGGAAAAGACGCTTGTAGGCTTCTTTCATGGCGTCCACTTCGGCGTCGGAAAAGCCGCGGCGCTTCATGGCAATGGCATTGTGACCACGCACTTCGGCGGGGTTGCCCTCGGCGATCATGTAGGGTGGAACATCTTTGCTGACTCGTGCCATAGCTCCAAGAAATGAGCAGGTGCTGAGTCGCACAAAGTGATGCAATCCGCAACCGCCACCGACATTGACATGGTCGCACACGGTGACATGTCCCGCCAACATTGCATTGTTGGCAAGAATGACATTCGAACCAATCTGGCAATCGTGCGCAATGTGCACGCAACCCATGACCAAATTGTCGCTGCCTATCTTGGTGACGCCGCTTCCATTACCAGTGCCGCGGTGAATGGATGCGAACTCACGAATTTGATTGCGGTCGCCCATCTCAAGCGTGGTGCGCTCGCCGGCGAATTTTTTATCCTGCGGTGGGCCGCCCACAATGGTGAACGGGTGCAATACATTCTCGCGGCCAATCCTTGTGTATCGATCCATGTGCACATGGCTCACCAATTCGCTGCCCTCACCAATTTCACATTCTGGACCAATCACACACCAAGGACCAATGCTCACGCCGGCGGCAAGTTTGACGGATGGATCGATGATGGCGGTGGGATGAATTTTGGTCATAAAAAATATCGCGAATAAAAAAATCAGGCTTCGGTGGAATCCACCATCATAAAGCGAATTTCAGCCTCGGCAGCAGATTTTCCACCCACCGTGGCGCGGCATTTCACCGAGGCGGTGCGGGCGTTGGCGCGCACCGTTTCAACCTCTAGAACCAATTGGTCGCCAGGCACCACGGGTTTACGCAATTTGACTCGGTCCAAACTCAGCAGCATGGCCACGCGCCCGGAATGTTCCAGCGTTTGGCTGAGCATGAGTCCGCCCAATTGTGCCATGGCCTCCACAATTAACACGCCAGGCATGATGGGCGTGCCAGGGTAGTGGCCTTGAAAAAACGGTTCGTTCATGGTTACATTTTTCACGCCAATAGCGTGGCGATTGGCGTCCATTTCAACAACGCGGTCTACCAACAACATTGGATAGCGGTGGGGTAACACCTTCGCAATAGCGCGCGCGTCCATGGCTTGACCCGCCACCAAACTTTCGGCCAAGTCCGCAGCCTTCATGGCGCGCAGAAGTCGCTGACACATTTGCCGATTCAGTCCGTGGCCGCTGCGGTGCGCAACAATGCGACACTGCACGGGTCGTCCCGCCAAATATAAATCACCAAGCACATCCAGCAATTTGTGGCGCACTGGCTCATTGGTAAAGCGGAATGTATTTTCAATTGGACCGTTGTCGCCAATGACCAACGCGTCGCGCACCGTGAGATGGCGGCACAATCCCGCGGCCCAAATAGCCTCGGCCTCCTCCTGCAGACTAAAGGTGCGAGCCGGTGCGATATCAGAGGAATAGTCGCCGCGCGTTGGATCAAAAACCATGTTTTGACGCGGTATTCGCAGCTCTTTTGCGCCATAGTCCAAGTCGTAGGAAATTTCCATGCCCTCGCCGTCGCGCGGCAGGGCGGCGATCATGGAGTCGTCGTCCTCCACAACAATGGGCTCGCGCAAACGAAACACACGCCGCGGAGCGTCTTGCTCAACCAAGCCCGCCTCGCAAATGGGTTGCACAAATGGCATGGCGCTGCCATCACCGCAAGGCAGCTCCGGTCCATGCAAGCGCAAGATGGCGTTGTCCACGCGCAGACCCGCCAGCGCGCTCATGCAATGTTCAATGGTGTCGATCGTGGCGTCACCGCCGCGCAATGTTGTTCGCCGCGGCTTGGGCAACACATGCGTCACCAGCGCGGGAATGGTCACGGGTGGGTTTAAGTCAACGCGCTCAAAAATAATTCCGGTTCCAGGCGGCGCGGGCGTGATTTCCAGCACCGCCTCTTCGCCAAGCATTAATCCCTTGCCGCGTACGGTGGCCACGCGCGCAAGCGTGCGCTGCGGATCAACGGTGGTTCCGCGCAGTTGCCCCGTGGGAAGAACTTTGGTGGGGACAGGTTTCATTGAACCTTGGATGGACCTTTCAGCGGGTCCGTCGCGGGGTCCTTTGGTTGTTCCTCCAAGAGTGTTCGTAACTTGCGTGACCATAGAGGCAATTTACGGATTGCGGCGATCACACGCAATTCCTCGCGGATGTCTTGGGCCGGCATTCCGCCCCATGTCGCGCCCGCGGGAATGTCATTCATGACGGCGCTTTTGGCCGCCAAACGAGCGCCATCGCCAATGGTTTTGTGGTCGCCAATGCCGCAATAGCCGCCAATTTGAACGCCATTGCCCACGGTGACGCTGCCGGCTAAACCGCTCATGCCGGCGATGACTGTCATTCGGCCAATGCGGCAACCGTGCGCGATTTGGCACAAATTATCGATCTTGGTTCCCGCTCCGATGCGCGTGCTGCCAAACTTGGCGCGGTCCACGCAGGTGTTTGCGCCAATTTCAACATCGTCATCTAACACCACATTGCCAGTGTGCGTGATGCGCGTCAAACTTTTTCCATCCGCAGCGGGGCGATATCCAAATCCGTCGCCGCCAATTACAGCCGAGGCGTGAATGATCACGCGCGCGCCAAGCACGCAGCGCTCATCAATAAAAGCGTTACTGTGAATTACACAGTGCTCGCCCAAAGTCACGTTGGCCGCAATGCGAGCGCCAGCATGCAGCACGCAACCATTTCCAATGCGTGAACCCGCGCCCACGCTCACCAACGGACCAACGCGCGCGTCTTTGCCAATGATTGCGCTGGGGTCAATCACCGCCGATGCGTGGGCACCCAAAGCCACAAGCGTGGTCGGCGGGGCGAAGGCTTCAAGCACCTTGGCCACCGCAAGATCGGCGTTGTCAACGCGAATCAAAGCGCGCGCTTGCGTATGGACATTGTGCGCGGAGGTGGGGCTGTGACTGGAATGTGTTGGCTGAATTGAAAGTTGCGCCTTCACATTGCTTGCCACAATGGCAATACGCGCGCGGCTGTTGGCCCACAATTTTGCGTGCGCGTCGCTGTTGATAAAGGTGGCTTCATGTTCGGTGGCGTCCGTCAGCGAATTCAAGCCCGTGAATGCAATGTCGCTAGGACCCTCAAGGGCGCCGCCAAGCAACGCTGAAAGTTGTGAACTTGTGTTGGGTTTCAAAGTGAATTCCTAATGAACACTCCGGTGGCGTTGAGAGGGGTATGGCTGAGTCACTTACCTTGTCTCTTGGAAAAATTCTCGTTCATTTGCTTTATCACAACATCGCTGATGTCAATAGCGGGATTGATCCACAACATGCGCCGGCCAGAAATTTGAGTCATGACTGGGCGCGTGTCCTTGGGATCGAATGGTGGCGTGGCATCGTCAAGAAAGATCGCGTCAATTTGTTGCGCCTTACAAATGTCGCCCAGCGAGGACTTGATGGCTTGATAGGTGTTTTTGAGAAGGAGGTTTTTTTCCATCTCGAACTTGCGCCGCGAGAATTCGTCAAATGCCTTCATGTTCCCAACGGCCTCTTGAATTTTTTTGGTGGTTTCAAAAAAGCCGGGGGAATCCGCCTTGAAATTCTCCAATTCGGCTTGCAGCGACTGGGCAATTTGTCCCAGTTTTTCATTCTTGGCGTTCAATTCCTTGGCGGTTTCCTCCAATCGCTTTTCGCCCGCTTTGTGCTCGTCAAGTCCGCTGTACAGGCGCTCAAGATCCAGGGTGGCAATGGTGGTGGGCTTTTCAAACGAGTTGAAAGCCCATAAAGAAATGGAGGCCAGTGCTATGAACAATATGATGGGTAGGGTAGAGAAGCGACGCATATGAATTCTCCAAATATGGGGTTGTGATTCGAGTGAACGTGAATCAAGATAAAGTGTGAAGTATGAATCAGCCAATCAAGACATGAAATACAAATCCAAGATTATTTTTTCGCCGGACCAACAGAGGCTGGTGCGGCGGCGTGGGCGTTGTTCATGCGCACAATTAACTTGTCACTGACATCGGTGGAGGGGCTGGCAAAAATAATGTGACGCCGCCCGATTTGCTCCAGGACTTGCTGCGCAAGCGGCACCTTTATTTCGCGGCTAGTGACAATATCGTTTGTTCCGTCATTCACAATGATGTAATCCAAACCCTCGCTTTCGGCCAGCTTGGCGCCTTCTTCCCGCAAATTGCGATAAATACTTTGCCACATCAAACTATTTTCCAAATCAAGTTCGCTGCCCTTGAGCCCGGCCCATTGTTCAAGCGTCAGTTGTTCAAGCACAATTTGCTCGGTAATTCGTTGTTGTTCCGCGGCGTCTGTAGCGCTCGATGCTTGCTTAATCTCGGCTTCCAGTTTTTTCTTGCGGCTGTCGGCCTCATCGCGCATTTGATTTTGCAGCGCGGTGAGTTGCACTTCCCAATCTGCCTTTTCCTGAAGTTTGTCCAGCACTTTGGCCAAGTTAATACTGCCAATACGACTGGCTTGAGCGGGCGCAACTGGACGGCTTACGCCCCAGGCGAATGAGCCCAAGCCAAAGGCGACAAGCGAAGCGATAACAAGGGTTTGTATGTGTATTTTATTCATAGGAATCCTTTTCAGATAGAACAATAGTGTAAGAGCCACGCTGAAAGTTTGCCCAATGCTGGGCGGCGCACATTAAAAGGGTAATTCGGCGTTAAACGAGAAAACTTGGGTTTCGTCCGTGTCTTGTTTCATTATGGGAATCGCAAAATCCAGGGCGATGGGAGCGGGGCCAAGTGCTCCAATGTACAAACGCAATCCCACTCCCACGCTGACACGATATTGTTCAAACCCAATTGGATTTGGAATATCTCCCTCGTAGCTATTGCCGGTGACGGTTCCAGAATCTAGGAAGGCAACGCCGGTAATGACATCTTGAAAGATGGGCGTTTCATATTGCGCGCCAGCGAAGAACATGAACTGACCACCGATATTTGTCGCAGGCGCGCCATTGCTTGGACCTTGAGGTGTTGGCGGATAGGAGTTGGGATATCCCTCCAGCTGATAGGTCACGGGACTGATGGTGCGGAACGCGAAGCCACGCATGGAGCGGCCGCCTAAGTAGAAGCGCTCAAACACGGGGGCATTATCGCTGCTGATGTAGCCCACTTGGGAATTCAAACGCAGCGTGGTCTTGCGGCCCAGAAAGTCCTCGTCCAGCGTGAGAAAGGTGGTGTAACTGCCGCGCAACATTGGAAAGCTGTAGGCGCCCGCATACATGCTGGCGGTGACTTCCGCAAGCGAACCAGAGCCCGGACGCGATTTACTGTCAATGGTGTTGCGTGAAATGGAAGTGGAAAGCACGCCAAATTGACTTGGTCCTGCCTGGTCATTCACAACCACCAATGGAGTTCCAGTTTGAAATTGCGTCAGCGTTACATTTTCTAAACGCACGTTGGTTCCAAAGGTCCAGAAGTCCCCAAGGCGCCGACCAGTTCCAAAGGACAAGGTTGTTCGTTCCTCCGTCCATTGGGGATATACGCGATTGCGATAGGACAAGCTTGTGCTGCCCGACCAATCAGTTTCGAAAAGATGTGGTTCACCAAGCGAAATGGAATAGGTGCTCACATCAATACCAGGTTGAATGGCAATAGTGAATGATTGACCAGCGCCGCGGAAGGCGCGGCCGGCCGTGAATTCACTGAAGGATGTCGGCACATCGGCGATATCAAAGTTGTATTGACTCAAGGATATTTCACCACCAAATCCTTGATCAGTGCCGATGGCCAAACCAAAGTTCACGCTGCCCGTGTTCTTCTCCTTGATTTCCACTAGCACATCGCGCGTTCCAGGGTTGTCCGGATCTTCCGCTTGTGGAGTGACGCGAATGTCGTTGAACAAGTTGGTGGACTTCAAGCGGATTTGCGTGAGCTCAATTTCGCGGCCGTCCATGGGACGACCAGGTTGAAAGCGAACCATGCGGCGAATAATTTTATCGCGCGTTATGAAATTGCCTTGAATTTGAACTAATCCAGTTTCAAAGCGCTCGCCTTCGGTGACATTGACCAACATGTCCACTTCGGCCTCCTCACCAGAGCGAACATAGGTGGATGTCACCTTGGCGTCGATATAGCCCATGACAAAATAAGAAGTCTGAATGCTCTTTATGCTTGCGTCTATGCCTTTCTTTTGAAAGGCGTCGCCAGGACGAATGATCATCAGTGAGCGTAATTGTTCAGATGAAAATATTTTGAGTTGCCCATCAGAGCCGGCGCCCTCGACACGCACCGAGCGCAGGCGATATTCGCGGCCCTCGTCAATCACAAACACAACCTTTGCCTCTTTTTGATCCGAGCTCAACTCAACGCGCCTGTCTACGCGCACGTCGACAAAACCATGATCCTTGTAAAATTTATCCAGCGTGGCCACATCGTCCACCAATGCTTCCTCATCCAAGTTGCCTTTGCGAAAAATAAATATCCAAGGCTTGGTCTTGATTTCAGCGGAAAGTTGCTTGGCAGGAAACGCGCGGTTGCCCACAAATTCCACCTCTTGAATGCGCACGCGCGGGCCTTCCACAATGCGAAAGATTAAAATTCCGGATTCTTTCAGCCGCGACTCATCCACCGTGATCTCCACCAAGTAATGCCCCTTGTTGCGGTACAAATCCTTCATTTTCAGAATACTTTGCTCCAGCAAAAAGTCGTCGCGCGGACCGCCTGGATACAGCGGAATTACCGCGCGTAATTCCTGATCGCTCACGGCCTTGTTGCCCAAGGTTTGAATATCAAGCACCAAACTTTGTTCGATTAATGTGTAAATGACCTCCACCGTGCCGTCGGGTAGCAGCGAAGCTTCCGCCGTGACCGTTTCAAAGTGTCCCAGGCGGTACAGGCTTGCCACATCGGCGCGAACCGCCAGCGATTCATAGGGCTCGCCCGCGCCAATGCGTAGATTATTTTTCACTTCTTGCTCGCTGATTCGCCCCAGGCCCTTAATGGTCACCAACGAGATGGGTCGATCGGCGAAAGTTTGGTCCTCAATATCGCCCGCGCGCGTCGTCGGCGCGGTCAATGCGATCATGATGAACATCATGGGCACAATAAAATTGAATCGCCATGTTTTCGGGCGACAACCCGAGCAACAGCGTTGGCGGACGGGCCTTTGCATTTCTGCTTGGCAGGATAACCATGCTCAAGAAGAGGCGCATTCACCGAAACAAAGTTGAGCGCCCAGAAAATATCCTAGAACCATCGCCTTCACGCCATCAAAGTAGGTTGCTAGGCTTGAAGTTGTCATGGCTATCCGACTTGAAGAATTGGCTCAAAAGATTGGCGCCACCCTGCACGGAGACGGGGCAATAGAGGTGCATTCATGCGCCCCGATCGACCGCGCCCAGGCGGGTGAAGTTAGTTTTTTGGCGAACAAAAAATACACCGCCCATTTGACCACCACCAACGCCTCCGCCGTTATCGTTGCCAGTGGCACAACCGTCAAGACGGGGGTGGCTGCATTAGAAGCGGTCGATCCATACTTCGCGTTTCGTCAAGCCATGGTCGTGCTTCATGGATTTCGAAAACATCCGGCGCCCATGCTTGCGTCGCCAAAAAAGAATTCCATTTCAGAACGCGCCGTTATTCATGTCACAGCGCGTATGGGTGAAGATTGTGCGGTGCATGCTGGAGCGGTCATTGAGGACGGCGCGACACTGGGCGCGCGCTGCGTGATTTATCCCAACGCCTATGTTGGCCAAGGCGTGCGCATGGGTGATGATTGTGTTGTCTACCCTGGCGCGTGTATTTATGACGGATGCGTGATTGGCAACCGCGTTCACTTGCACGCCAACGCCGTAATTGGCAGCGACGGATTTGGCTACGCCACCCACCAGGGTCGCCATGAAAAAATTCCGCAGTCCGGCATTGTGGTCATTGAGGACGATGTTGAAATTGGATCATGCTGTGTGATCGAGCGCGCCGCGATGCAGGAGACGCGCATTGGAGCGGGAACCAAGTTCGCGGATTTAATTTCCATTGGCCATGGAACGCGCATTGGCAAGCATTGTTTGCTGGTGAGTCTGGTTGGTATTAGCGGCAGCGTGAACATGGGAAATTATGTCGTGCTGGGCGGGCAAGCTGGAGTCACCGGACATCTTTCCATTGGCGATGGCGTTCAGGTGGCGGGCAAGGCCGCCGTTGTGAGCGATATTCCCGAGGGTATGCGCGTGGCTGGCGTGCCCGCCATTGAAAGCGAGGCGGCGCTGCGAAATCATCTGGTCTTTCGCGACTTGTACGGCATGTCGCGCAAATTAAAATCGCTGGAACGCGAGGTCGCCAAACTGCAAGCCGCCCAAGGTGGTACGGACACCTCGAGTTAATCCCATGTGGTCAATTCACTCATGAACACATAATTTATTTGCACATTCAACCTAGGAAACAACATGACAACAGCCACACTTTTGGAAACCCCGTTCCACGCCATGCACTTGCAGCACCACGCCAAAATGACGGACTTCGCCGGTTGGGACATGCCGCTGCACTTTGGATCCATTTTGGATGAGCATCGTTGGACACGCACTTCCGCCGGCTTCTTCGATGTCAGCCACATGGGTCGGATTAAATTCACTGGTCGACATGCCAGACGATTTCTGGATCACATTTGCACGCGCGGAATTCTTGGCATGACCAAAGGCTCGGTGCGCTACGGCTTGGTGTTGAATCAGCAGGGTGGTTGCCGCGACGACATCCTGGTGTATTGCTTGGATGAGGACGAATATCTCATGGTGTGCAACGCGTCCAACCGCCTGAAATTGTTGCAGCATTTCGCGGACAACAAAGGCGATATGGTATTTAAAATGGATGATCAAACCGCGTCCACCGCCATGGTTGCGCTGCAAGGACCCAAGGTCATGGACTTAGTCAGCACCATGAGCCGCGAAATTCCGACGCTGAAGCGCTACCGCTTTGTAGAAAAAAGTTTAATGGTGGTCAAGTTGCTCGTCAGCCGCACCGGCTATACCGGTGAGGATGGCGTGGAAATTATTTTGGGTGCGGGCATGGCCAAGTTGGCGTTAAGCATGTTGCTCAAGGACATGGGCGCCGCGACAAGCGTGATCAAGCCATGCGGTTTGGGCGCGCGCGACACATTGCGCATGGAGGCTGGCATGCCACTGTATGGACATGAGATTGACGAGAAAGTTGATCCCTTGACGGCGGGACTTGATTTTGCGGTGAAGATGGACAAGGGCGCTGGCGATGAGCGCGAGGGGCGCTTTATTGGACAAGACGCGTTGGAGAAGATCGCCAAAGCGGGCTTGAAGCAAAAGTTGGTTGGATTGAAGTTGCAGGGTCGCCGCAGCGCGCGTCAAGGAATGCCCGTGATTGCCAGCACCGCGGGCGGCGACAAAGTTGTTGGACGCGTCACCAGCGGGTGCCTCAGTCCAACGCTTGATATGCCCATTGCCATGGCCATTGTGGATATGGATATTGCCCAGACCATGCCCGCGTTGATGGTGGATCTTGGGCGCGAGCGCGCCGAGGCAGCCGTGTATCAATTACCATTTTACAACCCGACGAAGCCGGGCAAATCAGCGACATGATCATTGTTGTGTGGAGCGCGCAAGCGTGGCGGCGCACTATGTTGAAGTGGGGCTAGTTCACCGTGGAATTGTGACAATGGGTTGAGTGCCATGTGGCACCACGGAGCATTCAGCGGCCAGTCTTGCGATCTTTGACATTCGAATCTTTGTTGGTACGCTGATGTGAACTTGTCACTTTAGAAGATTTACCGGCTTGGGTCGCGTTGGGCCCAATTAATTCGTCAGCGAAAAAACGCAGCGGCTTGTCGTCCATCATGCGCGTGTACAGTTTTTTTAGAGCATCAACCTCGATTTGACGCACGCGCTCGCGGGTCAATCCCACTTGGTCGCCAACTTGTTTCAATGTCAGTGGTTCTTGACCCTCCAGACCAAATCGCAGGCGCAGCACATGCGCGTCGCGGTGGTCAATCGAGTCAAGCAGTTTCACAATCACCGAGAAATCCTCGCGCGAACTAATTTTTTCCTCGGGGCCGGAATTGCGCGTGTCGGTGAAAAGGTCGCTGAAATTCAGTTCATCACCATTCGTGGCTGGTGGCGATTGATTGGGTGAGTTGTGGGCGGTGATCGCCTTTTTAACAATCTGGAGTTTGCGCACTGTAATGCCCATGACTTTGGACAGTTCTAAAATAGTTGGGGGGCGCAAGTTGGCAGCCTCGAACTTGCGAGTTTCAACTTTCCAGCGAGCGATCAATTCCACCATATAGGCGGGAATGTGAATGGCTTGTTGTGAGTTGATCAGCGTTCGCTTAATGGCTTGCTTGATCCACCAACTAGCGTAGGTGCTAAAGCGCGCGCCTTGCGCGGGATCAAATCCCTGGGCGGCGCGGATTAAACCCATATTGCCTTCCTCCACCAAATCGGCAAGCGCAAGCCCGCGGTGCGCATAATGTTTTGAAATGGCAATGACTAATCTCAGATTGGACTTAATGATCAACTCAATCGCATCGCTTCTGGCTTTGCTTTGTTGCGGATCGCATTCATCGCAATTGTTGACAATTTTCCAACCCAGAATCTTTTCAGATTCGGGAGTTAATAGCGGTGTTGCGCTAATTTGACGCATGTACGTCTGTAAATCAGATGTTGCAAAGACTTTCGCCATACCTTCGTTTCGACAGGGACTCCCAACCAACCAAGATGAACATCATAGTTACCCCACCTCTAAAAACATTACCCAATTTAAAGAAATTTCAAAAGTTGTTTGATCAGACGAATGCCTCCGCAAATTTAAATATTGTGTGAGTTATCATGCGTGATGTGTCCAGTTCAAATGATCTAACCCCTTTTTTAAAGAATTGGCGATGGCAATTGGGGGTCTTTGGGGCTAGAACGCTATCTGGCCATGACGGAAGACTATTAATACAGGTGAGGTTGGAGCTTGGAATTATTCAAATGGAGGCCGATGGCAGGCCCGATGGCATCGTTTCCGATGGATTTGCCACGGTGCTTGACCGAGTTCGATCGAACCTGGCCATGCCAGGGGACGCCGGTGACGGTGCGCGCCTTGGTGCGGATGACGCGTCGGATTTATGCGGCGAACTTTTACTTTTTCGACAGCGCTCCATGGCCTGCGCGGTGTTGGAATTGTGGTCAAGAGTTCGCCGCGACGCGCTGCACAATATTGAAATTCTAGATGTGTTGTGGACTCGCGGCGTCGACAACGCAGAGCGCGCGCGCCACGAATTGTTGCGCGCCAACGAAATTCAAATGCAAACGCGCGCCGAGGTGGCCATGGCCATCGTGGCGGGGAGGAAATCGGAGGCGGGAATTGTCATTGACCGAGGCTTGGATGCGCTAAAAAAATCTTTTGGGCGCGCAGGATTGCAAGAACAATTTGAACGCTCTATTGAAGCGCAGTCCTTGCGCGGCTTGCGCGAGTCACTCACGCTGAAATTGCCAGCAAGCCAACGCCTTGAACTTGAGCAGCGAATGTTGGTCGCCATTGGCGCGGAGAATTTTGAATTGGCGGCCATTCTTCGCGATGAGTTGCGACAGATGGGGCCAACCCAATGATGTGGGCGCACTTCATGGGCGCCAGTTGTTTCGCCTTGTTTGGCTTGCTGTGCGTTGTGATTACGCCATTGGGTTTGCCTGGAACATGGTTCATGATTGCAATGGCGGGGGCTGTTGACGCGCTGGTGATGTGGATATGGCCCACGCAGCCTGTGCCCTTTGGAGCTTTGGCCTTGGTCATAGCGGTTCTTGCGGGAACTGCGGGCGAAGCCCTGGAATTTGTGGCGGGCGCGTTGGGTGCAAAGGCGGGTGGCGCATCGCGCAAAGGTGCGGTGGGCAGCATGATTGGAAGCATCATTGGCCTTGTGGCGGGAACAATTTTTATTCCAATTCCACTGGCGGGCTCCGCCATTGGCGCCGTCGCGGGCGCGGTGGGTGGCGCCATTATTGGCGAGCAAATACATGGGCGCGAAATAAGCGATTCAATCAAGCCGGCCGCGGGTGCGGCCATTGGAAGAATTCTTGGAGCGCTTTCCAAAGCGCCCTTCGCTTTGATTGCCTGGTGCGTGTTGACCTTGGACGCGTTCACTTAATCAATGCGCAATCATCAACGCGCGTCAGCTGATCACCTTGCAAGATCACGCACAGTGTCGGGGTGTCTTGAAAGCGTAAAATAAATTTTCGCCAACCAAGCGCCACATGTGGTTTGGTCCATGGCGCGTGCTTCTCGGGCAAGCGTGCCGCGGCTGTGAAGTCTTGCGCATGCTCTTGCATATGCACGGGTACGCGCTCTTGCTCTTGCACTGGCAACTCGTGTGCCCAACCCTGCGCAATGGGCTCCACCATTCCACGGTTTCCATCCAATTCGCGTGGGCTATTCAGCCTCAAGTACAAGCCGCGATGTTTGGACAGTGCCTCGACCACCATGTGGTCATGGACGGCCATCGTGGTGAGCAACCGCGGACAGCGCCAACACAATGTATTGCGTTCATCAGGTTTCACAACCGCGCAGTTGGCCAAAAGCCAGTCAAAATGATGGCGTCCATCGGTGGTTGTGTGTCGAAGAATGGCGGTTTGCAGGGGGCTCATTGATTGAAACGCTTTCGCAGAGAAGACATTATCATCTCTAAGCCATGACTTACTTCACCAAAATTATCGTCGCGTCGCTGCTTGCCACAACCTGCTTGGTCGGTTGCAGCGCAACCCCGCCCATTGAAAGCACAACCAACGAGGCGCAGCACTTCATTGATTTTGATCAGTGTCAACAAGCCGCCGATTTGATTCGTCCAGTGGTTCAAAAGTGGCCTGGTGAATGGAAGGCGCAATTTATTTTGGGCAAGGCGGAGTTGTGCCTGAACAATTTGTCCGAGGCGCGCCACGCGCTTGAAGCCGCCAACGCGCGCAATCCCAGCAACATGGAAGTAGTCTTTGCGTTGGCCGATTGCATGCAGAAACAAAAGGATATTCCAGAGTTGTATTTGCTGCTTCGCAACGCAGGCGCCGAATTTCGCAGCGCCGAGGCTTATGTGAAACTGGCGGAAATTGCCGAGAGCGTTGGTGACATGGATTCTCAGAAGACCGCCCTCTTGGCCGCCATTGAAATGGACGAGGGCTACGGCATGAAGCGCATTATCAGTCCATATCTTCAAATGGCCGCGTTACAGAACAAACTTGGCGATCAAGCCGATGCGTTGCGTAGATTGCGCCAAGCCTATGGCGTGAACCCAAATGATCCGCGCGTTCAAGCCGAGCTTGAATCTCGCGGTCAAGTTCTTGGGCCAACGCTGGCTCTGCCTGGTGGAATTTAATTTCGTCCGCCATGAGCCGCCGCAACACACGCAACGCGGGTGACGCGGATCGTTTATTAAGCCAATTTACTGCGCTTGGTGATGTGGTTCGCTTGCGCATGTTGCAACTTCTTGCCGATGAGGAATTCAGCGTTGGTGAATTGGCGCGCATTGTGCAAGTCCCGCAAAGCACCGCCAGTCGCCATTTAAAACCCTTGCTTGATGGTGGTTGGATCGCCCGCCGCAGTGACGGTACCGCGGGTTTGTATCGCATGGCTAGCGCCACTCTGGCGCCGGATTCCAAGGCGTTGTGGGAAGTGGCGCGCCAAAGTATTCAAACGCATCCAGAGGTGGCGCAGGATCGCCAACGAATGGCCAGCGTGATTGCCTCGCGCCGCGAGGATAGCGAGGGGTTTTTTGGCCGCGTGGGTGGTGAGTGGAGCGATGTTCGTCAAAAACTTTTTGGAACGCATGTCACCAATGCTGCGCTGCTTGATCTGTTGGATCCACACATTGTGGTGGCGGATTTGGGTTGCGGAACCGGCGAGGCCAGCGAGGCGCTTTCGGGTTTGGTGCGCAAAGTCATCGCGGTGGACCGGGAAAAATCCATGTTGGACGCCGCACAAAAGCGTCTTGCGCGTGTCAAGCATGTGGAGTTTCGCCGCGGAACCATGGAGGCTTTGCCGCTTAAAAATCGCGAAGTACATTTGGCGGTCGTCATGCTTGTGTTGCACCATGTTCAAGATATTCATTCGGTGCTGCGTGAGGTGGCGCGTGTGCTGAAAGCCAACGGGCGCATGTTCATTGTTGACATGGTGGCGCATGATCGGCGCGCGTACGCCGCAAGCATGGGTCATGTGCATTTGGGTTTTTCCGCCGACACCATTCGGCGCGCGGCGAAAGCGGCGGGCTTTGAATTACTGCGCTACAGATTGCTTGCCAGCGATCCCGTTGCCACGGGTCCGGGCTTGTTTACCGCGCTGCTTGGCCGCAGATCTCATTGATATTCACGCACAATACATTGGGTAAAATTGAAAACGTTGCATCGCAGCGTTTGCGCTCGCGGCATGGCCGTTTGTGTCAAATCAATCAACATTCAAACATATACGCGCCCTATTGGCGGTGTTCGCCAGGACGCATCACTTTGAATCAGGCTTGGTGATTGGCGCAGAGTCTGGCGTCGATTTTTTGTCGGCGCTTGGTTTCAGGGCGGCAATAGCGCTGTCAAGTTTGGCCAGCGTTTCAATGGGATTTTGCTGAGCCTTCAGCGCCTCCGCGGGCGTTGCCACTTGCACCAATCGGCTTCCAATAAAAACACGCACTGGTTCGGCGGGCAATATCGCGCCACTGATGACGCACACTTTCAGCGGATACTTTGGACCTTGATCGGCCACGATTGCCTTGTCTACTTGAGCCAACCACTTGGCTGGATCGCGTCGCACTCGGCGCGCGCATTGGCCGCAGCAAAGACGTACCAACCTATTTCCAACAATCATATTTTCATCCGTGCCCGCGGTGGAGCTCGTGGGATTGCTCAGTGACTCGTCGGGCATCACTACGCAAGTGATCGCTGGATACAGCGGCAATTGCTCTTTCACCATTTGCTCGTTGGCGGCCTTGAGATATTTGGAGCGATCGGTTTCAAAGGTGGCGGCGCATTGTGCGCTTTCAAATCGAATCTCGCGCCCATTCACTGCGAGGTCTTTTGCGTCATTGATTCTTTGGATCACTGGAGTCGCGCCCAGCGGTTTGAGGCACACTGGACAGGTGGAGAGAGTCCACGCGCATCCAACCATGTCGGAGGAAGTGCGCGCGTGCTGTGCTGGCGCAAGAGCCAGGTGAAAGGCGCACAAGGCAAGCAATACAAGTGAGTTCAGGTTCATAAACGCAGCATAGGTTGCTTGTGGCGTGCGGGTATTTTTTATCCATCATGCGCGCAAGACAAGTCGGGTGTATTGACATACAAAAGAAAAAGCCGCGGATGGAAATCTCCGCGGCTTCAAGGTTTTGGTTCATGCCAGCAGTGAATTACTTCTGATCCTTCACTTCAAACTCGGCGTCAATCACATCACCCTTGTCACCGGCTGGTTTGGAGCCATCCGCTCCTTCGCCTGGTTTTTGACTAGCCGAAGTGGCTTCGTACACGGCTTTACCAAGTTCCATGGAGGCGTCGTTCAAATTCTTCATGGCCGCTTGAATGGATGCCTTGTCCTCGCCCTTGAGTTTGTCCTCAAGGTTCGACAACGCGCTCTCCACCTTGCCACGGCTTTCCTGTGAAATCTTGCCGCCGTGCTCCTCCAAACTTTTCTTGGTGGAGTACGCCAACGCCTCGCCCTGATTGCGCAGGTCGATCAACTCGCGGCGGGTCTTGTCGGCAGCCGCATTTTGCTCCGCCTCTTGACGCATGCGCGCCACTTCTTCCTTGCTCAAACCACTTGAGCCAGTGATGCGGATTTCCTTCTTGGTGCTGGTGGCCTTGTCGGTGGCGGAAACATTCAAGATTCCGTTGGCGTCAATGGCAAACTCAACCTCAATCTGTGGCAATCCACGCGGCGCCGAACCAATTCCCGTCAAATCAAATCGACCCAGGCTGCGGTTATCCGCGGCGAACTCGCGCTCTCCCTGCATCACATGAATAGTGACGCTGGTTTGATTGTCCGCGGCCGTTGAGAAGGTTTCCTTTTTGCTGGTCGGAATGGTGGTGTTGCTTTGGATCAACTTGGTCATGACTCCACCCAGCGTTTCCACGCCCAGTGAAAGTGGGGTGACATCAAGCAGAAGAACATCCTTCACATCACCTTGCAACACCGCGCCTTGAATGGCTGCGCCAATGGCAACCACCTCGTCGGGATTGATGCTGCGATCAAGTTCTTGCGTTTGGAAAATATCCTTGGCAATGTCCTGCACCTTCGGAATGCGAATGGATCCACCCACCATGACCACTTCTTGAATGTCCTTGGCGGTCAACTTGGCGTCGCGCAACGCTTGCTCGCATGGACCACGCAAGCGGTCGAACAAATCCTTGCACATGTCCTCAAAGCGTGAGCGCGTCACGGTCACTTGCAAATGGCGCGGGCCACTTTGATCCGCGGTGATAAATGGCAAATTCACAACGGTTTCCAGTTGATTGGACAACTCAATCTTGGCCTTTTCAGCGGCTTCCTTCAGGCGTTGCAAGGCCATGGCGTCCTTGCGCACATCAATGCCTTCCTTCTTGCGGAATTCTTCGGCGATGAAATCGATCAAGCGTTGATCAAAGTCGTCGCCACCCAGGTGGCCGTCGCCATTG